>Ga0180429_10003015_pt1 | contig 13722 bp, 6 predicted proteins | sample SS_ome_FD_132428 | JGI IMG/M metagenome (GOLD analysis project Ga0180429, IMG submission 132428) | Hypersaline lake sediment archaeal communities from the Salton Sea, California, USA - SS_1_S_1 metaG | ecosystem: Environmental > Aquatic > Non-marine Saline and Alkaline > Hypersaline > Sediment ...
AACCAGGTCCTCAAACGATATGGATCGGTCTTCAGCGCGTACACGACATGGCCCGCTGCTGGAAACTATTCGGTCCCGAGACGAGAAGAGAGACCCAAGAAGATGTGTAGTACAACGAGGGCTTACGCCCCCGGCTAAGACCCGCCGGTCGGCGGGTCCTGTCGACCCTTCGGGCCTGAAACAGACCTTGTTGTAATGGGTCATACTGAATTCAACTCCCATCGGCCCCGGGACTTCCATGGTCTATCGAGAGCCCTTTCATACGCGTTATGCGAGGCTGCGTAAATCGGCTGAACCGGACAACTGCCGCCCGCTTTATCTATGCCACTTGGGCGCCACGTTGCTCACCGCTTCGGCCGGCGTGGCCTTGCGTCGGAAATCACTCTTGGGATCGTAGTCCGGGACTCTCGGATCGGGCTTGACCCATCGCGGGTTTTGCCGGCCGTAGTAGCTCCCGTAGAACTGGTAGTTAGAGTCGACCCACCTGCCGAGGATCATCAGCTCGTTCGCATTGAGGCGTTTTGAGTGATCCTTCCTGGCGTTTTTCTTGTGGGTCTTGTCGGTCAGCATCGCCATCATCACCGACTTGTAGCATCCCAGCGACTTCGGCGGCAGCATCGCGCCATTATAGTTGCCGCGATCGCCCTGCCTGAACGATGTGAATTCCGGGATGATCGGACCGGCAAGCTGCTTGGAGGCCAGTTCCTGATACGATGTGCTGTAGTTGCCCTTGACCTCGCCGGTGAGGGTCAGTTTGCCGGCCGGTTCGCCCTTTTCCTGCTTGCCGTGGCACTTTACGCAATGCTTGTCGAATATCGGCTGAATGTCGGTCGGATAGTGGATCACCTGCATCGGCGAATCGTCGCCGCCGTTTTTCTTCAGGTCGCACGGCTGGGGCTGGAGCCTGCTGGGCGGGCGCTTCATCGCCAGCGGCTTCTTCATCGCGGTCGGCGCCGCGCTGCGGGCCGGGCCTCCGTGGCAGCCTGCACATGAGCGGACCTCGCCGGCCCTGTAGTTCACGTATGTCCGCTCTCGCTGGATTTCCCTGAAATCCTTATCGAGAGCCTGTAGGAATATGTTGCGATCTGCGGGAACCTCGAAGCTGGCCGATCCGTCGGCCTCCACGGGCACAATACCCCACTGCACCCTGGGCCACAGGGCCGCCTTCCAACTGCTGGAGCTGGCGCCGCCGCCCCAGCGACGACCGGTCGACCAGTATCGCGGAACAGCTTCGTTTATTCGCAGCCACTTAACCTCGCCGCTCTTGACTCCGGGCATGCCCTGGGTGATGTCGGTGACAACGAGCAGGGCCTTGTCGCGTTTGGCCAGCGCCGGGTCGCGCATCAGGCGGATCTGCGGCGGGGTCTTGCGAGCCCGCAGCGGCGTGGCGTGCCAGCAGGAGAGCTTGTCGGCCGGGTCCTTGTGGATCAGCGTGTGGGCGCCCTTGGTGTCGATCAGGTACAGGCCGTATGCGTTGGCGGTGTTCTTGTAGTGATCCGACGGCTTGGGCTTGAAGGAGACCATGAATTTCGTCTCGCTTACGGGCCAGGGATGGGTGTACAGGTGCCCGGAGGTCCCGTTGCGATCGTGCCTCCAGGAGCCGTTTGCCTGGCGGAAATGCCAGCCCGGCTCGGTGCGCCGCTCGACGAACGTATGCGGGGTGAGGTTCGTCACGGCGTATCTATTGTCGAACTGGACATAGCCTTCTTCGTCGGGGTCCGGGCCTCGTTTTCGTTCGGGTCGGGTGGGATCGACGAGCATTATCGCCCCGACGCATCCGCCCTGGGGGAAGTGGCAGGTCCCGACGCTGACGAACCGGAGGTCCTTCCCGGGCATCGGCTGGGGGTACATGTAAACTGTCGTCGAGTCGTCGCCGCCGCCGTAGATTTCCTCCGGCATCCCGCCGTCGGGGTGCATGGACCAGATCGTCTTGCCCACGCGGGCGCCCTTGTCGACGTATTCCCAGCGGTGATACATGATGCGCCCGTCGTCGAGCACGACCGGGCAGAACTCGCTTACCAGGCTGGCGGTCAGTTGCAGAACGTCGGTTCCATCGGCCTTCATACTGTGCAGCGTGGGCGCAACCAGCGCCGACGACCCGCCGCAGAGAACAGTTCGTTCACTCCGCGTCGAGGAGAATATGATCCTCCCGTCGGGCAGGTAGCACGGGTGAATATCATCGGTGTGCCAGCCGCGCCGCCAGCGGGCGACCTTAAGATTCTCGTCGGCCGGAGCCTTCGAGACCTGGCGCAGGCCCTTACCGTCAACGCCGGCTTCCCAGATGCGGAAACCCGCGCCGGGATTCTCGCGGAAATCGAACAGGATCTTCTTTGCGTCGAATGAAAGGGACATGTACCCGATGAACCCCTTGCCGCCGGGCATCTGCGCCGCGGTGACCACCGGGCGCTCGGTCTTCGTGCGGAGATTCACGATGTAGATCCCGTTGTCCGGAAGGAACCTGTTTCCGTGCGTGCCGTTGTTGATGTCGGTGTAGTAGTGGTCCGAGGAGTACTGCATCCGCTTGACGAACACGATCTCGTCGAAGCCGAGTTCGTCGGCGCTGACCGGGCCTGCGGATATCTTAGGCGAAAACGGACTGGCCGCCGGCGCGGTGATCGGAATCCCGCAAATCACAGCCAGGGACAACACGAAAACAACTGTTCTGCTTATCGAAAAACGCGACAAGGTCATGGCGGATCCCTTTCATTAAATACGCACGAGAACGCAACCGCGCAGTAGACGCGGGCGCAATAGGATTCTAACGGTGATCCCCAAGTCAATCAATGGGATAACGACGCAGCCGGAGGCGTCGTCAGCTTTTCCCGGCGATCTTCTCTATTTCCTTTTGATTCAGAGCCCGGCTGTAGACTTGCAGCTCGTCGTAGATTCCGCTGTGATTGACCTGTCCGTAACTGTCGGCTATGTCGCTGCGCGCCGCTCCGAGCAGCACGTCGAGCGTGCCGAGCAGAGCGCCTGAGGGCAGGCCCTTTTTCAACACGACCTCGCCGTTTACGTACAGCAGCATCTTCCCGCCGTCGTTGGTCAACGCCACGTGGCGCCACTTGCCGTCATTGATGCTGACAGTCGACTGGTGATCGTAGTCCCGTCCGCCGGAGGCCAGGCCGGACCAGTACCCGATCGCGCCGCGGTTTGACGTGATCCCGAAATCCCGCGACCCGCCGCCGACTGTGCGGAAGCCCAGGAGCGTCGGATGCGACCAGAATACCTTCCCGGATCCGGACTCGGTCGTCTTAACCCAGAAGGCGAACGTGAACGTCTTGAGGTTCGCGGTGACTCTCGACGGAATCGTAAGCTTGCCCTTGCTCCCGGCGGGGAAGGAGACTCCGTCGCCTGTCTTTCCGGGCAGGCCGACTTTTCCGCCTTTGATTTCGACCGTCAGGCTCTTGAGTTTGGCCTGGCGGGCGATAACGGCGTTCACGCGTTTGCTCTTGGCCAATATTACCGCGGCCCTGGGCGACTTCAGGAACGCCGCGAGATTGCGAGCGCGGGCGTAAAACGACCTGGCGGCGTTTCCGTCGCCCTCAGCCGTCTTTGCTTCGGCGACGGCCTCCAGCAGCTCCATATACGCCTGACCGGCGGATTTCTTGTCGTCGCCGGCGGACTTGCTGAAGCGGAATTGTGCGATTTGCAGCTTCCCGCTCAGCCACTGCGGTTTCTTATCGGGCGCGGCGTGTTCCAGTATCTCCAGGGCTCGGATCGCCATATCGCACCCCGCCAGGTCGCCGGAAGCGAATTGTACGGTTTTTTCGCACAGCAGAGCCTGCATCGCGGGTGAGTCGGTGATTTCTTCGGCCGTCTTCAGCAGAGAAGCCGCAAGCTGAAGATCGTCAGCCCGGGTCCGAGTGGCCAGGACTTTCTTCTCCTCCCGGCCGAACAGCTCCTTGTAATTCGTCGCGGGATCGGCCGGGGAACTCGCCGAGGCCGACACAATCACCAATCCAATTAGACACGCCGATCTTTTCAACATCCTGGTATCCGCACTATCGGTTTGTTCGACGGCCGACGCCTGAGCCGACCCGAAACCAATTGTATCCAATAAGATCCTGCGCCGCCAAATCACTTTTTCATCGAGCATTGGTGCACAATTCGCGGTCCGGTTTCTTGCGCCGAATTTGCCCGCGCGGAATTTGAATCTTAGCTTGTCAGTAACGGGCCGTCACGCACGAGCCGGCTCTGGAAGGAGACAGTTTCCTTCCCGGTCGAACAAGAGCACTGCAGGCGTAGGAACTTTGCGGTGAGGAGAGAAGAAAACCTGGAGGTTCGCTCATGCTTAAGAAGACCGCATCAATCGCAATTCTAGCCGCACTAACCCTGAGCGCCCCGGCAGTCCGCGCCGAAATGATCTTCCTGAACAAAGGCGTCCAGGGAGAAGGCAACAAGGGCGCAAGCTTCCGACCCTGGACGGACGCATCGCACACCGCCACGGCGGATTTCGTAATCACCGCCCAATCACTTGTCGATGACACCAATCCGCTGCTCCCCGGCGCAGCAGGCCAGGCGGGAACAGTTTACGTTGGAAAAGACGGTAAGAACGGAAAGGTCCGCGGCCTCGGCGTACAGACAGCCGACGGCAGCGGGTCTAAAGGCATCTCCGGCCGCGGCGCACATGGCGACGAAGGACTGATCTTCACCTACGATGCGCCTGTCTTCCTCAGCAGCGTCTCGATCCAGTTGGGCGACATCGATTTCGGACACGGCTCGGACCACAAAGACGATCCGGTCATTTTCCTGCAGACCGCCGGCTCATCCGTCTTCGACGTGGTGCTCACCGAGACGGATATCGTAGCCGCGTTCTCCTACATCGGCGACCCCAAGAACAAGCACGGCCAGGTGGACTTCGGCAGTTTCATCGCCACCACCAACCTCGGCCCTGACACCGGACTGGCCGCCTTCGCCGTCCGCGAAACGAACGATCACATATACGTCTACGGCACAGGCAGCGGAGGCGAGGTTGTTGTGCCCGAGCCGGCGACAATGGCCCTCCTGGTCTCCGGCTCGGTGGTGCTGGTCCGACGCCGACGCCGAAACAGAGTCTGACAGCCGTAAAGCGACCTCATCCCGGCGACGCCCCGCAGGCATCGGCGGGGCGTTGTCTTGCGCGCTGCGCTCGCCACGGGGGGCTGCGGCTGCTACAATGGCGTCATGAGCATTCGACATCGCCGAACAGTTCTTCTGATCGCCGCGATCTGCATGGCGCCGGCGGCGACCCGCGCCGAAAACTGGTCCGACGCGTTGCCGGTCGCCCGCGCCAAGATCAAGGTAGCGCGAGAAGCGGAACTCGAAACGATGAAAAAACTAGGCCTGGACTCCCTGACGCCGGGGCAGTGGTGGAAAGCCGACTGTTGGGTGCTGCGAAACTCCGACCGAACGCACAATATCGGGCGGGTCTTCGACATCGATCACGGCGGCGTCGAAGCCGAATTCAAAGCTTCCGGCGGCAAGCTAGACATGACGAAGGAACGCCCGCGCGGAATCGGGACGTTCGTGAAAACCGATTTCGTCGACGGGAAACTCTACGAAAGCGGATTCCCGCGAAACCGCCTGGTCCAGGGGGTTGTGCTCTATCGCGAAATCCAGGCCAAGCGGGCGACAGTCGCCTCCGCTCACCTGGGATTCTCCGGCGGCTTGAAGATCCTGCTCAACGGAAAGGAACTACTGGCGACCAAACTCCCCGCACCCGGTCGACCAGCCGCGCCCAACCAGGCGAAAATCCCCCTTCCGATGAAGAAGGGGATCAACCGTCTGCTGATAAAGGTGTCCGCCGACAACACGCGGCACACGGGTTTCTACTTCTCACTATTGCCGATCTCCGGCGCGATGTCGCTGATCGAAGAGCTGATGGAACAACTCGCGGCGGACTATCCGATCCAGTACGCCAATTTCAGCGCCGCCAGGCCCCACCCGCATGTCGACGCCCGCAACAACAGCCTGAACATGCTCGAGTACCTCCGCCCGGATCGCGACAATTCGCTTGAGATCGGCGCAATCCGGCGCATGTCAGACGGCCTCGAAATCCGCGGCCGACTGGACAAACTCATCTCCGAGAAACGTCCCGCCGGCGACAAGACCTGGCTGGAGCTTTTCGACAAAGCGTGCGAGGTCCGCCGGGCGGCCGGCATGAAGAGACTGGGGACCGGCAAGATCGTCTTTGTAAAACGCAAGACGTTCCGCAGCGCGCACTACTACACCGAATTCTTCTTCGTCAGGTGGCTGCCCGGCGGCGGGATCTTCGTCCTGGACACGCAGACCGGCAAAGTCCGCGAGATTCCGACCGGCCTGAAAGACGGCGTGTTCGACAGGTTCGACGTTTCGTTCGACGCGAAAAAAATCGTTTTCGCCTGGAAGAAGGCCCAAAACCGCGGATACCGCATCTATGAGATCAACGTTGACGGAAGCGGCCTCAAGCAGCTCACGTTTGATGCGCCTAACGAGGCCGAACTCCGCAAGGACCGGATCCCATCCCACCGCCAGACCGACGACATGGACCCGGTCTGCCTGCCCGACGGCGGGATCGCGTTCATCTCCACGCGATGCCAGTACGGAACGCTCTGCAACACTCCCGACGTGCTGACAACAGCGATAATGCACCGCATGGGCGGCGACGGAAGGAACATCCGCCCGCTGTCGAACAGTTCGGTCAACGAAGCAACCCCGAGCCTCATGCCCGACGGGCGGATCATGTACACGCGGTGGGAGCATCACGATCGCGGCTCCACTTCGGTGAAAGCCCTCTGGGCGATGAAGCCCGACGGGTCGGCTTCGTCGGAGATCTACGGATCGAACATCACATATCCGCCGACGATGATCCAGGGCCGGGCGATCCCAGGAGCCCCGAATCATTACGTGATGGTCGGAGCCCCCCACATGCCCGGAGCCTACGGATCGGTGATCCGCCTGGACATGAACAAGCCGATCCGCACGCGCGAGCCGATGACGCCGATGACGCCCTACGTGAAGCCCGCACACAACGGGTTCTGCTATGTCCGGACCGACGGGACCCGGCTCGAATCGAACAAGGGCTCCGGCGTCCGGGGGCCGCTGTTCCGAGATCCGTATCCGCTGTCGAAGAAGCTGTTCCTGGCGTCGCACAAACCGGCCGGTCCGTTCTGGGGCGCCCCGGCGGCGTACGGCCTGTACGCGCTGACCGAAAAAGGCGACGTGACGCTTCTGTACAGGGACAAGGAGTACTCCTGCTGGCAGCCGACGCCGCTTCGCCCCCGGAAGAAGCCCCCGATGCTGGCCAGCCCCGTCGATCCTGAATTGGCCAAGCGCAACCGGGCGGCCTGCGTCGTCACCGACGTCTACCACGGCATGGAGGGCGTCAAGCGCGGCGAGGTCAAGTTCATCCGCATCGTCGAGCAGGTTCCCCGACCCTGGCGGGCTCACCGTTATTGGAAGTTCAGCTTCGCCGGACAGGAGCACGCGACGGTCTCGAATTCAACCGGCCTGGGCCTGCGCGTCCAGCACGGGATCGTGCCGGTCGAAGACGACGGATCGGCGCACTTCACAGTGCCCGCAAACGCAAACGTGTGTCTGCAGGCGCTGGACAAAAACTACATGTCGCTCCAGAGCGAGCGGACGTACGTCAACTACATGCCCGGCGAGAGGCGCAGTTGCATCGGATGCCACGAAACGCCCGCAAGCGCCGCGGGCAACACCGGATCGCGCACGCCGAAGGCTCTGCGTCGGGCCGCCTCCGAGCCGTCGGCCCAACCGGGCGACAACTCCCCGCAGCGCGTGCTCGACTTCCCGACCGACGTCCAGCCGGTGCTCGACAAGCACTGCGTAAAATGCCACGGAGCCAAAGACCCCAAGGGCAAGCTGAACCTCACCGGCGAGATGACCGAACTGTTTTCAGTGGCGTACGAATCGCTGTGCCACAAGGCGTATTTCAGCTTCATAGGCGAAAACAGCCCCAAGTGCGGAAACAACGCCTACCTGCCGCCGCGATCGCTCCATTCGCACAACAGCATACTCGGCGCGATCCTCTGGCCCGGGGAGGTCAAGCTCAAGGACCCCAGCCGGGAGGCGATCGCACGCAAGCTCGCCGAGAAACACAAGAAGCTCAAGCTCACGCTGCCTGAGAAACTCAAGGTCACAAACTGGATGGACACCAACGGGCAGTATCACGGAATGTACTGGGGGCGGAAAACGCTGCGGTACAAGGGACACCCCAACTTCCGACCCAAACCCACGTTCGCGCGAGCGATAAGCAAAGTCTCTGCGATCCCCGAGACGGATCGGTAATTGAAAGAAAGGAATTCTCGATGAAGAAAGCAATCATCCTGCTGATCCTGTCTATGTCGGCTGTCGCATGCAACGGCCCGCAAACCTACAACTCCACCCAAATCAAGGCCGACATAACGGCGCTGATGACCCAGCAGGCCAAGGACTGGACCGCCGGCGACTACGAAGCGTTCATGAAAGGCTACCAGAATTCCGAAGATATCCGATTCGCACACCCCAAGGGGATCACTCGCGGCTGGCAGGCCGTGCTGGACGCTTACAAGAGCAATCCCAAGAGATCGAGCCTGAGATTCTCGGACCTGGACATTACGCCCCTGTCGCCCGAGTCAGCCCTGGTCTTCGGACGATTCCACAACAATGTCGAAGACGGAAGCTACAAGACCGGCCTGTTCACCCTGCTTATGAAGAAGATCGACGGGCAATGGAAAGCCGTCCACGATCACTCATCCGCCCTGCCGTCAGACTACAAACCGAAGTAACCGCCGTACGCATTGAACGGGCCTGCGGACGCCAACACCGGTCGTCGAGCCAGCCGAAAGGCGGGTGACTGGCACAAGGAGCCCCGACATTATGGAGACCACGCCCTTGCCGGGCGCGACGACGAAAACCGCCGCCGGCAAAACGCAAATAGATGCAAACGCCGTTTTCTGATCATTATTGGATGCTCCCGGCGATGGCCTCAAGACCGGCGACGCCTTGCCTGATGTTCTTCTGCAGATCAAACGCACGAGCGTAGACCCAGATTATCCGCTTCTTGCCGCCGCCGTACATGTGACGCTCGACTTCGGCGGTAACCGCGGGTAAGGCCTTTTTCTCCGCTGCGATGTGCTTCCGTATCGCCGCGGTCGCCGCGGCGCCGGATCGTTTGAGGATCTCGGCGATCAGTTCCTTCTGCACGGGCCAATCCCGTCGCGTGTAGATTCGGCACAACGCTGCGAGCTGATCGGGAGACAGCTTGTCTTTGCAGGCCAGCTCGATCAGGTCCAGCATATCCTGAAGCTCGGCATGGATCCGGACGGTGTCCTTGCGCTCGACGGCTACTCGCGCCAGCGGAACGGTGCGTTTGCGAGCACGCTGGGCGGCCCAGTGCTCCCGCTGCTTGTCGTTCTCGGTCAGCGCATCGGCGAGCGTCTTCTTGTCGGCCTTCACGCAGGCCCGCAAGCCCGGCAGCGCCTTGGCGCCCCATCGCTGCAGGGTGTCGCGTATCTTCGCCAACTGCTGGGCGTCCAGCGGCCTCAGGTAGGAGCTGTCGCCGGAGATAAACGAATACTGCTTGCCCCAGGGACGCTTGACGTAGAACTTGCAGAACATCTCGATGTCGCCGCTGGACGGGGCCGGAGCCGCAAACGCACGGATCATCGCCGCCAGTTCCTTCAACTCCGCGGCGCGAGTGTTTAATTCGGCCTTGCTGAGCTTGATCGCCTCGAGTTCTCTGACGAGACCTCTTCTTGACTTCTTGTCGGTCGGATCGTCGATCTCCGCCTGCTTGGCGGCTATCGCCTTGTCGAGCCCGGCTGATATCGGGGCCGTTTGCGTATCGACCGCCTTTACAAGCGTCCCGAGCGCCTTGACCCCGAGGGTCATAATGCGGTTCCGAATCTGCTGTCGCTCCCATGCACCCCACGGACGCCCCGACAGATACATCCCGCACATCGACTCGACGGCCTTGTCCCGCGGCTCTTCGCCGTAGAGACACTTCACGAGTTCGGCGGTGGTGTCCATATCCGCACACCACTTGGCGATGTACTCCTCGGCGTCTTCTTTCCACCATGCGGGCTTAGGTTCCGCCCCGGCGATGATCCGCTTGTACAGAGCCTGCTCGGACTTGCAGAACGCGCCAACCACCGGCAACGCCTTGGGCCCCAACTTGATGACGATCCTGTGGGGATACTCCACCATTGAGTACCAGTGGGAGTTGAACTCCGCCCGTTTTCTCGCACAGAAACGCAGTATGTCCGGCAAATGCTTGAGCACGAGCGGGTCGTCGGAATGCTCGGCCAATATATCCAGCGCCGCTTCGGGCGGACCGTTGGAGAAGAACCCGTACAGCGGGAGAATTTCGGGGTTGTTAAGCGTATCGACGGCGACCTGCACGTGCGGGCCGCACAGGTCCATGTGGGTCGAAGACACCCACAGGAGCGGTTTGTAATCCGCCGGCACCTTGCTCCTGACGCGATTGACGGTTTTAATCATCTCCATCGAGAGTTTGGTCCTGATTCGCGGGTCCTTCACGCCGTACCGCACGAACCTGCCAATGTTGTTTCCCTCCTGGCGGGCCAGCACGCCGAGAATCTGATAGATGTCGTCATTGACCACGTTCATGCTCAACACCAGGCTGGCAGCCGCGTTGCGAACGTACGGCGACTTGTCGGTGATCAGCGGACGGGCGAGCTTTATGATCTCGGCAAGCTCGGGCGGGACGTCGGTGCGGTACTCCTTGCTGTCGGAGCCGTAAATCTCTTTCAGAGCCCCCAGCGCTCCGACGCGAACGCCGTCGTGCGTATCGCCCAGGAGTTTCTTCAGCAGCGGCAAAGCCTTTGTACCGTGTTCGGCCATCGCCAGGACGGCGCCCGCCACACCGGCTCCGTTTGGATGAGCAAAGAAACCGGCGATCTGCTCGGGCGTCATCCCCGCTAGGCCCTGCTTGTTTGTCCGGGCGATATAATCGGGGCTGTGCGCGAAACCGCCGTCGGTTCCGCCCCTGCCGAGATTGAGTTCCTTGGCCAGTTTGCCGGTGTCGACAAGCGGTTCGTACTTGGGACGTTTGCGATCCCTGGGCGGGTCGTCGCCGACCTTATCAAGCAGCCTTGCTATCTCCGGGCGCCGGGCGCCGACCATATTGGACAGCAGGCGCAATTGCGTATGGGCGGTTGCGGTCATGCCGTCGGCGATGCTCTTTTCGATGATCTTCAGGGTGGCGACGGCGTGTTTTTCCAAACGATCGTGAGCGGCCAGCAGTTTCTTGGCGTAGGTCACGCCTGCCGGAGCGCCCTTGGACTTGCTGATGTACTCGCGAGCGAACGCCCGCATTTCCTTCCACTTCTTCTCCTTGTACAGTTGGGCGGCTTTCTCAAGGCCTTTCGGCGGTTTCTGTGCGAAAACGCTGTCGCCGCCGAGGATCTGCAGGCGCCGCTGGCCAAGGTACAGGAACAGCCCCATCGCCGCGGTTGCGTTGGGGCTTGGCCATCGCCCGCCGCGCATGAAGGTGATCGAGCCGTCCCTGGCCCGGCCGAACTCGTAGGCCCAGGCCATGTGGCTCATGAATGCGTGGAATTCCTCTTTCGGCGCCAGCGAGGCCCCGACCGGTCCCCAGGCGGCGCTGAAGATCGCCTCGGCATGGCCGCGTTCGCGTCCCATCCACATGTAGCAGACGGATCGAGCCCAGCGGTCGGCCATTTCGTCTTCGCCCAGCAGGTGGAAGCCGACGGCGGCCATGGAGTTCATGCCGTTGTCCATGCGACCGGCCCGCATCGGCGGATTGCCGAGTCCGTAGGGGAAATTAACGCCGCAGAACTTGCCGAAGAACCGGATCGACTTCGGCAGCGTTTCGTGGTAAGGCTCCACGCCGCACTGCCTGGCCAGGCACAGTCCGACAAACGCCCCCAGGCCGGCGCAGTTTATCTCGCCGTAACCGCCGCTGACAGTCCCCGGTGCCGGCGTCTTGGGGCCCTTGCCGCCGCCGTGGGACCAACTGCCGCTGCGATACTGAGCCCAGGCCAGCCCCTCGGCGTAGTAGCGAATCGCCGGGAGAACCGCCGAGTCGCCAGTCAGCAGGTAATACTCGCACAGATTGATCAGCGTGTAACTGTCGCGCCAGCCGCTGGCGCTGGTCTTGGTCTCATACCGGTCCTTCAGATTCTTGAACATATGACGCCGCGCCAACTCCAGCGCCGCATCATCGCCGGAGGCCATCAGGAACGTCGGCGTCCAGAAATCGTAACGGTGCCATGGATAGCTCTTGATCACGTAGTCCAGTGCGGCTTTGCGGATACGCCTGGACTTCTCGCAGTTGATCGGCCAGGTGCTGCTGAACTGAAGCGCAGAGCCCATGTCGATCGTCGAGTTCAGCGGTTTGCCCGCGCGCACGATATGCAGCGTGAGCTTGCCGCCAAGCTGGGGCGATTGGCTTTCGATCAGGGCGTTTCCCATCTCGGGACGCGGGTCTTGCGGATCTTCGAACAGACGCCCATTGGCTCCGATGATTATGTCATCGAGCTGTAGCGCCCCGGCGGCCGGAGTCTTGTCAAGCACGTGCAGGACGAGGAACTCCTTCTTGCCCGCCGCTTCGGTGACGTACGCCCCGGTGACCCCCAACGGCAGGACTCGCGTCGAAATGGATCTGGCCTTCCTCATCGCCGCGGGGCTGAGCCTGGCGGCTCGTTTGACAGTAGCGACGTCGAATTCAATTTCCCGCCGCAAGCCGGCTTTCGGCTTCGGGGCCGGGCGGCATCGCATCTGGTGGGCCGCCAGTTCCACCGGGCCGGGCAGCATGCCCAGAACGCTCGACTTCCGCGAGAACAGGTCGGCCTTGACGCCGCGGACCTCCGACAGCGCCTGAGAGACTTTGTCCGGCCCGGCCGCAGCCGCCGCGCCGGTCGACAGTAACGCCGGACATATCGTCAACGAGTAGATCAGTATTCCGCTAATACGCATAAAAAATCTCCACTACGGCGTAACGCCTGATTATTTCTTCTTCGACTTAGCAGCGTCTGCAATCACGTTTCGCAACTCGTCGATCGCGTCGGCGTATCGGGCCGACAGGTCCGCCCAGCGATCGGGCTTCTCTTTCCGCAGCCGCTTGATTTCGCCTTCAAGCCGATCGATCTCCTTCCGCAGTACGGGCAGATTCTCCTGCAGATCGATCCACCGCCACAGACCATACAGGAAATAATTGCGGTATCCCAGCGAGTACAAGTGCAGCACCGCCGGCAGGACCTCGGGATGTCCGAGAGCCTTCTTGCCGCCGGTCACCTGGACGCGTCGCAGCATATCGCCGAGTCCGCCGACAACCCGTCCGCCCTGGCCCGATCCGATCTTCCTGAAATACCGCCCCGCCGCCGAGACGTCAATCGGCCCTTCGATTCGATAATGATTCAGCAGGTTGCCCGCCAGCCCCGCCGAAGTGCGATCGGCCAGCGGTTTGCGCTCGAGCAAAGCGTACGCCAGAGCGGTGTTGTGAGCGTGGCTGTTGAAGCGGTACTTGCTCATTCGCATAGCTGCAGTTCGGACCAGGGCGTCATCGTCGAGCGCCAGCTTGCTTATGATCGCAAAGACCTCTTTGTTCTCGGCTCCGATCAGCGACAAGGCCTCGGCGACCGTCCGGCGGACAAGCGGGTCGGCGTCGCCAACTGAGTTGGAGATCATCTCGATCGCACGCCCGATCGCGGGAGTGACCGCCTGCGGCTTGAGCGAGTAGTACCCGCTTCCGCGCGGGATCTCGCCGAGCCAGTACAG
>Ga0180429_10003016_pt1 | contig 13720 bp, 12 predicted proteins | sample SS_ome_FD_132428 | JGI IMG/M metagenome (GOLD analysis project Ga0180429, IMG submission 132428) | Hypersaline lake sediment archaeal communities from the Salton Sea, California, USA - SS_1_S_1 metaG | ecosystem: Environmental > Aquatic > Non-marine Saline and Alkaline > Hypersaline > Sediment ...
CTCCACCACGCGGCGGAGCTTGGCCAGCTCGCGCATCAGGTGGTCCCGGGTGTGCATCCTCCCGGCGGTGTCGGCGATGACGGCGTCCATCCGTCGGGCCTTGGCGGCCTCGAGGGCGTCGAAGAGGACCGCGGCTGCGTCGCCCCCTTCGGCGTGCCTTACGAGGGGGACGCCCGCCCGTCCGGCCCAGACCTCGAGCTGCTCCCCCGCGGCGGCTCGGAAGGTGTCGGCCGCGGCCAGGAGCACCTTTTTCCCGTCCCGGGCGTATCGTGCGGCCAGCTTGGCGGCCGTCGTCGTCTTCCCCGTCCCGTTGACCCCCACCAATAAGAAAATCTCGGGCGGCGGGCCGGCGTAGGGCGGCGGGATCGGTGGGAGCATCCCGGCCACGAGCCCGGCCAGAAGTTCCCGGGGGTCGGTCTTATCCCCGCTGTACAGGTCCCTAAGGCGCTCCACCAACCGCGCGGCGACCGCAGGTCCCGCGTCGGCCAGAATCAGCGCTTCCTCGAGCTCGACCGCGGCCTCATCCCCGAGGCGGCCCCCGACGAGCCTTCGCAGGGCCCGGTCCAGCCGGTCGCGCGTCTTGGCCAGCGCCTGAAAAATACCCATCGGGCTATCGTCTACAGGCCCGCCTCGGCGAGCTGCTCGAGGAGCTCCTCGCGGCGGTTGGAGGCCTCCAGGGCCGCCTCGCGGTCCACCAGCCCGGCCCGGATAAGCTCAGTCAGGGAGCTGTTGAGGGTGTACATCCCGTGGGCGTGCCCCGATTGGATGACCGAGTAGAGCTGGTGCTCCTTTCCGTCGCGGATGAGCGCGCGCACCGCCGGGGTGGCGATTAACACCTCGGTGGCCAGCACCCGCCCCGACCCCTCCTTCTGCGGCAGGAGCGCCTGGCTGACGACCGCCTCCAGGCAGAAGGAGAGCTGGATGCGGACCTGGCGCGTCTGGTCGGACGGGAAGGCGTCGATTATCCGCGTGACGGTCTGGGTGGCGGAGTTGGTGTGCAGGGTGGCCAGGGCCACATGTCCGGTCTCGGCGACGGTGAGGGCGGCGCCCATCGTTGGCGGGTCGCGCATCTCACCGATCATTATCACGTCGGGGTCCTGCCGCAGGCACGAGCGCACCGCGGAGACGGTGTCGGCGTAGTCGGTCCCCAGCTCCCGCTGCGTCACCAGGGACTTGCCCCGCTCGTGGCGGAACTCGATGGGGTCCTCGAGGGTGATGACGTGGCGGGCGCTCTCCCGGTTGATCTTGGCGATGACCGCCGCCAGGGTGGTGGACTTGCCCGAGCCGGTGGGACCGGTGACCAGGACCAGTCCCTTGGGGAGGGCGGTGAGGCCGGCGACGGACTTGGGCAGCCCCAGCTCCTCCAGGGAGGGGATGACGTCGGGGATGGCGCGGATGGCGCAGGCGGGCCCCTCGGAGGTGCGGTAGACGTTCACGCGGAACCGGCCCTGACCCTCCAGTTCGTAGCCCAGGTCCACCTGGCCGACGTCGTCGTAGCGGGCGCGGGCGCCGGGGCGGGACGACAGAAAGAGCCCGGTGAAGGAGTTGGCCGTCTCCCGGGTGAAGGGCTCGAGGTTGGTGGGGATGAGCCGGCCGTCGACGCGCATGTGCGGGGGATAGCCGACGACCACGTGGAGGTCGCTGGCCCCCTGGGTGCGCATCACCGAGAGGAGCTTTTCCGCCAGTTGCACGTCCACTCCCGGACGAAGTCCCGCCGGTCCGCTTCCACCCGGCGGGGAGGCGGCTTATGATACAAGCCGCGCGCCCGCGGGTCAAGGGCCCGCGAGGTACTCCCCCAGGGCGTCGGCCTGAAAGGAGAGAAAGCGTCTCGCCGGGGGCAGGCCGGCCAGCATCCGGGCGCCGTAGGCCTTGGTGAGGACGCGGGAGTCCAGAATCGCCACCACACCGCGGTCGGTCTTTTTTCGGATGAGTCGGCCGAAACCCTGGCGGAGCCGAAGCGCCGCCTCGGGCACGGAGTACTCGTCGAAGGGCCGCCCGCCGCGCTTTTCGATGGCCTCCGACCGCGCCGCCACCACCGGGTCGGTGGGTACGGCGAAGGGGAGCCGGGCGATGACCAGGAGCCGCAGCTCGTCCCCGGGCAGGTCCACTCCCTCCCAGAAGGTGGCGGTGGCGAAGAGGACGCCGCGCCGCGCCTCCTTGAACGCGCGCAGGAGCCGGGTCCGGTCGGCGTCGCCCTGGGCCGAAACCTCGCAGCCCAGTATCGTCAGCTCATCCTCCAGGGCGGACCGGAATGCGCGCAGCGACTCGTGGCTGGTGAAAAGAATCAGCGTCCCGCCGAGGGGGTTCAGCTCGACCAGCCGCCGGATCTCAGCCGCGGCCTCGGGGAAGTAGCCTGTATCGCGGGGGTCGGGCAGGCGGGGCAGGTAGAGCGCCGCCTGGCGGGCGAAGTCGAAGGCCGGCGGGAGGAGGAGTTCCTCGCCGGGGGGGAACCCCAGCCGGGTGGAGATATGGGAGAAATCGCCGCCCACGGTGAGGGTGGCGCTGGTGACCACCCTGGATTCGGCGAGGGACCAGAGCCCCGACTCCAGCATGGGGCCGACCTCGACGGGCGCCGCGTGGAGCCGCATCCGCGCGGCATCGTGGAGGCCGTCCGCCCAGTACACGAAGCCCTCCCACCGTCGCTCCTCGAGACCGGCAAGGTCGCGCCGGTAGCCGTCCAGGAGCCGCGCCGCACCGCTCAGCTCCAGGGCGTCGTCCTCGGCGGCGCCGTCGGCCAGTTCCTCCAGCCAGCCCACCGTCCGGCCCAGCTCGGCGTCCAGCTCCGCCCCGACGGAAAGTGGGTCCCGCAGGATGCGCTCCTCCCGCTCGCCCCCCGGTCCGAGCGCGGCGTGGAGGGCGGAAAAGTGCATCTCCCCGACGTCGAGGATTTTCGAGAAATGCTTACTCAGCTCGTCCCCATCCACCGACTTGCTCATCACCGCCCCGGTCAGGGCCCCCGTGCGCCTCACCGGGGCGTATAGCTCGCCCACGAGCCCGCGCAGGCGGCCCAGAGAGACCCGGTAGCTGAGCTGGTCCGTGGCCGCGTCCTCCAGGCGGTGGGCTTCGTCCACCACCAGATAAGTGTAATCGGGCAGGACCGCCGCCCCCTCCCCGCGCAGGACGACGTCGGCCAGGAGGAGGGCGTGGTTGGTAATGACCAGTTCGGCGGACTGGGCCCGACGCCGGGCGCGCTGGAAGAAGCACTCCTTGACGTAGGGGCAACGGCTCCCCGCGCAGGCGTCGGGAGACGACGCGACCAACCTCCACTCCGACTCGGGGATGGCGAAGGCCAGCTCGGAGCGCTCCCCCCGCTTCAGGCTTTTGGCGATTTCGAAGAGCGCCCGCTGCCGCCCGGCGGCGTCGGCGTCGGAGAAGAGCCCCAGGAGCTGCTGGCGGTGCAGCTTCCGCAGGCAGAGGTAGTTGCCCCGCCCCAGGAGCAGGGCCACGTTCACCTCGGTCCCCAGAGCGTCCAGGGCCACGGGGATGTCGGCGGCGAGGAGCTGCTGCTGGAGGGCGATCGTATGGGTGGAGACGACGCCGCGGCACTCGTCCGTCACGCGGTCCAGGAGCGGGACGAGGTAGGCCAGGCTCTTGCCGATGCCGGTCCCGGCCTCGACCATGAGGCTGCCGCCCTTTTCCAGGACTTCGGCGACGGCGGCGGCCATCCGGACCTGCCCCGGCCGCTCCTCGTAGGGGCGCAGCAGCCCGGCCAGGGGACCGGCGGGTGAAAAAAGACTCGTGATGGTTTGGGAAGTCAAGGGATCACTCGTGCGGTCGTTCCGTGGAGAAGGGGTTCTCCCGCTCCCCGAGCCCGTCCAGGTAACTGTTTATCGCTTCGATTCTGCGCCCAATCTCCCGGTTCGCCCGGCGGTAGGCGGCGGCCGGCGGCGCGTACTCGGCGAGGCCGGCGGAAAGCCTCCCCACGAGTTCGTGCCACGAAAGGCCCTCCGTCAGGCGCTCGAGGTCCCGCTCGGCCAGGAGGCGCTCAGCCCGCTCGTCGAGCCCGTCACGCACCAGGGCGTCGAACCGCTCCCGGGGGCTGAAGGTGGCGACTAATCGTAGGTCGGCGTCGACGGCGTCGTCCCGGGGGCGGGGTGAGTCCGCCGCGGCCAGAAGTTCCTCGGCCTCTCGTTTGAGGGTGGACTTGAGCTCGTCGAGCCGGGGCGCCTCATCGGCGAGGGCTCGCTCCGCCTCAGCGGTGCCGGGTTCGAGGCCCCGGGCTGAAAGAAGCTCCGCCGCAGGCCAGGCGGTAATTTCCCGCCGGAGACGGGATTGCCGCGCCGTCAACTCCTCCAGGAGCACCGGGTAGGCCAGCCGTTCCACCCGGAGGGTGAGGAGGACCTCGTCGAGGACGTCGGCGTAAGCCAAGGCGTAGAGGGAACTCACCTCCAGCGGCTCCTTGCATCCGGTGATGCATAGAGCCAGAAACAGCGGGAGCGCGGCTTTGAGTATCCCGTCAGCCATCGCCGGTTAGTATAAACGAGAAATTCCGTTTGCGCGACGGGCCGTTCAGGGCGGATATGGGGGGCAGCCGTGGATAAAGGCGGGAAGAGCCGAATGTCCGCGCTACCCTTTTCCGTGGGAGGTCTGCGAGGCACGGGGTTGTGTGTGAGGCCCGTCTTGTAAAAAAGCGGGGTTAGGAAACCCCGCCCTACATCATCGTTACCCGTGGTGAAAGTCAACATGAGCCCCCTACATGGGGAACTCCATCACCCAGAACACGTCCACCTCGCCGGGCACGTCGACCGCGAAGGTCCCGACCAGCGCGTCCATCTCGGCGCGAAATTCCTCGTTGTTGTAGGCCCGGTCGTCGCCGTGACCGGTGGCCACGGAGTGAATCTTGTCGAACTTTCCGTCAATGAAGTGGATGTAATACTGGACGTCGCCGCCGAAGTCGCCGCCGGCGTATTTGTCGGAAACGGCCTTGACGGCGTCGGTGTAGTTGGCCTTGAGATACTCGAGCGCCACGGCCCCGAGGTCCTCCTCCGGCTCCTCGATCTCGCCGGTGTCGGTCGTCTCGTTGCCGGCGAGGACGGTCATGTAGCCCGATATGAGCCATTTGCCCTTGTCCTCGGAAAGGGTGAGCTCCAGGTCGTACGACGAGTTGTTCTCGGTGTAGCGGACGTTCTCGAAGGTGACCGTCGTACCGAAGAGGTCCTCCTCGAGCACGTAGCCGCCGGAAATCGTCAGGCCGTTCTCGTCGATGAGCGGCCAGAGTACGTCCACGTACTGCGGGTCTATGACCAACATCTTCAGGGTTTCCTGATCCTTGTCCTGCACCACCTTGAGGAAGGCCTCCACCGTGCCTTCGGGTTTGGACAGGTCGAGCTTTTCCTCCTCGGCCTCCCCGCCGCAACCGGCGACGCCGAGCGCCAGTGCCGCCAGGAGCGCCGCGATTATTAGCCTGGGCATGAAACCTCCTCGTTCCGGGCGCGCGCCCGGCCCAACATTACCCTTTGCGCCGGACGGAACCAGAAATGGAGTTCGTTCAAAGGTTTACGCTACGCGCCGGGCTCTGGCGCCGTCTCTTCGGTCTCTTCCACGGTCTCCTCGGCTGGGGTCTCCTCCTCGTCCACGAAGGCGTAGTCCTGGCCGTTGATGATCCAGCCCTTGCTCATGGCGGGGTCATCGCTGATGTAGAGCTGCTGCTCGTAGGTGCCGTAGCCCTCCCAACGGGCGCTGTCGAAGATGACGTGCTTGCCGAAGGAGCCGTCCTCGATGTGGTACCCCGTCGAGAAGGTCAGCCCGCTCTCGGTGACACGTTCCCAGACCGCGTTCGCCGCATCCTCGGAGTAGAAGAGGGCGTAGAAAGCCTCTTTGTTCTGGGAATTGGCCGCCTTGATGAAGGCGTCCACCAGGGTCTCCGCCGTCGGGTAGACCTTCGGTCCGCCGGCCTCGGTCCCGTCGCCGTTGGCTTCCTCCCCTTCACCGCCGCAGCCGAAGAAGGCGAAGGCCATAACGGCCAGGATCAGGAAGATTGTGAAGCGCTGCACGTCCCCTCCTTGTGTATTTCGGACTCGTCACGGAAATGGGCCGCCCTAAGGCGACCCATCCAGGTTCAAGAGATCGGTCGCGACTTTCTGAGAGGCTTTATTCGACAACAGGCTCGGGAGCAGGCTCGACTACGGGCTCGGGAACGGGCTCGACCACCGGAGCTGCGTAATCGGCCATCGGGAAGTTCATCGACCACAGAATATCCACCTCGCCCATCTCGGCGATCTGGAAGGTCATGACGAGCTTCTCGAGCTCGGTCCGGAACTTCTCGTTATCCCAGGCTTTGGTATCCTCACCGGACTGCGCCCAGGAGTTGATGCCGGTGACGGCGCCGTCCATGAAGGCGATGTAGGGCTGGATGTTGCCGGTTACCTTGAACTTCTCGCCCAGGGCCTTTACCTGAACGGTGTAGGCGGCCTTCAGCTCGTTGAGCACGGCCTCCTCGTCCACCGGCACGACCGTTTCGGCGGCTATGAAATCTGTGCAGAGCCAGCCGCCGCCTTCCGTCTCGGCTATGGTCAGGGTGAAGGTGTATTCCGCCTCACCCTCCATGTAGACGGCCTTATCCCAGGTAACCACGCCATCGGTGATGGTGTAGGCGCCCTCGACCGTCAACCCCTTGTCCAGGAGCGCGACGACCTCATCGGCCGTCTTGGCGTCCGCGAACAGTGGCGCGAGCGCCTCGGCGGGCTTTTCGGCCGCCAGAGCCGCGACGAAGGCGTCGACGAGCGCCTCGGGCTTTTCGTACTTGACCTCCTCGCCGCAGCCGGCGAAGATGAGGGTCAGGGCGGCCACCAGGGCCAACACTAGGAAACGACGCATTTATCCTCCTCGATTCCTCGTTCCCGTCCAGCACTCCGCCGGACGTGGTTAAGCGGTATCGGCCCGGTGTCCTTTCTGGTACAGGCCCACCCGCCGACTTTTTTCGATTCCTCGTTAGGGTAGCTTATCGAATTCCGATTAAAAAGTCAAGGTTTTCATTCTATTCGTTATCCGCAATGCGACTATCCTCCGGCTTTTCCGGCTCTCCCCCCCGCGCACCGTCGGTTTCGAAACCCCGGTCGGGCCAGCGTTCCGCCAGACGACGCGAGACCCCCTCCTCGGCGCCGATACGCTTGGGGTGGTAGAAACGCGGGTGCTCCGCCCCCAGGTACTCCTGGCGGATGAAGCCGCCGGGGTGGTCGTGGGGGTAGACGTAACCCTCGCCGCGGCCCAGCTTGTCCGCCCCGCGGTAGCCCGTCCCGCGCAGGTGTCCGGGGACCGGGATCGCCGGCCACTCTTTGACGTACTCCCGGGCGAGCATCAGCGCCGCGCCGCAGGCGTTGGACTTGGGGGCGCACGCCACATAGACCGCCGCATGGACGAGGTTGTAGGCCGCCTCGGGCATGCCGATGAGCTCCAGGGCCTGGGCCGCCGCCACCGCCACGACGAGCGCCTGCGGGTCGGCGTTCCCCACGTCCTCCGAGGCGCAGATGACGATGCGGCGGGCGATGAAGCGCGGGTCCTCGCCGCCCTCCAGGGCCAGAATCATCCAGTACACCGCGGCGTCGGGGTCCCCGCCCCGCATGCTCTTGATGAAGGCCGAGACGCGGTCGTAGTGGTAATCGCCGGCTCGGTCGTGGAGGGGGCTCTGTTCGGCGGCGACGCGCTCCGCCTCCTCTGAGCCCAGGTTGAGACGACCGTCCCCGTCGGGAGAGGCGGTCACGGCGGCCAGCTCCAGGGCGGCCAGCGCCCGGCGGGCGTCTCCCCCGGCGTAGTGGGCCAGGCGGTCCAGAAAACCGTCGTCGGCGGAAATGTCCATCCCGCCCAGGCCCCGCTCCCCGTCGGCCAGGGCCCGCTCCAGAAGCGCCCGGATGTGCCCCGGCTCCAGGGGCGCGAGCTCCAGGACCATCGAGCGGGAGAGGAGGGCGCCGATGACGCTGGTGTAGGGGTTGTGGACCGTGGCGCCGATGAAGGTCACCACCCCGGCCTCCACGGCGGGCAAGAGGGCGTCCTGCTGGGCGCGGTTGAAGCGGTGAATCTCGTCGATGAAGAGGACTACGGGCTTGGAGAGGCGGGCCTGCCGGGCGCGCTTCGCCTCGGCGACCACCCGGCGCACGTCGTCCACCTTGGCGGTGACGGCGTTGAGTCGGGCCACGCGGCCGCCGACCTGGGCCGCCGCCGCCAGGGCGATGGTCGTCTTCCCCGACCCCGGCGGGCCGAAAAGAATCAGGCTCGGGAGACGGCCCCGTTCCACCGCCGTGCGCAGCGGCGTGCCGGGGCCGATGGTTTTATCCTGGCCCACGACCTCGGCGAGCGTCACCGGTCGCATCCGGTAGGCCAGCGGCTCGTCGGGACCGGGAAGGCTGTCGAAGAGCTCGGACATTTCCTCGGTGGGTAAGGGTGGTCAGGCCGGCTTGCGCAGCACGGCGAAGATGTTCAACGTCAGATACTCACGCAGCGCCGGTATGCCGCCCAGGGCCTGGGCCAGACCGTAGACGAGGCGGACGGCCGGGCTCGAGCCCGCGGAACGGTTGGTCTTGTACAGAACGAATTCCAGCCCGCTTCGATCGAAGATGCGGCGATACTCCGCACGCGACAGGCCGTTGAGACCCAGATCGCGCAGCGACTTCAACTCCCGGGAGTGCCTCTGGTTCAACCTTTTTACGAGCCGCTCTTCGTTGAAAAGCAGGTGTCCCCAGGGCAGACCGGTTTCGGCACCTTTATGATCCCCCAACGGGCTGTTGTAGAGCGGGCCGAACCCCGTCATGAGCAGGCCGCCCGGTTTGAGCCGGGCGCGGACCTCCTCCATCAGGCGCCCCAGATACGCCACGTGCTCGAAGGTGTCTTTGGAAACGATGTAGTCGAAGCGGACCGCCGGATCGAAATCCCCCAACTCGCCCAGGTGGAATTCGATGCGATTCCGGTGCTCGATGTAATTTTGCTCCAATTGGTCACGGGCGAATCCAACGATGCCGGCGTTGGTGTCGATGCCGACGACGCGCGCCGCACCGTCACGCGCCAGTTGGAAGCACATCGCGCCGTGTCCGCAGCCCACGTCGGCGATTACGCGGCCGGCGATGGGCGGTTTGATGCCGAGCCGGGACCAGAAACGCCCGTAATCCCTCAGGCCCCGCTCGAACTCGGCATATGCGAGAGGCGAATAGTCCACATTCGCTCACCGGAAAAGGTCGGTTGTGTGCTCGAAGAACGTGCCCCCGCCGGACCATCCGAAATGCACCGTCCCGCTACGGCTCGAGCGTCTTCAAGGCGGACCGGGTCGGGGCCTTCGTCTTCTTTTCAAGCGCGACGGACCGGGGATGGCCGAGGTCCGGGAGGCGGTCCCGCGCTTTACGGTTGAGGGGCGCCGAGGCGGGTGTAGAGGAGGCCGGTCAGGCGGCGGATCCCCTCGGGGGTCAGGCGCAGCTCTACGCCGTAGGTCTCGTCGCCGGTGCGCCGCTCCTCCCGGGAAACGAAGAGGTAGCCGCGGACCAGCGCGACCACCTGCCTGTAGGAGTCGGCGTCCAGGAGGGCCTTCGGGTAGAGCGCCTCCTCGAGCCGGTCGAAGAAGTCCGCCTCCGCCGCTTCGTAGGCCCGTTGACGGGCGCGGCGGCGGGCCTGGTCGTCGGCGACCCCCCCCGCCGGGGCGACGCCCCAGCCGGAGATTTTCTCCAATTTCCCGGCTATCTCACCGGCCCCGGGAGAGGGAACCTCACCGGGTGTGGTGGCGGACGATGAGCCCGCGCTCGTCCCGGTCCGGGCGATGAACTGGCGCACGGCCTCCAGGAGGCTGGACCGCGACAGGGCGATGTGGACGGTGCCCAGGCGCTCGTCGTAGCCGCCCCGCCCCAGGAGCCTTCCCGACACCGCCAGACCGGCGGGGCCCGACTCGACGGCGATGACGAGGGTGGGGACATTCTCGTCGAGGAGCGGCAGCAGCTCGGGGTAGGGCGCGTCCCAGGGGATGTCAGCGGGGAGCGGATCCGCCTCGGGCCACGCCTCGACGAGTGCGGAGAGCGCCTCCCCGTCGGCCTCGGCGACGTAGAGCTGCACGTCGGCAAATGCCGCCGTTGAGAGGGCGACGATGACGCCCGTCAGGATGAGGGCCCTCATGGGAACTCCCCCACCGCCGCGCCGGCGGGGACGTTTTTTTCCAGCGATTCTGTCGGAGTGTCGGGCGCCACGCAGACGTGCCGCCCCACGGTGATGCCGCCGGGCAGCGTCACACTCTTGCCGACGACCGTGACGCCGCCGGAGAAGAGCTCCCCGAAACGCTCGTTCCCGTCGGAAACCTCGCCGACGCCGACCCGGGCCTTCTCACCGACGTCACAGAAACGATCCATGATCACCCGGTCCACCAGCGCCCCCCGGTGCACCACCGTGTCGCCGAAGAGGATGGAGTCCCGCACCAGGGCCCCCTCCTCAACGTACACCCCGCGGGAGAGAATCGAGTTGATGACCTTGCCGTTGACGATGGAGCCGTTGGCCACCAGGCTGCGCACGGCGTGGCTCCCGGGGCCGAACTTGGCCGGCGGCATCTCGTCGGTGGGCGTCATGATAGGCCAGGAGGGGTCCACCACCTCCAGGCGCGGGGTGTCCCGTAGGAGCTCAATGTTGGCCTGGTAGTACGGCGTCAGCTCCCCCACGTCCTCCCAGTAGCCGTTGAAGGGGAACTGGTGGACCACCCCCTCGGAAACGGCGGGCACGACCACGTCGCGAACCAGGTCGTACTGGCCCTTCCGCAGCGGGTCCAGCTTGTGGGTGAGGTAGGCCGCGTCGAAGAGGTAGATGGCCATGCTGGCCAGGGTCCCCACGGGCCGGTCCGGCTTCTCCAGAAACGCGGTTATCCTATCGTCGTCGGCGACCTCCACGATGCCGAAGCGGCGGAAGTCCTTGATATCCGCCGGGGCGGTGGCGACGGTGACGGCGGCCCGGCGGCGGTGGTGCTGCCGGATGAGCCCCCGGAAATCCATCTTGAAAATCAGGTCCCCGGGCAGGACCAGCACGAAGTCGTACCCCTCGAACTCGCGCCGGTTCTGCCGTAGCGCGTCGGCGGTGCCCCGGTACCAGGACGACCCGGCGTCGGTCTGAATCGGCTGCAGGAGCGAGACCCCGGTACGCTTGCGGTCCAGGTCCCACGCCTGCCCCGTGCCCAGGTGGTCCATCAGGCTGATCGGGTTGTACTGGGCCAGGATGCCGATGTCGTAGAGCCCGGAGTTGACGCAGTTGGACAGGGGGAAATCGACCAGGCGGTACCGACCGCCGAAGGGCATGGACGTGACCGCCCGGTGCACGGCCAGAACGGACAAACCCTCGCCTTTGCCCCCGGCGAGGATCATCACCTTCACCCGTTCGTTACCCAGCACGTCCACGCGGCCTCAATAGAAGTGGATTACGACGCCGCCGTGACCGACGATCCACCCGTCGCTGAGCGAGAGCATCTCGACCGAAGTCAACTCCTCGTCGGTCGGTGAATCGAGGAGGGTCAGGCTGCCGCCGTCGTCGAGGACGACCGTTCCCTGGACTCCCGCGGCCAGGAAATGTTCCGACGAAGCGGCGCCGATGTCTTTGAGTATCTCCGTCGTCGGGCTGTCCAGGGCCGTCCAATTATCGGCGTTGCCGATGAGGATGACCCCGTCGTCGCCCACGACGATGTACGCGTCGCCCTCCGTGCCCGCGATTCCGTTCAGCGGACCGCCGACACCGGGATCGTAAACCTCCGTCCCGTCATCGTCGCCGAACGCGATGCAGCCGTCGGTGCTCACGGCGGCGAACCCGTCCCCCGTCGCGACCACGTCGGTAAAGTTGCACTCCCCGACGACCGTCGCGGTCCAGCCGTCGTCGGCGTAATGGATGAGCGCGCCGTGCATGCCGACCGCCCAGAAGTCCTCCGGCGTCCCGTCCACGGCGACCAGGTCCTCGTAGGTGAGGTTGGGGTAGCGCGTCCACTCCGCGCCGTCGTAGCGGACCATCAAACCCACGCGCCCCACGGCGACGCAACCTCCGGCGCCGTCTCCCAGCACCGCCGACAGGTCCCCGTCCGGACCCTCGAGGATGGTCCAGTCAATCCCGTCGTAAAAGAGAACGGTGGCTTCCTGGACGTCGTCGCCGGCCGGACCGACCGCCCAGCCCTCACCGCCGCCCAGCCACACGTCTAGCAGGTCATCCTGCATCAGAACGGGGATTTCGTCATCGGTGTAAACCTCGTACAGGACGAGTTTCGGCTGTTTGCCGTACTCCGTCGGTTCGCACCCGACGAGAAGCAGGACTACGATAACGGCGGCGAGAAACGGGGCGTAGTGTTTCAAAGCCGGACCCTCCGCGGTCGTGGTTTTAGATTTTCCTGGTCGATTATAAACCCGGCGCCCGGCCTCCGGCAAGCCGAGCCCCCCAGAGCCTATACACACGCCCGGTAAACGCAACACAGTCGCAACAACGACTATTACCTCCCGTGCCCTGAGAATCGCCGGAACCGGCTCCCATCCGCCATTCCCGCCCCGCCTTGACTCCGCCGACCCACCCGAGTAAAATAGCGTATGAGGCGGTATACGCTTTTTTTGACCCCGCCCAGCCGCTAAACCTACCTCAAGCCCAGGGGGATTGCCCCAGTGAGTCACCCCATGCTCTTCGCGGAGAAGGAATTGGAAGGCGTGCGAAACGGCCGGATTACCGTCGCCTTCCGTCAGTGGAACGAGCCCAAGGTCGACCCCGGACAGGTGTACGAGGATCCCGATCTGGGGCTCATCAAGGTTCTGGACGTCTCGTCGGTCCGGCTGCGGCGGGTTAGCGCCTCCGACGCCCGGGCCGCCGGCGCCGATACACTCTTCGATTTCTTCGAGCGCTTCCGCACCCACAACCCCGACTGCAACCTCGACGACGCCCAGGTTTACCGCGTCCGCTTCCAGTACGTCGGGGGGCCGCGGAAAGCTCCCAAGCCACCGACAATGGGCCTCGTCATGGCCGTCTCCAAGCGCCTCGAGGACATCGACCGCCGCGCCCGCACCGGAGGCTGGACCATGGGATACCTCGATGTCCTCGGCAGCCGCGTCGGCATCAGCTCCAACGAGCTAATCCACGAGCTCGACGAGACCCCCAACCGGCTGAAAAAGAGGCTGGCCAAGCTGCGCCAGCACAACCTCGTCACCCGGTCCACCGAGGGCTACGCGCTGACCACCCTGGGCGGCCTGGTCCTGCGGTTCCTGTCGTCGTTGGAACGAACGTGAACCGGGCGGTTGCGTGAATCCACCGGCGGGCCCGTCCCGCCGTTTTCTTTTCCCCGAAATTGGGCTATTATTTAAGGTGAGTCATGAAGAAGATAATAATAAGCTTAGTCATTCTCTTCCTCGCTTCCTCCGTATCCGCTGTTTACTGGTCGGATATTTTCTACATTCTTGACAGTGAGCATTCTGATCGAGACGAAGTAGCTGTCTTTACGCCAAATCAAGAATTATTTTGTGTTTGGGCCAGCGCTTACGTTGGTCACTACTTCGATGTCAGCTACGCTCAGGTGGAAGAGGACGGAACATTGTCCATTCCCCCGACACGCATCTTCGAGGACGACGGCGTTGAAGACCGAATGCCGACCGTCGCGGTTGACTCCTTGGGTCACGCACATATCTTCTGGTTGAGGGATACCGCCGGCAACCTCCAGATGTGGTACACACAGATTGACACCGCTGATAGTTCCTACCTGGTGGATCAGAAGCATCTCTTCGACTTCAACACCGACGCCGATTGGACGATGTAC
>Ga0180429_10003017_pt1 | contig 13719 bp, 10 predicted proteins | sample SS_ome_FD_132428 | JGI IMG/M metagenome (GOLD analysis project Ga0180429, IMG submission 132428) | Hypersaline lake sediment archaeal communities from the Salton Sea, California, USA - SS_1_S_1 metaG | ecosystem: Environmental > Aquatic > Non-marine Saline and Alkaline > Hypersaline > Sediment ...
AGCGGCGATGGTCAGCAAGTGATCGCGGATGCCGCGCCTTTTGAAGACGCCGGACCCAAGGCGATTACCTTGGCGCGGTCGGCCAAATATCTGCGCCGGATCGATCGCATTCAGGCGGGTGCGGTCATTGTCCCCGAGGGATTTGAACAGACGGGTTTGAACCTGTTACACGCGTCAAATCCTTACGCGGCGTTTGCGCGTATTCTGGCGCTCTTTCACCCGGCGGAAAAATTACCGGGGGGCATCCACCCCTCTGTCGTCATGGGGGAGGACACCCGATGTGAGCCCGATGCCGCCATCGGCGCTATGACCGTCATCGGGAACCATGTGCGCATCGGGAAACGGGCCACCATCTATCCCGGTGTCGTGATTGGCGACAATGTTATCATCGGTGACGATGTGCGCCTCTATCCCCATGTGGCGGTGCTCGAAAGATGTCGACTGGGGAACCGCGTCATCATTCAGGCCGGGTCCGTTATCGGCAGTGATGGGTTTGGATTTGCGCCCGACGGAGACATTTATCATAAAATTCCTCACATCGGCATTGTTCAAATCGACGATGATGTGGAGATCGGCGCTGGCAATACCATCGATCGCGGTACGTTCGGGATGACGCATATCAAAAACGGTGTAAAGACCGATAATCTGGTTCATATCGCACACAATGTCACCGTGGGAGAAAACACGGTCCTGGTGGCCCAGGTGGGCATATCCGGGAGCACGACCATTGGCAGGCACGTGGTTTTAGCCGGACAGGTCGGGGTGGCGGGGCATATCCACATCGGCGATCATGTCATGGTGGGGGGGCAATCCGGTATTGCCAGTGATGTCCCGGCCGGCCAGATTCTTTCTGGGTCGATAGCAATGCCACACAAAACATGGCTTAGGGTGCAGCGGACAATGCCCCGTCTGCCGGAATTACGCAAACAGGTTTCCGCGTTGGAGAAACGGTTGCGCCGTCTGGAGGACGGGGACAACTAAGCTATCCAGTGCTTTATGAGATAATTTTTTCACCAGCGCCGGCGGATGTGTGTATTCTATCATCAATGCCAGTCGGGACAGAACTAGAGGCATTACCATGAACACCGTCTATCAAATACGTGAAATCATGAAACACCTGCCACATCGCTATCCGTTTGTCATGGTGGATCGTGTGGTGGAACTGGAGCCAGGGCATCGGATCGTCACCTTGAAAAACGTTACGATCAATGAACCTTTCTTCCAGGGTCATTTTCCCGGCAACCCTATCATGCCTGGTGTGCTGATTTTGGAGGCCATGGCCCAGTCGGCCGGTGTTCTCACGTTTGAGTCCCTGCCGCCTGAGAAACGCAATATTCTTGTTTATTTCATGGGAATCGACCGTGCCAGGTTTCGTCGCATGGTCGTTCCCGGCGATCAGTTGGTTATCGAGATTATTCTGAAAAGGCTCAAAACAAGAGCTGTCAAAGCTACCGGCCAGGCCCATGTCGACGGGGAACTGGCAGTCGAGGCAGAATTGATGGCTTCGATTGGAGAAAAAGAATGATTCACCCCACAGCCCTCATCAGCCCCAAAGCTGAAATTGATTCCGGTGTGACCATCGGTCCGTACACGATTATTGGCGATCAAGTGACGATCGGAACCGGAGCGGTCATTGGGCCGCATGTCACCATCGATCCTTTTGTGGAAATTGGTCCGGAGTGCCACATTTTTCAATTTGCCTCGATCGGTGCTTTGCCCCAGGCCATCAAATTCGAAGGTGAGGAAACCCATGTCAAGATAGGCCGCAAAACCATCGTGCGTGAATTTGCCACGATCAATCGCGGCACTGGGTTTGGCGGCGGCATTACCGAGGTTGGCGAAGAAAATCTTTTAATGGCCTATACGCATATTGCCCATGATTGCAAAACCGGCCGGGGGGTTATCCTGGCGAACAATGCAACGCTGGCGGGTCATATTACCATTGAAGACTACGTTACCATCGGCGGCTTGACCGCCTTACATCAATTTGTGCGGGTTGGCAAACATGCCTATATTGGCGGTAAATCAGCCGTCGTCAAGGATGTCCCGCCCTTTGTCATTGCGGCGGGCGACCGGGCGAAACTGCATGGCCTGAACCGCGTGGGGTTAAAGCGGCATGGTTTTTCGGACGATGCCTTGGCGATGCTGAAGAAGACCTATCGGTTGATATTCCGTATCGGCCTGACGCTCAACGAAGCCATCGAGCGGGTGCGCGCCGAAGTCGGTCAGACGCCGGAAGTCGATTATTTTCTCGCCTTCATCAAGAAGTCCGAACGGGGGATGACCCGCTAATGCAACGAGGGAGATCGGTCCCCTCTGTTAGAAAGTTAACGCCTTATGCCATCGAACAAGTGCTTGACGAAACCGCGTGTCGCTGTGATCGGTGCAGGATATCTGGGGCAGTACCATGCTGAAAAATATGCCGCCATGGATGTCGCAGAGTTGGTTGGTGTTGTGGACATAGACGCGGAACGCGCGGCTGAAATCGCCCACCGCCATGGCACAAAGGCTTTTACTGATTTTCGCGCATTGTTTGGCCAAGTGGATGCGGTCAGTATCGTCACTCCGACGCCGCTACATTTTGAGATCGGACGGGCGATGTTGAATGCCGGTATCCATGTCTTGATTGAAAAGCCCATTACCACGAGTCTGGAAGAAGCGCGGACCCTGATTGATCTTGCGGAATCAAAGCATCTGGCGTTGCAGGTGGGGCACCTTGAACGCTTCAACCCGGCTGTGATGGCCGTCCAGGATCGTATCAACAAGCCTATGTTTATCGAATCCCACCGCTTGAGTGTTTATAAGGGACGATCGACCGATGTTAGTGTGGTGCTCGACCTCATGATCCACGATATCGATATTATTCTCAATTTCGTTGGTTCGGAGGTCGAGAGTATCCACGCCTCCGGCGCCGCGGTGGTGTCGGATCACTGTGATATCGCCAATGCCCGCATTGCATTTAAAACCGGATGCGTTGCCAATATCACGGCGAGCCGCATATCCACCAAAAGTCAGCGTAAAATTCGCTTGTTCCAGAAGAACGGATACATCGCCGTTGATTTTGCCAAACGCGAAATTATGCACATCGAACAGACCAATGTCCCCAATGATGCGGTAATACCGGGGATGGAAGTGCACCAGTCCTGTTTCCCTGAAGGGGATGCACTGGAAGCGGAATTGCGCTCTTTTGCGGCTGCGGTCGCGGCCTGCCATGCGCCGGTCGTGACAGGACGTATGGGATATCAGGCCCTGGCAGTCGCACTCGATGTGATGGACCAGATTGACGCCGCCGCGCGTCGCTTTGGTGAGTTCTAAGATGCGCCCAAAAATTATGATGGTTTCGGGCGAGGCCTCCGGCGATATGCATGGGGCCAAACTGGCCGAATCACTCTATGCGCAGGGCAACCCGATCGAAATCTTCGGTATTGGTGGGGGCCGGATGCGATCGGCAGGGGTGCGAATCGAGATCGACGCGCATCGATTGGCCGTGGTGGGCATTACGGAGGTTTTGGCCAAACTGCCGCAAATTCTGGATGGCATGCGCACTGCCAAACGATTGGTCGCGGATGAAAAACCGGACCTCTTGATTTTGATCGACTTCCCGGATTTCAATCTACACCTGGCAGCGTTTGCCAAAAAACATGCCATTGCGGTGCTGTATTATATCAGCCCGCAAATCTGGGCCTGGCGTCAGGGACGGGTCAAAAAAATACGCCGTCTTGTGGATCATATGGCCGTTATTCTGCCATTTGAAGAAACATTTTACCGTCAGCACGGGGTTCCGGTAACGTTTGTTGGCCATCCCCTCATGGATCATCACCACGCACCTCATGATCAACGGGAGCGCATAACCGGAGAAAAGGCCGTCACCATTGGGCTCTTGCCTGGTTCGCGGGACAGTGAAATAAAAAAGCTCCTGCCCCTGATGCTGTCGGCAGCCAAGTTGATTGGCCAGCGGGAAAATGTGCGGTTTCTGCTTTCCCAGGCGCCCAGCGTCAGTCCAAGCCTCATGCATCGTTTGACCCAAGAATGGGGTTTTGCCGGCGAGATTGTCAACGGCACGACAGATGCGCTTCTAAGGCAGGCCACCCTTGTTATTGTCGCCTCCGGCACCACGACGCTTGAGGCGGCCATATGTCAAACCCCGATGATCATCGTTTATCGGGTGTCCCCCTTGAGCTATCGACTTGGCAAGGCCTTGATCAAAGTGCCGCACATCGGCCTGGTGAATTTGATTGCCGGCGAACGTCTTGCCCCTGAATTGATCCAGCATGATGCGTCACCTGAACAAATTGCGCAACAGGCGCTTGCCCTGTTGGCCGACCCGCAAAAATTGAACCAGATGAAAGACGGGTTGGCTGAAGTCACCCGACGCCTGGGTAAGCCCGGGGCTTCTGACGCAGTGGCCGAAATTGCCTGGAGATTGCTTGGCAGACCGGACCAATATCGCCGGATCGATAGCGAATGAATTCGGAATAATTATGCATTTTAAATTCAATGTTGATCTTAAACCGCGGCATCGCAAACTCCTGGCCATTATCAAAGGGCACTGGGTTGTGCTGTTGCAGGCCGGCATTTGTATGTTGGTCATGGCCGCTGGCGAGGCGGCCACCGCCTGGCTGATGAAACCGGCGGTTGACGACGTGATCATCAATCGGGATCAAACGATGCTGAAGTTGATCCCCATCGTGATCCTGGTTGTCTATTCGATCAAAGGTACGGCCATGTACTTGCAGGGCTACCTCATGAATCGTGTCGGGCGCTCGATCATTCGCCAGTTTCGTGACCGTCTTTACGACCATATCCATGATTTGCCGCTGTCCTTTTTCCATAGCGCCAAGACCGGCGCACTGATGTCGCGCATCATCAACGATGTGAATATCATCAAATCCATGGTGTCAACAGCGGTTACGGGGGCCCTGCGGGATGCCTGCTCGGTCCTGGCGCTGACCGTAACCACCTTCATGCTGGATTGGAAGATGGCGTCTTTTACCTTTCTGGTATTACCGGCAGCGTTTTATCCGCTTCATGAGTTCGGGCGGCGCATCCGTAAAATCAGCACCCGCGGCCAGGAAGCCATGGCGGAGTTGAGCAATTTTTTGCATGAGACCTTTGCCGGCGCCAAAATTATCAAAGCCTTCGGCATGGAAAATTATGAAAAAAAGCGATTTTTTCAAAAGACCAAAAATCTCTACAAAATCGAAATGAAAGAGGTCAAGGTCGATGAGTTGTCTTCCCCGGTGATGGAACTGATTGGCGGTATCGGTATCGCCGTCGGCATCTATTATGGTGGCTATCGCATTTTTCATGACACCCTGTCCCCAGGAACTTTTTTTGCATTTATCTCAGCGACGGTTATGCTGTATCGACCCGTCCGAAAACTGAGCAAGCTCAACCTCAATATCCAGCGGGGTCTCGCCGCTACAGACCGAATTTACGATATACTGGAACAAAAATCGGAAATTGTTGAAAAAGATCGACCCGTGGAGATTCCAGCCGGACCCCATCGCGTTGTTTTTGAAAATGTTTGCTTTCAGTACGATTCCAAGGACGTCGACGACACGATGGTGCTGAACCAGGTGAGTTTCAAAGCCGATCCGGGTGAGGTGGTAGCCCTCGTTGGCATGAGTGGCGGCGGGAAAACGACACTGGTCAATTTGCTGCCGCGGTTTTACGATGCAACTTCCGGCAGTATCCGAATTGATGGGATTGACATAAAGGACGCCGCGATCGCTTCGCTGCGGCGTCAGATTGCCGTTGTTACCCAGGAGCCCATCCTATTCAACGAAACCGTATACGACAACATTGCCTACGGTAACCGTGGTGCCTCTCGTGAACTGATTGAAAATGCGTCTAAAGACGCCTACGCCTACGATTTCATACAGGGTTTCCCCAAGGGCTTTGAAACCACGATCGGCGAGTTGGGCAGCCGGTTGTCCGGTGGTGAAAAGCAGCGTATCTGCATTGCCCGGGCGTTGCTGAAAGATGCACCGATTTTGATTCTGGACGAGGCGACCTCCGCTTTGGATACCGAGGCTGAAATTGTCGTGCAGAAAGCCCTCGAAAACCTCATGAAAGGCCGTACCACGTTCGTTATTGCCCATCGCCTCTCCACCATTACCCATGCCCATCGCATACTCGTTCTGGTCAAGGGGCAAATCGTAGAAGAAGGTACCCACGACGAATTGCTGGCGCGGGATGGCGCCTATCGCAAGCTTTACCACATGCAGTTCGGTAATTCCTGAATAGCGATGACTGTCGTGGCATCGTGCTGGCATGCGTCCCATCCTCTCCAGGAATGGCACGATTTTCATTCGGGAAACCCGCTGAATATGTCACCCTGACCTCATTATGCTGATTATTCACCGATATATTTTAAAAGGATTGATTCCACCGCTCCTGATCAATCTTCTTTTCCTCACCACGGTCTTTTTGATGACCGAGATGGTCAAGATCACCAAGCTGATTGTCAATTACAACGTTAGTCCCGCCACGATTGGGTTGATCCTGCTTTTTTCCATCCCTCATTTTCTGGTATTTGTCTTCCCCATGTCGGTTATGATGGCTGTTTTGCTGACACTGATGCGGATGTCGGGCGATAATGAAATCGCCGCCCTTAAGTCCAGCGGTGTCAGTCTGTATAAATTGCTGCCGCCGATCGGCCTTTTAGCGGTCGCCGGTTGTTTGGCAACCTTGTTCATGACCGTCTACGGTATGCCCCAGGGCAAGTTGGCCATCAAGCACTTGACCTATCAGATGCTGACGTCCAATACCGATATCGGGCTCAAGGCCCGGACCTTTAACGACAGCTTCAAAGGCGTTACGCTCTATGTCAACGAGGTGGATCTTCACGATAAAAAAATGAAGGATGTGTTTATCGAAGACCGGCGCAATCCCAAAGCGATCAGCACGATCGTGGCGCCGGAGGGACAGTTGTTGAGAGACTCGGAGGGGCGGTCCGTCCGGCTAAGATTATATCATGGCATGATCAACCAGGTCGAGCGCGGCAAGCGCTCGGCCAATGCGATCTATTTTACGACGTATGACATCAATCTGAATATGACGCAGACGGTCAACGTGAAGCGGTATCTGCGTGAAGATGAAGATGAGATGTCGCTCGCGGAACTGAACGCCTATATCCTCAAGGTTCGGGAGAGACCCGAAAAATATTATGATGCGCTGATCGAGCTCCACCAGAAGTTTTCCATTCCGGCGGCCTGTCTGGCATTGGGCCTCCTGGCCGTACCCCTGGGCGTGGAGTTGAAGTCAACCAGACGGTCGGCAGGGCTGGGAATGGGCATGTTCATTTTCATCCTTTACTATGTTTTGATGACGGCCGGGCGTGTTTTCGGTGAGATGGGATGGTATCACCCCGCGATCGGCCTGTGGGCGCCGAATATTCTGATGGGAATGGGGGGCATCTTCCTGTTGATTCGAACCGCTAATGAAAAGCCCACTTATTTATTCGAATTCTTGCACACGTTCGGACGGTTGGTGCGAACAGCCTTTCGGCAACTGTTGCCCCGCTTCATAGGGCGATAGACGCTTGCATGCGAACCGCGGCAGGATAAAACCGAACTCATGACGATATTGGACCGTTATATCAGCCAGCAGATTCTCCGGTATTTTGGCGCCACGTTTGCGCTGGTTACCGTGATCTATATGATTGCCGATTTTTTTGAGAAAGTCGATAATCTGATTGAATCCGGCTTGTCGTTTCCCAAAGCGGCCCTTTATTTCCTGTCACGCATTCCCTTTGAGCACCTGATTCCTGCCAGCACCCTCCTGGCGGTGATGGTGGTGTTCGGCTTGATGAACAAGCATAACGAAATCATCGCTCTCAAAGCAGGGGGGATCAGCATCTACCGTCTGCTGAAAGCCCCCTTTTTCCTGGGGGTGCTCTTCAGCCTGGTCCTTTTAATATTTTCCGAGATTTTTTTGCCGATCGTCCGGTCCAATGCCAATCGCATCTGGTTGGAGGAGGTTAAAAAAGTTCAGGTCAACGCCCAGCGGCAAAATATCTGGCTGAAAGGGCAACATGCGATTTATCACATTCAGTTTTATGACCCCGTCCGGATGCGGACGTTTGATGTGAGCTTATACTATTTTGATCAAGATTTCAGAATGATGCGTCGTGTTGATGCCGGTGCGGGTGAATATCGCGAAGGGAAATGGGTTTTTCAGGATGTCATGGAGCAGGTGCGGAATTCGGAAGACGGTTCCTTTACGGTGCAGCATCACGATCAAATGACCCTCCCTCTGAATGTAGAACCGATGGACCTGAAGCGTGTGGTCAAGAATTCCGATGAAATGAGTCTCCTGGAACTGGCCGACTATATTCAAACCGCTGAATCAGAAGGGTATGATGCCACGTCTTTCCGGGTCGATTGGCATGCCAAAGTCGCCTATCCGCTTGTTTGCGTTATCCTGTCGGTCATTGCGGTCTCCATCGCCGGAAGGGGGCGGCGGGGAGAAAATTTTGCCATCATGGTGGTCACCGGAATCGGGCTGGCCTTTTGTTTTTGGGTTTTGCATGGCTTCAGTTTATCGCTGGGGTATGCCGACATGTTGCCGCCACTGGTGGCGGCCTGGCTGCCCAATCTCATTTATTTCTTTACGGCGGCCGTTTTACTGTTGAGAGCCGAGTAGGTGAGAACGGAAATGGCAAAACATGATGGGCAGAACCCGCCGCGCTTGATGGCGTCTATTACGGCGGTCATGCGCGAGGACCCGTCGGCCAGTGGACGCTTGGCGGTCCTATTGAAAGGCCTGGCGGGTCTTTATGGGATTGGGGTTCGATGCCGTATCCAGCTGTTCCGAAACCGATGGCGGGTGTCCCATCGACTTCCCTGCAAGGTCGTTTCCATTGGCAACATAACCCTGGGCGGGACCGGGAAAACGCCTATGAGCATTTACATGGCGCGTTTAATCCATGGATTTGGCCACCGTGTGGCAATCGTCAGTCGCGGATACAAAGGCTCGGCCGAAAAGAACGGCGGTGTCGTAAGCGATGGGCAAGCCCTTCTCATGGACCCTTCCAGCGCCGGCGACGAGCCTTTTTTGATGGCGCAGCAACTGCTGCCCTTGGGCATACCGGTCATTGTAGGACGGGATCGCGTGCGTGCGGGCCGACAAGCAGTGCAGCGCTACCAAACGGGGGTCATTGTTCTTGACGACGGTTTCCAGCATATTCGCCTGGCGCGCGATCTCGATATTGTCCTGCTGGATGCGCAACATCCATTTGGCAACGGCTACCTGGTGCCTCGCGGGACCTTGAGGGAACCGTTGTCATCGCTGTCACGGGCGGATGCTTGCCTCCTCACGCGATGTCCGCCAGCGGCTATTGCCAAACGGTTTGCGGGACAGTCGCAGAGCAATCATGGCCTTGCCGGCGACGATCGTCGGCAACCGGTTTTCGCCGCCGCGCATGCCCCGTTCATCAGCGAATGCTTCTCCGCAGAGCATTCCGATGGTAGCGCGACCAAAATCCAGATGGACGAATGGCGTGGTTGCCCTGTGTTTGCCTTTTCAGGCCTCGCGCGCAATGACACTTTCCATAAGATGCTCTGCGGGATGGGATTCGAGCTGAGGGGATATGCGGCATTTGCCGATCACCACGACTATTCCCATGAGGACATCCTGGCGATCGCCAGGCAAGCGGGCCGCAAGGGGGCACAAGTGTTGGTCACGACGGAAAAAGATCGGGTCAAGCTTGCCGCCAGCTGGCTTGGGAGCATGCCCTTGCTGGTGGTCGGGATCCGCATGGATTTGGGAGCTGACACCGAGGCGTTTGAACGTTTCGTGGCGCGCAAACTCGGTTTGTCAGCCAGGAGTGGGCCCTAAAAGCGATTGACGGTAGGGATAACGCTCATCGGCAGCAGACTTGCATTCTCATTGCCTATTGGGTAGAGAGACGCGCACTCGTTTGCGGGAAATATGACGGTTTTGCTATATGCCACAGGCGATGACCGCCTAAAGCGAATGTGAGCGCTTCATTGCGCACGAACAAACATCACTTCCCATGCGATGTCAGGATGAAACGGGTGAAGTGATGCCGACAACAACGGGAGAAGAATCGTAATGATTGTACTCGGACTATCAGGGTCGCTCACGCATGATCCATCGGCCGCGCTTTTTGTTGACGGCCGTCTCGTCGCCGCGGTGGAGGAAGAGCGATTCCTACGTGATAAACACGCCAAACGCCAGTGGCCCTATCATTCCGCCCGCTATTGTCTCGAGGTGGCCGGTATTGGGCCGGGTGATATCGACGCGGTGGCCTTTCCTTTTGCCGCATTCGGTTTTCGTTATCCCGGACGGTGGCATTTTGCCAAACGCTACTGGTATGCCCCCGAGCGCGCCTTGAAGGCCATTTTCAACGGCAACCGTCATTTTCGCCGCAATCGCGATGCCATTCTAAAGCTGATGCGCGACCTGTCGATCGACCCGGGCCGCACGCCGTTCGTCCCCGTTCCCCATCACCTGACGCATGCCAGCAGTGCCTACCACCTCAGTGGCTTTGACGGGAAAGTGGCCATTCTGGGCATTGACGGTAAAGGCGAGTATGCCACGACGTTTTTTGGCTACGGGGAAAAGGGCCAGATACATTGCATCAAAGAGTTTTTCGACCCGGATTCCCTTGGTGGCGTATACGGTGCTTTGACCCAGTATTTAGGCTTTGAAATGCTGGACGGCGAATTTAAGGTCATGGGCATGGCGCCTTATGGCGACCCTACCAAATACGACTTTTCACCGCTGATACAATGCGACGGGCGTTCGTTCACGGTGGATACGACCCTTGTCAATACGGTAGGCTTGCGGCGCTACAAGCAGGACGGCCTCGGATTCTATTTCAGTCCCAAGTTGGTGGACTGGCTGGGACCCAAGCGGGAAGGGGATGAGATCGACGATCCCTACGTGGACTATGCCGCCAGTATGCAAAAACTATTGGAAGATGTGGCCCTGCAACTGATCGAAACCTACCTGGGCGATATCCTGCGCGAAACCGGCAAGCTGTGTTTTGCGGGCGGAGTGGCCCTCAATGTTAAATTGAACCAGCGGATCATCGATCTGCCGCACGTCCATGAACTCTTTGTGCAGCCAGCCGCCAGCGACGCCGGAACGGCCGTGGGGGCGGCATCTTACGTGGCCCATGAAATGGGGGATGCGATTGCCAAACAGGAGCATGTGTACCTGGGACCATCCTTTTCGACCGAAGACGGTCGCAGTGCTTGTGAAAACCACCCGGAAAAGCCATTGTTCGAGCAAGTTTCCGATGCCCCCCAGGCGGCAGCCCGTCTGCTGGCCGAGGGTCACCCGGTGGCCTGGTTTCAGGGACGCATGGAATTTGGCCCGCGCGCGTTGGGCAACCGCAGCATTTTGGGCGATCCCAGCCAGCCCGGGATCGCCGATCGGATCAACGCCCAGATCAAATATCGTGAGCGCTGGCGGCCCTTTTGCCCCAGCATTCTGGACCGGGCCGCCGAGGAGATTTTACAGACGCGGCACCCGGCGCCTTACATGACGTTTGCGTTTACCGTTGCCGAACACTGGAAGGCGCGCATTCCGGAAGTCGTCCATATGGACGGAACCGCCCGCGCGCAGGTGGTGACCCAGGCCACCAACCCACGCTACTACGCCCTTATTGAGGAACTGGAGAAGCTGCGTGGTGTGCCGGTCGTCTTGAATACGTCGCTCAATCGACGGGGCGAGCCCATCGTGTGTACGCCCGGCGATGCGCTGGACATGTTTTACGGATCGGACCTCCAGTATCTTTTCATCGAGGATCTTCTGGTGCGCAAAACAAAATAAGGTGCCGAGGAATTCGATCAGAAAAGTTTGCCGACCGCCAAGGCCTGCTGGAGCTTGCCCATGACCATGCCGGCCGTGATCTCTGCCATGCAGTTGGGTCCCTTATAGCGGCACGTCTTGCGATAGCAGCCCCTGCAATCATTTTTGGCTTGGACGACAAAGGGAAGGCAACGGAATGGTGCGACCCGGACCGGGTCGGTAGGGCCAAACAGGGCCACGTAGGGTGTGCCCACCGCTGCCGATAAATGCCCCGGTCCGGAATCAGGCCCGACGCTGGCCGCGGCTTTTTTGAGAATGGCTGCGAGTTCCCAAAGGGATGTCCGGCCGGTGAAATTCAACAAGCGCTCGGATTGAAGCGCTTCTTCAAGCGTGTTGGCCGGCATGATTTGTGATCGATCCCCCACCAGTACGACCCCGTGCTCGCCCTTTGCCAGAATCCGACGCAGCAACTCCCGGTAGCCGTCATTGGTCCAATCCTTGGATAACCAGGACGATCCCATAACCACCACGATAAAAGATTGCGGCAGTTGTGAGGACAGGCTTTCCGGGAGTTGGCCGACCTCTAAGAGTGAAAAACCAAAATCAGGCATTTCAGACGGGGTTCCACCCAAATATTCGATAAATTTCAGGTAATGGTCGAGTTTGGGGCGCCGGTCACTGAAATAGGAAAGGTGATGATTGTTGAAGAGCCAGTTGAATTCCTTGGCGTTGCGTGGGTGGACGCCGACTCTGATTGGCGCTCCCGACAACAGTGAAAAAAGGCCGCTTTTAAAATGGCGTTGCAGGTCCAGGGTGATGTCGAAACGGTGGGTTTTGAGATTTTGGTAAAGGGTGTTGACGGCGGCCGGGCCCCGCGGCCGATCAAAAACGATCACCTCGTCAATCAGGGGGTGGTTTTCGACCAGGGATTTCCAACTGGGTTCGACCAGCCATGTGAGGGTCGTGTCCGGCCAGTGTTGCTTGATTTCTCCGGGCAGACAGAGGCCGCGAACAAGGTCCCCCAGAGATCCCATTAAAATCAGCAGGATCGACGCATTGGCAGGTGTTGGTCCAAAATGTTTAGTTGCAGGCATCATTACCATCGGAATAGGGTTTTTATTCGCATCTGGCCCGGTGCACCAAATGATGCGGTTCTGACAGACAGCGCGTGTGACCCTATAGGGTCAGATTGCTGTGGTCGCTCTTTTCATAACATCTTCCAGTTCCGGCAGAAGGCCATACTTGGCAATGGCCCGCGTCCAGCGCTTGCGATATTTCACCTTGAGCAGGCGGCGATTGTTAAGATAGCGCGCCTTGTCAAAGTCAATGATATGCGGCGTGCCGTTTTCGTCCACCAGGACGTTGCCGGGATGCAAATCCCGATGCCAGATCCGGTGCCGAATCAGGGTCTCAATCTGTTTCGCCAGGAGACTGTAAATGGCCTTCCGCTGGTCATCGTGCTGTTGGCCGATCTGGGTTAGTGGGTAAGGACGGGGGATGGCCGCCGTGACCAGCCAGCATTGCCCAATGACTCGGCCGGTGGAAGCAAAGACGATGGGGCGTGGGGCGGCAAGGCCAAGTTGACGGACCGTTGCCAGCCAGCGAAATTCTTTCTCACCCCGGGTGCGCGGCCAATTGACATAGGCGCCGTGGTTAACATGCCGGATCAGGCCGCCACGCGCATAGTGTTTGACTACTACGGACCCCATGTTTTCCAGATGGACGATCGTCGCAATCTGACGGCCGGCGAGCACTTCCCCCGCCGGCCGTCGCGGTTTTTCAAAGCCTATCCGCAATTGATGCAGCTGGTGGGCGCTAAGGGGCTGGTCCGTACCCATTTGATACTCATGGAACGTTTGGTAGGTCAAGGCACTCATGGCAACGTCAAAACCTTGTTTGCAGCCGCCAAAATTTCTTCCGGCAACAGTGACT
>Ga0180429_10003020_pt1 | contig 13716 bp, 19 predicted proteins | sample SS_ome_FD_132428 | JGI IMG/M metagenome (GOLD analysis project Ga0180429, IMG submission 132428) | Hypersaline lake sediment archaeal communities from the Salton Sea, California, USA - SS_1_S_1 metaG | ecosystem: Environmental > Aquatic > Non-marine Saline and Alkaline > Hypersaline > Sediment ...
CATTGTGCCCGGCTTTGCTTACCAGCTGTAATATTTCATCATCAACCGGCCATTCATTTTCACGCAAAGCCAGTGCCAATTGGTACGAAGTCATGTTTCCATAAGGTTTGGCATACCAGACAGCATCACTTGCTGTTAATGATGTGACGTCTGCACCCTCTTTTATTAGAAATTTGATTAAAGAAATATCACCGCTTATAACGGCACGATGCAGCAGACTGAAGCGGTTTTCTCCATGAGCATCAATCGATTCGCCAAACTGTTTGCCGTGTAATACCAGGCGCTTGATGCGCCGTAAATTCTCGGGATAGCCAGCCTGGCCTTGCTTGCAGATAAGGGCATCGAAACCGGCTGCAACGAAACTGTTTCCTTCATCGATATAGGATTGACTGATACCCGGCAGGTTAAAATACCACCAGATAAAATCGCCGACGCCCATGACTTTGGAACTGCCACCGATTTCACAATCATCTGCATTACCAACACTTGCTGATATCGTCGCCAGTTCCCTGTCTGGAAACTGCTTGAGAAAAAGAAAGGCGCCTGAAAACACCAGCAAAAAAATAAACAGCAGCCCCAGGATAATGACTTTTTTCAAAAAACTGCTCTCCTGCTCATGCAATAGCGTGCATTGCCTGTCTTTTAGCCCTGTAAGGCCATTTTGACGCGCTGCAAACGCTCATTGGCCTCTTTGGCAACGCTCGCAACTTCAGCATTATCCGAAAGATTAATCACCGCCATAGGGTCCATGAAGACTACATCGCAGCTGCCGTTTTCGTTATCACGAACCACAACGTTGCAGGGCAATAATACGCCGGCGTTATCATCAGCACTGACTGCCTGGTTTGCCAGCGGTGGATTACAGGCGCCCAGAATTTTGTAGGCAGGTCGGTCGATATCCAGTTTCTTTTTGATGGTGCCGGCAAAGTCGATTTCGGTCAAAATACCAAAGCCTTCTTTCATCAGTTCTGCCGTTACGCTTTCTACAGCTTCATCGAAAGACTGGTTTGTGGTTACTGAAAATGAATACATGAATTTTTCCTATAGTGTTTTTTAATCTTAATCTTCTTTTGTGTTTGCGTTGTCGATTCGACCGATAGCGCAACTGACAAAGGACTTGGCTTTTGCCGCGGCGGCCTTGATACCTTCAGCCGTACCGGTTTCAGGATAGCCTAGCCTGAGCAACTCGGCCGCTACCTGATCTCGACCAGACTCATCACCGTCAACGCTAACAATACCTTCCTCAATGGCCACTTCCGCCGAAGTGACTGCATCGAGTTCCGCCAGTTTGTTTTTAATGGTTGCCGCACAACCACCACACTTGATGTTTTCCACTGAAATTTGATAACTCATTGGCAAACCCTCGATGATTATTTCCAGGTGCGACGATTTATGACATAGCCGCTCATTTTACCCTTGAATGGCAGCAACAACATGCCATCGATGCGGTTGACATCATTTTTCTGTTCAAAACCTTCTATGCCGATCGTCATGGCTTCATGCCCTGCCCTCGGCTGGTCTACATAGGTCCCAAACAGGCGATCCCAAATTGAAAGGTTGAAGCCAAAGTTACTGTTGGCCTCGTCATCTTCCACGGAATGATGCACACGATGCATATCGGGGGTAACAAACAAAATACGCAATACCTTATCCAGTGGCAAAGGTAATCTGACATTACCGTGGTTGAACATCGCCATGCCGTTTAATATCACCTCAAACAGGATAACAGCCACTACCGGTGGACCCAGCGCGATAATCACGATGAACTTGATAACCATGGAAAGCAGGATTTCCACCGGATGAAACCTTAAACCGGTCGTAGTGTCATAGTCCCGATCAGCATGATGAACCCTGTGCAGACGCCAGAAGACCGGTATGGCATGAATGGCCACATGCTGTAACCAGATCATGAAATCCAGCACAATAATGCTGAAAAAAATGATTAACGCTGAATTCCATTCGAGAACCGAAATCAGCCCCCAGCCATTTTTCTGTGCTATGGCCGCCATACCCACAGCAGCTGCCGGAAACACAACTCGCAATATCAGCGTATTTAAAACGACAATACCCAGATTATTGACCCAGCGAAACAGGCGCGAGACAGACAGGGGCCTGCGCGGCGCCAATGTCTCCCACAGCCACATCAGCATCAAAATACCGAAAAAAAAGCCCAGACGCACGGCCGATTCGTTGTTTTCAATAAATTCAAGCATTCAAACTGTTACCAATTTCCTGTATAAAATCTATTCTAGGCTATGATTAATCACAATTTAACCATTTAAAAACGGATGACATAATAATGACAATACCTGCCATATCCGGGCGCACCCTGGCACTCATGTTTGGACTCATCATTTTTCTGTTTATTGCAACAGAACCCGTACTTGCGTTAAATGTTGAAAAAATTGGCAAAGGGCTTGTTGGCAACGAAAGAGTTAAAATGCAAAAAGTAAGAGAATATCTGTTTTATTTTGGTATTTTCTTCCTGGTACTCGGTGCCATTACTACAGCCTTCAGAAAACATAAATTTGCCCTGCAAAAGCGCAGTGATACCCATGCCGCGATGGGGCCATTTGTGATGGTGATTGGCGTATTGCTGATGTTACCCCACTTCTTTTTCTAGGACAGGTCTACAGATAATGAAAAAACACTTCTCTCTTTTTATCGCCTTGATGGCGACTGCTTCCCTGACTGCCTGTGGAGATAGCGAGCCGGTAGCGGAAGACAAAACAGGTTCTCATGTATGGAAGTCACAAACTGATAATTTACAGACCGCCAAGGATACGGCGGCTGATATTTCAGCTTCTTTACAAATGCGAGAGGACTTGTCCAAGCCGCAGGATTAAAAAACTCCCGCTGTTGCGGGAGTTTTTTGCAGTTACATTTTACTTGCTGATTATTTTCGCAGCAGTTTCACAGAAAGATAAACAAGTCCTGTAATAGCCGCCAGTAGCACCGCATGCTCCATACCGGATGCAGGATGCAGTTCTCCATTAGCATAAACAGCCGCATGATCATGTATGCCATGAGCCAACAGGTTAGAAGAAATGGCCGTCAGGGCCAAAGCTGTAAATGATGAAACAAGTTTTTTCATGATTAAACTACCTTTACCTTGACCAGTTCTTCACCTTCTGGGTCTGTGACGTGAACCGCACAGGCTATACAGGGGTCATAACTGTGAATTGTTCTTAGAATTTCAATCGGCTGTTTTGGGTCGTGCAGCTGATGATTATCTGTCAATGCAGCTTCATAAGGACCATCCTGTCCCTGGGCATCACGAGGCCCGGCATTCCAGGTTGATGGCACGACGGCCTGGTAATTATCAATTTTCTGATCCTTGATCACAATATAGTGTGCCAGCCCACCACGAGGTGCTTCCATGAAACCCACTCCGCGGGCTTCTTTAGGCCATGTTGATGGATCGAACATCTCATCATTATGGACACTCAGGTCACCGGCTTTGATATTTGATATCAGGTTATTGAGCCAGATATTCATCTGGTCGCCAATCAGCTTGGTTTCCAGTGTACGGGCTGCGGTACGACCCAGCGTTGAGAACAATGCATCAATCGGCACATCAAGCTGTTTCAACACGGCACCCGCTAACTCAACGGTTGGCTCATGACCCGTAGCGTACAGCGTTAATACACGTGCCAGCGGACCTACTTCCATTGGCTGGCCTTTCCAGCGGGGTGATTTCAGCCATGAATAGCTGTTCTCAATATCGAGGAAATCATACGGTGGTTGTGGGCCAGTATAGTTCAGGTTGGTTTCACCATCGTAAGGATGCAGACCTTTGTCCTTGCCCACGCTGTAATCATAGTAGGAATGGGCAATAAACTCCTGTACCTGGTTTGGATCATTCAGATCAATTGGATGGATTTCATTGAGGTTACGATCCAGAATTGCACCACCGGGGATAAAGAAACTGGATGGATCATCCATGCCATTTTCTGGCATGTCACCAAAGGTCATGAAGTTACGAACCCCCGAACCCTTCTTGAACCAGTCCTTATAGAAGCCGGCGATTGCAATAGTGTCAGGAATGTAAACCTCATTTACAAAGGTCATCATGTTATTAATGATGTCCTGAATCTGCGACAGGGCAAGAATATTCAGGGCGGTGGTTCCACTACCACCGTTACTGGTTGTATTAATACTGATGGGTGAAGGAGAGCCACCTACGAGGAAATTCGGATGAGGATTCTTGCCTCCGAATATCGTATGAATCTGTACCACATCACGTTGCCAGGACAATGCCTCAAGGTAGTGGGCTACCGCCATCAGATTGGCTTCCGCTGGCAGTTTATAAGCAGGGTGTCCCCAGTAACCGTTTGAAAAAATACCCAGTTGACCTGATTCGACAAAGCCTTTGAGTTTCTTTTTGACATCGGCGAAATAGCCTGGAGAAGATTTTGGCCACTTGGAAAGTGATTGTGCCAGTTCGGAGGTTTTCTTGGGGTCAGCATTAAGTGCTGAGACCACATCCACCCAGTCCAATGCATGCAAATGATAAAAATGCATCACATGATCATGCACATACTGCGCACCGATCATCAGGTTACGAATCAGCTGTGCATTTGGCGGAATCTTGTAGTTCAGTGCATTTTCGACTGACCTGACTGAAGCAATGCCATGCACCAGCGTACATACACCACAGATACGTTGGGCAAATGCCCAGGCATCCCGGGGATCGCGACCTTTCAGGATGGTCTCAATACCACGCACCATGGTGCCGGCACTGGATGCCCCGGTAATATTGCCATCAGCATCGGTTTCAGCCTCAATGCGCAAGTGACCTTCAATACGCGTAATTGGATCAACAACAACTCGGTCACTCATGACTCTTTCTCCTTCAATAGGTGATTGGCAACAACCTCGGTCAGTCCGAGCACTTCAATATCCATATTGTTCTCTTCCATTCCCTCTTCCAGAGTATTACGACAGGTAGCACACATGGTAACAACTGTATCGACATCAAGCTCTTCGATTTGCGTACGTTTGCGATGGAAAATCTTCAATCGCATGGGTTCGGTTTTTTCCATGGTGTTCACACCACCACCTCCACCACAGCACCAGTTACATGCCCTGTTATGTTTCATTTCAATAAAATTGGTGGTTACCATGTTCAACAGATTACGTTGTGGCTGATTGACACCACCGCGACGTGCCGCCTGACAGGGATCATGGAATGTCAAACGCGCATCTTCAGTTCCTGAAGTTTTCAGTCTGCCCTGTTCACGTAATTCATCCAGCACTTCGATAATATGATAAACCTCGAACGGATAAGGCCGACCGATCACATTCGGGCCTTCCCAGCGAATTGCCATGTAGGCATGGCCACATTCAGGACTGATCACTTTCTTAATGTTCAGCTCCTCGGCGGCTTCAACAATATTGTTGATCATGATCGCCTCAATTTCAGAAGCACCCATGTGCATACCTGGGTTTCCTGCTTCGTGCGCCTTGGTACTGAAAGTCCAGGTAACGCCAGCCTGCTCAAAAATCTGTGCCAGTGCACCAATGATTTCATTAAACTGCATCACTTCAGCTGATGACAACAGCACCAGGTAATCGACATTAGGCTCATCAACATTAATCTTGATGCCGGTCTCTTCCTCTGCGGCCTCTATCATGCTCTCCAGGGTATTCATTGGGAACCCCATGACGCTGCCCTTTTCAATGGTCCTGACAGCTGCGCCCTGTAGTTCTTTAGGAGCCAGTCCGGCAGCAGTCAATGCTTCTCTCATTTTTCTGATCATGTAAACAATATCATTACCGGAAGGACACATCATGCTGCAGCGACCACAGGTAGTACAACTTTCAAATGTCAGATGAACGTTGTCCTCGAAATCCTGCATGGTTAATTTCTTGGACAGGCCAATCAGCTTCTTCAGCTTGCCGACAACCGTGTATTCCTGCTCCCAGACTCGACGCATGGGTTCTAGACGGCGGATAGGAGTGTACTTGGGATCTTCAGTTTCAGTAGCAAAAACACAGGCCTGGGAACAAATGCCGCAATTTGTACAACTTGAAAAGTAGGATGCAATGGGTGCATCAATCAGCCTTTTCAGAGTATTGACACCTTGTTCAAATGAGGTACTCATGCTTTTATCCCCCTGCGACCCATGCTGGAGCCGGTGTAATAACGAGACAATACAAACGTAACAGCGTGAGTCAGTTTGGTCATTGGCAACATAACCATCAACAACTCTACTGAGAGAATGTGTAATGCCAACATCAGCGTATAATCAGGACCCAGCCGATGGAAAGCCATATAGCCCGTTACGAATGGCAGAAAAGTCACAACCCAAGCCAGGTAATCAGAGGCTTTCGTCAAAATACGGCGAGCCGGGTCTATGCGGCGCTGGATCAGCGTATACATCATTGCGGCTATACTGAGCACCGTAAAGAAGTCAATGATGTAGTTTGGCCAGCCTCCCCAGAATACTCCAAAAAGATCACGGAAAAACTGTGTGTGAGGAATAAAGAAGAAAACCACAATCAACAGGCCAATATGAAAGATATAGGAAGCAGTGATATACCTCCAGTTACGTGGCTCCGGTATTGAGCGCTTGGCTATCATCATCAAACCATCTGAAGTACCGCTGGATCTGACCTTTGCCAGTTCTTTGGGTCTTCCAAGTGATACGATCTCAAACACCCGAAGGGTCAACCCAGCAACCATGATAATGATCGCATAGGCCAGGCCGGGGCCTCGGGCCCAGTTTAAAAGTTCAACTTCGTTCATTTCTTGCCTCCCATGTCTTCGAGTGTCACCGGATCGTGCTTGTCTTGCGCTTTGGATTTGCCTGCTCTGTTAAGCAAACCCGAAGCAACGCCAATGGCTGCACCGGCAACCAGGGCATCAGTGGCCCATTCACTAGGATTGATACTGCCAGTAGAAAGTGCCTTGTAGAAACTGCCAGCATCCCAGAAATCGGGTTCGGAACAACCAATACAGCCATGACCGGACTGAATAGGAAAGGAAGTCCCGTTGTTCCATCTTGTTGTAGCACAGGCGTTAAACGTGGTTGGACCTTTACATCCAACTTCGAAAAGGCACCAGCCTTTACGGGCGCCCTCATCATCAAAGCCCTTGGCAAACAGTCCCTTGTCGTAGAAAGGCCGGCGGTAGCAACGGTCATGGATGGATTCACCAAAAAAGGCCACCGGCCTGCCATGCTTGTCGAGCTCGGGAATACCAAAGGTCAGAACATGTGCCAGCACGCCAGTCATTACCACTGGGATGGGTGGGCAACCTGGAATATTGATGATGGGCTTATCCTTGATGATATCCGAGACAGCTACTGCACCCGTTGGATTTGGATCAGCCTTTGGCAAGCCACCGTAGGCCGCACAGGTACCTACTGAAACAATGGCCATGGCATCCTTGGCCACATCTTCGAGCATTTGCCGATTTGAAATACCAGCTATGGTGGAATAGCCGTTATTTTCCGCTGGAATGGAGCCATCAACAATAAGTATGTATTTTCCCTTATGCGCTTTCTGAGCTTCTTCACGCGCATGCTCAGCTGCATCACCAGAAGCTGCCTGCAAGGTATGGTGATAATCAAGCGATACAAAATCAAAAATCAGGCTTTCCAGTGTCGGCTTGTGAGATCGAGTGATAGATTCGGTACACCCGGTACACTCCTGAAATGAAAGCCAGATAACAGATTGACGCGTAGCCTTGGACAGGGTCTCAGCCATCGCGGTGGCTGCTGTCGGTGGCAACGCCATGGCCGACGCGACGGTGGAACAGAATTTGAGAAACGTTCTTCTCGAAACCCCGTTACCGATCAGGTTCGTACCTAACGTTTCAGTTGTTTCGCTGCTTTCTTCAGGAGTCATCTCCGGTTCCTCTTGTATTAAGGGTTCTTTCAGTTAACTGCGGCCATGGATTGTGCCGAATGCCTGATTTCATCCATGTGCGTGATCAGGATTTGCGGCACCTGGGTAATTTCAATCAGCTCACTGACAACTTTTTCGTCATCTCCATAGTGGGTCACCCACCAGATACCCCGATAGGCCGTTTCACGAATGCTGCTGGTACCGATGCCGGATATGGTTGCACTTACTTCACCGACCCCCAGCATGTCGGCAAGCTCGTTGATATCTGCTTCAGTCATAGGCAGGCTTAACAGGTCAACAATATGGGATTCTCCACTATCAGCCAGGCGAGAAAGGTGATCTGATAGCTCGTTCATCACTGCATTGGCCATACCCGTTGGTTTATCCAACGATTTGACCGGAATATCAATCAGACTCATCCGACCACCTCTTTAATATAGATTCAATTTCAGAAATTGCGCGTGGAATGGCAGCAGATACTGCCTCGGTAGGCTGTTCGCCCCAATCAATATCCTGGGGTTGAATACCGACGAGGGCACGCTTTTCAGGCAGGTGTCCGCTGAGCATGGTAATCGACATGACATCAGCAAGACTCACTTCATGGACGCTTTTCTTGTTTCCACTGGTAATATATTCATCCATTTCCTGGTTTTCGAAGGTCTTGACGGTACCAGGGTCAGATTTCAGTTCTGTGGCATCAATGACAATAAACTGGTCACAATTTTCGATGGGGCTGGCAAGCGTAAAACTGAGGGTTCCACCATCCATAGTGGTAACATTTTCAAGAACAGGTGAAGAGCTTTTTTCAAGATCCGTTAGTACATGTACACCGATGCCCTCATCAGAAAGCAACGTATTCCCGATTCCCAAAATCAGGGTTTTTGGCTGTTCAGCACTCCCGTTTATGAACAACGGATATTCTCCGAATATTTTTTATTACATTAGAATAGCCTAAATATTAGTCCTTGCTTTTTTAAACCGTATTGATTCAAATCAAGAGATATATCGATAACTGCGGTTAGATTAAATAACAGGCTAAGTTATTCAAATTACTCTATAAATTGTAAGGTTTTTATTCATGTGTCTGGGTATACCAATGACCGTCGTCGAGATCGATGGCTATAATGCACGTTGCGAAGCAAAGGGTGTTGAACGCACCGTCAGCCTGTTCATGATGCAGGATGAAGAAGTCAGTGTCGGCGATATTGTCATGATTCACATCGGCTATGCGATACAGAAAATGACCGAGGAGGAAGCGCGTTCTGCCTGGGAGCTATACGATGAGATATTGGCTGCAGAAAATGCTGCACCAGTCCCGACCTGACCATGCATGAACTTGCAGTATGCCAGGACATCATCGCCCAGGTCGAACAACTTGCTACTGAACACAAGGCCAGGGCCATACACAGTATCAGCCTCGAAATAGGCCCGTTGTCCGGTGTTGAAGCGGCATTACTGGAAGCGGCTTTTCCAATCGCCAGCGCCGGAACCGTCGCTGAACATGCACAGCTTGATATTACCGCTATGGCTGTCACGGTTAAATGTAATGAGTGTCATAAACAATCAGAGGCTTCTGCGAATAAACTGATTTGTGAACATTGCGGCAGTTGGCAAACCCGTCTCGTCAGTGGCGACGAGATGTTACTGAAACGAATTGAAATGGATACCTGACTATGTGCGATACCTGCGGTTGTAACATAACACCTGGCAATAAAGACACTGAAAGCGGCAAGGCTGCCGTCGAAGTGCTTCACAGCCTGCTGCATGAAAACGACCATCAGGCAGCCCACAACCGACAGCATTTTGATCAGCATCGGACACTGGCCATTAACCTGATGTCCTCACCCGGCTCTGGTAAAACCACGCTGCTGGAACACACCATCGACAAACTGCGCGATGAATTGAACATTGCCGTGATTGAAGGTGATCTGGAAACCGAGAACGATGCCAACCGCATCCGCGGTAAAGGGGCCCCTGCCGTACAGATCACTACCGGCTCTGCCTGTCATCTTGATGCACACATGGTGCATGATGGCCTGCATCAACTGCAGCTTGATGGCATTGATATTCTGTTCATCGAAAACGTCGGCAACCTGGTGTGTCCGGCCAGCTTTGACCTTGGTCATCACAAGAATGTCACCCTGTTGTCTTCCACTGAAGGCGATGACAAGCCTTCCAAATATCCAGTGATGTTCCGTGCGGCGGATTTGATGCTGATTACCAAGGCTGACCTGCTGGAAGTACTGGATGACTTTGAAACAGACAAGGCCACTGAAAACTTCCGCCAGCTTGCCAAACAGGATCCTGTGCTGACGGTTTCTTCCAAAAAAGACAGTGGCATGGATGAATGGATCAACTGGCTTAAAAGCAGCCTGGCAGATTACCGGGAAAATCTGGCTGCCGGTAAAACCCAGCAGCCAGCGATCCAGCCGGACGGCGTGGCCATGCACTCGCATGATCACACACACCATCATCACCATCACGGACACGCTCACACCCACGGCCATGAAAGCTGACGCCAGTATCTGGCTGAAACGCATTCACAACCTGGCATTGCCGGACAATATCCGGCTGATGAATGTCTGTGGAGGTCATGAGCGCTCAATTTCCATGGCAGGATTACGTACTGCCCTGCCCGACAATATCGAACTGATCCCGGGTCCGGGATGCCCGGTTTGTGTGTGCCCGGAAGAAGACATCTACCAGGCCATTCAGATTGCCCTTAATGAAAATGTCATACTTGTTGCATTTGGGGATATGTTGCGTGTACCGGTCAATGTAGCCAAAGGCGAAGTGCGTTCACTGGAACAGGCACGGGCTGCAGGTGCCGATGTGCGCCCGGTGGCCTCGCCACTTGATGTCATCGCTATCGCGCAAAATGAAACCGACAGAAACATTGTGTTTTTTGCTGCCGGTTTTGAAACCACTACAGCCCCGGTTGCTGCCATGATTGCTCAGGGACTGCCTGAAAATGTCCAGATACTGCTTTCAGGACGCCTCACCTGGCCAGCCGTTGCCATGCTACTCGATTCCGGCGAACCGGGCTTTCAGGCACTTGTTGCACCCGGTCATGTTGCCACGGTCATGGGTGCGGAAGAATGGTCTTTCGTTACTGATGAGCATAATATCCCTGCCGCAGTAGCAGGCTTTTCAAGCGAAAGCCTGCTGGCTGCCACCTACTCGGTATTGCGCCAGTTCATCGATCAACGCATCTTTCTCGACAATTGTTATCCGGAACTGGTTAAAGCCAACGGCAACCTGGCCGCCAAAAAACAGATGCAATCCGTGCTCGATATCGTTGATGCCAACTGGCGCGGTATCGGCATCATCCCTGCATCCGGCTTCGAACTGAAACAGGCATACGACCAGCACAATGCCCGCAAGACCTACCCCAGCTACGACGAAGAAAATCGCCGGCGCAAGGGTCAGATGCCTCCCGGTTGCGATTGCGCCAACGTGGTACTGGGCAAGAAATACCCCAATGAATGCGTGCTCTATGGAGCTGCCTGCACCCCGCGCAACCCGATTGGTCCCTGCATGGTTTCAGATGAAGGTGCCTGCCGGATCTGGTGGTCAACCGGTATAAGGGAACAAAAATCGGCTTGAAAATACCGATTTTTCTCCGGTACTCCCCTTAAAAAAATTACAACAAACCCTTATAGACTGATATCCATTTTCAGGATGTGATTGAGTCAGGTGTTTTCATCAGGGTAATTCAGAGGACAGAAAGATGTTACGTCTCACCTTTTCAGTTTTGATATTCATGTTTTCTACTGCCATCACAGCAGATGCTCCCGATGGCTATGATTTCAAACCTTTGGACCTGGCCATGCAGCAAGCCAAGCAAGACACCCGGTTGCTGTTTGTGTATTTCGGACGCAAAGACTGTGGTTATTGCGAAAAAACCAACAAACAGACTTTCATCGATGACTTTGTTCACGAACAATACAGCGAAAATTATATATTGGCTTATGTAGATACACAGAGTGAGAACAAGTTGAACCTGCCAGAAGAAGATCTCACGGAAAAAGAACTCAGCACACGGCACAAGGTTTCTGCGACACCTGTATTTACCTTCATGACACCCAAAGGCAAGGTGATTTACAAAATGCGAGGTGTACAGACTGTTGAGGATTTAATCAAGGCAGACAGGAAAATTCAGCAGGCACTCAGTGAAATGGCCTCTTCCTGATAGCTACTTCCCTGTAGCCATACGAGAGGATGGTTATTTCATCAACCATCCATTTCCAGATCTTCAACAACCGAGGCAATACCGGCCTTGGCACAACTTGCATCGATTTCTCCACCTGGAGCACCACTGACACCAACCGCGCCATAAACCTGTCCACCGGCTTCGATAAGCAGACCACCGTCCATCATTGCCAGCCCGTCACGATTGTACAATGGTGAACCTTCCAGTCTTTTCAGGCCACCTGACGGCGACATGAAGTTTGCTGCGGTGTAGGCCTTGTCTTTACTGATACCCACCGATACTGGTGGCGCCAGAGAATCACGATGCATCACCTGCGGTATACCATTGCGATCAACCACGGTGACACTGACCTGGTAGCCCTGCTTACGGCATTCTTCAATGGTTCCCTGCGCAATACGTTCGGCCGATTCAAGGCTTAAACGTTTAACACTGACAGACAGTGGTTCATCTTCAGCCTGTGCAGTCACTGACAAACCCGAGAAAACAATACCGGCAACCACTGCCGGAAAAGTCTTTTTGAACATTTGACGATCTCCTTTGTGTTTTATTGATTGTTGATTAATAACCCGATTCAGGCATCCTACTGCTTCAACAACACTGCATACAATTATTGTTTTCCACAACAGGAACTGGGGCTATTTTGAAGCTGACCAGGCATTAAAGAACTGCTTTGCTGTCCTGCCACTGCGTGAAGCCCGTCTCATTGCAAACCGAATGGCTTCTTCGTGCAATCTGGAGCGGTCACCCTGATAATCTGCAAAATAACTGTCAACAATGGCCAGATAGCCTTGCTGGTCCGGTGAGTAAAATGACAACCACAAGCCAAAACGATCTGACAGCGAGACTTTTTCTTCAATGGCATCAGCATAATGCAGTTCACCATCAACCACGCCTGAATCAAGGTTATCTTTCATGTACTCCGGCATAAGATGCCTGCGGCTTGAAGTGGCATACAAAACCACATTATCCGGTGGTGCTTCGATTGAACCATCAAGCACCGTCTTTAGTACAATATAGCTGGTATCGCCTTCATCAAAGGAAAAGTCATCACAATAAATGATGAAGCGGTATTCAAGGTCACGGATTTGATCCACGATATCAGGCAGGTTTTGAAGATCGTTTTTGAACACCTCGATAAGACGTAAATCCCGGTCTTGATATTCATTAAGAATTGCCTTGATCAAAGAGGACTTTCCGGTTCCCCGCGCCCCCCATAACAGGGCGTTATTGACAGGCTGTCCTGATAAAAAACGTTCAGTATTTCGAACCAGTTGCCGTTTTTGTTCATCAATCCCTATGAGGGAGTCCAGCGTCACAGGATCAACCGACTTTACCGGTCGTAAAAAATCCTGGCGGGCTCGCCACACAGCGGCAGCAGTGTTACTCCAGTCAATTTTCATGGGCGTTTAAACCGTTTCCTGGCTTTATCCACTTCACAGCGTGTAATACAACCCTCAGCATGATCATTAATCAATCCCATGGCCTGCATGAAAGCATACAGTGTTGTCGGCCCGACAAATTTCCAACCGAGTTTTTTCAATGCTTTTGATAATGCGATGGATTCTTCAGAAGTCGTGACAGACTGAGGAGGTGGCAGCTTGCTTTCATCAGGTTCAAAACACCAGAAAAAAGTCGCCAGAGAACCTTCC
>Ga0180429_10003021_pt1 | contig 13715 bp, 2 predicted proteins | sample SS_ome_FD_132428 | JGI IMG/M metagenome (GOLD analysis project Ga0180429, IMG submission 132428) | Hypersaline lake sediment archaeal communities from the Salton Sea, California, USA - SS_1_S_1 metaG | ecosystem: Environmental > Aquatic > Non-marine Saline and Alkaline > Hypersaline > Sediment ...
GGACGACTTGGTGATCGAAACCGGCCTTGTGATGGACGGGCCGGGTGAGTTCGTCAACGCTTTGGACGTAGCGATCGAACTGTTCGATCCCACCGGTACGCCGGTCGAGTTCGGGTCGAGCGGATCGCTCAGCCACACGACCGAGATGCCCGGCACCTACACCGTTCGCGTGCTGGCGGAGAACGATACCGAGGGCGAGTACGTGCTGCGTATCAGCGGGCACAGAGGATCGTTGCCACCGCTGGAGGTTGTTGCCACCGACCCGGCCGGCGGACAGCGGCTTGCCGGTTCTCCGCCGACGTTCACCGTCGAACTGAGCGACACGCTGTTGCTGAGCAGTCTCGATGCGGCCGATTTGATTGTCGATACCGGCACAGCCACGGGCGTGACCGTGGTCGATCACGACACGATCACCTTCGACCTGCCCACACTGTCCGAAGGCTGGCACACCGTGGAGATCGCGGCCGGTACGATCGAGGACGTCCAGGGCACGCCGGTCGAACCGTTCACGGCGCAGTTTTACGTCGATCTTACCGGCCCTCGCGTGATCGACAGTTCCATCCAGCAAGGCGACGTGCTGCCGATCGGATCGCTGACCTATCGCGCGGAATTCGACGAGGAACTCGATACAACCGACCTGGGTGCGGGCGACGTGCAACTCGTCGGCCAAATCAGCGGTTTGCACCTGCCGACGATGTTCGACTACGACGAGACCAGTTCCACGCTGACGGTCGAATTCGCCGATCTGCCGGACGACGCTTACGCCTTGACGTTGCGAAGCGGCGATGGGCGGTTCGAGGACCTGGTAGGCCACGACCTCGACGGCGAGCCGTTGTCCTGGCCGATTCCGCCGAACATCTCCGGCAACGGCACACCCGGCGGTGATTTCGTGGTCAGTTTCTCGACCGATCTGGCCACCACGCCGTACCCCGTGCCGTTGGAGCCGAAGAGCCCGCTCGGCAGCCTCGTTTACGATCCGTCGGTTGCGGGAATGATCGGCTCGCCGGGCGATACCGACGGCTACACCATCATGATCGATCCGGGACAGACGATCACGGTTGTCGCCGGGTCGGGATCCGCGTTGGACCTGAGTCTGTCGCTGAAAGGCCCCGGCGGCGCGACGGTTGCAACGGCCGATGCCAACGGGGCCGGACGCCAGGAAGTGATACTGACCTACGGACCAACCGTGGCCACCATCTACAGCGTCGAGATCGGCGGTTCGGCCGGCACCACGGGAGACTACACCGCACGAGTCGTTCTCAACGCCGCCGTGGAGATGGAAGAACACTACGGACCGAGCAACAGCGACCTGGCGTCGGCCGAAGACCTCGGCGCCGGCTTCATCACGGTTGGCGACGGCGATTCCCAACGGGCCGCCGTGCTCGGATCGCTTGGCGTCGAGGCGGTGGGCGGTTTCCAGTTCTCCGGGAATAGCGACGTCGGCAACCCCAGCATGGGCGGAAACTACTGGCACAACTCTGCGACCGGAGTGCACACGGTCACCGGCGGCGGCCGGGACATCTGGGAATGGTCCGACCAGTTTCATTATGCCTACCGGCAAATGAGCGGGGACTTCGAAATCACCACCCGGGTGCTTGGCTTCGCCGATCCCAACGGAATACACGGGTGGGCCAAGGGCGGCGTGATGGCCCGCGAGTCGCTCGACGCCGGCAGCCGGCACGCAATGATGGCGATGTCGTACAACAACGGCGCAGCCTTCCAGTATCGCCGCGATACCAACGGGTCGAGCAGCAGCCATCATCCGTCGCCGCGCGAAACGGTTCCTTACTGGGTGAAGTTGGTCCGGCGGGGTGATGAATTCTCCGGCTACCAGTCGGCCGACGGAAGCGACGGCTCTTGGATCGAGGTCGACTCCGCCACGGTGTACATGACCGGCGACGTATACGTCGGTCTTGCCGTGTCGGCTCACGAAGAGTTCGGCCACCTCTGCACGGTCGAGTTCGACGCCGTAACCATCGCCGGGCCGCCCGAAGACTGGTACAGCTTCGAATTGGAGGATGGCCAATCGGCCACTGTGGCCCTGACGGCCTTGACTTCCGGCCAAGTGACGCTCGAACTGTACGACGGCAACGCGGCGCTGCTGGCCACGGGAGTTGCCGCGGCAAACCTGGGCCAGGTAATCAACAACTTCACCGACCACACCGACGACGGCGACACGGACACCTACTTCGTGAAACTCTACGGCCAGAAGTTGGACTACAACCTCGTCGTTACTCGCGACGCCGACTTCGACACCGAAACGAACAACGACTTCCCCACCGCCGTCGACATCAGTGGCATCGGCGGCGCGCTGGGACACATCCGCGGCGGGTCGACGGGCGGCGGATCGACGGGCGGCGGATCGACGGGCGGCGGGCCGTTGAACTCCGCCCTCACCGGACCCATTCCCCTGCTGGCCGAGTTCCCCGGTCCCGATTACACGGGCTTCATTCCCCCCGACCCCATCGCGGCGGCCGGACCCGAGCAAATCGTAGCCATCGTCAACTGCGATCTGGCGATCTACGAAAAGACATCCGGTGCCGAGTTGTTTCGGCAGGCCACGCAGGACTTCTTCGCCGGCGTGGGGTCGACCACCTACATTTTCGACCCCTGGGTACTCTTCGACGTCGGCTCGCAGCGATTCTTCGCCATCGGGATCGACATCGCTTCGAACACCGAGAGCAACGTCTTTCTGGCCGTCTCGACCGACGCGACTCCCACCGGCGGCGGCGATTGGTACAAGTACAAGATCGACTTCACGCACGACGGCTCCGGAGGACTCGGCACCGGGGCCCACTTCCCCGACTATCCGAAAATGGGCGTCGATGGCAACGCGATCTGGATCTCGGGCAATTACTTCCCGATCTCGAGCGGTTCGGGTGTATACGCGGGAATCACCGCCCTGGAGAAGGCCTCGCTGCTTTCCGGCTCCGCGGTCAATATCGTTTACGAGGAGCACTTCAACGGTTTCAGCGTCTTTCCGATGACCCAGTACGGCTCGGTCGCGTCACAGTACTTTGCCGAAGCATCGACCGGCGGCGGCTCGGGCATTACCGTCCATGCCGTCAGCGACGTGCTCGGCTCGCCGACGCGGAGCACATATTACCTCGGCGTGCCGGCGTACGATTCTCCGGACGACGTGCCGCAGCTTGGCGGCGGTACACCTGCCGACGCGATCGACGCCCGGGTTATGACCGGCGTTTGGCGAGACGGCTCGATGTGGTTCGCACACGCCGCCGAAGACCCGGCCATCGGCGACGGCGAGACATTGGTCCGATGGTACGAGGTCGATAGCGCCGATTTCCCCGCCGGCACGCCGAGCCTCGTGCAGTCGGGCAACGTCGACCCGGGGCCGGGCGTCCACGCCTGGATGCCCGCCGTGGCCGTCGACGGTAGCGGAAACCTGGGGCTGGGTTTCTCGCTGGGTGGCCCGAATCAGTATTTCGGCGCGGGGTTCACCGGCCGGCTCGCTTCCGATCCAGCGGGCGACGTCGTATTGCCCGTTACCTCGCTGGCCGAAGGCCTGGGCAACTACCAGCTTACCGACGGCGGCGGCCGCAACCGCTGGGGTGATTACAGCGGCATTTCCGTCGACCCGGCCGACGACGCCACCTTCTGGGTTTTCAACGAGTACGCCACCGCCGTCAACACCTGGGCAACCCGCGCCGGTGCCTTCCAGTTGCAGCCGCCCGGCGATGATGATTGGTACCGCTTCGAGGTCGACGTCGACGACCTGATCGCGCTCGAAACCTCCACCCCGGCCGATGCTGCCGGTGAGTTCGTCAACCTGCTGGATCCGGCCATCGAACTGTACGACCCGGCGGGAACGCTGGCGGCGTTCGATCTCGATTCGGCCGACGGCCGCAATGCGAAATTGACGTACCGGGCAACGCAACCGGGTAGCTACCGTGTTCGCGTTCTTGCCCAGAACTCCGGCGGCGGCGAGTATTTTCTCTCCCTGGAAGGACCTACCGGCAGCAGCCCGGCTCCTGAGGTGATCGATGCCGATCCGGATGACGGCCAGGTTCTCGGCGCGTTTCCGGGAATCTACACGCTCGACTTTTCCGAATCGATCCTGGTCACCACGGTCGATGCCGGCGACCTGCTGATCGGTGGCCTGCCGGCGTTGTACGTCTCACGGATCGACGGCGACACGTTCAGCTTTGGAGTCGATCAGGCGGCCAACGTCGGCGACGGCGTCTACGCGGTCGAGATGGCGGCCGACGCGCTCACCGACCTGCAGCACGTGGGCAACCTCCCGCTGCTGGGTACCTTCGAGTTGGACACCACCGGTCCGCGCGTGATCGGCACCCAGTTCAACGGACAGCCTTTCCCCGCCGACCGCCTGTTTGGCGAGGGCCCCTTGGTATTCGAGGCCTTTTTCGACGAGGATCTGTTCGTCTCGGGCAGTGCCCGACGGGGACCGTACGCCCCGGGCCCGGAGGACGTTGTCCTTCACGAAGGTTTCTCCGGACAGTACTTCACGCCGATCTCTGTAAACTACGATTCCGCGGCGGACGTATTCACGGCGCAGTACGACGCGCTTCCCGAGGGTGACTATTCGCTGCTGCTGGTCTCCGGCGACGGTGCGTTCGAGGACCTCGTCGGCAACGACCTCGACGGCGAGCCGCTCGGGCCGAATGCCGACGGTACGCCTTCCGGCAACGGCACTCCCGGCGGCGGCTACGTTGTCGACTTCATCGTCGACCGCGACGGCATCGGCGCCGGTCCGTTCGGGCGCCTCGCGCCGCTCGGCGGACTGATGTCGGCAAGCAACGGCAACAGCGGGCTGATCAATTTCGACGGTGACGCCGACGACTTCACCTTCTTCGCCGAGGCGGGCGAGACTATCGCGGCGGTGGTTTATCCCGACGACCCCACGGCCACCCTGTCGATTGAACTGGTCGGACTCGGCGGACCGGCCGCGGCCGCGGCCGCGGGCGAGCCGGCCTATTTCACGCCGGTTTCGGTTCCCGCGGATGCCCAGTACGCGATCCGTGTTACCGGCGACGTCCTCGGCACGTATCGACTCGAAATCGGCAAGAACCTGGCGGCTGAAATCGCCGACACTTCCGATGGCGGTGAACTGTCGATCGACGACTCGCTGATCGGCCTGGCTTCGGGTCGATACGGCGTGCTCGGGACCAGCCGGCCCCAGACTGTTGACGCAGAGGCGTTGGTTTGGGGTGTGCAACCGGCCAGCGGGCGAATCGTGCTCATCGATCCGCTCAGCGGGACAGTTCTGCACGATTTCGCCGCCCCCGGCACTCTACTGCCCGGCCACACTCAGGTCGGCCTGACGATAGCCGAACACGGCGATGCGCTGCTCTACGTCAACTCCGACGCGGACCCCGACGTGCTGTATCGTCTCCACCCGGCTACCGGTGAAACACTGTCGCTGGAGACCACCGACGGCCTGATCTACGACGGCCTGGGGTTCGAGTCGGGCACGCTTCCCGGAGAGATCGTCTATTCCGCAAACATGGACGAAGATCCGAACTGGACGCTCACCGGCGACTGGGGCCATGGCCAGCCATCCGGCGCCGCGGGTGATCCGGCCGCCGGCTACACCGGCGACAACGTTATCGGCTACAACCTCGACGGTGCCTATGCCAACGACATGCCCACCTACTATGCCACCACGCCGGCAATCGACGCATCGGAGTTCACCGACTGCTCCCTCTCCTTCCGGCGATGGCTCGGCGTGGAGAGCGCCACTTTCGATCATGCGGCCATTCAGGTCAGCAACGACGGCTCGACCTGGACCACGATCTGGGAACACACCGGCGGCACTATCAACGACCTCAACTGGACGGCGCAAACGTTCGACGTCTCCGCGGTCGCCGACGGGCGGCCGACCGTGTACATCCGCTGGAGCATGGGACCCACCGACGGGTCGGTGACCTACGGCGGATGGAACATCGACGACGTACTGGTCACCGGTACGATGACGCTGCCCGCGGGGATTTATCTCAACCAAGACCTGGTCGAGGTCCGCCGCCGGGAAGGCTATTCGGGGGCCGAATCGAGTTACCTGACGACGGTGACTCCGTCGGGGGCGATCGGCGGCGACGACGCCGGCCGGCAATTCGCATACGTTCCCGACCAGGGGATCATCGAGTTCGCCTCGGATGTGCCGGAAACCGTTTTGAACATTTTGCCCAGGCCGGCCGTCGACATCGAGGGCCTCGCCTTCGACGGAACGAGTCTCTATGCGTCCGACGCCGCGGGCAGTCTTTTCACGCTCGATCCGCAAGACGGCTCGGTGCGCAACACGGTGCCGGCACCCGGCGGTCCGCTGTTCGGGCTCGGTGCGCTGTTGGTCGGCGGCGTGACCGTTGAGGGGACTCTTTACTTCAGCCAAGACAACAATCTCGAGGGGCTCTATGTTCTCGACACCGCCACCGGCGCGGCAACCCACGTCGGCTACAGCGGCGTGACCAGTTCCACCGTCGGTCTGGCACCCGGCGACAACGAGCAACTGCTCTACGGGTCCAAGTGGGCCACGCTGCTGCACATCAATACCGACGGCACGGGGGCCGTCGACGTCGGCGGTGTTGGACATGAAGGACTGGGATACGACGCGGCAAGCCAAACGCTGTACGGTTCACTGAACACCTCTTTTCGGACGATCAACCCTGCCGACGGCACGATAATCGCCACGCTGGCCTCACCGGGAGAGGACGTTGAGGGGATCGCCGTCGGGGACGGCATTGTCTACGGAATAGCCGACACCACGCTGCTCTACGCCTATGACCCGGGCTCGGATGCCTGGTCGGTTGTCGGCGATACGGGCAGAAGCTGGAACGGCGGCGCTTTGGCCTACGATCCCCTCGGCGACGTTCTCTACGCCAAGAGCGGCGATAGCACAACGCTATTTGCAATCGATCCGGTAACGGCGGCCGCCACGGCGATCGGCGGCACGGGCCTATCCGGCGGCGGCGGGTTGGCCTTCGCCGGCGCAACACCGGGCGGATCTCTGGTACTTCCCGACGTCGACGAGTACGAGTTCGACCTGACCGGAAAGGTCGGCCAGCCGATCGATATCCTCCTGGCCGGTCAAGATGGAACCGACTTCTCCGCCGGACTCCTCGAACTGCTCGATTCCACCGGTACGATATTGGCAACCGCCGTGAACGATCCGCTCGGCGTGCCGGCCGAGAACTACGATCTGGGTATCCTCGGATTCACCGTCTCGGCCGACGGAATCTGCACGCTCCGCATGACTTCAACCGCCGCCGGCGACTACGGCATCGTGGTCACCGATTCGCTGTTGTTCGAGAGCGAACCGAACGACGGCGCCGGCGACCCGTTGCGCAGTCTCGACCGTGTCTCTACCGCACTGGGACACCTCGGCACCGCAAGTGGACCTTACTTCTTCGACTTCGAGGCCGACGACGGCGGATGGACCGCAACGGCCACCTGGGATCCGGTCGGCGATTGGCAGTGGGGCGTGCCGACTTCCGGGCCGGGCGCCGCCTTCTCGGGAGAGAACGTGTGGGCAACGCAACTCGCCGCCGATCACACCAACGCCGGCGGGAGCAGCTTTCTCTCGCGCACCTTCGATTTTACCAACCTCGCAAATCCGCGACTGAGTTGGCAGCAGTGGGTCGAGGTCAACTATGCGTTCGACACCGCCAAGGCGTTCGTCAACGGGAATCTCGTCTACGAGCGGACCTCGGCCGATCCGTCGCCCGGGTACGAGCAACTCACGGTCGACCTGTCGGCCTACGAAGGCATGAGCGACGTGGAAGTCGTGTTCGAACTCTACGCCACCGACGTCGTCAGCCGACCGGGTTGGTACATCGACGACGTGGCCGTCACCAGCGGCGCGGCCGCGATCCCGAACGCCGTCGGCAACAGCGACCTCTACGAGATCACGCTCGACGCCGGCGATACCCTGCTGCTGAATACCGAAACCCCGTCGGACAACCCGGCCAACTCGCCGCTGAACGACCTCGACGCCGTGCTGAACCTCTACGATCCGTCGGGTGCGCCGGTGGCATCCGACCTCGATAACCAGGACGGAAAGAACGCTCGAATCGTGTTTCTCGCCGACGTCGATGGGGTCTATACCGTGGAGGTGGCGGCCGAAGGCGGTGCCGGCGAATACCTGCTCGGATCGGAGGTCTTCGAGGAACCGCTGCCGTGGATCAGCGTCGATGACGTGGAGGTTGTCGAGGGCTTTGGCGGCGTCACGCAGGCGGTGTTCACAGTGAGCATCTCGGAGAGCCCCGTCATGGCGGCGACCGTGCAGTTCGACAGCTTCGATCACACGGCCACGGCCGTCGACGGCGACTACTACCCGGTCGCGGGAGAACTCGTGTTCAATGCCGGTGGTCCTCTTTCCCATCAGGTAATCGTCGAAGTAATCGGTGACTCGGACATCGAACCGGCCGAGCAGTTCTTCCTTTGTCTCGGCAGCGCCAGCGACGCGATCATCGCCGACCCGCTGGGCGTGGGAACGATACTGAACGACGACACGGAGATCGCCATCAGCAGCGACTTGGCGCTACTGGAGAGCGACGCCGGCCGCACACCGTTCGATCTCACCGTCAGCCTGGCGGCGCCCTGCGACGTGCCGGTGGTAGTGCGGGTCGATACGGTTGACGGTTCGGCCACGGTCGCCGATCAGGACTACGAGCCGATCGACGACTTGACGCTCACTTTCGACCCGGGCGAGATCGAGAAGACGATCACCGTCGATGTGATCGCCGATACGCAAATCGAAACGTACGAGCAGTTCTACGTCGGCATTGTCTCTGCCGTCCACCCGGTCACAAACGTTCTCGCCGTGTGTACGATCCTCAACGACGACACCGAGATTTCGATCGACGACGCAACGCTTGCCGAAGGCGACGTCGGCCTCTCGCCGATGACGTTTACGATCAACCTGGCCGTCGCGTGCGCGGAGCCGGTGACCGTACGGGTCGACACGGCCGACGGTTCGGCCACCGTCAAGGACAACGACTACTCGCCGATCGAAGCCCTGCTCGTCACCTTCGACCCGGAGGAAACGGAAAAGACGGTCACCGTGGACGTTCACGGCGACGCGAGGCACGAGAGCGACGAGACGTTCCGCGTGCAGTTGAACAACGCCAGCCAGCCGTTGGCCGTTGTCCGGGGCGAAGGCACGATCGTCAACGATGACGAGCCGGTGGTACAAGTCGTTGGGCGGCACGTCTTCTACAACAACTCGCGTTGGGACGGATACGATCCGGGCCCCAACTCCGACGACGACCGTGCGATCGCTTTCGACAAATCGCCCCTGCTGCCCGGCGATCCACGGGCGACCTATGCCGCCTACACGAACTACAGCCGCGGGATCAACGGAATAATGGTTGACGTGGAGGGCCTGGCCGATGCCACGCACCTTGGGTTCGGAGACTTCGAGTTCCGCGTCGGCAACGACTACGAGAATCCGAACGATTGGCCCGATGCCCCCGCGCCGGCGCACCTGGACGTTCGCCCCATCGGCGACCTGGACCGAATCACGATCATCTGGGCCGACAACAACCCGTGGACCGCCGTGGTCGAAGAAGGGGCAATTGCCGGACAATGGCTTCAGGTGCGAGTGCTCTCGACCGCGCACACCGGGTTGCCGCGGGACGACGTTTTCTACTTCGGCAACGCCGTCGGCGAGACGGGCGACTCGGCCGCCGAGGCCGTCGTGAACGCCATGGACGAGATCGGCGCCCGCGACCATCCGGCGTTCTACCCGCCCGCCATGATCGACAATCGGTACGACTTCGACCGCGACAAGATCGTCGGCGCCACGGATCAGATCATCGCGCGCAGTAACGGGGCTTTCGCCGACGCGCTAAGACTGGTCGCGGTTCCCGCGGTCGTGGCGACCGACGACACGGCGGCAACCGACGCCGATACGGCCACCGCGATCGACGTGCTCCTGAACGACCGGGACGCGTCCGGAGCGGCGCTCGGCGTGTACGAGGCGCATCCCGGCAGCCTCTGGGGGGCGGCCGTGACGATCAATCCCGACAACACGATCACCTACGACCCCGGCGCCGCGCCGGCGCTGCAGTTTATTCCGCCGGGGAGCGCGATCGAAGACACCTTCGATTACGCGATCCGCGATGCCGCCGGTATGACCGACACCGCAACGGTCACCGTGACGGTTACCGGCGCCGCGGCCGTGCCGGAGGCCCCGCGGCAGCTTGCCGGCGGCAATGGCGTGTTTCATCAACCGCTCGCCGCGCCTGAGAACATTGAGGGACTCCTCGCCGGCCCGATGCTACCCGCATTTGATGAAGATTCGAGCATCGCGCCGGTATCGGCCGAGTTGTTGTTAGAGGAACTGGCCGCACAGAGTTCGGCATCGGCGTCCCGCAACTTCAAGACGGTTTCGCTCGATGTGCGGTTGGCCTTGATCGATGCGGCGGCGCTCGCGCTGACGTCGGACGACAACTCGCGGCCCGAGTCTTTCAAGATGGAACTCGACCCCGGCTTGCTGGATCTGCTGGCCGAGGAGCGACCGAAAGCTTAGCCCGGACTATGCGCAAACCAAATGAGGCGAACAACAGCAATCCGTGGTCGTCCTGAATCCGTGGGGAGCCGGTACACAGTGGAGTTTCCCCCACGGATTCAGGACGACCACGGATTTCGATAGTTCAAGATACCCGTAAGAAACTCCCCAGTTCGTCAACAGGAGGCCCCGACCATGTACAACACCTACTTCGCGTGGATTCCGGTGCTGCTCGCCCTGGCGCCGGTTTTTGCCGATGAACTCGCCGTTGAAGTCAGCGACGACGCTTCTCTGCGGACGGCTTTGCGCAGTGCCGGTCCCGGAACCCGTATTCGGATCGCCGCGGGGCATTACCGGCCGGGCGTCTACGCTGCGAACCTCAAGGGCACCGAGCGGCGTCCGATCGTGATCGAGGGGGCCGACGAAAATAATCCGCCGACCTTTGAGGGCGGCAACGAGGCGTGGCATTTCAGCGATTGTGCTTATCTGACGTTGCGAAACATCGCCGTGAAAGGACAACGGAGCAACGGCATCAACGTCGATGACGGCGGTAGCTACGATACGCCCACGCACAACGTTGTCTTGGAGAAGATACGCGTCGCCGACATCGGCCCCCAGGGCAACCACGACGGCATCAAACTCTCGGGCGTAGACGACTTTGTCGTGCGACACTGTTCGATCGAGGGCTGGGGCGGCCAGGCCGTCGACATGGTCGGCTGCCATCGCGGCGTGATCGAACGATGCACCTTCGCCGGCAAGCCCGGTTTCTCGCAATCCGCCGGCCCACAAACAAAAGGGGGCTCGCGAGATATCGCCATCCGCGGCTGCCGGTTTTCCGGCCCGGTTGCCCGGGCGGTCAACGTCGGCGGCTCGACAGGTTTGCCCTATTTTCGCCCCAAAGGCACCCTGTATGAAGCAAAGGACATAGTGGTCGAGGGCTGCGCGTTCGCCGGCGGCGAGGCCCCGATCGCCTACGTCGGCGTACACGGGGCCACCGTGCGATACAACACCTTCTATCGGCCGGAAAAATGGGTCCTGCGAATCCTGCAAGAGACGACCGAGCAGGGATTCGCGCCGTGCCGGCGGGGCCGCTTCGAGCACAACCTGATCGTCTTTCGGCGTAGCGACGTCGGCGTGTTCGTCAACATCGGTCCCAACACCGCCCCGGAGACCTTCACGTTTGCCGAGAATCTCTGGTTCTGCGAGGACCGGCCGACGGCGAGCAAGCCGGATCTGCCGGTGCCCGAGGTACGCGGAGTGTACGGCGTCGACCCACGGCTGACCGATCCCGCGAAGAACGACTTTCGGCCGCGCAGCCCGGTGGCCGTCAAGTTCGGCGTCGGCGCCTGGACGTCGAAGTAGGGTGCCTACAGATCCGGCGTGAAGTCGACGAAAGTCACATAGCCGCCGCCGGGCTTCTTCAACGCCAGTCGCACCGGGACCCCGCCGGGAACGGTCGTTGTCAACTCGTAGACCTCTTTCTCCGATCGATTGGGCAGGAGCCGCTCCCAACGCTTGGCGCCGATCGTCAGGTAGACTTCTTCCGCGCCGCGAAGACGCACCCGAAACGGCAGCGGCTTGCCGACGGCCAACGGCAGATACAGCGGGCTGTACAGGGACCCGTCAAACTCGCCGTAGGAGGTGTACGTCTTCGGAAACGTTCTGGCCGTGCCTCCGCTGCTATCGAACTCCAGCGATGCCGCCAGCGAGAAGGAGCCCGGATCGCCGCGCCGCTTGGCGAAGACTTGCACCTTCCAACGCCCTGCCCGTGGAAACGTGGCCAGCACCTTGCATCGGTCGGCTTCGCGCTGCAGGAGCGTGCGCCACGGCAGTTCCGCGCCTTGGGGAGGTTTTAGTTGCGTGCTCAGCAGCACGTCGTCCGGTAGTTGCAAGGAGAACTGCACCGACTTGCCGGCCCGCGTGACTCGGCCCAGCGGCGAGAGCAACTGTAGGCCGCGCTCGAAGAACGTTCCCCGCAGGTACGGCAGTCTGACGAACTGTTCGGCGGCGAGCGGCGGATCGAGCAGTTGCCATTTCGGCTCGCTGGGGAAGTGCGTGTAGACGAACTGCCGCGGTTGCAGGAAGAGGTACGTGGTGCTGTACGCTTTGTGGAATGCGCCCTGTTTCACTTGCCCGGCGTCCCAGGTAACGTCGACCAGGTACCATCGCCCGCCGATCTGCACGGCGTTCCAGGCATGGTTGACCTGGTTGGGGCTGTCGGCCGCGCCCAGCCCGAAGAGATATCCGCGACCGTAGCCCGAGATTCTCTCGCAAGGCACGGCGGCCAGGCGGCACATCTCGGCCAGCAGCTTCGAGTATCCCTGGCAGACGCCTTTGCGGCTTGTGAGTGTTGTGCGCCAATCGGACTCGACGCTGGTGCCGGCCAGGTACGATGTGGCGTCGTACGCGATGTTGTCGGCCACCCAGTCGTGGAGGATCTTGACCTTGAGGAACTCGTCGTCGACACCCGCCGTCAACGCCCCGACAAGCGGCTCGAGGTAACGCTGCGGATCGGCGAGAACGCCTCGCTGGATATCGGCCGCCACGCGACGCGCGCGGGGGTCAATCGTGTTGGTGCGGTAGCGAGCGCCCTGCCCCCGGGCAAAGGCCGGCGCCAGCAGCAACAGGAACGTCAAAGGCAGCAGCGTGCGCATGCTCACGGTTGTGGCTCACCAAAATGCTTGTCTGCAAAGTCCATGTACCGCCGCCAGTCGAACTCGGTAACATCGTGCCCTCCGGTGCGAATGTGGTATCCGATCGTACGGCCGACCGGGCGATCCACCGGCGGCATTTCGTCGGTGCCCAGACCTTCCAGTCCCAACAGGCGATAGACCGGCTCGGCGTGTTTGGCCGCCAAGAACTCGCCGCGCGGATCGGCCCAGCGGTCTTGTTCGGCACTGGCCACGTAGGCCGGTCTGGGGGCGATCAGCGCGATCAACATGTGCTGGTCGACCGGCAGGGCGTTTTCGTTGTCGTTGTACTTCTTGAAGTTGCCGCAGAACCAATGCGGAAAGCTGGTGTTGATCCGCTTGACGCTCTCGCCGTAGCGCCGCCGGCTCAGCGCGGCCCCGCCGCAGCCGGAGTTGTTCGAGATCACCAGCGCGAACCGCTCGTCCTCGGCGCCGGCCCACAGCGACGTCTTGCCCAGCCGCGAGTGCCCTACCACCGCCACGTGCTTGCCGTCGACGGCCTTGTCGGTCACCAGGTAGTCCATCGCCCTGCTCAGTCCCCA
>Ga0180429_10003022_pt1 | contig 13713 bp, 10 predicted proteins | sample SS_ome_FD_132428 | JGI IMG/M metagenome (GOLD analysis project Ga0180429, IMG submission 132428) | Hypersaline lake sediment archaeal communities from the Salton Sea, California, USA - SS_1_S_1 metaG | ecosystem: Environmental > Aquatic > Non-marine Saline and Alkaline > Hypersaline > Sediment ...
ACCCATTGCCATCATCACATTGCGATTGATGGTTTCAACAGAAATTCCAAGGCGCTTGGCTTTTTCCTGATTGATTTCAAATTGCCAGCGATCGTGTGGTTCGCTGAGGTAATTATCGACATCAACCAGGTTGGGGACCTCTTCAAAAATCCGCGTCATCTGCCTGGCGACTTCACGGCGGATTTGCGCATCCGGCCCGTGAATTTCTGCCACTACGGTTTGTAAGACCGGGGGGCCAGGTGGACGTTCCACCACGGCGATACGGGCGCCGAGTTTTTGTGCAATGGGTGTCAGTAGTTGACGTACATCGGTCGCAATATCATGGCTGCTGCGCTCCCGGTCATGCTTGTTTAACAGCATGGTGTGGATGTCCGCCTGCCATGGCTCCTGGCGCAGGTAGTAATGACGTACCAGGCCGTTGAAGTTGAAAGGTGAGGCTGTGCCGGTATAGGTCTGTAATGCAGTGACTTCGGGGACTTTTTTCAGTTCTTCAGCCAGTTGCTGTACCACGTTGGCAGTTTCCAGCAAGGTAGTACCTTCTGGCATGTTAATGACGACATTAAATTCAGACTTGTTGTCAAACGGTAGCATTTTAACCGGAACGGCCTTGGTGTAGAGCATCAGGCTGGCGAGGGCAAAGGCAGTGAGAATGCCTGCCAGCAGAATTTTGCCACGGTGATGGTAGGTATCCTCAAGCAGGGGTAACAAAAGGGGGCGGTAAAAACGCCCGGTTCGCTCCTGGATTTTTTGTTCCCTGGCCTCGGCACGTGCCATGTGTTCAGGTCGTGGTTTCATGCGTACTGACCACCATGGAGTGAAAACAAAGGCGGCAACCAGAGAAAACAGCATGGCGACTGACCCCAGTACCGGAATAGGCTCCATGTAGGGGCCCATCATGCCGGTCACAAAACCCATGGGTATGAGTGCGGCGAGGATGGCAAAGGTAGCTATGATAGTCGGGTTGCCCACCTCGCTGACGGCCGATATCGCGGTTTTCAGGCTGGTGGTGTCCTCTGCCAGCCATCGCCGGTAGATATTTTCGACCACCACGGTAGCATCATCGACCAGGATACCAATGGAAAAAATCAGTGCGAACAGGCTGACACGATTGATGGAATAGCCCATCAGCCAGGTAGCCCATATGGAAAACAGGATAACCACAGGTACCACGCTGATAACCACAAATGAAGGGCCGGCAGCAATGGTGATCAAACAAAGCAGGCTGACAACGAGAGCTGCGATCAGTAAGGCTTCCAGTAATTCGTTAACTTTTTCATTGGCCGATTCACCGTAATTGCGGGTCACCTCGACATGGATGTTATCCGGTATCATGCGGTTTCTGATCTTGTCGAGCTCAGCCTTCACCGCATCAGCCACATCGACACCATTGGATCCATGTTTTTTGGCTATGGCAATGGTGACAGCAGCGGCATTGTTGATGTCTGGCTGACCCTGGTCACGGGCAGCACCGGAATAATACCAGACGATATTTTCTAATTCGGATGGCCCTAACTCTACCCTGGCAATGTCTCTGACATAGACCGGCTTGCCGTCGCGCACCGTTATCACGACCTGTTCGACATCTTCTACCGTTTGTAAAAAAGAGCCTGAGTAAACGCGAAATTCCAGGGCACCGTGTTTTAGATTGCCGTAGCCTTCTTCCTTGTTGGCGCTGCTGATGGCCTGTACGATCTGGTCAAGTCCCAGGCCGTAGCCACTCAAGCGTTCAGGTAATACCTCAATTCTTAATTGCTGGGGTCTGCCGCCGACCACAAAGCCGTTGCCGCTATCAGGTACCCGCTGGAAATGATGCAATAGCTGGTTGGCGAGGATACGCAGTTCCGAGTCGTTGGCCTTTTCAGACCAGAGCGTGATGGTGATAACCGGCACATCATCAATGGTGCGTGGTTTGACCAGTGGCATGGAGACTCCGGGAGGCAATCTATCCATGTTGGATTGCAGCTTTTCATGTACCTTGACCACCGACGGGATAATGTCTTCTCCCACTTTAAAGCGAACTGTCACAATACCCTGGCCGCGTTCGGAAGCCGTGTAAGTGTGTTTTACCCCGGGGATTTCGCTCATTATGCGTTCCAGCGGTTCAATCGCCATATTGGAAACCTGTTCAGCAGAAGCACCTTCGTATTCGATGAAAATATCCACCATGGGTACTGATATTTCCGGGTCTTCCTGGCGGGGTGTCATTAGCAGTCCCAGCAGGCCGGCAAACAATGCAGCCATGTACAACAAGGGCGACAGCGGGGAGTCGATGAAGGTTCTTGCCACCCTGCCGGCGATGCCAAGCTGGTTACCCATGGAACCACGTTCTGGAGGCGGGTTTGGGTATCCTTCTTTGTCAGTTTTTGATAAGTCCTTGTTCGACATGCATTAAATTCTATAATAGAAGAAGGGTACCCACTAATTTTAGCAGGTTATAGGCCGAATGAAGTTCATTGATCAGGCTACAGCCAGAGTCACATTGATGGCATTGTTATTGTCAATGGCGGGCTTTGGCTCGGCTGAAGTGATACAAAATCAGGTTATACCCGTCACCAGTAGCCAAAACCTGTTTGCAATGATTCCAATCGGTGGAAAAGTCGCTGCGCAGAAGTCGGTCATGTTATCAGCCCAACTTCCCGGCCGTATTGTCACTATCTACGGCCAGGAGGGCGATTTTTTTAAAAAGGACGAAATTTTACTGACGCTTGACGAAACCGGGCTAAGGGCGCGGCGCCGTGAGGCAGAGTCGCAATGGCACAGTGCCAATGCCGCACTCTCCAATGCCATGGTGCAGCGCAACCAGGTGCTGGCTTCCCCGGGGTCTTCTCTGGATACACCCGGTGGTATGGGAATGCCGGGACTGTTTGATCAGATGTTCACCAAGCCCATGTCTGGCATGTTTGGAAAGCGGGATTACCAGGTTGAACGTGGCGCCAGGGTTTACTCCAGCAGTACCCAGGTAACACAGGCTTCCCAGGCACTGCAACAGGCGAATGCCATGATTGAGCAAATTGACAGCAAGCTGCGTGATTCCAGGAGCATTGCGCCATTCGATGGTGTGATTGTCGCAAAGCATGCTGAAGAAGGCGACACAGTGCAGCCCGGTCAGCCTTTGTTGAGCTTTGAGGATGTCAGCCGGCTTCAGATTGTTGCCGATATCCCCGTTAAACTGGCCCACGTGCTGCGTGAAGGTGACCAGGTACTGGCCCGAATTGACGTCAATGGCATGTTGACGGGTGTGGTAGTGGAAAATATTTTTCCAAAAGCTGATCCGGCTCAGCATACTGTCACGGTAGAATTTACCCTTTCCGAGCAACTGCAAAGCGCTACAGGTACTTATGCGGAAGTCTATCTGCCTGATCCCGAGGTAAATACTGATAACACGGTCATCGTGGTGCCTGAAACCGCAGTAGCCACGCGTGGCGGATTGCCGGTCATTTTTGTCTTGGATGAAAACCGCACTGCAGAATTACGTCTGGTGCGCCTCGGTCGCAAGCTGGAAAATGGCAGACAGGTCGTGGACTATGGTCTGAACCAAAATGACCTGGTAGTGGATCATCCGGCATCCTGGCTGGTATCAGGCAGTAAACTGGATGACAGTTCCTTTGCTATCAGTCCGCACGAAAATGAGCTGGATGTGGGACAGGCCAGGTAACACTCACTGGCTTTTGAACAGTGTATGACCGCTGACAAACTGCCATGTGCGGGTGATGACCAGCTCATCTGTTTCCTTGCGAATGTTGTCCGGGAAGGGAGCAAAAGGTGAGGCGAGGTTGACGATACGTACTGCGGCGTCATCGAGAATCTTGTGACCGGATGATTTACGTACCTTGATGCTTTTCACCTTGCCATCAGGTTTGAGTACTACTGTCATCAGAATGTTGCCGTAGATTTTCTTGCGCTTGGCTTCATCCGGGTAATTCAGATTGCCGATGTTTTCCACCTTTCTGCGCCAGGCTGTCAGATAGGCCGCATATTTATATTCCTGGGTGCTGCTGTCGATATGTTTGCGCCTGGGTCTGCGAGACTGGGTCTGTTTGCGTAAATCAATTTCTGCGGTAAGCATATCAATTTCGGCCTGAGTTGAGCTCAGCAACTGATCTATGTTGACCTTCTTTGGAATTTTATTGACGACTTTTGGCGAGGTTTGTGTGGAAAGCTTTTTCTTTACCGGTTTATCCTTGACGATGACTTTCTTTGCCGGTGCTGGCGGAGGTGCTTGCTTTACCGGAGCTTGTTCAACCCGTTTAACCGGCTGCGGCTTTACGGTAGGTTTTGCCGGCAGTGACGTCAGTTTCTTCTTTTCTTCCAGCTCACCACCGCCTTTTTGAGATTGCTGGGCGAGAAAGTCAGCTTTCTTGTCATTTTTTTCGGGAGCGGGGTTGCGTACTACAATGATATCCAGGGCCTTGTCACTGGTTTCCTTTTTGGGAACGTAGCTGTCGAAGACCACGCCGAGAATCAGCAGTGCATGAATAATAACAGCCACCAGCAGCATGATTCCTAGACGGTCGCTGGAGTTAATGCTGTGGGCGAGAGATGACATGGTGTTTCAGCTGGTGGTTCAGGTCAGCGGTGGGCTGATGACAATTTTATTGCTGGGCTCCAGCAGTTCAATACGTTTTTGCATGGCGGGGTTCATGTGCAGCGTGCCCTCTGAATCGATCAGCAGAACATAGCGTATGTTCATCTGGCGGGCAATGCGGTGCCAGTCTTTCTTGCCGGCGACGAACAGTGCGGTGGCAGCGGCATCGGCAGTCGTTGCATCACTGTGAATTACCGTGACTGAGGAAACGCCTTCAGCTGGATAGCCGGTTCTTGGGTCGATAATATGGTGGTAGCTCTTGCCTTCGTAAGTAAAGTTACGCTCGTAATTACCCGAAGTAAAAATACTCTCGTCAGATTTTGTTTTGATCACGCCTAGAACACCAGCGCCACTAGGGCGTTTGACAGCAATTCTCCAGGCCTTGCCTGCGCGTGAGCCAATGGCACGCAAGTCACCGCCTGCATTGATGATCGCATTTTCAATACCCATCTCTTTGAGGGTTTCAATTGCCCGGTCTATGCCAAAGCCTTTACCGAAAGCCCCGAAATCCAGTTGCACTGAAGGATTGTCAGAGCTGAGTTTGAAGCCATCAATTTTAATATCAGACATTTTGGGATTTGACTTCAGCATTTTTTTGATGTCCTCGTCTGCTGGAGGAGTATGGCCATGGGGGTTGTCGCTGTGAAATCCCCACAGTTTGACCAGTTTGCCGATGGAAGGGTTAAACAGGTCGTCACTGTTTCGTGACAGATCCTGGGCAACTTCGATCAGTGGCAGTACCGAGGTAGGGGCAGAAAAGGTTTCACCTTCAGCCAGCAGTTTATTGACCCGCCCCAGCGGGCCTGGGTCCCAAGCGTGCCACAGCTGGTGCATTTGCTGAAAGTCTTTTTCAAGTTGCTCAACTGCGGTTTCCGACAATTCCTTGCTGACACCGACAATACTGACATCCATCAAGGTGCCAAACGCCATAAAGCGTTCGTTGTGAACCGGAAGATTGGGTGTCGATTGCCACAGTAAAATCAGCAAGATAATAACGATAAACGGCATCCATGCAAGAATTCTGGGTTCTTTAAAGCGAAAATTCATGATGCGTAATTTTCCTCGAAACTGGCCTTGAGTCTGGCATCGATAGCATCCATGAGCATGGCGCTGATGTTCAGGTCAAAAAGCTTGTCCAGTTCGCGAATACAAGTCGGACTGGTTATGTTGATTTCGGTAAGATAGTCGCCGATGACATCAATACCGGCAAATAAAATCCCGCGTTTTTTCAGTTCAGGAGCAACCTGCTGGCAAATCCAGTGATCACGCTCAGTCAAAGGCATGCCAACTCCACTGCCACCGGCGGCAAGGTTACCCCGGTTTTCCCCTTCTTTGGGTATGCGCGCCAGTGAGTAGGGAACGGTTTGACCATCAACAATAAGAATGCGCTTGTCACCTTTGCTGATTTCAGGAATATAGCGTTGTGCCATGACAGGGCGGGTGCCGTACTCAGTCAGGGTTTCCAGGATTACGTTGGTGTTGGGGTCCTGTTGCCTGATACGGAAGATGGATGCACCGCCCATGCCGTCCAGGGGTTTGATGATGATATCCTGCTGTTCATCAATGAAACGGATGAATTCTGCGGCAACACTGGACACCAGCGTCGGGGCGCAGCATTGAGGAAACCATGCAGTGGACAACTTTTCATTGGCATCTCGCAATGTTTGCGGATTGTTCACTACCAGCGTACCTGAAAGTTCCAGCAGGTAGGTCGTGTAGATATAGTTCATATCAAACGGCGGATCCTTGCGCATCAACACCACATCCATTTGGGATACAGCCATTTCATGCTGCTCGCCAAATTCAAACCAGTTTTCAGTATCGTCGGCCACGGATAACTGTCGGCAGTGAGCCATGACCTGATTGTTTTTCAGGCTAAGGTCTTTTTGCTCCATGTACAAAAGTTTCCAGCCACGGGACTGGGCTTCCAGCAACATGGCAAATGTACTGTCCTTGCGGGTATTGATGGTCTGGATTGGGTCCATAAGGACGCCGAGGGAAATATTCATGCGCAAATCATAATGCTAATTTACAACTTGTACAGTATTGACAGCACGAAAAATTAATGGCGATTTTTTATTATTTTTTAGAAAAATAATTAAAGTTGTTAATTGTTGCGTCGATAAAAGCAACACGTAATAACAAAAAATTAAGTGAAACATCAAGAATCACAACTGATAAACACAATATTTCTCTTATGTTGGATTTTTTAAAAATTTATACAACCCGTGCCGCATGCAGCCGTTTTCTGGCTGTGCTGGTTGTATTGCTTTTCAGTATCCCAGTGTTTTCTGCAGATGATTATTTGTCAGAAATTGAGGCTGAAACAGTGAAGCTTGATCCGGGTCTGGGCTTTGAGGAGCAGCCAGATGAAACCGGCACTGAAAATAACACGGGTACTGCCGAAATAAACCGTAGCCGTGAAGAGTTTGAAGCATGGCTTGAGGAAAAATACCGTGGAAGCTTCGTGTTCTATTCCAAGTTGCCTCAAAGAAGCCGGGAAGAGGTGTTTCAGCAGTATTTGCAAGGTGCAGATTTAAAAGTGATCCGAAAAACAATTGTTGATCGATATTTACAACGATAAGAATGGATAGGTTATTTAGAATGAATAGAATGGGTGGTTTGCTGTTTCAGACAGTATCAGTTTCGTTATTTCTGCTCCTTTTTTGGGGCTCTGCTATGGCTGAAGAAGAAGCTGTCAGTACCAGCAGTTTTATTCCGCTTGTCGATGGCAAGCCTTATCTGCACGTAATACACGAGGGACGTTCGGTCAAGGTGCAGCGTGTGCAGGATCCCGCTTACGAGCTGAAGGGGTATTTTGCGCGCACTGCTAGAAAATGCCCTCCTTTTTGTATCAGGCCGATCAGTGCAGCAGATAATGTGGCAACCATTGCCGAACCTGAGATATTTGAATTCATGGAAAACGAACTGCGTGATGGCTTGGGGATGTTAATTGATGCACGCACAAAAAAATGGTTCGAAAAAGGTACCATCCCGGGTTCGGTTAATATTCCATTTACCGAATTAACCAAAGAACCGGATTCAGAAGAGATGCAGAAATATCTGAAGTTATTTGGCGGCAAGACAAGAGAAGCCGGTTCGATGGAGTTGACCATGGAGAAACTCGGCCTGATAGATGCTGAGTACAAGACTGAAAAATGGGATTTTTCAGAAGCTAAATCACTGGTGATATGGTGCAATGGCCCTGCCTGTGGCCAGTCTCCAAGGGCAATCAACGGCTTGCTGAAGGCAGGATACCCCGCAGATAAAATATTTTACTACAGGGGTGGAATGCAGATGTGGTTGCTATTTGGAATGAATATCGTTACATCCAAATGATTCAAGGTTTTTAGCCCATGATAGGGGGGTGCAGTGGCAGAAGATAACAATGATATAACCGGCTTGAAGGTCATGGTAATTGATGACAGTAAGACCATTAGAAGAACAGCGGAAACCTTACTGAAAAAAGCCGGTTGTGAAGTAATTACCGCGACGGATGGTTTCGAGGCCTTGTCAGTAATTGCTGACAGTCGTCCGGACATTATTTTTGTAGATATCATGATGCCTCGACTGGATGGTTACCAGACATGTGCATTGATTAAAAACAACAAGGACTTCAAGAAGACTCCGGTCATTATGCTGTCATCCAAAGACAGCTTGTTTGACAGGGCCAGGGGCAGGGTTGTTGGCTCGGATCAGTATTTGACTAAACCATTTACCAAAGATGAACTATTGGGTGCGATACGAGAATTTTCAGTAAATGCCTGACCTAAATTATCAAAGAGAAAAATAATATGGCAAAAATACTTATAGTTGACGACTCTCCCACTGAAATGCATATCCTCAAATCTGCTGTAGAAGAGGCCGGCCATGAAGTGTTGACCGCAGAAAACGGTGAAGATGGTGTAGCCGCTGCATCGGCTCATAAACCCGATGCCATCCTGATGGATGTTGTAATGCCTGGCATGAATGGTTTTCAGGCAACGCGCAAGATCTCCAAAAATGCAGAGACTGCCAATATCCCCATTGTTATGGTCACTACCAAGGATCAGCGCACTGACAAGGAGTGGGGATTAAGGCAGGGTGCAACAGCCTATCTGGTCAAGCCTGTTCAGAAAAAAGAACTGATCAATAAAATCAGTGAAGTGCTGGGTTAATAAATCTGACTGAATGATGAATCCGCAAACCGCTTCAGCAATCGAAATACTGCAGGATATCGAAGCCCGAAGTCTCGCCAGATCAACGGAGGTCGATGACCGGCAAGGTTATGCCTCGCTGTGGGCGGGGCTTGCTTTCAAAGTCGCTGGAATCCGCGTGCTGGCCCCGATGGATGAAGTCAGCGAGATTCTGATTTTGCCCAGTCGCCTGACACGCGTTCCCGGTGCAAAAGTCTGGGTCAAGGGTCTCGCCAATATTCGCGGCAACCTGCTTCCGATTATTGATTTGCAGGCTTTTCTCGGTGGTAAGCCCATTGTCACCAACAGACGCTCACGGGTTCTTGTGATTAACCGTGAAGACCTGACCACCGGGCTGCTGGTTGGTGATGTACAGGGTATGAGGCACTTTTCTGAGGATCAGAGTGTTTCTTCAGCAAGGATTGATGGGGTCATTGGTCATTTTATACAAGCTGCCTATGTTAACGATGATGGCACCTGGCCAGTATTGAGCATGGATAGTCTGGCATCTGATGAAAGATTCAGGATGGCAGCAGCATGAAAAAAATAACAGTTAATTACAATTTGAGTGTACGTGAAGGGGACTCATGATGTTCGGCTCGAAAAATCAAGATGGATCATCAAAAAATACCGTGTTGTTTGGCGGGCTGTCACTGGCAGCCATTATTCTTGCCATCATCACATCGATAAAGGTGACGACCTGGGAAAGATATGAAGCTGAATACTCATTGAGGGCATCAGAACAACGGGTAGTATCCCAGGAAATTGCGACTTATTCACTGGAGGCCGCTTCCGGTAACAAGCAGGCTTTCAGTCAGTTGAAAGATTCGAGGGAACGTTTTGCGCGCCTGATGCGGGAACTTAAGCAAGGCGACGAGACAGTCAAGCTTCCTCCTTCACCGAAAGCGATGGATGAAGCACTCGATGAGATGGAAAGCAAATGGCTGGAACTGGTTGAGAATGCAGACGTTATTCTTGTCAGTCAGGATGCGATTGTTTCGGTGGGTGAATTTATTCAACTCATCAATGAGATAGCTCCCGAGATCATGTCGAGGTTTGAAGTGGTCTCCGACATTCTGGTTCAGCTGGGATCGCCACAGGAACAGATTTTTATTGCATCAAGACAGCTGATGCTGGCTCAGCGTATCCAGTACAGCGTGAACAACGTGCTGGCTGGTGGCGAGCTCAGTACACAGTCACTCGACCAGTTCAGTATTGACTCTGCCGAATTCAACCAGGTACTCATTGGCATGCTCGAAGGCGACGACAATATGGGTATCAAGAAAGTGGCTGATGAAGAAGTGCAGGAAGTGTTGCAGGAAATATCAGCGCTGTTCAGTTCGGTGAATGATTATACAGAGGAAATTATTCTTCTGACGCCGGAATTGTTACCTGCACTGGAAGCTGCCAGCCAGATAGCCAATGCATCAGACCGGGTTAATGAGGAAGCCAACAGTCTGCTCAGAGAATATTCAAAATCACCAGGACTCTGGAATATCGCTGGCTTACAGATTGGTCCTGCTGCAGTAACATTCCTGGGTGCCCTGACGTTGATCTTCCTGGCTTTAACAGCATGGTCATTGATTGCCAATGCCAACCGCCGTCAACAACTGACCGCCGAACAAAACGAGAAAAACCAGGAAGCTATTCTCAAACTGCTGGATGAAATGGGGGATCTCGCTGATGGTGACCTGACGGTAACGGCAACGGTTTCTGAAGATATTACCGGGGCTATTGCGGACTCGATCAACTATGCGATTGAGGCTCTGCGCAGCCTGGTAACCACTATTAACGAGACATCGGTACAGGTAACGGCCTCAGCCCAGGAGAGTCGTTCAACGGCCATGCACCTGGCAGAAGCATCCGAGCACCAGGCCGAACAGATCACCGCGGCAACAGAGGCGGTAGTTGAAATGAGTACCGCGCTAAAAGACCTTTCCAGTGACGCCCATGAGTCCCAGGAGGTTGCGCAACGTTCGGTCGATTTTGCCGGCAGGGGTAACCATGCTGTAAATGACACCATCAAGGGCATGGATAACATTCGTGAGCAGATTCAGGAAACTTCCAAGCGTATCAAGCGACTTGGCGAGTCCTCACAGCAGATTGGTGAGATCGTTGAACTGATTGACGATATTGCCGACCAGACCAACATTCTCGCACTGAACGCGGCTATGCAGGCGGCGATGGCCGGTGAAGCAGGTCGTGGTTTTGCGGTGGTAGCGGACGAGGTACAGCGACTTGCCGAACGTTCATCCAACGCGACCAAGCAGATCGAGACGCTGGTTAAGACCATTCAGGCAGATACCAACGAAGCGGTGGCTTCCATGGAAACTTCGACTACTGAGGTGGTCAATGGTGCCAAGCTGGCGGAAGGCGCCGGTGATGCCCTCAAAGAGATCGAAAACGTATCCAACTACATTGCCGATATTACACAGAAAATGGCCGATTCAGCCAAACTGCAGGCTGATGGTGCGACACAGATTCGAACCAACATGGGGGTCATCAAGGAAATCACCATTCAGACCAGAGAAGGTACCAACCAGTCAGCAGCATCCATTGATACGCTGGCGGAAATGTCTGATGAGCTGAGTCGTTCGGTTGCCGGTTTCCGATTGCCTGAATAAAACAAGAACAGGGTAATTCAATGAACTCTCGCATTTGCGTATCAACCCGACGTAGTACGAAGGAAAGCACATGACGCAAGGACAGGACAGAAGCACATTAAAGTGGCTTAAAGATGATCTGAACGAACTGATTCAGCAGGCTACTTTGAAGCTTGAAGAATTTGTCGATAAGGGGCAGTCTGAGCAAATTTCCGAGTGCCAGTCGTTGATTCATAAAATTCATGGCACCCTGAAAATGGTGCAGTTGACAGGTGCTTCCATGCTGACCGAGGAAATGGAAGCCGTCGCACTGTCTATTGGAGAGGCCGCAGCATCATCAACCAAAGATCGAGTCGAAGCCCTTATGATCGCCCTGGTGCAGTTGCCGGGTTATCTTGAGCGCCTTGAAAAAGGAGCGCCTGACCTGCCATTTTCCGTGCTTTCCATTATCAATGACCTGAGGGCTTCCCGTGATGCCGGGTTATTATCGGAAACAGCATTTTTTGCTCCTCACCTGAATCAGATGTTGGCCGAGCGTGGCAGTGGTGAAGCGAATCCTGAAATAAGGGAGATGACCAAACAGCTCAGAATGCATTTCCATAAAGGACTGCTGGGCTGGTATCGGCAGATCGACCCGGAAAAGAGTCTTAATCTATTACGCCAGGTTTTTAACCGTTTATTCAAGTCTTCCGGCACATCCAGTAGCAAGCGGTTGTGGGAAGCCGCGCTGGCCCTGTCTACCGGGGTCATGGAAGAAACCATTGAAGCTTCCATCAGTGTGAAGTTGCTTATTGGTCACCTTGACCGTGAAATGAAAGCCATCGTTGAAAAAGGCGAAGCAGCCAACGAGTCCGGTTTTGCGCTGGGTTTACTCAAAAATATGCTGTTTTACATTGCTTCTGCTGAATCGGACAATGCTCTGGTTACTGCAGTTCAGGAAAAGTATGATCTCAAGCAAGCTGTTGCAGCGATGGGCTCGGATACTTCTGAAGGTCTGGTTGATGAAAACCTGCTTGCTGCTGTACGTGATGCTGTTCAGGAAGATATCAACCAGATTAAGGACACCATTGATCTGTATATCCGTGGTGACCTGAGTGATCTGGCTTCCCTGGTAGAATTGCATGGCGTGTTCGTCAAAGTGGCTGATACTTTTGCCATGCTGGGACAGGCGGGTATTCAGGAAAAAATTCGCACGCACGCTGAATTTATCAAGGAAACAATTGAACCGGGTCAGCAACCTAGCGAGGATGAACTAATGGCGATCGCCAGCGATCTGCTGTTTGTCGAATCATCCCTTGCCAATCTCTCCAAACTGCAGGCGACAGAAAAAGCGGCGGCCCAGGGTGATTTGCCCTCTGGTGAAATCAATGCCCATATCCATGCAGTCCTTCAGGAAGCAGCCGTTGAAATCAGGGCGGTCAAAGAAGTGCTGGGGTCTTATTTTGAATCGCCTGAAATCAATGCTGCACTGCAGGAAACACCGGATCGTTTCACGCGCATGTCCGGTGTTTTCCAAATGATCGAAGAGGAAAAGGCAGCCCATATCTGTCGGGAAGTTCGCGATTATGTACAGCAGAAACTGCTCGGTCAGCAGGTTCCGGAAACCAGCGAACTCGATTTGCTGGCTGAAGTGGTAACCAGTATTGAATATTACATGGAAGCCTTGCTTGAAGATTCGGCAGAGATTGTGGGCATTATTGAATTTGCCGGTGAAAGCCTGGAGCAGCTACTGGGGCGCTCTATTTCAGAAGACTCCGTTGTTGAAGAAACTGAGCCTGAGACAGTAATACAAAGTGAAGAGGTTGATGTTTCCTCACTCGAGCTTGCAGAAGTTGAGCAAGTATTAGCAGATGAGGGTATAGATATAGAGCTGGATGTTGCAGATCTGTCAATTGAAGGCGAGGAGCCTGCAGAAGCATCCGCTGAAGCAGATGAAGGTCTTGAACTGGATGTTGACGACCTGGCGCTTGAAGAAGCCGAATCTGCAGAAACGTCCGCTGTAGTAGATGAAGGTCTCGAGCTGGATGTTGCCGACCTGTCGCTTGAAGAAGTGGAACCTGCAGAAAAATCAGTTGAAGAAGCTGAAGGACTTGCACTGGATGTTTCCAACCTGTCGCTTGAAGAAGTGGAGCCTGCAGAAGCATCTGCTGAAGAAGCTGAAGGCCTTGAGCTGGATGTTTCCGACCTGTCGCTTGATGAAGTGGAATCTATAGAGGAGTCTGCTGGTGAAGGACAGCCCGCAATGGATGTGGCAGGTCTCTCAATCGAAGATGTTGCAGCAGAAGCACAGCCAGAAGAGGCTGAAGCCTCCTCTCTGGAGCATGAAAGCGAGCTCGAAACAGAGCTGAAT
>Ga0180429_10003023_pt1 | contig 13706 bp, 14 predicted proteins | sample SS_ome_FD_132428 | JGI IMG/M metagenome (GOLD analysis project Ga0180429, IMG submission 132428) | Hypersaline lake sediment archaeal communities from the Salton Sea, California, USA - SS_1_S_1 metaG | ecosystem: Environmental > Aquatic > Non-marine Saline and Alkaline > Hypersaline > Sediment ...
AGCGCATCCAGAACCAGCGTGCCCACGGGCTTGGGGCGCAGGATGATCTGGTCGCCGGGCCGGATATGCTGAAGCCGCGAGGTCAGCGGCCCGTCGGGCACCTTGATCGAGTAGAATTCCAGTTCCTCGTCCCAGTTCGGCGAGGCGATCGAATAGGCGCGCAGGATCGGCTTGCCGGCCTCGTCGGGCAGGCCGATCATCACGAATTCGCCGGAGCGGAAGCGCAGCGACTGCGGCCGCGTCACGCGGAAGGAAAACAGCCGGTCGGTCCAGTGGGTGACGGCGGTCACGGTCTGGGCGTCGGGCATCGGGCGGACGGGGGCGGCGGTTTCGGTCACGGTGCTCCGGTCTGTCATGCGTCCTGTCCTTCCCTCTTAACCGGGTGCGGGGGGCGGGGAAAGCCGTCGTTCGCGCTTTGGCCGCCGGGCCGCCCGCGCCCTGCGCGAGGATGAACACCGGCGCCGGCCGGCGGACCATGACCGAGATCAAAAGCGGTATCGTGCTTGCATCTTGCTGCGGAATGCTGTTCCAAGATCGTGGTGGTTTGGCGCCATTGCTGGAACACTTGTTCCAGGGTGGTGCGACTGAAGGCAGGGAGGCCGCGCATGAGCATTCGCATCGACGCGCTCGATCGCCGGATTCTCGACCAGTTGCAGCAGGATGCCGGCCAGTCGCTCGACGAGATCGCGCGCAAGGTCGGTTCGTCCAAGACGCCGGTCTGGAACCGGATTCGGAAACTGCGCGAGGCCGGGGTGATCGGCCGCCAGACCGTGCTGCTGGAGGCCGAGGCGCTGGGGCTGGAGGCCTGCTTCTTCGTGCTGATCCGCACCAGCGAGCACGAGGCCGAGTGGCAGCGCCGGTTCCTCGCCGCGCTCAAGGCCCGGCCCGAGGTGCTGGAGGCGCACCGGCTGGCCGGCGAGATCGACTATATCCTCAAGGTCCGGGTGAAGAACGCCCGCGCCTACGACGCCTTCTACCAGGCGCTGATCTCCGAGGTCAGGATCCACAACGTCACGGCGCTGCTGAGCATGGAGGAGATCAAGTCCACCACCATGCTGCCGCTCTGAGGGGGCGTATACTCTTTCCTCGCCAAGGTGACGTGGCTATACTTAACAATAGTAATCGGTAATGAGGTAAACCGGCGTGTTTTTCGATGTAAGGCTGACTGAAACGGGCAACGCTGACGACTGCATAGTAGACGTAAGTCTTCGAAGTGGTCCTAGCGTAGGGGACACCATAGAATTTTTATTAGCTGGCAAGCCGTTGGGGGCCGGTATCTACAGAGTTCTTGCTCGTCGTTTAGTCGTACGTTTTGACAGTGAAGGACGGCAAATAACTGGTGACGGCCAGCCGCAGCAGGTGCTAGTGCACGTGTCTGGCGATTAGGTCAGCATCAGCCGTTCCAGCCCGTGGAAATGGTAGAGGTTCGCGTAGCGGGGGACTTCCGCGATCCGCAGGCCCGGCATACGGTGAAACAGGATCGGCAGCGCGATCTGCAGTTCCAGCCGCGCCAGCGGCGCGCCGACGCAGAAATGCACGCCGGCGCCGAAGGCGAGGTTGGTTTTCGCCGGGCGCGCGGGGTCGAACACCTCGGGATCGTCCCAGGGGCCCGGGTCGCGGTTCGCCCCGGCCAGCAGGCAGCCGATCCGGTCGCCGCGGCGGAAGCTGTGGCCGGCGATCTCCATCTCTTCGTAGACCCAGCGGGTGAACAGGTGCAGCGGCGGGTCGTAGCGCAGGATTTCCTCGACCGTGTCGGCCACCCGGTCGGGGGCGAGCGCGGCGGCCGGGGTGCCGGTTTCCAGCAGCGTCTTCACCCCGTTGCCGATCGTGTGCACCGATGCCTCGTGGCCCGCGTTCAGCAGCAGGATTCAGGTGGCGATCAGTTCGGCCTCCGTCAGCCCGCCCTCGGCGTCCTGCGCGGCCAGAAGATGGCTGATCAGGTCGTCGGCCGGCGCCCGGCGGCGCGCCTAGGCATGGCTGCGGAGGAAGCCGGCGAAGTCGGCGGCGGCGGCCGCCGCGGCCTCTTCCGTCTCGCGGCTGCGGCGGGCCTGGTACATGCCGACCATCGCGTTCGACCAGGCCAGAAGGTCGTCCGCGCGATCCTCGGGGACGCCCAGCAGGCGGGCGATGATGCGTACCGGCAGGGGTTTGGCGAAGCCCGCGATCAGGTCGAACGGGCCGTCGGCGGGCAGCGCGTCGATCAGGTTGTGCGCCAGCGCCGCGATCTCGGGGCCCAGTGCGGCGATCCGGCGGGTGGTGAAGGCGCGCAGCACCAGCGCGCGCAACCGGGTGTGGCGCGGCGGCTCCAGTTCCAGCATCGAATGATCCTCGACCGCGTGGAACGGCGCGAGATGGGCGGGCACCGGTTCGGCCCGCTCCGCCGGTGTCTCGCGCCCCAGCCGTCGGTCGCGCAGCACCGCGCCGACCACGGTGGCCGAGGCGGTGACGGGCAGGTCGTAATCCTCCCACCGGACGACCGGGCCGAGCGCGCGCAGCCGGTCGTAGAACGGGTAGGGGTTCTGCACGAAATCGGGATCGGTGGGCGATTGCCGGATCGTCTTCATGGCGCGAGGAAAGCCGAGCGGGCCGGCGAAGTCCAGCCGCGCCCGGTCAGCCGCGGCCCTGCGCGATCACCGCGCCGGCGGCCACCAGCGCCGCGCCGAGCGCCTGCCACCAGTTCCACAGCCCGCCGAAGGCCGCCGCCGGCAGCATCACGCAGAACGGCGCGATGTCGATCTGCATGCGGGCCAGGCCGATCCCGAGCCGACCGCGACGATCCACAGACTCTGGCTCAGCGCCAGCGCTGCCGCCCGGCCCGAGGGCGGGGCGGCGCTTGGGGTGATGCTGCGCATGCGGGGCTCCGCCGGCCCCGCAGCAGGGCCGCGCGGTCGTGTCCCCGCGCGATCGCGACCGATCTATCGCGGTTGCGACATGGCCCGTCAGTCCGGCGCCGGGGCCTGTTCCAGCGCGGTGACGATGGCCGAGAAATCGGCGGCCTTCAGGCTGGCCCCGCCGACGAGCGCGCCATCGACCTCCGCGATCGCGAAGATCTCGGCCGCGTTGGCCGGCTTGACCGATCCGCCGTAGAGCAGGCGGAAGCGTTCCGCCTCTGCCGCGCCGAACCGGGCGCGCAACTCGGCCCGCAGATGGGCATGGACCTCGGCGATCTGGTCGGTGGTCGGGGTGCGGCCGGTGCCGATCGCCCAGACCGGTTCATAGGCGACGACGGTGTTGCGGCCGCGCGCGGCGTCGGGAAGGCTGCCGGCAAGCTGCGCGGCGACCACGTCGAGCGTGCGGCCGGCGTCGCGCTCCGCCAGCGTTTCGCCGATGCAGACGATCGCCGTCAGGTCGGCGGCATGGGCGGCCTCGGTCTTGGCGTGGACCCCGGCGTCGGTCTCGCCATGATCGGCGCGGCGTTCGGAATGGCCCAGGATCACGTGGCTGGCCCCGGCATCGGCCAGCATCGCCGCGGCGATGTCGCCGGTATGGGCGCCGGACCCCGCGGCATGGCAATCCTGCCCGCCGGTGCGGATCGGCGCCTGGCCGATCTCGGCATCCATCCAGGCCAAGAGCGTGGCGGGCGGGCAGATCAGCACCTCGACCGCGGGATCGGGATGGGCGGCGACCAGCGCGCGCACCTCGACAAGGCTGGCGCGGGTGCCGTGCATCTTCCAGTTGCCCGCCGCGAGTTTCTGCCGCATCCGCCGTCCTCCCGAATTGCTGCGGCGAGACTAGCCCGGCCGGCCGGGCCACGGAAGGGCCAGGATGACGCGGCGCGCCGACGGCCGCCAACCCGCCGCGCAGGTCGCGGAAATGTCGAAGATGACGTGAAATCGCCGGCCGGGCCGGTCGCGGTCGCCCGCCGGTCAGCCCGCCGGCGCGTCCTTGAACTTGATCGACTCGCCGCAGCCGCAGGCCTCGGCGACATTGGGGTTGTGGAACCGGAAGCCGCTTTCCAGCAGGCCGGTTTCATAGTCGATCTCGGTGCCGAACAGGAACATCTGCGCCATCGGCGCGATCATCACCCGCGCGCCGTCCTGTTCCACCACCTCGTCGCCGGGGCCGGGTTCGGGCGCGAATTCCATCGTGTATTCCATCCCCGCGCAGCCGCCCTTCTTGACGCCGATGCGCAGCCCGTGGGCGCTGTCCTTCGCCATCAGCCGGGCGATCTGCGCCACCGCGCGCGGCGTCAGCGTGACGGGAGGGGTGCCGGGAACGCCGAACATCACATGAACCCCAGTTCCAGCCGCGCCTCGTCGGACATCATCTCCATCCCCCATTGCGGCTCGAAGGTCATGTCGACATCGACCTGGCGGACGCCGGGCACCGCGCTCACCGCATCGGCGACCCAGCCGGGCATCTCGCCGGCGACCGGGCAGCCCGGCGCGGTCAGGGTCATGACGATGTCGACCGCGCCCTCGGCATCGATCTCGATCGTGTAGATCAGGCCCAGATCGTAGATGTTGACCGGAATCTCCGGGTCGTAGACCGACCGGCACGCCTCCACCACCCCGTCGTAGAGCGGATGGTCGGTGCTGGAGGGTTTGATCAGGGGCGTGCCCTCGACCGGGCCGGTGGTATGCGTCGTCATGGAAGTCCCGCGCGTTTTTCCTGATAGAAGATATAGGATATTCGGCCCGGACGTAAACCCCGGCCGCGCGGCTTGGCAGCGGCGCGAAATCCGCTATCACGGGCGGCCGGAACCAGACGGGGCAGGGCCATGACCAAGCGATTCGGCTTCGGGATCGAGGCGGTGGACGGCGCGGCGCGGACCGGGCGGATCGTCACGCCGCGCGGCGAGATCCGCACCCCGGCCTTCATGCCGGTGGGCACCGCCGCGACCGTCAAGGCGATGCTGCCCGAAAGCGTGCGCGCGACCGGCGCCGACATCCTGCTGGGCAATACCTACCACCTGATGCTGCGGCCCACGGCGGAACGGATCGCGCGGCTGGGCGGGCTGCACCGGTTCATGAACTGGGATCGGCCGATCCTGACCGACTCGGGCGGGTTCCAGGTGATGAGCCTGGCGGCGCTGCGCAAGCTGACGGAGGAGGGGGTGACGTTCTCGTCCCATATCGACGGGTCGAAACACGTGCTCGGCCCCGAACGCAGCATGGAAATCCAGCGCCTGCTCGGCGCCGACATCGTGATGTGTTTCGACGAATGCCCGGCGCTGCCCGCCGACCGCGACCGGATCGCCGAGAGCATGCGGCTGTCGATGCGCTGGGCGGCGCGGTCGAAGGCGGCCTTCGGCGACCGGCCCGGCCATGCGCTGTTCGGCATCCAGCAGGGCGGGCTGGAGCGCGACCTGCGCGAGGAAAGCGCCGCGGCGCTGCGCGAGATCGGCTTCGACGGCTACGCGATCGGCGGGCTCGCGGTGGGCGAGGGGCAGGCGGCGATGTTCGAGGTGCTCGACCACGCGCCGGGGATGCTGCCCGAGGACAAGCCGCGCTACCTGATGGGGGTGGGCAAGCCCGACGATATCGTCGGCGCGGTCGAACGCGGCATCGACATGATGGATTGCGTCTTGCCCTCGCGCTCGGGCCGCACCGGGCAGGCCTTCACCCGCCGCGGCGTGGTGAACATCAAGAACGCCCGCCACATGGACGATCCGCGCCCGCTGGACGAGGATTGCGCCTGCCCGGCTTGCCGGAGCTATTCCCGCGCCTACCTGCACCACGTGTTCCGGTCGGGCGAGATCATCGCGTCGATGCTGATGACCTGGCACAACCTGCACTATTACCAGGAGTTGATGGCGGGCCTGCGCGCGGCGATCGCATCGGGCGGGCTGCGCGGCTTCGTGGCCGGGTTCCACGCGCTGCGGGCCGAGGGCGATATCGAGCCGCTCTGAGCCCCGGCGAGGGCACCGGTGACGCTTTCGGCGGCGGCGCCCAGACCTAGTGGTGGAAAACCCCTAAAACGCCGAATGTTCCCTTGCCCCCGCCTGCCGGCCTCGGCATGGTGCGTCGGAACCGGGCGCGCGCGGTTGAATCCGGGGCGGCGACGCCCCAGATCATTGGCCTTACAAGGGGAGGGCCGGGAGCCGCCGCAACCGGGGCCGGAGCCCTCCTGCCAGAGAGGAAGCGCATGACCAAGACCCTGTCCCATAGCTACCCGGTGCTGCCGCTGCGCGACATCGTGGTGTTTCCGCACATGATCGTGCCCCTGTTCGTCGGCCGCGAGAAATCCGTCCGCGCGCTCGAAGAGGTGATGGGCGACGATCGCCAGATCCTGCTGTCGTCGCAGATCGATCCCGCCCAGGACGATCCCGAGGCCAAGGACATCTACCGAAGCGGCGTGCTGGCCAACGTGCTGCAACTGCTGAAACTGCCCGACGGCACCGTGAAGGTGCTGGTCGAGGGCAAGACGCGGGTGCGGATCGAGGAATTCCTGCCCAACGACAGGTTCTTCGAGGCCAGCGCCGTGGAACTGGAGGAAGCGCCGGGCGACGCGGCGACGGTCGAGGCGCTTCTGCGCTCGGTCGCCGAGGAATTCGAACGCTACGCCAAGATCAAGAAGAACGTGCCCGAAGAGGCGCTGGCCGCGGTGGCCGAAACCCGCGAGCCCGACAAGCTGGCCGATCTGGTCGCCGGGCACCTCGGCATCGAGGTCGACCAGAAGCAGGAGCTTCTGGAAACGCTCGACGTCGCCGTGCGGCTGGAGAAGGTCTACGGCCTGATGCAGGGCGAGATGAGCGTTCTGCAGGTCGAGAAGAAGATCAAGAGCCGCGTCAAGTCGCAGATGGAGCGGACCCAGCGCGAATATTACCTCAACGAGCAGATGAAGGCGATCCAGCGCGAGCTGGGCGACGGCGAGGACGGCCAGAACGAGATCAACGAACTGGCCGAGCGCATCGAGAAGACGAAATTCTCCAAGGAGGCCCGCGAGAAGGCGGAGGCCGAGCTGAAGAAGCTCAAGTCGATGTCGCCGATGTCGGCCGAGGCGACGGTGGTGCGCAATTATCTCGACTGGCTGCTGTCGCTGCCCTGGGGCGTGAAAAGCCGCACCAAGAAGGATCTGGGCAAGGCACAGGGCGTGCTGGACGACGACCATTACGGGCTGGAAAAGGTCAAGGAACGGATCGTCGAATATCTTGCCGTTCAGCAGCGCGCGACGAAGCTGAAGGGGCCGATCCTGTGCCTCGTCGGCCCGCCCGGCGTCGGCAAGACCTCGCTTGGCAAGTCGGTCGCTCGGGCGACGGGGCGCGAGTTCATCCGCATCAGCCTCGGCGGCGTGCGCGACGAAAGCGAGATCCGGGGCCACCGGCGCACCTACATCGGCTCGATGCCCGGCAAGATCATCCAGGCGCTGAAGAAGGCCAAGACCACCAATCCGCTGATCCTGCTCGATGAAATCGACAAGATGGGGCAGGATTTCCGCGGCGACCCGGCCAGCGCGATGCTGGAGGTGCTGGACCCGGAACAGAACGCGACCTTCGTGGACCACTATCTCGAGGTGGAATACGACCTGTCGAACGTGATGTTCCTGACCACGGCCAACAGCTACAACATGCCCGGCCCGCTTCTGGACCGGATGGAGATCATTCCGCTGGCGGGCTACACCGAGGACGAGAAGCGCGAGATCGCGCGACAGCACCTGATCCCCAAGCAGATCAAGAATCACGGCCTGAAGAAGGGCGAATTCGCGATCACCGACGCGGCGCTGACCGAGATGATCCGCACCTATACCCGCGAGGCCGGGGTGCGGAGCCTCGAGCGCGAACTGGCGAAGCTGGCGCGCAAGGCGGTCACGCTGATCCTGAAGGGCGAGGCGACATCCGTCGAGGTCACGCCCGAGGCGCTGGAGGACATGCTGGGCGTCAAGAAATACCGCTACGGCCTGGCCGAGAAGGAGGACCAGATCGGCGTGGTCACCGGCCTGGCCTGGACCTCCGTGGGCGGTGACCTGCTGTCGATCGAGGCGCTGAGGCTGCCCGGCAAGGGCCGGATGAAGACCACCGGCAAGCTGGGCGACGTGATGAAGGAATCGATCGACGCGGCCTCGTCCTTCGTGCGCTCGATCGCGCCACGGATCGGGGTGAAGCCGCCGACCTTCGACACGCTCGACATCCACGTGCACGTGCCCGAGGGCGCGACGCCGAAGGATGGCCCCTCGGCCGGCATCGCGATGGTCACCTCGATCGTCTCGGTGCTGACGCAGATCCCGGTTCGCAAGGATATCGCGATGACCGGCGAGGTCACGCTGCGCGGCAACGTGCTGGCGATCGGCGGGCTGAAGGAAAAGCTTCTGGCCGCGCTTCGGGGCGGGATCAACACGGTTCTGATCCCCGAGGAAAACGCCAAGGATCTGCCCGAGATCCCCGACAACGTGAAGGCGGGGCTGACGATCATCCCGGTCTCGAACGTGCGCGAGGTTCTGCGCCACGCCCTGGTGCGCGAGCCCGAGCCGATCGAGTGGGACGAGGCGGCAGAAGAGGCGCATCGCGCGCAGCTGGCCGCGAAGTCCTCGGAAACCTCCGAGATGCCGCCGGTCGCCCACTGAACCCTCGCCTTGCCGGACCGGCCCGGGGTGCCTGCGCGCCCCGGGCCGTCCGAGACCGCCATGGAATTTCGGGGCGTTTCGCGGTATCATCTGCGCAATCGTGTCAGTTGCCAGTCGGTCATGCCCAAAAGTTCCGGTTCGAAGCCTCCCCAGAAGCCCCGCGCCGCCGCGCCGCGCGCCCGCCGGACGGATCCGTCGCCGGCCCTGAAACTCGTCGTCCCGCCGCGCGAGCCGCTCCTGACCCTGCGCAAGAAGGAGCTGGTGGAGCGGGTATGCGAGCACTCCGGCCTGAAGAAGAAGGATGTCAAACCGGTCGTCGAGGCGACGCTGAAGGTGCTGGGCGACGCGCTGCAGGCCGGCAACGCGCTGGCGATCCCGCCGCTGGGCAAGGCGCGGGTGAACAGGCAGCGCGGCACCACCGGCGACGAGGTTCTGGTGGTCAAGCTGCGCCGGCCGCCGCAGGCCCGACCCGCCGATGCCGGCGACGATCCCGCCGGGACGGACGGCAACTAACCCCTTGCGAGGCCGCGCGGCAAAGGCTAAAGAGCCGCGCGTCGGGTGATTAGCTCAGTGGTAGAGCGCTTCGTTCACATCGAAGATGTCGGGGGTTCAAATCCCTCATCACCCACCATCCAACCCTCCGACAACGATGATTGGGGTGACGGGTTGTCGCCGGCTCGCACCGTGGCTGCGGGTTCATCGACCCATGACCGGCCCACAATCTCCGCCGCAGCGGCAAGTCTTCATCGCGCGGGACAGGCCGGGGGCCGGCCCGTCCCGGTGACGGGGCGTCAGTTGTTGGCGGTCAGCGGGTCGATCACCTGAGGCACCTCGGTGATCGCCGAGACGGGTATCCCCGACAGTTCCGAATGCTTGCGGATCGCCTCTTCGCTGTCGGCGAGGTAGACGCAGAACGTCTTGTCGCCCGCGACGTAGCTGTGCTGCCACTGGATGTTGGGGCCGATCCGTTCCAGCGCCTGGTTCGAGGCGCGGGCCGCCCCGCAAAGCTCGGTGACCGACATCTGTCCGATGCCGGGGATCTCGCGTTCGATAATGAACCGCTTCATCTGTGCCATGGCTCCCTCCCTGGGCTACGATGACACAAGCATGCACGGGCCTTGCGCAAACCCCTAACTAAGAAATTTTGCCTGTGATAAAGATTTCCATTATCATCGATTGAAATCTGTTGCAGTTCGAAAGGAAATTTTTCGGAAATGGCGCGCGTCACGCATCTCAACTCGCTTCAGGCCCTCGAAATGGCGATCCGGGAAGGCTCGCTGCAGGCGGCGGCGCAGCGGCTCGGCATCACGCCGGCGGCGGCTGGCCAGAGGATCCGGGCGCTCGAACAGTTCCTCGACACCGATCTGCTGCTTCGCGGCCGATCGGGACTGCGCCCGACGCCGGCCCTGCAGATGGCGCTCGACGACCTGCGCGCGGCCTTTGCCGCGCTCGACCGGGTGAGCGACGCGCTCGATTTCCAGCGCACCGCCGAGATTCACATCGTCGCCGACCCGGACTGGTCCGACCTGTGGCTGCTGCCGCGCTTGCCAAGGTTCCAGGCGGAGCATCCGAACATCCATTTCAACGTCAACGGCGAGGGCGACGTGCCGCTGCGGCTGGGCGCCGCCGACATCGTGATCGACCGTGATCCCGAAGGCCGGGCCGCCACCGGCGATCCGCTGTATGACGAGGTCTTCCTGCCGGTCGGCTCGCCCGAGAACGCGGCCCGGATTTCCGATCCGTTCTCGGTCAAGGCCGAGGACGGGACGCCGCGCTACCTTCCCGTGGGCACGCTGGGCGACAAGGGCCGGATGTGGCGCCATTCCGAAGGCGGCAGCCTCGAGGGGTTTCCGCTGCTTCACATCAAGCCGCGGCCCGATGCGCCGGCGACGCCGGGCTGGCGCGACTGGCTGGCCGGCTTTCCCTATGCCCGCACCTCGCCGGAGCGGGGGGTGCAATACGCCCTCGTGAAGAACGCGATCGAAGGGGTGAGATCGAATGCCGGGCTGCTTGTCTGCGGGCTGTCCTGCATCCTCGACGATCTCGACAGGGGAACGCTCAGCCTGCCATTCCCCGCCCGCGAAAGCCTCGTGGCCCGGCATCCCTACCGCATCAGGATCCGCCCCGAGGCGAAGGCCCGCCCGCAGGTCGCGCGCTTCGAGACCTGGCTGCTGGCCGAGGCCCGTGGAACGAGAGACCGGATGCGGACGTTGCGCGAGGCCTGATGGGCCGGTCGCTTGCGAACCCGCCATGCACGAGCTTCGGCACCGCGTCCTGTTCCATGACGGGGTCGATCCTTGCCATTTCGCTATGCGCGACTGGCCCGGGCTCGGCGGATTGGCGGGAATCTTGAAGAAGCCCGCGCACCAACGGGTGAACGGAACCAATGCCTGACCCGTTTCTTCAAGGAAAGACCCGGACATTGGCTGGGACACACGCAATGCCGGCGGGGCGGATCGCGAATGGACGGCACGTCGTCCCGCACTAGCTTGCACCCTTGGTGATTATGTTCCGGACGGAAAGGGCGCGCGCATGACCTTGACCTTGAAGATAAACGGCGAAACCAGGCAGGTTGATCCGGCACCGGGCACGCCGCTGCTGTGGGTGCTGCGCGACGAGCTGAAGATGACGGGCACGAAGTTCGGCTGCGGCGTTGCCGCTTGCGGGGCCTGTACCGTGCATATCGATGGCACGCCCGAACGGTCGTGCCAGGCGCTTGCCGAAGACCTTGACGGCGCCGAGATCACAACGATCGAGGCGATCGGCGGCTCGCCGATCGGTGCGGCCGTGCAGGCGGCCTGGACCGAGCTGGATGTCGTGCAATGCGGCTACTGCCAGTCCGGGCAGATCATGTCGGCCGTTGCGTTGCTGTCCGAGATCGGCAGGCCGACCGACCGGGACATCGACGATCACATGGACGGCAATGCCTGCCGCTGCGCCACCTACGTCCGCATTCGCGCCGCGATCCACCGCGCCGCCGACATCCTGGAGGGCTGAGCCATGACAATCGATGCAACCCGCCGCGGGTTTCTCGTCGGGGCCGGTGCGGCCCTGTCCGGCCTGGCCATCGGGCTTGATCCCCGCGGGGCGCTGGCCGCGACATCGGCCACCGGCGGCAACATCACGCCGTTCCTGACCATCACCGCCGATGGCACCGTCACCGCGATCGTCAAGCATTTCGAGGGCGGGCAGGGGGTTGCGACGGGCCTGTCGGCGCTGATCGCGGAAGAGATGAACATGGCGCTGGAGGATATCCGCTGGGCGCATGCGCCCTCGGACCCGGCGCGCTACGGCAACCTGTTCTTCGGGGGGTTCCAGGGCACCGGCGGATCGACGGCCATGGCCAACTCGTTCCTCCAGTACCGGACCGCGGGAGCCGCCGCGAAGCAGATGCTGATCGCCGCGGCCGCCGAGGCATGGGGCGTCGACGCCGCGGTGCTTGCGCTGCGCGACGGTGTCATCTCGGGCAGCGGGCAGGAGGCCGGGATCGGCGATTTCGTGGAGGCCGCCGCACGGATGCAGGTGCCTGCGGAGCCGAAGCTCAAGGAACCCGCGGAGTTCCGGATCATCGGCAAGGAGATCAGGGCGCGCCGTGACACGGCCGACAAGATCGATGGCCGGGGCATCTTTGCGATGGACGTGCAACTGGACGGCCAGATGGTCGTCGCGCTGAAGCGCGCGCCGAGGCTTGGGGCCAAGGTCGTGTCGTTCGACGACACGGCAGCCCGGGAGGTGCGCGGCTTCATCATGGCGCAGGCGCTGCCCAGCGGCGATGCCGTCCTCGCCTATGCCGAGACGACATGGGCCGCCTTTCAGGCACGCGACGCCCTGTCGATCGAATGGGATCTGTCCGAGGCCGAAACCCGAAGCTCCGACGCGATCCGCGAAGAACTGCTGGAAATGGTGCGGACCGGGCCGCAGTTCACCGGCAGCGCGGCGGATCTCGCGACGGTCTCGGCCGCGATCGACGGGGCGGCACAGGTGATCGAGCGGGAATTCTACTTCCCGATGCTCGCCCATGCCCCGATGGAGCCCATGGGCGCCACGATCGAGCCGACGGAAGACGGCGGCGTGATCATGCACGACGGCGCGCAGTTCCCGACCGCCAACAACATGGTTCTCGGCCAGGTCCTGGACCTGCCGCCCGAGAAGATCCGGATCAACACCCTTTACGCCGGCGGTTTCTTCGGGCGCCGGGCCACGCCGAGTTCGGACTACATCGTGGAAGCCGCCCTCGCGTTCGCGATGACCGACCGAAGCCGCCCGGTGAAACTCGTCTGGTCGCGGGAGGACGACATCACCGGGGGCTATTACCGTCCGGCGATGGCGCATCGGGTTCGCGTCGGGCTGGATCCCGACGGCGGTATCCTCGGATGGGATCACCGGGTCGCCGGGCAATCGATCTTCAAGGGCACCGCTTTCGAGCAGATGATCGTGCGGGACGGGGTGGACGGCTCTTCGGTCGAGGGCATTGCCGACGGCGCCTACACGATTCCGTCGCTGCACCTCGGGTTGACCGACGCGCGGCCGGCAACCACGGTCAACTGGTGGCGGTCGGTCGGCCACAGTCATACCGGCTACGTCATGGAAAGCATGATGGACCTGCTGGCCCGGGCGGCCGGCGCCGACCCGGTGGAGTATCGCCTGCGCTACCTCGACGAGGCCGAGCCCGATGGCGCCCGCATGGCGGCGACGCTTCGGCTGGCGGCCGAGAAGGCGGGGTGGGGCGCGGAACTGCCGGCGGGACGCGGCCGTGGCGTTGCCGCCCACAAGTCCTTTGGCAGCTACTGCGCCGAGGTCTGCGAGGTCTCGATCGACGGGGACGGCGTCGTGCGGATCGAGAAGGTGACGGCCGCGATCGACTGCGGCATCGCGGTCACGCCCGATGTGGTGCGCGCCCAGATCGAGGGGGGCATCGGCTACGGCATCGGGCATGTGATGCGCGACCAGATCACCCTTGAAAACGGCGCGGTGCACGAGCGGAACTTCCCCGACTACGAGCCGCTCAGGATGCGCGACATCGCCGCGATCGATGTTCACATCGTGCCGTCCACGGAGGCGCCGACCGGCGTTGGCGAGCCGGGCACGCCGCCGGCCGGCCCGGCCCTGGCGAACGCCATCGCCGCCGCCGGCGGACCGCGGGTCACCCGGCTGCCGATGACCCTGTCCGGTGTCGCGTTCGCCTGACCGGGGCCGCGGCGCCG
>Ga0180429_10003024_pt1 | contig 13705 bp, 10 predicted proteins | sample SS_ome_FD_132428 | JGI IMG/M metagenome (GOLD analysis project Ga0180429, IMG submission 132428) | Hypersaline lake sediment archaeal communities from the Salton Sea, California, USA - SS_1_S_1 metaG | ecosystem: Environmental > Aquatic > Non-marine Saline and Alkaline > Hypersaline > Sediment ...
GTTTGCGGCGGCCACGGCGATCAACACGGTTACCAGCACGGCCGACAGGCTGCCGATCGAGAGCATGTAACCGGTGCCCGGCCCGGGGTTGAACCAGGTGAGAAACACGCGGCCGAGGAAGCTCTGCGGCAGGGCACGCTTCACGCGGGGAGATAGCTCGGGCGACTCGCCGGTGAGGAACGTGCCCATGGCCCACCAGTGCAGACCGATCACGATCATGTAGATCATGAGCACGGCCGGTTCCCCTTCGGCCAGCGAGATCCACGCCCAGGCCATCCAGCCGGAAAACAGGGCATGCTGCACGAGCATGGTCGCTCGCAGTCGCGTCGAGCGGTTGTCGCTCTCGAAGGTGAGCTGTGCCGCGGCCGTGTAGAACAAAAGCACGAAATAGCTTATGTACGCGGTCACCACGGCGGCGTTGGCTTGCCAGAAGGCCGGCTCGGTAATGACCGATCTGCCCTCGGTGATCATGGCAATACCCAGGCCGACGGCGCAGCCGTTAGCATAGAGCAGCCCGGCGATCAACAGCACCGAAAGCACGACCTGCCAGTGTTTCTCGGCGGTGAGCGTCCCCAGCAGCAGCCCGACCACCGAAAGGGCAAGCGAACCGAGAACCACGTAGAACAGGACGAACAGTATCGTGAAGAAATCGATACCGCGGAGCATATACGTAAAAGCCAAACAAGGCGAGATGGCCGAGAGGTAGACCAGCATCTGCAGCACGGCGCTACCCAGCTTGCCGCGAACGATCTGCCGCGGGCCCAAGGCGGTGATCGACATCAACTCGTAGGTGCGGTCCTCCTGCTCGCCGGCGATCGAGCGGAAGGCGCCGAAGGGAACGATCACCATCAGCGGGAAGGTCAGGATGATGTAGTAGCCGATGAACATAAAAGGGCCGTTGGCGGTGTACCAGATTCTTGGCCCTACCCATGCCACGCCAATGATCGACCACATCCAACCGCAGATCAGCAGCAGGCCGAAGGTGATCGTGAATTGTTTGCTCTTCAGTGCTTGCCGCGTCTCCTTGACCAGGATCGGGTTGAGCCGGTCGCCGGCCCAATTCATTGCACCATCCACGGCCGACCACCACCGTGAAGCCGGCTGCGGCGCCACCAGGTCGTCGATCCGTGCGGAGTCCGCCGTTGCGCTCATTGAACGAGTCCCTCGGTAACGTGCATGAAGACGTCTTCGAGCGTTTGCCGCCGCGAGCCGAAGGCCACCACGCGGAAGCCGGCCTCGATCATCGAGCGGAGCAGATCGGCCTCGGCCGGCAGATCGCCGGCATGGATGAACCGCACCGAATCGCTGTTGACGTTCAACTCGGAGACGGCGGCGTTTTCGACGAGCCAGGCGCCCAAAGCGGCCGCGCCGTCGAGCAGGCGGACCTCGACCGTGCTTCGCTGGCGACGGCTCTGTTGCTGAATATCCTCGACCGACCCCACGGCCAGCAGTTGTCCGCGTTCGATGATGCCCACCACGTCGCAGACTTCGGCCAACTCGGTGAGGATGTGGGAGCTGATCAGGATCGCCTTTCCCTCGTCGGCCAGGGCGCGGATCATGCGGCGGACCTCGATTCGGGCACGCGGATCGAGTCCCGCGGCCGGCTCGTCGAGTACCAGTACGGCCGGGTCGTGTATCAACGAGCGGCCCAGGCAGAGCCGCTGCTTCATGCCTTTCGACAGCCCGTCGGTCGGCTTGTCGGCCAGCACGTCGAGCCCGGTGAACGTCATCACGCGATCGACGGCGTCGAGGCGATCCCGCTGGCGGAGTTGGTAGGCCCGGGCGAAGAAGTCGAGATACTCGCGGACGTTCACGTTCGAGTAGGTGCCGTAGTAGTCGGGCATGAAGCCCAGCCGGCGGCGGACCCGATCGGGATCGTTCAACACCGAGAAGCCGTCGACCAGGGCATCGCCGGCGGTGGGTAGGTCGAGCGTGGCCAGGACCCGCATGCTCGTCGTCTTGCCGGCCCCGTTCGGGCCGATGTAGCCGAACACCTCGCCGCGACGCACCGAAAACGACACGTCGTCCACGGCCCGGGTATCGCCGAAATACCGGTGCAGGTGGCGAAGCTCGATCATTGGTGAGGAGTCGGGCATTCTGGTTAGGGGTTGGGGGTTAGGGGTTAGGGGTCGGGGGTTAGAGTCAATGTGTACGATGGGCCTCCGAGCCCGTCGGAAAGTTGAAAATACTCCGGATTCGACGGGCTCGGAGGCTCATCGTACGAACTGTTTGTCAAGAGCTACCACCGTCCGAAAATGACGTGATAACTGGCTTCTTCCTTCGCGCGGCGGACGCCGAGAACAACCTCGGGCGATTGCTCCACGACGGCGATGTAGGTGCCGGGAGCCAGCGGCCGTGCTCTCGACGAATTGTGTGCGTTCAGCACGGCCAGCGACTTCTCCATGCGGCCGGTCTTCTGTCGTGGCAAGTCATATTGCCTGTTGCGCATCATCCAGGCCATCCGCCCAGATATACCCAGCGGCCCGCCGAAGTTCTGGTCGTCGATACCGGGTGCCCGCCGCGGGATGTTCTGCTGGAACGTCTTCGCCAGGCGGTTGCGAGCCTCTTTCTCTTCGATCGTTTCCAGCGCCACCGTGGCTCCCGGTTCCACGCCATCGGCCCAATAAAGCTCCCCCTCTGCCGGGCAGATGAGAAGCTGCTGAATCGGCGATTCCAGGCGGTTTCTTATCCGTGGCACGGCGGAACCGTCGGCCGGGTGGATCAGGTCCAGCCCGAGATCACTCGACCGCGAGCGGACCGTCAAGTACTGGATCGGCGTACGCGAACTCAGCCATCCCGACGTGAGACGTTGCTCACCGTCCTCCCAAGCCATCTCGCGCCGCTGCGACCGATTGTCGTACCTGGTAAGCGGAAAGTACTCCAGCGGTAACACGGCCACGTCGTCGGGAAACGTCATGCCACGGCCGGGGGTCAGGCCGCTGTAGTACGACAACCGGGCCCAACAGGCCGCCTGAGAGCGACGCTGGTCCAGGCTGGTCACGCTCCGCACGCGAACCCGTGTACCCAATCCGTCGGCCACCAGGGCATAGGCGAACAGCACGAACGTCACCGCCGCCGCGCTGACGGGAATCGTCACCACGAGCAGGTGCAGCCGCCCCCAACGCAGCAAGAGCCAGTAGTTCAACGGGCCGATCGCCAGAACGAACAGGGTTATCAGCACGCAAAACTCGATCACCGGGGCCAGGCCGACGTCGGGGATGAGGAAGTTCCAGTAGTCGAGGTTCTGCTGCCGCATCGATACACCGTGACGTTTGTACCAATACGGGCGGTCGCGTCCCATTGCGTTGAAGACCCAACCCCAGTCATGCGAGTTGCCTGGGAAGGGATCGTCGGCCGAGAAGGCCACGATCAACCCCATGCCGTACTCGCGGAAGACGAAATGCGAGCGATCCGGGGTCTTGGAGGGCGGAGGCGAAGTATCCGGCTCGCTCGGCATATCCTGGGCCACGAGGCCGTAACCATAAGGGCCGGAATCATCGACCGACGGGCTTTTCACCCGGCGGCCGTAGCCGCTTGGGGCCGGTTCTTTCCAACCGCGCTGAGATGTCTCGACCGTGTTGTCCGCGGATCCCGGCGACAGGCCGGCGAGATCTTCCAGGTCGCCCAGTCGGCGGCGATCGTCTCCGATGCCGTATACCCAGAGATTCCCGCCGCCGTTGGTCCAATCCAGGATGGCTTGATAAGCGGCGGTGTGTTCTTTCTGCAACCGATCGAGCTGCGCCAGCGACAGGCAAACGACGTCGATGCTGGAATAATCGATCCAGCGCCGTGGCAACTCGCCCGGCGACCGTGCGACGAAGTTCAGTAGATTGCCCGGTTGCCGCCCGTTGTTGTATTGCATCCAGAAGTCCTGGGCTTCCGGCATCGCCCTGGCCAATTCTTGAAGATTGGGCTTCCTGTCCACCATCAGCATCGTGGGCACGATCTCGCGATACTCGATTCCCGAGGTGGAACAGCTTGTCCAGGAGATGCACGGCCCTTGCGGTCGGCCGGGTATCGGCCGTCGTGGTTGCAGCAACTGGCCGTCTTCCCGCACGTTGACGGAAAAAGATTGCCACTCTACGTGTTGCGGTACCGCCACGGTGATCTCGAAGGTGTCATCTTGGGTTGCACCGGCGGGGATCTCTATGTGATCGGACACGATGAGATCGGGGGCATAGCGGTGGCCGCGGCGAACGAGAAACTCGATTTCCAGCGTGCGGGCGGCGATGACCACCGTCGGGTCGGATTTCTCGTTCGGCCGGCCTCGACTGTTCTTGGGTGGCTTGAACGGGCTCACGGAAATCCGCACCGGCCGGTAGGCCGATCCGTCCACCCAACGGATGTCGACGTTCATCCGCAGCCCATATCCAGTGCTTGTGTAGTCATTGCCCGACGCCCCCTGGCTCGTGCCGCACCAACCGACAACGCCCGCCACGGCGACAACGGAGACGATCCACGCCGGTCGGTGTCTGGAGAGTTTCGGCAGTGCGGAGATCGCGAAGAACAAAACGGCTACTCCGTGATAATCGGTGCCGTCGGGACGTCCTTGTCATCGACCGGCGCGCTTTCGGCTTCGGGACGGGGCCTGGTACCGGGAGTGAACGGCGATTGACCGGCGACCGACGGCCGGCGGCGCATCGGATCGGTGACCACCGAGAAGAGCCACACCAGGGCGAACATCGCGGCATTGGCCAGCAGCGCCAGCACCAGGGCAACGACGGCCAACGACACGCCCAGTGCCGCCATGTTGCCGCGTACGGCAAGACCGAAGATCGAGAATACCCCGGCGCATACGGCCGTCAACATCAGCATCCAGCGGATTGAGTATTGGGGGATCAGCATGAATAGCGTTAACCTGTGTTGTGGTAACCACTTACAGCGACGAGTGTCGGCCTAGATTACGGCCGGCGGACACAGCATGCCCGTTGAGAACAGTTTAGCAGATACTCCCGTAGCTTGGCACCCCGTCGCCAAAAAAGGAACCGTTTACGCGCATGCAGGCGAAAAACTGGGGACGCCCCCGTCCGATCCGTTGTCGGTTAAACGAACGCCGCTGAAGCGGCCTTTTCAGCCGATTCCCGAGTGTTTCTGGTATCATCCTGAGGGGGTAGATTGCCTGCAATCCTCGCAGCCGTCGCTATACTGAGATTTGTGCCGTTTGAGTTCGTCCCCCGGCCTGCGTCGGGGCTTGAACGGGTACAACTCAGTTTCTGACGGCGGGACCAGTTATTCTTTTAAGCGCGAGCCCGCCGCGAACGTCTAATCGGATAGGCTGAGTGAGGATCAGCGGGAGATGGCACGAGCGATCGACAGAAGCGCGGTGGATCGTCTGGTTGTTGAGCACCTGCCAACTACGTTGCGATTTGCACGGCGACTGACGGGCAATGCACATATTGCGGAAGACGTGGTGCAGGAGGCGCTCTGTCTTGTGCTGCGCCGGTGGCGGAGCTTCCGTGGCGAAGCATCCTTTGGCACGTGGATGCTACAAATCGTGGTAAACGTCGACCGAGATCGCCGGCGACGCCGGCGAAAGGTACAGCCGATGCCGGCCGATGAGGTGATATCCGACGCAACCTCGCCGGTGGAACAGGCCGCCGCCAATGAACTATTGGCGAATGTACGGGCTGCAATCGACCGTTTGCCCGAGCGACAACGCGAGGTGGCATTGCTGAGCCTGGGGGAAGGACTGGCGGCGCGCGACGTTGCACGAGTGCTCGAAACGACCGAGGGGAACGTGTATACCTGCTTACACTTGGCGCGCAAACACATTGCGAAGGCGATCGGCGTCGACTATGCTCGCCCGGACCCGACATAGCCTTCAAAAACCACATGAATTACGACGACCCGAACATGAGTCTTGACGACCTGGATGAACAGGTTCGCGCAGCCCTGCAAATTGAATCGTCACCACGGCAGCTTGCTCGGCTCGAGTCTTTCTGGCAGCAGCGGTCGCGCGCCGAGCGCCGGCGTCGCCATGTTTGTCGCGCGGCCGTCTTGGCAGTGACCGCCGTGGTAGCCGTTGCCGTTTCGGCCCCTTTCTGGTGGCCGGAGCCGGCGCGCCGACCTGTCGAGGCAAACCGTCCCGCGCCGGTCGCCTCCACTGCACCCGATCCGAACGGCGTCGGCGCACCCGAGCCCGCTGTGGCCGTCCAGTCTCCGACGCAAGAGAGGTCGCTCTCTGCCCGACGGCCTCCGACGGCATACGAGCGTTTCGTCTTCGCCGCCCACACGCTCAAGCCGGTTACCGGAAAGCGGCCTTCAGCGATCGCGAAAATCGATGAAGTAATCGAGCAACTCAGACGTGATCCCGACGCCAATGCCCGGCAGCTTGCCGAATCGTCGGGCCTAATGACCTTCGACGCGGAACGGCTGTTGCTGCGGCGACTGTCACGTTCGAGCGACGACAAGAAACACGCCGTCCTGCAACTACTGGCTGTCTGCGGTACACCGCGGTCGACTTCTCAACTCTTGCGGCTGAGTCGACGGGAGACGCAACGCGACGAGGCTTTGGCGACCCTCGAACGGATCGTGACCGTCGAGGGGCTGGCCAAGGCCGTAGCGCAGACGCCCGATCGACGCGTACGAGCCGCGATCTTCCGGCGACTGTTTACTGCCGATACCGAGCACGCGCTTGACGCCTATTTGTCGCTGATACGCGACGACGCTACTCGTGCCAAGGCGCTCGACGTGGCGGACAGCGTTTCTCAACGGATGTTGGCCGTGCTGCTGGCGCGGCTCGACGACGAAGACAAAGCCGTGCGTCTCTCCGCGGCCCTGGTGCTCGGCCATGCGAACGGGCCGGAGGTCACCAACTCGCTGATCGCCCTGGCGACACGAAAACCGTCAAGCTGTGACGAAGTCTGGATCGCGCTGACGGCCTGTCGTGGTGAGCAGGCCGAAGAGTTCTTTGCGTATGCCACGTGCCAACCACAATTGCTCGGGCAAGTCAACCGTGCCCGTATGTGGTGGCTGAGAATGACCCTGTAGTTCCCACATGAAGAGGAGGTACTTTCATGCTTAGGTTACAACTAATTCCCTGCAAACGGATCGCGGTTCTCGCGGCCATCGTTTTCTCGCTGCAACACGCGGCCGAAGCGCAATCCCCGGCGGCACCCGAATCGGTAGCAGCCCGGCCGGAAACTGCTACGGCGAAAAGCGACCAGTACATCCTGCAGACCTACCAAGTGGGCGATCTCGTGTTGGACGTGCCCGACTACCCATACCCCGGTGCAAGCGATTCCGCGTTAGGAAGGACCCATGTCGTCATGGGCGGCATAGGCATGCGTGGCGGCATGGGCATGGGCGGCATGGGCGGCATGGGAGTCGGGGGACACATGCAAGTCGGGCAGGCTTCCGCGCCAGGCCCGGCCAGGATCACGACGGACGACCTCACGCGGGTGCTCGTCACTATGGTGGCCCCGAACACTTGGGCCGAGGTCGGGGGTGAGGGTGGACTGCAGCATCTGGGCGCCTCGCTGGTGGTTCGTCAAACGGAAGCCGTACACCAGCAGATTGAAGGATTGCTGGAACAACTGCGCCAGGGAGCGGGTAAGCAAAAAACCATGGCGATCGACGTCCGCTGGCTCCTGCTCGACTCGGATGATCTGGAACGTCTGACGTCGCCCGATGAAGAAGGCAATCCACAGGTCGATCGCAAGGTGCTCGACGAATATACCCGCCGGCCGTCCAGTATCCGCGGCCTGACGAACTGCTTCACCGGGCAATTGGTCTATTTGGTAAGCGGCACGCGGCGGAACGTGGTGTCGAGTTTCATTCCAGTGGTCGGCAGTATCGACAGACCGGACGAGACGCAATATGCGTCGCTCCATGGCAACGCCAACTACGTTTTCACGGCGGGAAACCAACTGCAAGGTGGCGAAATGCAGCCGAGCTTCGTCGCCGGAAACAACCGGAGTGTCGGCTACCAGCCCGTTGTCGAACGGCCGAACTTCGGCACGTTGCTTGAGATACGCCCCACCTTGATTCCGGACGACTTCGCGGCCATTGTCGACCTGCGGTCGACACTTACCACAGCGGGAGAGACCTCGGACGACCAGGCTGGACAACCGCCGCAGAATCCCTTGACCCCCACGGTGGATCGAATCGCGATTGAAACGCAGGAACTTGCTACCACGCTCTATGTGCAGTTGCGCAAGCCGATGCTGGTGGGGGGGCTGACTCGCGTAGCACCGTCCATCGGCTTCCTCCCTCAAGACATAAACGCGGACACGGACGCCAAGCCGTCACAGAAGGCATCAACGGAGACTCCCCAGCTATATCTCATCTTGGAGGTACGATAGGAACCTGTCTCAATTGACTCCGGCCTGTCGCCTCCGTTCGCTGTTCTGGTGAAAGAGAGGCCAAAGCCGATCTTGCGGCCCGTCAAGCGGAGATTGACGGAGCACTAATTATGCACCGAAATACCCCAGTTCATGCCCGGGCGGCGACGAGGCCGATAGGAATGCCGGCTGGGGCAGGGTGGTGCGATGATCGGTGGGCCGTAGTGGTGCTCCTCGATTATCACCGGCGTCGCTACCGGCTGACCGACCATCACCGGCTGCACGGGCCGCGACGGCGGCTCCTGCAGGGCCTTTATAACCCGGGTGCTCACCCCTTGTTGGTGCAGCGCTATCACGTCATCGGTCCCAAGTGGTGCGGCGGCTCCGTGGGCGCGGACGTGGTTCACGATCAACTCATCGTCAACACCGGCGGCCGTCATCGCCACGACGTCGCCGGTCGAGACGGCCCCGGCGGCTATTTGGCGGCCGAGTTGCTGTTCGATCATCGCCCGATTCTGGGCCTCGATCTGGTCCAATTCATCGCCGATGGCGGCACCGCTGATTGCGCCGACTCCGGCCCCAATGGCCGCACCGGCCCCCGCGTTTCCCATGGCGTCGCCGATGATCGCGCCCGTGCCGGCGCCGAGCAATCCGCCAAACAACGCCCCCTGATCGGACCGATATGGCGAGCGGCACCCCGTCGCTGAAAGTGTGGCCAGAAGTGTAAGAATCACAAGGCTGGGCGGAATGCGGTTCACGGCACAACTCCTTGATGAATGTACGGCATCCCGATCGACGCCGCGATGGTGCGGAAAAGGAAGGGACGGATTATTCGGAGATGCGTCCCGCAAGTCAAGAGAGTCTGGCGAACAAAGGCGGTATAGGCAAGGTCGTTAGCGGCTCAAGCGAGAAAGCCAGCGCCAAACGCTCTTTCGTTCATTCAACGACCAAGAGTCCCGTAGGATGGCCCCTCAGGCCCGTCCAGAATAACCGAACGGCGCTGAATCTCGGTCACGCTGGACGGTTCCGGGGCCCATTCCACATCGCGGGGCAATCAGCAAATGTCGTGGTTCGCTCCGCGCACCGGCGTTCTGTTCGCTGAGCAAACAACGACGATAAGCCACTACGATCCATCCGCACGAACGTCGTAGCAGAACAGCAGATCGTTGTGGCGCAAGTACAGTTTGCCGCCGTGGATGACCGGATGCGCCCAGGCGGGGCCTTCCGGCATTATCGCCTCGAAACTGCCCTTCACGCGAAATTCGTGTGGCGTGGCCTCGATCAGCGTTACCAGCCCGCGGTCATAACGCAGCACCAGGTGTCCGTCGGCGTAGACCACGGCCGCCGAGCCGCGAGCGGGCGCCTTCGGGTTCCAGGCTATCTTACCGGTGGCGAATTCCAGACAAACGGGCCGGCCTTTGTTGGTGCCGGTGCCGCCGTAGATGTAATCGCCCAGCAGTACGACGCCGCCGTGGTGGTTCTCGAATTGCTTCGGATCCAGGAAATAGACCTCTTCGGCCTGAAAGAAGTCACCTTCGCGGGTAATTCTAAGCAACGCGCTGCCGGTGCCGTACGCGGTGGTAGCGAAGACGTGGTTTCCGCGCACCACCGGCGAGGTAATGTTGGCAATCGTATTGGCAATGCCGTTGTATCCCCAGAGGAACCGCCCGTCTTCCGTCGCAACGCCGACGACGCCCCGGCCGATTACTTGAACGTACTGGCGAACTCCCTCGATCTCGGCCACCACGGCCGAGGAGTATCCGGCCCCGTCTTTGCCTCGGGTGCCGATCTCCGGCACGGCGGCTTTCCAAATCAACTCGCCGGTAAGCTTGTCGAGGGCAACGATCGCTGCTTCCTCGCCACCGGGTGTGCAAATGAGCTTGCCGCCGTCGATCAACGGCGACTCGCTGAACTTCCAGATCGACATGATTCGCCCGTCGAAGTCGGTCACGAGGTTCCGTTGCCAGCGAATCTCGCCGGTATCGGCGGCCGCACAAACCAGATCGCCGTCGGTGCCCAGGACATAGAGCAACTCGCCGTCGACGGTGGGCGTGCAACGCGGGCCATCGTCATGCGGCGGACCGACCCGAGTTGCCCACAGTTCCGTGCGGCTCTCCAGGTCGAAGGCCAGCACGAACTGCGATTCATCTTCGCCTTGCGGAGTCTGATCGCCCATGGTGAACATCCTGCCGCCGGTAATCGAGATGGTCGAGTAACCGCGTCCCAGTCCCGGAAGTTGCCACAGCAGCTTCGGCCCTTCGACGGGCCACTGCTGCAACAGACCGGTTTCGGGTGAGAGCGAATCGCGGTTGGGGCCATGAAACCCGGGCCAGTCGCGAGGCCGGTCGCCCAAGTCCACATTGACGTCGAGGGTGGGATCTGTAGCCGGCTCTACCGTCGGCGTTTCCGGCACGGAGCCCTCGGCACTGGGAGCAATACTGCCGAGCACCTTGGCCGCAAGGTCATGTACGTCGGACGACTCGTCCCGCAGGGCCTTTTCGAGCAACGGAATCGCTTGCTTTGCATCTGGACCGATGGAACCAAGGACCAACGCGGAGCGGCGGCGCACGGGGCGAGATCCGTTCTGAAGCGAGTCGATCAGCGGGGCCACGGCGGGTGTGCCCAATTGGCCCAAAGTCTCCATGGCGGCCACGCGCACCCAGGCAGAGTCGTCCCCGAGTTTCGAGGCCAGGGCCGTTGCCGCCGGGGCGGCTTCCGCTCCCATCATGCCCAGGGCGTCGGCTGCGGCAACGCGGACCGACGGAGATTCGTCGTCCAGGGCGAGGCCCAACGCCTTGGCCGTGATTGCCGCGTCGTCCGGCCCCTCGGCCCCGGCCTGCTTGATCCAGTATTGGACGGGTTTGCCGAGATAGGTACTGTCTTGTCCCTCGGTTGTCATCCCTGCGGCATCGCCGGGCGGTGTTTCCAGCGAAACGGGGGCTCGCGTGCATCCGAGGCAGAGAAAGAACAGGAATATTACACAAGCCGGTACGCCAAGTCGCCACATGATCGAAGGCTCCCTTGTCGGATAGTCTCGTGTTTCAGGGGTGAGTGAAAAGACCTTCCAATTCAACACGATTCTCAACGCAAGACATCATTATCGTCGCGGCGCCGCATGTTGCAAGTCCGACACACGGCCGGCCGGACAATGTGGCCGCACACGCGAGTTACTTGACATGGCGGCAGCGGCGAAAGACAATTATAGGTAATGAGTCGTGTAAGTGCCCGTTACGTTTCACTAGCCGAAAGGAGCTTTGCGATGAAGTGGACTGCGATCTTATTGGCCGTTGCGTGGTTGATCATCCCGGGGGGCGTTTTGTCCGGCAGCCCGGTGACCGAGGGTTTTGAAGATGGCTTTGCCGACGCCCAGCCGTTGCGTGTGCACGCCGACTGGTTCTTCGGGGAACAGAAGGGTGATCCGAATGCCGACGATGAAGCCGGCACAAAAGGCGGCTGGGGCGTTGCGCCGGGTGACCGCCCGTTCACCTGGGTGGCAAATCCTTTCAACTGGAACGATCCGGAGCTTGTCTCGGTCACCGTCGGCGCCGACTGGCAGACCGATGCCGAGGGGCGGCTCGACGACGATCGGGCCGGATGGTCGATATCGAATGAAGACGATTCTTCCAGCAACATCTTCGGCGTTCAGATCGATCCCGGCGGAAGCGGCGAAAGCGGCATCAACATCGAGGCCTACTGGGACGGCGAAAACTTCGGCGACGACTCCGGCCGGACCAGCATCGTTGATCTGCCGAAGTTGGACGGCGACACCTGGTATCGTCTGCGGGCGAAGATCACCAAGCTCACCGACACTTCCGCCAAGATCAAAGTGACGTTTGTCAAACTTGACGACGACGGCGAGCCAACCGGTGACGTTGTCAGCGGAACGCTCGACGACACCGCCGCGCTGTCGGGTACGCCCAGCGGTGCGGTGCCCAACGAAGCGTACTTCACGCCCACCACGGTCTGGCCCGTTTTCAAGAACTATGGGCGGGTGATAGGCGGTTTCGACAACGCATATTTCGAGATCGAGAAAACGTCCGACGCGGCGGCGGAGCCCGTCGAGGCCGAGCCGGCAGACACAGACCCCAAGCCGGCCGATGCAGACCCCGAACCGGCCGATGCAGACCCCGAACCGGCCGATGCAGACCCCGAACCGGCTTCAGATGACGAGCCGGCCGAAGAACCGGAACCGCCGGCAGAGCCGCCGACCGAGCCGCTGCAGCAGTTGCCGCCGCTGAAGTAGTCTCCTCCGGGGCAGCCAGAGCCGGAACCAGAGCCGAAACCCGACCGCGAAACCTGGCTGGGTGCCACGCCCACGCAAGCGTAGGCGGGCCACCCGGCCTCCGCAGTGGTTCTTTACAGACCGACCACGGAATAGACAATATCCTTGACCACGCCGGCGGCTTCGAGTTTTTCCAGCACGGGATCGAGTTCGCTGGGCGATCCGGCCAGGAAATAGGTCCAGCCGCGCGCGTCCTCGTTGACCAACTCGCTGGTGAGAAACAACGTCTCGCCGGCCACGTCGTGCGGCTTCAGCCGGCGGGCCGTCAGGATGAGGGTCGACTTCCGCAGGTTTTCCGACTCGTAAGGATGCTCTTCCAGCGCGATCACCTTGCTGAGGCGTTTGACCTTACGGACCATCTTGTCTTTGTCTTCCTCGCCGCAGCAGAAGGTCAGCACCACGCTGCCGTCGACACCGGCCCGCTCTTCGAAGCCGTGTCCGACGACCGTGTCGATACTGACCCCTTCGTTGCTGAAGGCCGAGGCGATGCTGGTCAGCGCACCGGCCCGATCGAGCACGTGTGCGCGGAAGATCCAATGCCCGCTGTCGTTCTGAATCATGTCGGGAGGTCTCCGGACGGCGGCGTACGTTTGCCCGGGCTTCGCTGGGCGTAGATGCTGCCCAGGGCGATCGATTCGAGCCGTGTTTCCAAGGAATCTGCGCGTGAGAGGATGATGTACGGGACGGGAAACCCCACGGTGACGCTGGCCAGCGATGCGATGCCGAACTTGTTCATCGCGCTGATCGACTTGTAGAGGATGTTGGCCGAGTCGATTCCGGGGCACACCAACACGTCGGCCCGACCGGCAACGTCGGCTGCGCCGGGCAGATCGGGCAGCCGCTTGATGGCCACGGAACCCGGGTCAATCGCCAAATCCAACGAGAGCGGCCCATAGACGGCGGCCCGCGGCCAGTCGAGCGCGGTCAGTTCGGTCCCCAGCCTGGTTGAAGGCAGCGAGGCGATCTGTTTCTCGTTGGCCGAAAGAACGGCCACCCGCGGCCGTTCGATTTGAAGCACCGAGCGGGTGACCTCCAGCGCGTTGTTGATGAGGTCTTTCATTCGCTCGAAGTTGCAGTTCGTCGTCACGCCCGCGTCGGTCATTACCATCACGCGGCCGCCGGCGATCGGCGCGGCGTCGAA
>Ga0180429_10003025_pt1 | contig 13704 bp, 8 predicted proteins | sample SS_ome_FD_132428 | JGI IMG/M metagenome (GOLD analysis project Ga0180429, IMG submission 132428) | Hypersaline lake sediment archaeal communities from the Salton Sea, California, USA - SS_1_S_1 metaG | ecosystem: Environmental > Aquatic > Non-marine Saline and Alkaline > Hypersaline > Sediment ...
CTGAGCGCGTCGACCATCGCCGCCCAACTCTTCGGTCCGGACGCCGAACCGGCGCCCAACCACCGCCTCGTTCCCGCCGCCGGCACCCGCTGGGAGGACCTCCGCCCGCTCCTGTTCCGCGGCCGCAAACCGACCCCCGAGGCCGAGCGCATCATCACCCGCTACCTCCTGCTGCAGGGTGGCTTCAACGTCAACTCGACCTCGAAGGAGGCATGGAAGACCGTCCTCGCCAGCCTGCACAACGCTCCCACGCCCGTGCTCGGGCCCGGCGAGTCCGGGTTCAGCCCCACCCTCGAACCTGGCCGCGGCGAGACCCCGGCCGGCGCCTTCAGCCTCCCCGCCGGCCCGCCGCTCGACCCCGACGACCCCGGCCGCGCCGACCCGTCCAACCCCGCACAGTGGGTCGGCTCCTTCACCCTCACCGACGACCAGATCGACACGCTCGCCGGGAACATCGTCCGCGAGGTCCGCCGGCGCGGGCCCTTCCTCTCGCTCTCCGACTTCATCAACCGCCGGTTGGCCGCCGAATCGGACGACCGCGACCTCGCCCTCTACGGCGCCCTGCAGGCCGCCATCGAGGCCGGCGGGCTCAACGACGCCTTCCACCAAAACCGCTCCGCCGACCTCGCCAAGCCCTCCGAGTTCCTGCGCGCCAACCGCCTGCCCGTCGAGCCTTTCGCGTTCCCAGAGGCCGCCCGCGGACCGGTCGCCTACGGGTCCACCGCCTACCTCGACCAGGCCGACCTGCTGCGCGCCATCGACGCCACCATCGTCCCGCGTGGCGACACCTTCGTGGTGCGCGCCTACGGCGACGCCACCGATGCCAAGGGCCAGGTGATCGCCCGCGCCTGGTGCGAGGCCACCGTCCAGCGCGCCCCCGCATACCTCGACCCCGCCGACCCGCCCGAAACCAGGGCCGCCGACCTCACCAGCCCCGCCAACAAGGACTTCGGCCGCCGCTTCCAACTCGTCTCGTTCCGCTGGCTCCCACCCGACGAGGTGTGATGCCACGACAAGGACCAACCAAGCCAGAATCAGAAACCATGAACCGACCAGCAACGTCCGACGCGTCCGACCCGTCCGACCCGTCGGACATCTTCCCTCACCCAACCAACCAACCTGAAACCCACCAACCAACCACCACGATGAAAATGTCGAATCCCGCAGCAACAACCATCCGGCGCGCCGTCGCTCCCGCGGCGTTTGCCGCCCTTGCCCTGATTCCCGCCGCCCTGCGCGGAGAGTTGATCGCCCACTACAACGGCGAGGAGACCTCCGGTCCGCTCGTCGACCAGGCCGGCGGCCAAACGGCGGCGGAGATGAATTCCGGCCACCTCTATCAGCAGGCCGGCGCCGCTGCCGGAACCTACGGCGCCATTACCCTCACAAACAGCCTCGGGAACGCGGTGGGGATCACCGCCGGTCAAACCGGAGCCTGGCGGCTTGACGGAGGAGATGAGGACGAGGTGCAGAACCTCACCAACAACTTCACCGTGATGTCCTGGGTCTTCGTGCCATCCACCGGCATCGGCAACGACTGGCCGCGGGTCATCGGCGACAGCCGGCCCGTCGCCACCCAGGGCTGGAACTTCGGCATTAACAACAAGGTCTCAGGATCCTTGAATACAGTCGCCTTGGTGGGAAACGGCGTCGGGGGATACTACTCCACTCAAGGCGACGTGACCAACGGCGTCTGGCAACACATTGCGGCAACAAAGAGTTCCACAGGCGGAGTCACACTGTATCTCAACGGCAATGTCGTCAAAACGATACCCGCGGCCACGGGCGCTTTCAATACCGGCAGCGACGTCTGGTACCTCGGATCCGCGAACAACGCCACCACCGACGAGAACATCGAGGGCCTCCTGATGGACGAAGTGCGCGTCTACAACGAGGTGCTCGACGCGGCCGCCATCATCGCCGCAGCCGAGGATGGCCAGATCGTGCCCGAGCCCACCGCTCCCTCCTTCAACACCGACCCGGTGGTCAAGGCCGACGCCGAACAGGACCATGCCTACACCGGCCAGACCCTGGCCGATGACGTCACCGACCCCGACACTCCCCCGGGCGGCCTTACTTTCACCAAGCTCAGCTCCGAACCCGCCTGGCTGACGGTGGCCGCCAACGGCGCCCTCTCCGGCACCCCGGGCCCCGCCGACACCGGCATCAACACGTGGCTCGTCCAGGTTTCCGACGGCACCGACACCGACACCGCCACCCTGCAAATCAGCGTGGGCGGCCCGCCGTCCTTCGTGGGCGACCCGGTCACCAAACCCGTCGCCGCGGTCGGCGAGGATTACGCCGTTCTCGGCGCCACGCTCGCGGGCAGCGCCACCGACCCGCTCGACGACCCGCTCACCTACGCCTACGTCAGCGGCCCGGCATGGCTGACGATCGCGCCCGACGGCGCCCTCTCCGGCACCCCCGGCTCCGCCGACGCCGGCCTGAACTCGTGGACGATCTCGGTCAGCGACGGCGGCACGCCCGTCGAGGCCACCCTCGAGATCCTCGTGTTCGAGTTCGCCCCGCCCCCGCCGGGCTCCCTGATCGCGCACTACACCTGCGAGGAGACCGCCGGCCCGCTGGTCGACCAGGCCGGCGGCGAAACCGCCGCGGAAGACCGCACCGGCCACCTCTATGAGCAGGCCGGCGCACCCGCCGGCACCTACGGCGCCATCACCCTGACCGGCAGCCTCGGCAATGCCGTTGGGATCGAGACCAACTCCGACGGGTCCTGGAGCCTCGATCTCACCGACTCCGCCGAACTCGGCGACCTCGTCAACAACTTCACCGTCATGACGTGGGTCTACATTCCCGAGGGCGGCATCGGCGACGACTGGCCACGCACCATCGGCGACAATGCCGCCTACGACGCCGACGGCTGGAACTTCGGCATCCGCAACAAGGCCGGGGTCCTCAACGCCGTGGCGCTGACCGGCAACGGCATCGCGGCCTTCAATTCGACCCCGGGGGTGGTCACCAGCGGCGCCTGGCAGCACATCGCCGTCACCAAGTCCGACACCACCGGCGTGACATTCTACGTCAACGGGGTCCAGGTCGGCAATGACACCAGCGCCAATGCCCTGGGAGACTTTATCGCCAGCGACGACATCTGGGGAGTCGGAGGCGCCAATGGCCCGGGGGGCACCCAAACCCCACCACCCGATGCCAACATCAACGACCTGCTGATGGACGAGGTGCGCGTTTACAACGTGGTGCTGGGGGGCGCCGACATCATCGCCGCTGCCGAGGGCGGCGCGCCGGCCGGCGCGCACATCCAGCTCGCCGTCAGCCGCACCGGCAACCAGCTCGCCTTCACCTGGAACAGCCGTGCCGGCAAGCAATACGACCTGCTCAGTGCCACCAGCCTCGACACCCCGCGGGGCACCTGGCCGGTTTACCAGAGCTATCAGGATCTCCCTGCCGACCCGAGTGGCGCCAACCTGCTGGCGGGCATCCCGCTCGATGGCGCCATCCGCTTCTTCGCGGTGCGCGAGGAGGATCTGCTCGACGAGGGCTTTGAGAGCGCATCCCTGCCCGCCGGCTGGGGACCGCCTGCCGACAACGGCAACGGCACCGCCTGGCAGTTCGGGGAACCGGATGCGGCAACCGGCGCTGACACCGGCCCGACCGGAGGGTTCGAGAGCACCAACTGCGCCGGCACCAACATCCTTGCCAAGTACACCCCCGAGGCCGAAGCCCGCCTCAAGACCAAGGCCATCGCCGTCCCCGCCGGCGGCGCCACCCTCGCCTTCCAGCAGTGGATCGACACCGAGAGCCCCCCATCCGGCGACTTCGGAGCCATCAACGTGCTCGACGCCGACAACGCCGATGCCTTCCTTGCCACGCTCAATGCCGGCAACATCGAGGGCTTCAGCGGGGCATGGGAAGCGAAGAGCTTCTCTCTGAGCGCCTACGCCGACATGAACATCAAGCTCGAATTCGTCTTCGAAAGCGACCCCGACGCCGAAACCTGGGCCGGATGGTACATCGACGATGTGATGGTCACCGCCGACTAGCCCGACACGCATGGCAGCCGTCCCTGCCCCGCCACGCATCGATCACGCAATACTCCAACATGAAATGTTCCGGCCGGCCCTCCTTCCGTCCGCAGGGAGAGCCGGTCGCAAGACAAGAGAACCCGCGGAACCACAGACCACCAACCTGATGAAACGGAACCAATTGATACCAGCCATCGGCAGGCCGGGGCGGGCCCTTGCCCTCGCCGCGGCCGCCGCCGCCTGGGCCGGAATGCCCGCCACCCTGCACGCCGCCCTCATCGCCCACTACAACGGCGAGGAGACCTCCGGTTCCCTCATCGACCAAGTCGGCGGGCAAACGGCGGCAGAGATGAATTCCGGCCACCTCTACCAGCAGGCCGGCGCCGCTGCCGGAACCTACGGTGCCATTACCCTCACAAACAGCCTCGGCAAAGCGGTGGGGATCACCGCCGGTCAAGCCGGAGCCTGGAAGCTTGACGGAGGAGATGAGGACGAGTTGCAGAACCTCACCAACGACTTCACGGTGATGTCCTGGGTCTTCGTCCCTTCCGGCGGGGTCGGCAACGACTGGCCGCGGCCACGGACGCTTTCAACACCGGCAGCGACGGCTGGCACCTCGGATCCGTGAACAACGCCACCACCGGACGCGAACATCGAGGGCCTCCTGATGGACGAAGTGCGGGTCTACAACGAGGTGCTCGACGCGGCCGGCATCATCGCCGCGGCACAGGCCGGGCAGATTCCGGAGCCCTCGGCCGCCATTCCTCCTCAGTCTCTGCTGCGGAGGTCTCCTGATCCGGCGGCACCGCTGACAACAACCGTTTCAGGAAGCCACCCAATGCAAGGCCGCTGCTTCAGGAGCGCCATGCCGGAAGCAGCGGTCCATCGGGTCTTGGGTGTCATCGGGGATCCGCCGGATCCGCTGTGGCAACCTTGACCGATCCTGTCCGGAGCTTGCCTTCCGCCACCCAGTCCTTTACCTCATGCTGTCATCCCGCCACCCGTTTCGCGCACCGGTTCGCGCCCTGCTTCGTTGCATCGGAGTTCTCCCTGCCCTTCTGCCCGGCATCCTGGTCGCCGGTCTCCTCGCGCATTATGACGGCGAGGAATCCGCCGGACCGCTTGTCGACCAAACTGGCGGCGAAACGGCTGCCGAAGCGGGCACCGGCCACCTTTACCACCAGGCCAGCGCGCCGGCCGGGACCTACGGCGCCATCACCCTGACACAAAGCCTCGGCAAGGCGGTGGGAATCGCCGGTGGCGCCAACGGCTCCTGGAACCTGAGCCCGGCCGATTCCACCGAACTGGGCAACCTCGTCAACAACTTCACCGTCATGTCGTGGGTCCATCTCCCGGAGGGCGGCCTCGGCGACGACTGGCCGCGGACCATCGGTGACAATGCCGCCTGGGATGGCGATGGATGGAATCTCGGCATCCGCAACAAGGCCGGGATCCTCGACACCGTGGCGCTGACCGGCAACGGCATCGCGGCCTTCTATTCGACCGCCGGCGTGGTGACCGCCGGCGCCTGGCAGCACCTCGCAGCCACCAAGTCGGACACCACCGGGGTGACGTTCTACCTCAACGGGGTTCAGGTCGGCAATGATGCCAGCGCCAGTGCCTTGGGAGATTTTGTCGCCAGCGACGACATCTGGGGGCTGGGCAACGCCAACAACGATGCGCCCGACAGCAACATCCACGGGATGCTGGTGGACGAGGTGCGCGTCTACGACACCGTCCTCGATGCCGCCGGGATCGTGGCCGCGGCGGAGTCCGGCCAGGTCGCCCCGCCACCGCCGGGAGCGCCGGTCTTCACCAGCCAACCGGTGTCCAAGCCCGACGCGGTCCGCGATTTGCCCTACACCGGCCAGTCACTGAGTGGCGACGTGGCCGACTCAGACACCCAACCCGGCGGGCTCACCTTCGCCATGTTGAGCGGGCCCTCCTGGCTCACCATCGCTCCGGACGGAACGCTCTCCGGCACCCCGGGGATGACCGACCTCGGCCCCAACAGCTGGACGGTGACGGTCGATGACGGAACCCACAGCGACTCCGCCCAGTTGCTCATCACGGTGTCGGATGGCTTCGATGACCTCGACGCCGATGGCGATGGCCTGCCCGACGATTGGGAACTCACCCACGGTCTGGACCCCGCCGACGACGGGTGGCTCGACCCCGCCAACGGCAGTTGGGGCGATCCCGACGGCGACGGCCGCTCCACCTACCTCGAGTTGCTCGCGGGCCTCGACCCGCGCCGCCCCGATCGGATCGCCCTCTCGATCGATGCCCGCGTCCGGTCGGTGGACTTCACGGTCCCGGCCGCGGCGGACACCGGGCTCGCCGGATATTCCCGGGACTATCAGCTCCAGTTCTCCCCCGATCTGGTCGACTGGTCGACGGTGGTGGCCGAGGGGATCGCCGACGGCGCCCCCCGCAGCCACCCGCTGCCCGCCGGCCAGCAGGAGGGGTTCTTCCGCCTCGCCCTCCGGGTCCCCGGCCTGCCCGAGCCGGAGAGCCATTTCGGCCCCCATCCCGGGCGGCTCGCAACCACCGCCGCACCCGGGTGGGGCGTCACGATCCGCCTGTCCGACGGCACCTACCAGGAGTTTAGTGCCACCGATGCCGAGCCGCAGACCATCGAAGCCCCCGGCGGCCGGACCGGCGACACCGCGTTCGTTTGGAACGGCCTCGGTTCCGGCGTCGCGGCCGACCTCACCGTCCGCATGACCCGCTCGCTGCGCGAATCCGGCGCCGCCTGGCGCCTGGTCGTCGAGAACACCGGCGAGGCGGCCCTGTGGGAGGTGACCTTCCCCGACTTCCGGACCCGCGTGCACGGCGGTGACATGCTGGTGCTCCCGACGGTCTGCGGGCGCCTGCACCCCGCCAGCCAGTCGCTCGCTTACGCGTCGTCAGGCACGGGCAACTACCCGAGCGGGCTGCTGAGCATGCAGTGCGCCGGTTTCTACGGCGACACCGGCGGAGTCTATGTCGCGGTCCACGATCCGGACGGCTCAGGCAAGCGGCTCGAAATGAACAACGCGGGAGGAAACCTCACCGTGCGCTGGCATTGGCCGGCGCCGGACATGGGCACGCCCGGAACCGGCTGGGAAATGCCCGGCGAGGTGCTGGTGCGCCCATTCGAGGGCGACTGGTTCGACCTCGCGCAGATCTACCGCGCCTGGGCCGCCGAGAGCGCCGGTTGGTGGCCGCGCGGCGCACAGGCCGGCCGCCCCGACACCCCCGACTGGTTCAAGGACACCCCGGTCTGGATCATGAGCAACGGCCCGTGGCCATACCGTGACCCGCCGATCCCCATCGACCAGGCGGTCGCCAAGATCAAGCACTTCGCCGAGTTCATGGGCGACCTGCCCTGCGCCGTGCACTGGTACAACTGGCACCAGATCGGCTTCGATGACAACTACCCGCACTACTTCCCCGCCGACGCGGGATTCGCCGAGGGCGTCGCCGAGGTCCAGGCCGCCGGGGTGCGCGTCATGCCCTATATCAACGCCCACCTCTGGGACACCGACCTCGCGGATTTCCAGACCACCGCCCGGCCCGCGGCCGTCAAGTCGTTCAACGGCTCGATCCCGACCAAATCATACAACGGCAACACCTTCGCCCCGATGTGCCCGGCCACCCCGCTGTGGCAGGCCACCATCAGGGACCTCGTGCTGCAACTGGCCGGCCCGGACTACGGCGTCAACGGCGTCTACCTCGACCAGGTCTCCGCCCAGGCCGCCATGCAGTGCTTCGACCCCGCCCACGGCCACCCGCTCGGCGGCGGCGGCTGGTGGACCACTCAGGGGTACTGGCCGATGCTCGACGACATCCGCCAAAGTTCGCCCGGCACCATCCTGACTTCCGAGAGCAACGCCGAACCGTACGCCAACCGGCTCGACGGATACCTGACCTGGGTGAGCTACCGCGAGGGAAACAAGGCCATCCCGCTCTTCCACGCCGTCTATGCCGGCCAGGTCCAGCTCTTCGGGCGGCTCTACAAGTGGGACTCGTGGAAGGGCGTCGCGATGCGCGCCAAGACCGCCCAGGCCCTCGTCTGGGGCGAGCAACTCGGCTGGATCATCCCCGACGTCGTCGACGACCCGGTGGCCGGTCCGTTCCTCCGGCGGCTGGCACGAATCCGCTACGAATTGCGCCGATACCTCGCCCGCGGCCGGATGGCGCGCCCGCCGCAGCTCACCACCGACGGCACCACCCTGACCAGCAACTGGGTCTTCACCAGCGACCTTTACGTCACCACCCCCACCGTCCTTTCCGGCGCCTGGCAGCGCGATGACGGCCGGGCCGTGGCCCTGATCCTCGTCAATGCCGACGACCAGCCGCACACGGTCACCCTCCCGTTCGAGGCCGCGCGCCACGGTCTTGCCGGCGACCTCGCCGCCCGCGAGTGGACCGGCGAAGAAGACGGCCAGACCACCCCCGTCGCCCAGCCGGTCGCCCCATCGTGGACCCGCGAGATCACGCTGGCACCCATGGCGGCGTTGGCGATCGAGATCGAGCAAGTGGATTACTAAAGTTTGAGCCGCATCCGGTCATGAACGATCCGACCAATCGCTCCGGGCGCAACAGGCCGTTTGGCCTGTCGGGCTTGTTTGCCTGCGTTCTGGCCCCCACGGCCCTGCACGGCGGGTTGGTCGCGCATTACCACTGTGAGGAAGCGGCCACTCCACTGGTCGACCAAAGTGGCGGCGAAACGGCTGCCGAGGCGGGCACCGGCCACCTTTACCAGCAGGCCAGCGCACCCGCCGGGACCTACGGCGCCATCACCCTGACCGGCAGCCTCGGCAAGGCGGTGGAATCGAAGGCGCCGCCAACGGTTCCTGGAACCTGAGCCCGGCCGACTCCGCCGAACTGGGCAACCTCGTCAACAACTTCACCGTCATGTCGTGGGTCTACATCCCGCCGGGCAGCATCGGCGACGACTGGGCGCGCACGATCGGCGACGATGTCCCCTTCGACAGCGACGCCTGGAACCTCGGCGTCCGCAACAAGGTGGGCATCACCAATGCCGTGGCATTCGTCAGCAACGGCATCCGCAGCTACTACTCGCCGAACGGGACCGTGGTGGAAGGTGCGTGGCAACACATCGCGGCCACCAAGTCCGCGACCACCGGGGTGACCCTCTTCCACAATGGCATCCACGTCGCGCAGTTCAGCGAGCCCCAGGATCTCGCTCCGCTCAACGCCGGGAACGACATTTTCGGGCTGGGTCGCTCCAATGCCGACCTCGATGCGGTGGTCAATGAGGGGATGCTCATGGACGAGGTGCGGGTCCATGACTCGGTTCTCGATGCCGCAGCCATCATCGCCGCCGCGGAGGATGGGCAGGTCGCCCCGCCGGTGCCCGGCGCGCCCGGGTTCACCAGCAACCCGGTCGTCAAGCCCGACGCAAACGCCTTGCAACCCTACACCGGCCAGTCGCTGGCCGGGGATGTCAGCGATTCGGACACCCCGCCCGAAAACCTCGTCTTCGCCAAGGTCAACGGGCCGGACTGGCTCGGCGTGGCGGCGGACGGCAGCCTGGGCGGAACCCCGCAGCCTGGAGATTCCGGCGCCAACAGTTGGACCGTGTCGGTTTCGGATGGCGCCAACAGCGATTCCGCCACGCTCCTGATCACGGTGACCGCGCCCACCGGCGACGCCGACGAGGACGGCCTCGAGGATGCCTGGGAACTCGCCTACGGGCTCGATCCCAACGACGACGGATCGGTCAACCCCGACAACGGCGGGTGGGGCGACCCCGATGGCGACGGCCTGCCCAACGACGAGGAGCAGTTCCTCGAAACCAGCCCGGTCGACCCCGCCGACCCCGACGGACGCCCGTGGCAGCCGCGGCCCGAGAAGGCGCGGCTGATGATCATCAGTTGCCACCCCGACGACGAGGGGATCTTCTTCGGCGGCGCCTATCCCTACTACACCCGGGTGCGCAAGCTGCCGGCCGTCGGCATCTCGATGACCAGCAATGACTCCATCCGGGAACCCCCGGTGCGCGAAGGCTACATGCGTGATGCGGTGTGGTATTACGGACTGCGCAACCAGCCGATCTTCCCGCGCTTCTTCAACTCCCCGACCTCCACCCTGGACCAGACCTGGGCCAGTTGGTCGCCCGACGGGACCGATCCCGTGGCCGGCCGCGCGCTGGCCGGGGAAACCCTGGCTTACTGGATGCGCCGCTACCGCCCCGACGTGGTCATCACCCATGACTTCGACGGCGAATACGGACATAACAACCACAAGGCCACCGCCCTGGCCACCGCCGACGCCGTTCCCATCGCGGCGGATCCCGCCATCGACCTGTCCGGCCTGCCGCCCTGGCAGGTGAAGAAACTCTATGTGCATGAGTACGGCACCAACCCGCTGTTTCACGATCACTGGAACGAGGTGAGCATCGACGGCGACGGCGACGGCACCCCCGACCAGACGCCGATCGACCGCACCAACGCCGGCCTCCTGTTCCACCTCAACGCCGCCTATCCGGCCGCCTCAACGGTGCATGCCGCCGGCGAGGTCCCCGCCAACCGCGAGGACCACCCGGGGGAATGGTGGGGACTCTACTACAGCGCCGTCGGCCCGGACACCGTGCAGCCGGACTTCATCGCGCCCAATCAGGTGAATGTCCCCACCACCTACTCGGGCTGGGCGCGCGGCGACTTCTTCGAGAACCTGATCGCCTTCGCGGATGAAGACTACGACATGATTCCCGACGATTGGGAACTGGCTCACTACCCGTCCGTCGCCGCGGCGCTGCCGGGCGCCGACGACGACGGGGACGGATCCGACACCACCGCCGAGTTCATGGCCGGGCTCGATCCGCACGTCGCGGACCGGATCGACTTGTCGATGAATGACGCGGCCTGGGAGGTGAACTTCACACTCCCCGCCGCCACCGGCCCCGGCTACGATGGCCTCGAACGTCGCTACCGCCTGCTCTTTTCCCCGAACCTGGAGGATTGGAGCACCGTCGTCATGGAGGGCATCGCGGATGGCAGCCCGGTTTCCTGCCCGATGCCCACGGGACTGACCAAAGGCTTCTACCGCCTTGCGGTCTGGGTCGACCTCGGAAACGGGGCGGTTCCCCGGTTGGCGGCCGTGGACGTCCGCAATCACGGCATTCCGGGAGCCAACACCAACGACGCCCTCGCCAACCTGCCTTCGGTTCTGGCCGGGCAACCGGACCGCCTCGTCGTGTTTTTCGGAATCAACGATTCGCTCAACAGCAGCAAACTGGTCAGCCTGCCAACCTGCCGGCAGAACCTGACCAACCTCGTGACCCAAGCCGAGGCGGCCGGCGTGAAATCGGTTCTCCTGGCGACCATCCATCCTGTCAACACCACCTACCTCGCCGAGCGCCATCCGAGCCACCCGGAACTGACCCGCCTCCAGGACCATGTGGCGGACTATGACCAAGTGGTGCGCGAGGTCGCCGCCACCACCGGGGCGGCCCTCATCGACTGGCGGGCTCGGTTTCTGGCCGAGAGTCCGGGGACCACCGTGGATGACGCGGTGGCGGACACCGCCGACTGCCTGCTCCGTTGCGAGGCTAACAGCCCGGACCGCGACGGCGTGCACCTCACGGCGCAGGGCAATGCCTTCCTTGCCGACGAGGTGGCGGCCGCCTTGCGCCCGTTGGTCGAGGGAGGCGACGTGATCGCCTGCTTCGGCGACAGCGTCACCTACGGCAGCCACATGACCGGCGAGGGCACCGTGACCGGCGAAACCTATCCCGCGTTTCTCGTCTCCGAAATGCGCATGACGGAGTGAACCATCCGCGAATCCCGGCATCTCATTCTCATCCGACAACACAAACACCGATATCATGCACCGACCCGTCCGACCATCGCTCCCCCTGTCACGCCGCAGTTTCCTCGGCCGCGCCGCGCTCGCCGGCACGGGTGCCGTTTTCGGATTTCCCGCCATTGCCAGTGCCCGCAACCAGAACAGCAGGCTGCAAGTCGGATTTGTCGGCACCGGCGGCAAGGCGAAGACCCACACCAACACGCTCCACGGCCTCGGCCTCCAGTGCGTCGCCTTCGCCGATGTGGACAAGGGACAGTGGAAGCAAGTCCACGGCAAGAAGGGCTGGAAGGAGGCCAAGGGCTACACCGACTGGCGCGAACTGCTCACCAGGCATGGCAAGGAACTGGACGTCCTGTTCGTCACCACGCCGGACCACACCCATTTTGCGCCGACCATGTCGGCCATCACGATGGGGATCCACTGCTACACCGAGAAGCCGCTCACCTGGTCGGTTCGCGAGGCGCAGATGCTCACCGCCGCCTACCGGAGGCACCCCGGGGTCGTCACCCAGATGGGCAACCAAGGGCACGCCGGCCAGGGCTGGCGGCTGGCATACGATTTCATCAAGGGGGGAGCCCTCGGCGAGGTGATCGAGTTTCACACCTGGACGAACCGCCCGGTCTGGCCGCAGGGCGGCGGACGGCCGCAGGGCGGCGACAAGGTGCCGGGCAACCTCAATTGGGAGGCATGGATCGGCCCGGCGCCGATGCGCCCCTACAAGAAGGGTGCCTATCACCCCTTCAAGTGGCGGGGATTCGTCGATTTCGGATCCGGCGCGCTCGGCGACATGGCGTGCCACACCACCGACGGCATCTACGCCATCATGAACCCCGGCTACGCCGCGACGGTCGAGCCCGTCTTCATGACCGCTCCGGTGGGCGACCAGTTCCCCGCCGGGATGACGATCAAGGCCACCTACCGGGCGACCGCCCAGCGGCCCGGCTTCACCACGTTCTGGTATGAAGGCAGGAGATCCGGCGGCAGACCGAACATGCCCGACGCTCCCGAGGAACTCGCGGTGGATGGCGCCAAGATGCCGGAGACCGGCAACCTGATCGTGGGCACCAAGGGCAAGATACTGGTCTTGGGCGACTACTGGGAAAGCCCGCGCCTGATCCCGGATTCAGCCCGCAACGCGTTCGGGAAGCCTGAGAATTGATCGAGCGTTCGCCCGGGCACTACGAGGAATTCCTGATGGCCTGTCGCGGCGAAAAGCCGCGCGAGTTCAGCCGCTCGAACTTCTCCTACGCCGGCCCGATGACCGCCAACATCCAGCTCGGCAACCTCTGCGCCCGCGCCGGCAAACCGCTGGAACTCAACGAAGCCGGCGAGATCACCAACGAACCGAAAATCAATGAACTCGCCTGGCGCGAACCCCGCAAGGGCTGGGGACCTCTCTGATTCCCGATGATGAAGGAATACCACCCACAACACCGGTGCGCTCTACGATGCGTCGCCCGCCTCCAGCATGCCGGAGAAGCCCGCCGGCCAGTGGAATGCCTTCCGGCTCGAGTGCAAGGGGCCGAAGGTTCTCGTGCACATCAATGATATGAGAAAGATACTTGCAAAGCTGATTCCGTGCGTCTTGGTCTGGGGCTGCCTGACCCCGGTCGGCAGCGCGCGGGACGTGGAGGTGCGGAACCTGGGGGCCGGGGGCGCGAACAGCCGCGACGGACTGGCGCGGCTGCCGAAGGTGCTGGCCGGCAAACCGGAGCACCTGGTCATCTTCTTCGGCATGAATGACGCGGTGAACGACAGCCTCACCTTCGGCAGCCACATGAAGGGCGAGGGAACCGCCACCGGAGAAACGTATCCGGCGGTTCTGGCAAGGAAATTGACGCAGAAAGGAGCAGAGTGATGGAGAGATCGAGGAATATGCCGACGA
>Ga0180429_10003027_pt1 | contig 13702 bp, 6 predicted proteins | sample SS_ome_FD_132428 | JGI IMG/M metagenome (GOLD analysis project Ga0180429, IMG submission 132428) | Hypersaline lake sediment archaeal communities from the Salton Sea, California, USA - SS_1_S_1 metaG | ecosystem: Environmental > Aquatic > Non-marine Saline and Alkaline > Hypersaline > Sediment ...
CCATGAAATTCCATCTCGCGAGCCTTTCGTTTCTCGTCGTTCCATATTTGGCAACCGCCGAATGGGAATGGAAACGCGACGGGCATCGGTCCGTTGAACTCCTTGGCGAGGAGGGCGCGCTCGTCCGCTTCCTGGTTGATCCCGCGCCAAGAGATCCGCACTTCGACCTCCTTGCCACCCCGGACGGCCGGAACCTCGTCTGGGTCGCCCCCTCCGACCACCGCTGGCACTACGGCCTCTGGTTTTCATGGAAACTCATCAACGGGGTCAACTTCTGGGAGACCGGCCGGTCCGGCGCCTCCCGGGGCCGGACGGAGGTTCTTGATTCCGTCATCGTGGCGGACAAGAACATCGCAGCGGTCCGCTACCGCCGCCTTTATCGTCTTCCGGAGGCCGATGATCCGGTCATGGAGGACAAGGTGGTCCTCCACCTGCGCCCCCCGCGCGACGGGGGTGGACCGCAAGTCGACTGGTCGATCACCACGAGGGCCTTCGTGGATGTCGAACTGGGCCGCACCCCCCTCCCCGGCGAACCCGGAGGCAAAGCCCATGGCGGATACGGGGGGTTCTCATGGCGGGGAGCCAGGGACCTCGCGAAGGTGCGGTTCCTCGACAGCGAGGGACGCGTGGACATGAAAGGGCATCGCAAGCACGCCCGCTGGATGAACGCCACCGGGAACCTCGATGGCAAGCCCGCCGGCATCGCGCTCTTTGACCATCCCGACAATCCCGGCCACCCGACGAGCTGGTACCTCGTCCACCGAACACTGAAGCACGGCCCGTTCTGGTACATGAACCCCGCCCTCTTGCAGCCCAAGCCGCTGCGCCTCAAGAAGGGCGGCTCCTTCACCCACCGCTATCGCGCCCTCGTTCACGACGGCGCCCTCGATCCCGCAGCTCTCGACGCCAAAGCCAAGGCCTTCGCACGGGAGGCGGACAAGAACGAATGAGGAACCCGGCCAGGCGCGAGGGTGGCACGGGGTGCTCCCATCCTTGCGGCATTCCTGATCGAATCCTTCGCGCGGATTGACCGCCGGGTGCGACTGGTGTTGTGTCTCGACGCACATGGCCGAGATCACCCGTGACCGCCTCGCCGAGGTTCTCGATGAAGTTGCGCTCCTCCTTGAACTGAAGGGCGAGAATCCCTTCAAGGTGCGGGCCTATCGCCATGGGGCCGAGGTGGTGCGAAGCTTTGAAGGAGACATCGTGCAACGCGCCGTGGAGGGGAACCTCGGCGACATCAAGGGACTGGGCGAGGCGCTGCGCAAGAAGCTCGGCGAATTGGCCGCCACCGGCCGCCTCGGTTACCATGATGATCTCCGCGCCTCCTTTCCGGAGAGTCTCTTCGGGTTGCTCGATCTCCAAGGCCTCGGGCCCCGCAAGGTCAAGATCCTCTTTGAATCGCTCGGGGTGGACTCGGTCGAGGCCCTCCGCGCCGCCTGCGAGTCCGGCCGGGTCGCTTCCCTCCCCGGATTCGGGGTCAAGAGCAGCGACAGGATCCTCGCCGCCATCGCCTCGCGCGAGCAGTTTGCGGGACGTTTCCTGCTGGTGGAATGCGCGCCGGTCGCGGAGCATGTCCTCGCCCATCTGCGCCGGCACCCGGATACCGTCCGGGCCGAGGTGGCGGGTTCCTGCCGCCGCGCCAGGGAGACCGTCCACGACCTCGACTTTCTGGTCGCGACCCGCGAACCCGCCTCGCTCACGGCCCATTTCACGGCTCTCCCGGAAGTGGCGGAGATCATGGCCCACGGCGACACCAAGGCTTCGGTCCGGCTCGAGAACGGGCTGCAGTGCGACCTGCGCGCCGTCTCGAACACCCAGTGGCCCTTCGCGCTGATGTATTTCACGGGCAGCAAGGAACACAACGTGCAGCTCCGGCAACGGGCCGGAAAGGCGGGCCTCACCCTGAACGAATACCAACTCGCACCGGCCGCGAAGGCCGGCCCATCGGCGCCGCTCCCCGAGATCACCGGCGAGGACGACATCTACCGCGCGCTCGGTCTCGATTTCGTCGTTCCCGAGCTGCGCGAGGGCCGCGGCGAACTCGACGCCGCCGAGGAAGGCGCCCTCCCGCGGCTCGTCGAACAGGACAACCTGCGCGGAACCTTCCACTGCCACACCACCGCGTCCGACGGGCGCTCGTCACTGGAAGAAATGGCCGCCGCGGCCCACGACCTCGGCCTCGGCTATCTCGGCATTGCGGACCATTCAAAGTCGTCCTTCCAGGCGCGGGGACTCGACGAGGAGCGCCTCGCAGCCCAAATCGCGGAGATCCGCGCCCTCGACACGGCCTACGACGACTTGCGGCTGTTCGCCGGCAGCGAAGTCGACATCCTCAAGGACGGATCGCTCGACTTCGACGACGCCGTGCTGGCCGGCCTCGACTACTGCGTGGCCTCGATCCATGCCTCCTTCAACCTCCGGGAACGGGAAATGACCCGTCGCGTGGTCCGTGCCATGGAGAACCCACACGTCACGATGCTCGGTCACCTCACCGGACGCCTTCTGCTTCGCCGCGACCCGTATCCGGTCGACCACGAAGTGGTGATCGACTGCGCCGCGGAGACCGGCACCGTCATCGAACTCAACTGTTCCGCGATGCGGATGGACATGGATTGGCGGTGGTGGCGCCGCGCGCGCGACCGGGGCGTGCGATGCGCCATCAACCCCGACGCCCATCATGTGCGGCAGCTGCAACTTCTCCACTTCGGAGTCCGCATGGCCCGCAAGGGCTGGCTGCGGAGGGAAGATATCGTCAACTGCCTCCCGCTCCCCGAGATGGAGGCCTGGCTCCGCGCCCCCAAACCCCGGCGAAACGCGCCCTGAGATCCCCCTTTTCGGGCTTTTCCCGGGGCCGCGCCTGTCCTATGGTGCCCGCCGCATGACGTTCGGGTGCTCATCCCCCGCCGGCTTCCTTGCCGTCTTGAGCCTCGTCTTGCTTGGATCTCCGGGCGCCGCCCGGGACGCCTCGCTGGGCCAGTTCGATCCTTCCGACATGTATTTCCAGGCCTGGCTGACGCTGCGGGACGCCAAAGAGGCTGCCGAACGGGAGCAGTTTCTCGAAGCCTTCGAGAAGTATGACCGGGCCAAACAGCTCTTCGACAACGTGGCCCTCTATCACCCCGGCTGGAAACCGGACCTGGTCCGGGTCCGGCAGGAATCCACCCTCGCGGCGATGGAGAAGATCCGCGCCAAGGCCTTCGCCGAGCGGCGCCGGGAGGAGGCCAAGGTCGAGGATCTCGTGAACGTCCCCGAACAGGCCGCTCGTCCCGCCAAGCCCCTCGAAGTCCCGCGCATCGCTCCCGAACAACGGGCCGAGGTGGCCGAACTCCAGAAACGCATCCAGGAATACCGCACCCAGCTCGAACGCGCCCGCAACCACCGCGACCTCAACGCCGCCCGCCTGAAACGCGCCCTCGAGGAACTCGAGCAGCGTCGCAACGAGATGGCGCGCGCCCCCGTCGCAAACCGCATGCAGGAACTGGAAACCCGCATCGAAAAACTCGAACGCGAGCGCGACGCCATGGCCGTCGCCCTGCGCGAGAGCCGCGCCGAACATCAACGCGCCCTCGCCGACCTCGAAAAACTCCAGTCCGACACCGAAGCCGCCAAACAACGCGCCCGGGAACTCCAGAAACTACTGGATGTCCAGCAGAAATCGGCCAACCAGGTGGTGGCCGGCCTGCGGCGCCAGATCCGCGAACTCCGCGAGTCCCACAAGGAAAAGGACAAACTCCTCGCCGCCGCCAACGTCCGCGCCGAACAACTCACCCGCCAGCTCGAAGAAGCCCGGGAACAGATCACCGACCTGCGGGAGGACCGCGACTCGCTGCTCAAGGAACGCGACCAGATGGCGGCCCTCCTCCGGATCAACGAGTCCGAACGCGTGCAGCGCCTCATCGAGCAGAACATGCAGCTCGGCCGCGCCCTGAAACACGCCCGGGACCGCGTGCAGCAGATCTTCTCCGACAACAGCCACACCAAGGACGAACTGAACGTCGCCAAGCGCGATCTCGCCGTCGCCAAGGCCCGCATCATCGAACTCCGCCGCGAGAACGAGTCACAGAAACAGCGGCTCGCCGGCCTCGAAGAGCAACTCCGCGACGCCAGCCGCGAGATCCGCGAAAACCTTGCGAATGAAGGCCTCTCCCCGCCGGCCCGGCGGGAAATGGAAATGCTGCGCGACCTGATCGGCCGTCAACTCCGGGTCCAGGAGCGGCGCCGCCAGGCACGGGACATCCTGGTGGACGAAGTCCGGCGGCTCGGCATCAGGGACGAGGCCTTCGACGAGGCCTTTCAGCTCTTCGCGCAGCACGAACTCAAGCTCACCCCCGAGGAAGGCGAGCTGATCAAGGACTTCAAGGTGGATGACGAGTTCATCTTCAGCGACCGCCCCAGCCCCGAGGAGCTGGCCCGCTCGGAGCAGATTCTACAGCGCAACGTCGGCGTGAAGCAGGAACTGGCGCGCCGCGCGTATTCGAACCGGCGCTACCTCGCCTGCCGCGAGGTCTACACCTCGATCCTCGACGAACATCCGGGTCATGTTCCGACACTCCTCAACCTCGGAATCGTGCATCTCCGCCTCGACGAACCGGAGCGCGCGATCGGCTTCTTCAAGGACGCGCTCCTGATCCGCGGCCCCCTGCCCTACGCGCATTTCATGCTGGGCGTCTCACACTACCGGCTCGAAGACTACAACGAAGCTCGGAGCAACCTTCTCCGCGCCGTCGATCTCGACCCCCGCAACGCCAGCGCGCACGTCTTCCTCGGCAACGTCTGCGCCCGCAATGACCAGCCCGGGCAGGCCGAGCGTCACTGGCGCGAGGCGATCCGCATCGACTCCACCCTCACCGAGCCGTTTTTCAACCTCGCCCTCCTCGAGGCCAACCGCAAGAACAACTCCGAGGCGTGGAAACTCTACCGCACCGCCCGGCGCAACGGGGCCGAACCGGATCTCGGGTTCGAACAACGCATCGCGCCGTAGCCCGGCCGCCTCACGAGCCAAGGCTGGCGGCCGCCTTGGCGGCGGCGGTCCGCGCCTCCCCGGCCGTCCCTTCGGCGCCGGTGAGCCGCATGCCGACCAGCTTCGACACCCCGAATTCCTCCATCGTCACGCCGTAGAGGACGTCGGCGCGATTCATGGTGCGCTTGTTGTGGGTGACGATGATGAACTGGCTTTGCTCGATGAAGCGGTCAAGGACCCGCAGGAAGCGTCCGATGTTCGCTTCGTCGAGCGGGGCGTCGAGTTCGTCAAGGATGCAGAAGGGGCTCGGCTTCACCATGTAGATCGAGAAAAGCAGCGCCACCGCGGTCATCGAACGCTCCCCGCCGGAGAGCAGCGAAATCGATTGCAGCTTCTTGCCCGGCGGCTTCGCGATGACCTCGATCCCGCTTTCGAGGGGATCCTCGTCGTCGAGCAGAATGAGGTCCGCCTTGCCCTCCTTGCCGTTCGACGTGAAGAGTTCCCTGAACATCTCGCGGAAATTGGTCCGCACCTGTTCGAAGGTCTCCGCGAAGAGCTTGGTGGTTTCCTCGTTGATGCGCGCGATGACGCCGAGGAGTTCCTCCTTGGAACTCACCAGATCGTCGTGTTGGCCCCGCACGAAGCGGTGCCGCTCTTCGAGTTCCTCGTATTCCTCGATCGAGTCGACATTCACCGGCCCCATGGAGTCGATCTTTCGCCGCAGTTCCGTCACGGCGTTCTCAATGAACTCCCAGTCCGGCCCGTCCTCGAGTTCCATGTCTTCCAGTTCCCGCCCGGCGGTGGCGGTCGCCGCGGGCGGCGCCGCATCGTCTTCTCCCGCGCCGGCCGGTTCCCCGTCTTCCTCCTCCGCCGCCCTTGCTGCGAGCGTGGCGCGCCGCCTCTCGATCGCCCGCATCGTCTTGCGCTGCTCGTTCATGGTCGCCAGCAGGACGTGGGTGTCGGGTTCGAAGGCGCCAAGGTCGGTTTGATAGCGCTCCATGGCGGTTTCGACGAGCTTCTCGGTCCGCATCTCGACCTTGGCGAGGGCGACTTCCTCCCGTCCCCGTTGTTCGCCGAGTTCATCGATGCGGTGGCGGATGCCGGTCAGGGCGTCCTCCGCGGCGGCGATGGCTTGTCGAAGCTCGCCCCGCCGTCCGCCGGTCTCTTCGAGGCGGGCTTCGAGTTCCGACGCTTTCTCCTGATGTTGTTTCACTTCGGCCCGCAGGGATTCGTCCTCGGACCGCGCCGTTGCGATGCGCCGCTCGAAGTCTTCGATCTCGGTCATCCGGCGGGCGTTCAGTTCGCGCAGTTCGTCGATCCTGGAACGGATCGGTTCCTGCTGCTGCTCGGCGGCCTCGCGGGCGCGGCGTTCAACCGCGAGGGCGGTTTGCAGGTTGCCGAATTCCTCGCGTTCGCCCGCTTCGCGGCGCCCGAGTTCCTCCGTCTCCTCCGCGAGGCGGCGGATTTCCCCCTCGAGCGTCTCGGTCTGCCTTCGGGCCTCCTGCAACTCGTTTTCGAGGGCGTTCCGGACGCGGTTTGTCTCCTCCTCGCCTTCCCGCAGCAACTGCTGTTCGCGCCCGACATTGGCCAGCTTGCTTTCGAACGCCTTCACTTCGCGCTCCGCGAGGGTGTGTTGCCCTTCGAGGGTCGAGAGGTCCACCCGTTGCCGCTGCAGCCGGTCCCGCGACTGCTCGGAGAGCGCCTGCAACTCCTCGGCGCGCGATCCGGCAGCCGCCTCCTCGCGCGCCGCCGCCTCCAGCAAGCCGCGCAGCCTCGCGCTCTCTTCTTCGAGACCCGCCACCTCGTTCTGACGCTGCAGGAGCGAATCCTCCGCGCCCCCCCCGGGGCGCCCCCCGCGCATGATGCCCTCCGGATGCAATACCTCTCCGGACGTCGTGACGAACGACCAGCGCCCATCCTGCTCCCTGAGCCGAAAGGCCGTCTCGCGGTCGCTGACCACCAGCACGTTCTCCAGAAGCTGCATCACCACCGGCGCCACCATCTCGTCAACCTCCACGCAATCCGCCACCCAGCATTCCGCCCCGTCCGGAGTGGTCTGCATCTGGCGCCCGCCCGGTCCGCCGATCCATTCAAGCGCAATCAGGGAGGCCTCCCCCTGCGCCGATTCCGTCAACCGGTCGAGAATCGCTCCCGCCAGTTCGCCGTCCCGGACCAGGATCGTCTCGAGATTCGCTCCAAGCGCCGCCTCCACCGCCTGCTCAAACCCCGGCCGCACCCGCAACCGGTTGCCCAGCACCCCCTGCAAACCGGGCTGAATCAGGTCCGGATCGTCAAGCCCGGCCAACACGCTCTGGGTGCCCTCCCGCAACCCTTCGCCCCGCTCCAGCAATTGCTTGAGCAGGTCGAGCCGCGACTGCCGGGCCGTCAGATCGCGATCCAGCTCCAGCCGGCGGGCCCGGGCGGCGTCCAAGTCGCCGCGGGCGTGCTGAAACTGGCGTTCGGCGCCCTGCTGCTGGTCTTCGATGCGCGCGGTCTGCTGCCGCGCTTCCGTGATGCCACGGGCCAGCTCCTGTTCGGTGGTCTGCAGTTCCGCCAACTCGATGCGGAGGACCTCCTCTTCATCGACGAGATGGCGAAGGCGGCCGCGGCTGCTTCTCGACGATTCTTCAACGCTCTCGATTCTCGCCTCGCACGATGCGAGGGCGGCCTCGCACCTTCGGGATTCCTCCCGCGCCTCGTGCAGGTGCCGGGCGGTTTCGTGGCGCTTCTTCGCCAACGATTCCACCTCCCGGCCTTTGCGCTCCGCGACCTGCTCCCGGGCCGAGATGCGCTCGAGAAGGGCGTCCAGTTCCTCCCGGGACTGGTTGAAGTCGAACTCCTGCTGCGCCAGCTTCTCCTCGACCTCGCCAAGGTCGTTGCGATTCGAGGCTATGCGTTCCTGCAACTCCGCGCAGCGTTCCTCATTGAAGTGGATGCGGCTCTGGGCGGCATGCGCGGCGTTCTGGTGATGGGACCGGCGTTGACGCAGCTCCGAGAGTTCGCCTTCGAGATTCTGAGCCCGGTCCCGGGCCTCCACGGCGGCCTTCTCGCGCTCCGGCAGCGCCGCATCAAGGTCGCGCCGGCGGGATTCCAAGGCTCGCAGGGAGGTCCGCAATTCCTCCCGCTCCGCCTCGCACTCCACAAATCGCCGATGAGACAGGTGGGTGTCCAGAACCTTGAGATCCTGGGCAAAGGCCTTGTAGCGCCGGGCCTTCGCCACCTGCCGCTTGAGGGAATTGATGCGCCGCTCCTGTTCCTCGAGAACGTCGTTCACCCGCAGGAGATTGGCCTCCGTGTATTCGAGCTTGCGCAGCGCCTCCCGCTTTTCCTTCTTGAATTTCGAGATTCCCGCCGCCTCCTCGAACACCTGCCGCCGGTCCTCGGGGCGGGCGCTCAGAAGCATGTCGATCTTGCCCTGTTCCATGATCGAGTAGGCCGACCGCCCGATACCCGTATCCAGAAACAGATCGTGAATGTCGCGCAAACGGCAGAGGGTGCCGTTGATCCGATATTCCGACTTGCCGTCCCGAAAGACCCGGCGCGTGATGGCCACCTCGCTGAACTCCGTCTTCAGGGCGTCCTCGCACCCCGCAAGGTTCAGGGTGACTTCCGCCATCCCGGTCGGCTTGCGCTTGTCCGTTCCGCTGAAGATCACGTCCGCCATCTCCCCTCCCCGGAGCGCCTTCGCCGAGGTCTCGCCGAGGACCCAGCGCACCGCATCCACCACGTTCGACTTGCCGCAACCGTTCGGCCCCACGATCGCCGTCACTCCCTCGTGAAACTCGAACGAGGTGCGGTCGGCAAACGATTTGAAGCCGTGAAGTTCCAAGGATTTGAGATGCATCAGCTATCCAGATGGGTGGCTCTGCCCGTAAAGTTAAGGAGTGATGGCGCCGGAGGCAAGAAAAGAACCCGCGGCATACAACATATTGTACCGATTGACTTCCAGTTGTGCCATATTTCAGCCCTCCCCGTCGGACGGCCCGGGGCTTGCTGAGACCGGCGGGGGCCGCTATGGACCGCTCCGGCATGTCGACTCGTTCTTCCGATATCGGTCTCATCGGCCTCGCCGTCATGGGGCAGAACCTCGCCCTCAACATGGCCGACCATGGCTTCCGCGTCTCGGTGTATAATCGAACCACTTCGCGCACGGACGCCTTTCTTGCCGCTCACCCCGACACGCCGGGGGGGCTGGTGGGCGCCCCCACCCTCGAAGAATTCGTCCGGTCCCTCGAACGCCCCCGCAAGATCATCATCCTCGTGCAGGCCGGAAGCCCCACCGATGCCGTCATCGAGGCCCTCCTCCCACTGCTGGACCCCGGCGACATCATCGTCGACGGCGGCAACGCCCGCTGGACCGACACCATCCGCCGCGAAGCGGATCTCGCCGCCATGGGGCTCCGGTTCATCGGCTCGGGGGTGTCCGGAGGCGAAGAGGGCGCCCGCTTCGGCCCCTCCCTGATGCCTGGCGGCGATGAATCGGCATGGGCGGAACTCAAACCCGTGTGGGAGGCGATCGCGGCCAAGGTCGACCCGGAGACCGGCCGGCCCCTCCCGGGCGGCGCCCCCGGCAAACCGGTCGCGGGCGGCGTCCCCTGCGCGGCCTACATCGGCCCCGACGGCGCCGGCCACTACGTCAAGATGGTGCACAACGGCATCGAATACGGCGACATGCAGATGATCTGCGAGGCCTACGCCCTCATGGCCAACCTCCTCGGCATGCCGTGCCCCGAGATGGGAGAGGTCTTCGGAAGGTGGAACGAGGGGGTCCTTGACTCCTTCCTCATCGAGATCACGGCCGACATCCTGCGGCAGGCGGACCCCGAAACCGGCCGCCCGTTCGTCGAGGTGGTTCTCGACACCGCCGGCCAGAAGGGAACCGGCAAATGGACCTCCGTCAACGCCCTCGACATGGGCATCCCGGCGCCCTGCATCGCGGAGGCCGTCTTCGCGCGCTTCATGAGCGCCGCCAGGACGGAACGGGTCGCGGCCTCGAAGGTCCTGAGCCCCGCCGTCGAGCCGTTCCGGGCCGGACGGGAGACGTTCGTCGACGCCATCCACGACGCCCTCTACTGCTCGAAGATCTGCTCCTACGCCCAGGGCTTCCAGCTCATGGCCGCCGCCCGGAAGGAATACGGGTGGGGCCTCCGCTTCGGGGAGATCGCCATGATCTGGCGCGGCGGCTGCATCATCCGGGCCCGCTTCCTCCAGAAGATCTTCGAGGCCTGCCAGCGCGACCCCGCCCTCCCCAACCTCCTCCTCGACCCCTACTTCAAAAGCGAAATCGGCCGCTGCCAGCAGAACTGGCGCCGGGTGGTCTCGGCCGCCGCCCTCCACGGCGTCCCCGTCCCGACCTTCGCCGCGGCCCTCGCATACTACGACGGATATCGTAGTGAGCGCCTCCCGGCCAACCTCCTGCAGGCCCAGCGCGACTACTTCGGCGCCCACACCTACGAGCGCACCGACCGGGAACCCGGAAAGTTCTTCCACCTCGACTGGCAGGACCCGCGCCGGCCGCAACTGGAGGCCTGAGTCCGTCCCCCCGCCGCGGGCCGGACCCACCCGGAGCCGGACCGCGCCGCGCCGCTCCCGCTTCATCGCGTCCCGCCGCTCAGAGCCGCCTCCTCGCGAACCGCAGAAGACAAAGCATCCCCGCCAGAAGAAAACACGTCGTGCGGGGCTCCGGAACCACCGCCAGGGAAGTCCGGAACGCCCCGCTTGGGCCCGACTCCCAGGCGAGAACGTGCTCGTCCATGTTCAGAAACGTGGAGTCCGGCCCGCTCTGCGGAATCTCCAGCAACCACAAATCATCGCCGCTCGACACGGTGTTGTATCCGCTCGAACCCTCCAGCGTCGTCCCGTCGTAAAACCTGATCCCCATCCGAACCGGGTAGTCGCCCGGCAATCCCTCGTCAAGCGTGTCGTCGAATGTGATCGGCGCCGACTCATAATAGAAAAATCCAAACGGACCCGAAAACGGGCTTCCGTAGTCGCCGATCGACGTCAGGTGCCGCGCCTCGTTCGGCGAACCCACCCCCGTCAGGGGCTGAAACCGCGACCACTCAAGGGCATCGTAATCAGAGAAGGGATCCATCTCCACGGGCACATCCTTGAAATACCCGATCTGGATAATCGCCCCGTCCCCGGTCCCGAGAGTCCCCGCCGTCAGCGGAGTCCCGTCCAGACTCAACAACTGATTGGAACTGAAGACGAAACCATTCACATACATCGCCTTCACCATCGCCTCGTCCCCCCGTGCCATGCCCGCCACCATCGCCACCACCACCACCAGGATTATTGAAAACTTGGTTCTCATTAAAGTCAACACTTCTTAAATAAGCGCGGCACCCCCCGTCAAGCCGATTTTCACGCAAAATACCTATTCGAATCCGCATTATAGTAGGGCACTCCGTATTATTGTTGACTTTTGAAAACATGGCGATATTGTCAATCAACAAACCTTTGACATTTTCCACGATTTTCCATGTCCAGAAGCTCCGTGATCCTGTTCCCTCCCGTATCGCGCCTTCGCGCCCGCCATTTGAATCGCGAAACGACGGGCCCTCCGGCGCAGCGGGCCGTGAAGCCCTGCACTTCGCCGGTTGAAGAGGCCTTTCGCCTGATGCGGCGGTGGGAGGGCTACGGGCGGCGCACCTGGACGACGCGGCCCGAGTGACTGTTTAGAACTGGTAATTCAAGCCCAGGGAGGCTTGGAACCTGTCCCAGTCGCCATTGCCGCGGTTGGTGGACCAGCGCATGACCGAGTCGAGCGCGGTGCGCTCCGCGAGGAGCCAATGAGTGTAGCGGACTGCCAAGCCGTAGGTCTCCTGGTTCCGGCGGTTCTCCGCGACATCGCCCACTTGCTCATAGTCGGCGAAGCTGAGATCACCCTCCAGCGAGAGAGCTCCGGCGGGCAGGAAGCGCGTCACGACGAGCGAGTAAACCTGGTCGGCGATCGAATATCCGGCCGTGTCTTGCGAGGGAAAGGTCTCGGCCCGGGCCTCGGCCCGGAAGGCCCAGGCCCGGTTGGGCCGGTAGATCGCCACCAGCTGGCCGGTCAGCGCCGGCTCGCCGCCCCCGCCGCGGTCGAAGCGCACCGCGCTCCGTCGGGAAATGGCCTCGTAGCGGAGGTCCCCGAACAACGAGACTTTCTCGCTGGGGCGGTAATCGACCGCCAGCCTGCCGGTGGGCGAGGTATCGGACCCCCCGCCGACGCGGTCGCCCCTGACTCTCTCCACTCCCAGCCCCGCGCTGAGGTTGAGTTCCTGACGCGGCGAGCTGTCGACCACCGCCATGACCGCGATGGCTTCGCGATCGCCGGTGGTGTCCGAGGTGCTGTCGGTATAACGCACCGAAGGCCCGACCCGGGTCTTTACCGTGGTTTGCCACCAACCGGTGAGTTCGAACCGCGAGGTGGTGCTGCGGGTTCCTCCGGTTTCGAGGTTTTCGATGCGGTTTCCCCGCCATCCGGCCTCGATCGAGGTCTTCTCCGTCAGGTTGTATTCGCCCCTTGCGAACGCGAGGAGGTTTTCGGATTCGAGGACCTCTCTCACGAAGCGATCCGAGCGGGTGAAGCGGCCGTAGCGCACCCCGGCGTTGAGCGCAGTCCGGCGGCTTTCGAACGCGATGTCGAGTCCGGCGGAGTGGTCGATCGTGTTCAGCGAGGATTCGTCGAGGTAGAGCCGGACGAAGGGGCGATAGAAGGCGTCCACGACGCCCGGCACGCCGTCCGGCGCCGACCGATACTCGACCGCCGGGGCGAGCACGAAAAACAGGTCGGAGACGCCGCCGCTCTCTTCGAGGAATATGTTCGAGTCATAGTTGAGTTGCCCTCCCACCGCGAAGCGAAATCCCTCCCGGTCCAGCGGGCCCGCGAACGTCCGGGGCAGGAGTTCGGTGCGCACGACGTCCGCCTCGTAGGGCTCGTATGCGTAATCCGGGATTCCCACCACCCCGACGTGCGCCGGTTCCGGCGCGCCGAGACTGACGAAGGCATCCGGTTCCCTCCCCCCCGGCCCTTCCAATTCTTCCGAGGGCTCCCACGGCGCCGGAGCAACCGGCAAGAGGACGGGAGTTGCCCCCACGAGTCCTCCACCATCCGGAAACAATCCCTGTCCGGACGGGGCCCCTTCGCCGGAACCCTCCGGCAGGTCCCCGAATTCTTCCTCAGGCGCGGCTTCCTCGGTCTCTTTCTCACCGAGGGGCGCCTCGGCGCCCAACTGCGGCGCGGGCGAATCCTCCACCACCGTCTGTGCATGGCCCGGGTTCGCGCCACGCCCCAGCAGCAGCAGGAGAGCGAGGAGGAGGGCGCCGGCAAGGTGGGCGCGGCACAAGGAGTAACGGCATCGCTTCATTCTTTCAACCCTTCCGAGGATCGCAGTGGAGACCCGCCCTTGTCGAGGTTTTCCAACATCGGGAAAAAGACCGCTTCCCGGCGAGGCATCCCCCCGGCCCCGCCCCGCGTTCGCCCTGACGGCCGACTCACCCGTTCCGGCGCGGTCGGCTCTGGCCACATGTCACCGGGGCGAGTCCTTGTCTTCGGGACGGCCGCTCGGGCCGCCCTGCTACCAGAGCCGCTCCGCAACGTAGACCACATCGTAGGGCTTCAGGTAGAATGCGCCGGCCGCGCCGCTCAACACCGCCGTCATGTCGAGGTCGAACCGCTTGTGCCGTCCCTTTTCGGTTCGCACCACCGACACCTTCCTGAGGTTCGCGGTCGGGGCGAATCCTCCGGCTTCC
>Ga0180429_10003028_pt1 | contig 13698 bp, 11 predicted proteins | sample SS_ome_FD_132428 | JGI IMG/M metagenome (GOLD analysis project Ga0180429, IMG submission 132428) | Hypersaline lake sediment archaeal communities from the Salton Sea, California, USA - SS_1_S_1 metaG | ecosystem: Environmental > Aquatic > Non-marine Saline and Alkaline > Hypersaline > Sediment ...
GCCGGCACCGGCGGCGAAGAGGAAAAGGTGCGGCAGACGGCCGAACGGCTCGGCGTGCTGGGGAGAAACTTCTTCATGCTCCCGCCGCTGCCGAAGGCCGAAATGCCGGCCGTGCTCTCGGCGGCCGATATCGCCACCTCGCTGTTCGTCGATCTGGAGAAAAACTGGGTCAACTCGGCCAACAAGGTCTTCGATGCCCTGGCCGCCGCACGCCCGATCGCCATTAACCACCAGGGCTGGCACGCCGAGCGGATCCTCCGGACGGGCTGCGGGCTGGTGCTCGATCCGCACGACATCGAGTCCGCCGCCGAGAAGCTCGCCGCCGCGCTTTGCGACAAACAATGGTTGGCCGCTGCCGCCGCCGCCGCCGGCCGCGTCGGCCGGGAATGCTTCGACCGCGACAAACTCTGCGATCAACTCGAATCGGTCCTGTCGAAAGCAAAAAAGGGGTCAGGACCCTTTTCGGACGCAAGCAGTGCTATTGTAAAGAACCCGAAGAACTCTGCTTGCGAGCAAGCAGTGGCACACGCTTCTCGGCGGCCGAAAAAGACTCCCGGCCCCTTTTTCGGCAGACGCGCGATAGATCTCGCCGGCGCCGCGGTGATGCTGGTGCTCGCCGCGCCGGTAATGCTGCTGCTGGCCGGGCTGATCCGCCTGACGATGGGTCGCCCGGTGCTGTTCCGGCAACTCCGCGCCGGGCGCAACGGCAGGCCGTTTACGCTCTACAAGTTCCGCAGCATGCGCGAGGCCACCGGCAACGACGGCCGGCCGCTGGCCGACGCCGTGCGGCTGACGCGGCTCGGGCGGCTGCTGCGCCGCACCAGCCTCGACGAGCTGCCGCAACTGCTCAACGTGTTGCGGAGCGAGATGAGCATCTTCGGCCCGCGGCCCTTGCTGATGAAGTACCTCGACCGCTACACTCCCCGCCAGGCGCGGCGGCTTAGGGTCAAGCCGGGCCTGACCGGCTGGTCGCAGGTCAACGGCCGCAACGCCATGAGTTGGGAAGAGAAACTCGCGTTGGATTCCTGGTACGCCGATCACCAGAGCCTGCGGCTCGACGCGCACATCCTGCTGCAAACCTTCGGCAAGGTGCTTCGCGGCGAGGGGATCAACCACCCGCACGACGCCACCATGCCCGAGTTCACCGGTTCACCCGCCTCCGCCACCACGGAGGTGCGGCAATGAGCACGAACCTGCTGTTTACGAGCGTCGGTCGGCGGGTGGAGTTGCTGCGCGGTTTCCGCAGGGCGTACGAGGATTTGGGAATCGGCGGGCGGATCGTGGCGATCGACGCGGACCCCCTGGCGCCGGCGCTGTCGGCGGCCGACCGCCCGTACGTCGTCCCCCCGCTCGACCACCGCGACTACATCCCGCACCTGGCGGAGATAATCCGCCGCGAGCAGGTAACGCAGGCCTTCCCGCTGATCGATCCGGACATCGGCGTGCTGGCCGAGCACCGCGCCACGCTGGAGGCGACCGGTGCGCGGCTGGCGGTGGTCTCGAAGGAGGCGGCGGCGGTGGCCGCCGACAAGTGGCTGACCGGCGAGTTTTTCAGGAAGCTGGGGCTCAGCGTGCCGCGATCGTGGCTGCCCGGCACGCCGCGGCCGGCCGCGGCCGACTTCCCGCTGTTCATCAAGCCGCGATCCGGCAGCGCCTCGCACCAGGCATTCAAGGTCGCCAACGCCGAGCAACTGGACTTCTTCTCGCGTTACGTCGACAACGCGATTGTGCAGGAGTACCTGCCGGGTCCGGAGATCACCAACGACGTGATCTGCGACATCGAGGGCAACGTGCTGTCGGTCGTCTCGCGGCAGCGGATTCGGGTGCGCGGGGGCGAGGTGATCGTGGGCAAGACGATTTTCGACCGGGCAATTGCAGATGCCTGCGGGCTGATCGCCGGGGCCCTGCCGGCGGTCGGACCGATTACCGTGCAGTGCATCCTCAAGGCCGGCGTGCCGTTGTTCACGGAGATCAATGCCCGGCTCGGCGGCGGCCTTCCGCTGGGAATCGCCGCCGGCGCCGACTCGCCGCGGTGGCTGCTGGCCCGCGCGGCCGGCGTTCCCGTCGATATTCCCCCACCGGGCTCCTATCGCACCAACTTGTATCTTTCCCGATTCGACGACTCCCGCTTCAGCAGCGAGGCCGAACGTGAGCAAATGGCAAGCCGTCATATTTGATCTCGACGACACGCTTTATCCGGAACGCCGCTACGTGCACAGCGGGTTTCGGGCGGTGGCCGACTGGGCGCGGCAGCAGTTCGGTTTCCCGACCCGCCGGACCCGCGAAGAACTGGCGCGGCTGTTCGAGCAAGGCATTCGCGGCAGGCTGTTCGACCGCTGGCTGGAGGCCCGGGGCTTGAAAACGGACGATCACATCGCCGCCATGGTGCGGATATACCGCCAGCACGAGCCGCAAATCTCGCCGTATGCCGGCGTGCGGGAGCTGTTGCGGCGTCTCGGCCGGGAGTATCGCCTGGGCCTGTTGACCGACGGTCTGCTTGCGGTGCAGCAACGCAAGGTGCGCGGATTGGGGTTACAGGAGCAGTTCGACGCGATCGTCTACTCGGACCAGTGGGGGCGCGAGGCCTGGAAACCCAGCCTTCGACCCTTCGAGGCGATCCTGCGGCGGCTCGACGTTCCGGCCGCAGAGTCGGTCTACGTGGCCGACAATCCGGCCAAGGATTTTCGCGGCGCACGCGGAGTAGGGATGGGAACCGTTCGCGTCCGCCACGGCGACGGCCTGCACCGCGACCGCCGCGCCGCCGGGCCCGACGACGACGCCAATATCGAAATTGCGGACTTTGACCAGTTGGAGCAGGCTTTGGCCGGATCGGCCGCGGGGCGTTGCCACCCGCCTGTTGCCTCGTTCGCTATGGAACGCATCGCCTGCAAACATGAAATTACACAAGAGTAAGACTCTTCGGCGGATGATCCTGCCGCTGCTTGCGCGGTTTAACCCGGGTGACATCTCGGTCCGGCACGCCTACACGGGCGATCGCATCCGGCTGCATTCCTATCGCCACAAGGGATATTGGTTTTACGGCAAGCGGCGCGAGGCGGCCACCATGTCGCGTTTCCGCCGGCTGATTCCGCCGGGGGCGACCGTGTTGGAAATCGGCGGTCATATCGGCTACGTGGGGCTATACCTGGCGTCCCTGGTGGGCCGGCACGGCCGTGTCTACATCTTCGAGCCGGGGCCGAACAACCTGCCGTATCTCAAACACAATACCCGCGCAAAGGAAAACATCACCGTCGTCGAGGCCGCCGCCGGCAGCCGAAACCAGCGGCAGACCTTTTTCATCGAGAACCTCACCGGCCAGAACAACTCGTTCCTCGGCGACTTTGAAGCCCTGAAAGCCAACAAGAGAAACGCCTACGCCGCCGACGTGCCGGTCGAGGAAGTCTCCGTCGAAGTGGTCACGCTCGACGATTTCTGCCGCCGCCGGGCAATCCGGCCGCAGTTCATCAAGATCGACGTCGAGGGCTTCGAGCTGGAAGTGCTCAAGGGCGCGGCGGGTTTGCTGCGCAACGTCCGGCCATGCCTGATGGTCGAAATCCAGGCCGATCATCCGGCGATCATCGAACTGGCCACCCGGGCCGGCTACCGTGTCTTTACGCCGGAAGGAAAACTCCTCGAACGCGCCGAAGACTTTCGCCCACCGCGCCTCAACACGTTCTGGCTGCCCGAGCAATCGCCCCAGGCCGATGAGTCATCCCCCGGCTGGCTTGCTGCGAAAACGAACCCGGTACAGCACGCCCTCGGCAGTGAATTCCGCTTCGGACAGCAGCCACCCGGGCGTGTATGACGGGCCGCGGGTAACCACGTAGATTCTCCGCCGGCCGGCGGCGGCCAGCCGGGACCTTAGCCGCTCGGCGCCGATCGAAAGCACCTCGACCCCGCGATACTGCGGATGCTCGTTGCGGTAGAACAGCAGTGGATGCAGCGGGGTGCTGTCGGCAACGATGATCCCGTCGGGCGCGGCCTGCTCGAACGCCGCCTCGACGAACCGCGCCGCCGAGTCCTCGTTGTGTTTCCACGGCACCAGCCAGTATCGCAGATCGTCGCGAAAGGGTAGCTGGCGGGTGCGCTTCGCCTGGATTTCCAGGCTGCGTGCAAGCCCGGGACCGGCTGCATAGACCAGCGGCTGCACCGCGACCGACAGGGCCAGCCCGGCGATCGTCAGCCTCCGCAGCAGGGCCGATTTTTCCATCAATGCCGCCGCGCCCACCGCGGCGACCACGGCCAGCATCGTCAGGCTCGGCAGGCTGAAGGTGAACATGTCGGGCCGCGAGTACCGAAGCAGGAAAATGATGTGAATGACCGTGATCGCACCGATCGACCAGGCCAACATCGTGCCCAGCCGGCGCAGCGATACCATGCCGACAACCACCAGCGGCCCGAGTACGCTGATGAAGTTCATCGCCAGAAACGGAAGGTTCCATTGGAGAAACTGCCAGCGTAATCGGGTGCTCAGCACGTCGCTCTGAAAACGCCCGAACAACGCGTCGCCGCTCGCGGCGACAATGCTGCCGGTGGCGATCGCCTGCCGGGCAATCAGCCACAAGTAGGGGGCGGCGCCGAGTAGGTACGCCGCCGCGGCCATCGGCAAGACCCTCGCCGGCAGACGACGCCGATAGACGAGCGTTAAGGCAACCGCCAGGTAAACCGGCAGCGGGAGCAACGCCAGGTTGTGCAGGCTGAAGCCCAGACCGCTTGCCAGCGCCAGCAGCACCAGTGCCGTCCGGCTCGGGCGTTGCGCCAGGCGCAACAGCAACAGCAACTCGATCGTCAGCCCCAGCACGCTCCAGGTGTAGACCTCGGCGAAGGTCGACAGCAGCCAGGGCGTCTGCGCGGTTCCCAGCATCGCGGCGATCAGGAAGGCGGCGATTCGTTTCTGCGTTATCCGGTACGCCAGCACGGCCAGGTTGGCCAGCGCCAAGGCCATGCCCAGCCCGCTGAACAACCCGATCCGACCGGCCATACCGCCGACGGGTACGTGGGCGACGATTTGCGCCAGGGCAATGTACAGTGGATGCGCCTGGGCCAGCCCGTGCCAGCCCGTATAGTCCCCCTGCTGCACGCGGAGTTGAAACAGTCCGCTGTCGCCCCAGTCGACGCCGCGCTGGCAGGTCGCCGCGTAGAGGATCAGGGACACCGCAAAGGTTCCGCACCACAGTGCGGCCGTCTTGGCGGCGTGGCTGTTGCCGGGCTGCCGATCACCGGTCATGCGGTCTTTCATGCTAACGCCGAACAACTTTCCCTTTTTCAAAGTACTCCTTACGCTCGGCGCGAGGAAATCCGTCACGCGGAGCGTAACGAGTACGGTAAACTATTCGCCGGTCGGTCCTTACCGCCGGAGCGTATACCAGAATGGCAGGCGGAATGTCAAGGGGGCGTTACGCTACGATTGGGGGGTGCCACTACGGCCACAGTGGACTCGACTTGCCCGGTATGCACCGGTATACTCCGCGGTCCGCAGTTTTGTTAGATCGCGCTTACGGCGGTCTCGTCATGCAGCACAATCGAAAATCCCTCCAGCGACTGGCGATCGAAGGCGGGCGACCGGTGCGCACGGCCGCGTTTCCGCCCTGGCCGGTGTTCGACGAGGAGCTGATCGCTGCGGCGACCGATGTGCTCCGCAGCGGCAAGGTGAACTACTGGACCGGGCGGCAGGGGCGACGGTTCGAGGAGCAGTTCGCCGCCGCGGCCGGCTGCCGGCACGGCGTGGCCGTGGCCAACGGATCGGTGGCGTTGGAGTTGGCCCTGCACGCCTTGGGAATCGGTTCCGGCGACGAGGTGATCGTGCCCGCCCGCGGCTACATCGCCACGGCAAGCTGCTGCATTATGCGCGGCGCGGCGCCGGTGTTTGCCGACATCGACCCGGCAAGCCAGAACATCACCGCCGAGACGATCCGCAAGGTGCTCAGCCCGCGCACCAAGGCGATCATCGTTGTCCACCTGGCCGGCTGGCCCTGCGATATGGAGCCCATCATGGCCCTGGCCGGCGAGTTCGGCCTGGCGGTGATCGAGGACTGTGCCCAGGCACACGGTGCGCGTTACCGGGGCAGGCCGGTCGGGTCGTTCGGCCACGCGGCGGCGTTCTCCTTCTGCCAGGACAAGATCCTTACCACCGGCGGCGAAGGCGGAATGCTGACGACCAACGAGCGATCCATCTGGCGCAGGGCGTGGAGTTTCAAGGACCACGGCAAGAGCTGGCAGGCCGCAAAACACCCAGACAAGACCCGAGTGTTCCAGTGGTTGCACGAATCGTTCGGCACCAACTGGCGGATGACGGAGATGCAGGCCGCCCTGGGGCGAAAGGCGCTGGGCAAGTTGCCCGGCTGGCTGGCCGCCCGACGAAAACACGCCGCCGTGCTCGATCGCCGGTTTGGCCGTCTGCCGCAGCTTCGGCTGGCGGTTCCGCCCGACCACATCGACCATGCCTATTACAAATACCACGTTTTCCTGCGCGGCGAACTGTTGCGCCCGGGTTGGTCGCGCGACCGAATCGCCCGCGCCGTCCAGGCCGAAGGTGTCCCCTGCGGCAGCGGAATGTGCCCGGAAATCTACCTCGAAAAAGCCTTCGAGCAGACGCCCTGGCGACCCCGCCGGCGGTTGCCGGCCGCCGAAAAACTCGGCCAAACCAGCCTGATGTTCCAGGTGCATCCCACGCTGACGGATCGCGAGTTGCAGGACACCTGCCGGGCGGTGGCGAAGGTGTTGCACGCCGCCTGCGTTGACACTCAAAGCACTCTCGACAAGGCTGCTTGACGCCAATAGCCGCCGCGCAACGCGTCGCGGGGGCGTTGCGAACACCGGTGTTTGTTGTACGATGGCCTTCCAAGGCGGTCGATTGTCCCGCGATACAACGGCCTCGGAAGGCCATTGTACACCTGAAAACGGAAGAGCCATCTCCATCAGCGCCCATGAGCCAAGGCGGCAACCAAGCTGGCGGCGACCTGCTGACGCGGCGGCAGATGGCACTCGCCGCGGCGGTGTTCGGCCTCTTGTTTTTTGGGCTCTGGGCATTGGGGCGGCTGTTGCTCTCGGCCAACCGGCTGCACGGCTGGCAGATCGACTGCCCGGCAAATTTCCCCCTGAGCATGTTGGAGCTAAGGCTGCCGGGACTCCGCGCGCCGCTATGGCCGCTGGGCGTCGCCGCGGCGATGCTGCTGATCTTCGCACTGCTGACGTGGAAGTTGCGTCGCGTTACGTCGGGGTTGCTTGCGATTCTGCTGGTTGGTTTCGCGCTGGTGCTGGGCACGAATCTGATCCACGGCCCGGACTACGGCCTGAGATATCCTCAGCAAGGCCCGCCCAACTACCGGCAATACTATCACGACGCCGTGCAAGTGACTTCGGTCCTGGAATTCCTTGGTGAATTTGAGCGGCGGCAGCCGGGCCTGGGTTGCCACAGCCGCACCCACCCGCCGGGCGCGGTGTTGTTCTTCCACGCGTTGGCCAAGACGGTCAAATACCCGGCCGCCATATCGGTTGCCATCGCCGCGTTGTCGGTAGGGCTGTTGGGTGGGTTTTTCTATGGGATCATCCGCCGGGAATTCAGCCGCCCGACGTGCCGCTACGCCACGCTTCTGCTGTTGCTTGTTCCCAGCGTGCAAATCTACTGCTGCGCCAGCCTGGATGCGGTGATTGCCGGCTGTTTTCTGGGCGTGGTGTTCTTCTTCGGCCATCCGAATCGGCGGATCGCCGCGATCGGGGCAATCATCTGCCTGTTCTGCGCTTCGCTGCTGACGTTTGCGGCCTGCTTCCTCGCGCCGGTGATGATCGGTGTAGAGATTATCACCCGCAGAACGGTCCGCCGCTCGGCCGCGATCCTGTTGGGCACGACCGTGCTGTACATCCTGCTATACGTTTTCACCGGACTGAACTACGCCGGTTCTTTCGCCGTCGCCTCGGCGCTGGAGAACCCCGGCGGATTCCTGCTGCTGGCCGAACCGGCCAACTACCTGTTCACCCGGCTGGAAGATGCCTGCGAGATCCTTGTATTTTTCGGGCCGTTCCTGCTGGTGCTTTTCGCCGGCGGGGTCGGCACAATGTGGCGAGGGCGACCGCGGAGAGAATTGCTCGCCTGGACCTTGCTGGGCGCCGGCACGCTTGTGGCAATGTTCCTCAGCGGCGCGTTCCGCACCGGGGAGACCGGCCGGGCGTGCCTGTTCATCGTGCCCTACCTGATGTTTCCCGTCGCCGCGCAGATCGACCGCGGCCGCCCGCGGCACTACGAGCGGCAAGTGCTGCTGTGGCTGGTCTTCGGCCAGACGCTGGTCATGCAGACGTTTGGCGGGTACGTGTGGTGAGCGTGTAGCATTTCCGTAACACGTCGTACGACGGCCTGAAGTGTTGCGCATTTGCCTGGATTTTCGGGCGAGCAGGGGCCGACATCACAGAAGGTGGCCAAATTGCGCCCCGCTTTTCCCAAATCCCACGGAGGACGACATTGGCAGATACAGGTCGCTTTCGGGCCTTTTATCTCTCCTATTTATCCAGCCCGGCCGTTGATCGCCCAATTTATCGGGTGATTCAGCGGCAAGGAGTGTCCCAGATTCTCGAATTGGGCGTCGGCGCCGGGCGTCGGGCGAGGCGGATGATCGAGCTTGCCCGACACTGCTGTCCCTCGAAAAAGATTCAGTTCGTCGGATTGGACCTGTTCGAGGACCGATCCTCTTTAGACGGGCCGGGCGTGACGCTGAAAATGGCGCATCGACTGCTCAAGCCCACCGGCGCCCGAGTGCAGCTCATACCCGGGGACCCGTTCTCGGGACTCGCTAATGCGGCCAATTCACTGGGGCAAGTTGATCTGATTGTGATCTCGCCCCGACTCGACCCGCGAAGCCTTGCCAGGGCGTGGTTCTATATCCCCCGATTGCTGCACCCGCAGACAAAGGTATTCGAGGAGCAACTGCTGCGGGGCGGGCAGCGGGTATTGCGCCCACTCGATCACCGGCAAATCGCCTCGCTGGCCGCCGCCAGCGTTCGGCGGCGAGCCGCCTGAAAAAACGGCTCCTTCCGTTTCCGGGTGCCGACACCGGCACCTTTCTTGTACGACGGCCTTCCAAGGCCGTCGATTTCCCTGCGATACAAGGGGAGAATAGCCGGGCCGCAACGCGGCCCGGGAACCCCGTGTTTTGCGACTTTTCCCCGGGCCGCATTGCAACCCGGCTATTCTGCTCTCTGTTCGCAGTAGTCTCTTGGAAGTGCTGAAGAACGCCAAAAGCCGGCCCGGGATCGCATAAATGCGGTCGCTACCAGCGGGTCGACTGGTCGGCGAACCGAGAGACGATATAATGGGTCACTCTGGTAAGATACCAAACTACTCGCCTACGCAATCATGGCTACAGAACCCGCCCCGCGCACGATGTTCGAGAAGATCTGGGACGACCACGTGGTCGATTCCCAGCCGTCCGGGCAGAGCATCCTCTACATCGACCTGCACCTGGTCCACGAGGTCACCAGTCCGCAGGCCTTCGAGGGTCTCCGCATCGCCGGCCGCAAGCTGCGCCGGCCCGGCCGGACCGTGGCCGTGGTAGACCACAACGTGCCGACCACCGATCGATCGTTGCCGATCGCCGATCCGATCTCCAAACAGCAGATCGACACCTTGCGGGAGAACTGCCGGCAGTTCGGCGTTCGGCTGTACGATATCGACGATCCCCAGCAGGGCATCGTACACGTGATCTCACCGGAGTTGGGTTACACCCAGCCGGGGATGACGATCGTCTGCGGCGACAGCCACACCGCCACCCACGGTGCGTTCGGCTCGCTGGCCTTCGGCATCGGCACCAGCGAGGTCGAGCACGTGCTGGCCACGCAGACCCTGCTGCAGCACAAGGCCAAGACTTTCGAGATCCGCGTCGGCGGACGGCTGCCCTTCGGCGTTACCGCCAAGGACCTGATCCTTCACGTCATTGGGCGGATTTCGACCAGCGGCGGGACCGGCTACTGTATTGAATACACCGGCGAGGCGATTCGGGAACTGGGAATGGACGAGCGAATGACCGTCTGTAACATGTCCATCGAGGCCGGCGCCCGCGCCGGACTGATCGCGCCCGACGAAACCACTTTTCAATACCTGCGAGACCGGCAGTTCGCGCCGGCAGATCTCGACACTGCCGTGCGGCACTGGCGACAATTGCCCTCCGACAAGGGCGCCCGATACGATCGCACCGAACGATTCGACGCCGCCGGGATCAAGCCGCAGGTCACCTGGGGCACCACGCCGGGGCAAGTCGCCGACGTCGACGCCGTCGTCCCCCGACCGCAAGACTTCGACCAGCCCGACCAGCAAGACGCCGCGGCCAAGGCACTGAACTACATGGGCCTTCAAGGCGGCGAAGCGATCACCTCGATCCCCGTCGACTGCGCCTTCATCGGCTCGTGTACCAACGGTCGAATCGACGACCTCCGCGCGGCGGCCACCGTGTTTCGCGGGCATCGCGTGGCCGACACGGTGGAAGTCCTGGTTGTGCCCGGCAGCGGCATGGTCAAGCGAGAGGCCGAAGCCGAGGGTTTGGACAAGGTTTTCCGGGCGGCGGGCTGCCAGTGGCGCGAGCCCGGCTGCAGCATGTGCCTGGCAATGAATCCCGATAAACTCCTGCCCGGCCAACGCTGCGCCGCCACGAGCAACCGGAACTTCGAGGGCCGGCAGGGCAAGGGCGGGCGGACACACCTCGTCTCGCCCGCCATGGCCGCCGCCGCCGCTGTGGCCGGACACTTCGTCGATATCCGCCAGTGGGAGTTTAAGTGAGAGATTGCAGATTGCAGATTGCAGATTGAAGATTGCAGATTTGGGATGGTTGACTGGCGGTTGGCGATTCGGCCGGTGCGTCGGACTCTTCCGCCGCTCAGTCGCCGCCGAAAACCCCGGCGAAATGACTAATGTCCAATGACCAATCTCCAATCTCCAATCTGCAATCTGCAATCTGCAATCCCTGGCCCTTGGCGCAACTCATGAAAGCCTTCACCACACACACCGGGTTGGTCCTGGCGATGGACCGCCGCGACGTCGATACCGACCAGATTATTCCCAAGCAATTCCTCAAGCGGATCGAGCGGAGCGGTTTCGGGCAGTTCCTGTTCTTCGATTGGCGGTTCCTCGAAGACGGCGGCGATAACCCGGACTTCGAACTGAACCTGCCCCGCTACGCCGGCGCCACCATCCTGCTGGCAAGGCGAAACTTCGGCTGCGGCTCCAGCCGGGAGCACGCGCCCTGGGCACTGGCCGATTACGGCTTCCGCGTGCTGGTGGCGCCGAGCTTCGCCGATATCTTCTACAACAACTGCTTCAAGAACGGACTGCTGCCGATCAAGCTCGACGAAGCGGCCGTCGACGACCTGTTCATCCGGGCCGCAAGGCACCAAGGCTACAAACTCAGCGTCGATCTTCAGGACCGGACGCTTAGCGACGAGCACGGGCTATCGCTGGCCTTCGAGATCGACGATTTCCGCCGCCGCTGCCTGCTCGACGGCCTCGACGACATCGCCCTGACACTCCAGCAAGAAGAGAAGATCGCCGCGTACGAGAAGGCGCACGGGATTGTCTGATACGGGCCTAACGGCTACCATGTAACCTGCTCAGGAGACGAGCCGTGTCAATCGCGATCTTCATAGACGCCGAGGCTATAGCCGAGTTCTGTCGGCGATGGAGGATTACGGAATTGGCCGTCTTCGGTTCGGTCTTGCGCGACGATTTCGGACCCGACAGCGACCTGGACGTTCTCGCCAGCTTTGCAGACAATGCCGACTGGAGCCTCCTGGATCATGTGCAGATGGAGGAAGAGCTGTCGGAACTCGTCGGTCGCAAGGTGGATCTGGTCAGCCGGCGGGGCATCGAGCAAAGTCGTAACTGGATTCGCAAGAACGCTATTCTCTCACAAGCGGAGCGTATCTATGCGGGCGGATGATGCCACACTCCTTGATATTCTCAACGCTGCAAGGCTCGTCGTTGACTTTACCAAAGGCATGCACAAGAGCGCCTTCCTGGCTGATGCAAAGACGCAATCAGCCGTCCTGCACCAGTTGCTCATCGTCGGCGAGGCGGTCAAACGTCTTTCCCATCAGTTCCGCAAAGATCAGCCGGTCTTGCCTTGGAAGACAATTGCCGCGATGCGCGACAAACTGATCCATCATTATAACGGCGTTGACCTTGATGAAGTGTGGCGGACTCTCCAGCGCGATCTTCCAAACCTCATCGAGGAAGTCGAACGGCTTGTCCAACAGGACAAGGATCACTGACAGCGGCTGAGTTGACGGCCCGTCCTAATCCAGAACGAAAAGGAAATGCAAAATGAAGTACCTGGTGACCATGGAACTCGTCGGGGCCCCGCCGGAAATGCCCGAAGAACTCCTCCAGCACGTCGAGGAAGTCATCATACCCAGCCACGAAGCCTTCATGAAACTGGAAGCGGAAGGGAAGATCCTCGCCGGCGGCGATCTTACCGGCCGAAGGGGCTCGGTCTTCATCCTGGAGGCCGACTCCAATGCCGAGGTCAGCGAGATCCTGATGTCGCTGCCAAGCTGGTCCACGCAAGACGTCGACGTGGTGCCCCTGGAAGACTTCGAGCATCGGCAGGCGACGCACCAACAGTATGCCGACCGACTCAAGGCGATCCTGGGCGAGTAGCGGGCGGAGTCCGGTCGAAGGCGATTCGCCGCTCGCACCATCGGGCGATTCGCAGCAGGGCCGCCTCTTCGTGACGGCGGCCGACCAGTTGCACATCCACCGGCAGGCCGTCCTCGGCAAGCCCGGCGGGAATCGAAACCACCGGCAATCCGGCCACGCTCCAGGGGGCCTGGAACTTAGGCGAGCCCGTACTGCCGAGGCTCAGCGGCGGGGCAGTTGTGTCGGTGGAGGGCATGATCAGCGCATCGACGCCCTCGAGCAGCGCAGCCACGCGATGGGAGTACCGCCGTTGCCGGGCCAAGGCCTCGGCATAGTCGATGGCCGGGATCCCCAGCCCCTCGTCGAGCAACTGCGAAATCAGCGGCCCGTACGACTGGCGATGTGCCGCAAACTGCCGCCGGTGGAATGCCGCCGCCTCGACGGCCATGATCCGGCGGTGCATGGGCTGCACCTGCTCGAAACCGTCGGCGAAGGCCGCCCTTTCTATTTGCGCATCGCAGTTGCGCAGTTTTTCCAGCGCCGCCGCGGCAACTTCACGAACCGCCCGATCGGCCCCTTCCATGAAGAACTGCTCGACGAGCCCCAGACGCGGCGGCGCTTGTTCTTCAGCGTCGAGCGGCCCCGCGCCATCTTCGGCCCTCATGCACCGCAGCATAACAGCCAGGTCATCGACGCATCGGGCCATGGGACCGGGATGGTCCAGGTGATAGCTGACGGGCACGACGCCCTCGACGCCAAGCGCGCCGAAGGTCGGCTTGCAGGTGGCCACCCCGCAGTAGCTTGCCGGGCGCACCAGCGATCCGCCCGTCTGCGTACCCAGCGCGGCGAAACACATGCCGGTGGCCACGGCCACGGCCGATCCGCTGCTGGACCCGCCCGGCGTGTGCCGCGGGTTCCAGGGGTTAAGCGTTGGCGAGGGGTCGAAGCAGGCGAACTCGACGGTGACCGTCTTGCCGAGGATCACCGCCCCGGCGCGTCGCAAGGCGGCCACCAGCGGCGCGTCTTCGGCGGCCAGGTGGTTTTCGCGCAGCGGCGAGCCGGCGCGGGTGGGCATTCCCGCC
>Ga0180429_10003031_pt1 | contig 13693 bp, 8 predicted proteins | sample SS_ome_FD_132428 | JGI IMG/M metagenome (GOLD analysis project Ga0180429, IMG submission 132428) | Hypersaline lake sediment archaeal communities from the Salton Sea, California, USA - SS_1_S_1 metaG | ecosystem: Environmental > Aquatic > Non-marine Saline and Alkaline > Hypersaline > Sediment ...
CCGCTTGTTTCGAACAGGTCCGCCGAGCCGTGGATGCGTCGCGCAAACTCGCTGTCCTGGTCGTCGTCCCCGCGCCAGAAACGGCGCACGGAATCACGGAACTTATCGTTCCATTCGGACCAGCCTGCGGGAAAACGGCCGAGCTGATATCCGCCGGGACCCGGGTCCCGGGCTCGGCAATCAGCCGCGCGGACTCGAGTGTGGGATCCGAGCTGATTCGGCTCAAAAGCGCGTGCGATTTGCTGAATCCGTGCCGGCTTCGGCCCAGGACCGTCGCCAGGTCGAAACGGAAACCGTCGACACCCATCTCGGCATGCCAGTAGCGCAGGCTGTCCAGCACCAGGTTCTGGGCGCGGATGTCTTCTGTATTCAGCGTGTTACCGCAACCGGTGTCGTTGATGTAATGCTGCGGCTGGCCGGGCGCCAGGCGATAGTAGGCCTGGTTGTCGATACCGCGAAAACTCAGGCTTGGCCCGCGTTCGTTGCCTTCCGCCGTGTGGTTGTAAGCGACATCGAGGATGACGTCGATGCCCGCGTCGTGGATCGCGTTGACCATCTCGCGGAACTCGCCCACCGGGTCGCTTGCGCCCAGTCGCCCCTCGGGCGTAAAGAACTGGATGCTGTTGTAGCCCCAGAAATTGCGCAGGCCCTTCTCGACGAGGAATTGCTCGTCCACCCTCGTGTGAACCGGCATCAGTTCCAGCGACGTGATACCCAGGGCCTTGAGGTATTCCAGGATCTTGGCGTTGCACATGCCGCGAAAGCGGCCGCGTTCTTCTTCCGGAATATCGGGGTGCCGCATCGTGTAGCCGCGCACGTTGGCTTCGTAAACGACAGCCGACGACCAGGGCACCACGGGACGGCGAAACAGGAAACAGGTTCCGCCATCCTCGACCACGCAGAACGGAACATCAGCTGCACTGTCGGCATCGGACCGGATCCACTCGTCCGGCTTCGAAACATCGTAGTCGAACAGCGCGGGGCTCCATCGAAAACGTCCTTCGAGGCGGCGCGCATAGGGATCCAGCAACAGCTTGGCCGGGTTATGGCGCAGGCCCTGTACCGGGTCCCACGGCCCGTGTACGCGATAACCGTAGCGCTGCCCGGGCCGGCAGCCGGGAACAAAGCCGTTCCAGACGCCGTTGTGCTGCGCCGGCATGAAATGGCGGGCGGTGGTTTCTCCCGCCTCGTCAAACAGGCAAAGTTCGACTGCATCGGCCTGGCTGGCGTAAAGCGCGAAGTTGACGCCGCCTTCGAGCGCCGTCGCACCCAGCCGACTGTAGTCACCGTTCTCGATCATCGTACTGACCATGGATCAGCCCGGCACCCGCGTATTGCGTTCGACCATGGCCGCAACCTGCTCCGCGAGACGGGCATCGATGTCCTGTTCCTGCATGCGCCAGCGCCAGTTGTTGCTGGTCGTTCCCGGCGTGTTGAGACGCGCTTCCGAGCCCAGGCCGAGAAAGTCCTGCATGGGCGCGACCGCCAGGCTGGCGTTGCTTGAAAAGGCCAGTTCGATCATGTCGCTGTGGATCGTTTCCGGGCTGCCGCCGGTTCTTTCGAGCACCAGGGCCTGGCTTTGTTTGACCTCTTCGGCGGTTCGCGTATCGCTGCCGGTTCCATGGAACCAACCGACCGTCGTGTCGTTGTCGTGCGTTCCGGTGTAGCACACGCTGTTTTCATCGATGCCATCGAAATCGAAGTCGGGGTCGCCCACCTCGAACTGCAGCACGACCATGCCCGGAAAGCCCTGGCCAAGGCGCAGCGCATCGACTTCCGGCGTGATCACGCCAAGATCCTCGGCGACGATACCGAGCGGGCCGAGGGCCTGGTTCATTGCCCTGAACAATGCATCGCGCGGTCCCGGAACCCACTCGCCGTTCTTCGCGGTCGTTTCACTATACGGTACTGACCAGTACGACTCAAAGCCGCGGAAATGATCGATGCGAACCAAGTCGCACTGCCCGGCCATGTGGCGCATGCGCTTGATCCACCATGCGTAACCGGTTTGTTCGTGATAATCCCAGTCATAAAGCGGATTACCCCAGAGCTGGCCGTCTGAGCTGAAATAGTCCGGCGGAACACCTGCCACGTGCGAGGGCACGCCGTCGTCATCGAGCAGAAGCATTTCACGATGTGACCAGGCGTCCGCGCTGTCCAGCGCGATGTAAATCGGAATATCGCCAAACAGTTGGATGCCGCACTCGGTCGCATGCAGGCGCAGCTCGCGCCACTGGCGGTCGAACAGGAACTGGGTCACCTGGGTCGCCACGATCGCGTCGCGGTGCTGATCGCGAATCTTCTGCAGCGCAGGCTCGTCCCGGCGAATGAAAGACCTGTCCCATTCCGGCCAGGGGCGTTCACCGTGCATCGTCTTCAGCTGCCGAAACAGGGCATAGTCCCGGACCCAGTCACCGTTCCTGTGCAGGAATTCCTCGTACTCTGTCATCAGCGCGCCGCCGCGCCGGGCGGAAAGACGAGCGGCCGCCTCTTTCAGCAGCGCACGCTTGGCTGGAATCAGGCGCCCGTAATCGCAATGGTCCCGGGGCAGGGCTTTGAGCGGCGCGAGCTCCGGCTCGTGCAGCAAACCCAGTTCCACGAGTTGGTGCAGGCCGATCAGGTTGGCGTTGCCGGCAAAGGCTGAAAGCGGCTGGTAAGGCGAGTCGCCATAAGCGGTTGGGCCCAGCGGGAGAAACTGCCAGACGGAAATGTCCATGTCGGCCAGGGCATCGACAAAGGCATGCGCGCTCTCGCCGATGTCGCCGATGCCATGCTCGCCGGGAAGCGCGCTCACATGCATCAGCACACCGGCGCTGCGGCCCATCTCCTGCAGGTAGGAAGGCGTGGTTGAAGGATTGTTCATTTTTATTCTTGCCCTTTCTGTCCGGGTTCACCGACGAGCACGCGGTACGACCAGGGCGCGAGCTTCACGCCAGGGTCCGCTTCGAGAGTCACGGTCCCGCCGGTGGCGAAATCGCGGTAACGCCCGGCGAGGTGCCCGCCTTTGAACTGCACGGACACGGCCTCGTCGGACAAATTGAAAGCGCCGAACACGCGGTCTTTGCCGTTGTCGCGCAAAAAACTGAAAACGCGGTCTTCCGCGTCGTTGAAGACTTGCTCCATCGAAGCGCCCCAGGCCCCGTTCCACAGGGCACTGTTGCTTTTCTTGAGCGCGAACAGGCGCCGGTACAGATTTTCTACCGGATGCGCCCGCCAGTCGATGGGGTCCCGGTCGAAAAACGCCAGCCTTTTCGGATTGCCTGCTTCCTGGCCGTTGTAGATGAGCGGGATGCCCCGGCTGACCACCGAGAGCACGATGGCGCTCTCCAGCGCATCGCCAAACGCCTCGAACTGGGTGCCTTCCCAGGAATTCTTGTCGTGGTTGCTGACGAACAGCATGCGCATCGCGTCCAGCGGCCAGCTGCCCTCTTCCTCGTAGTGGTAAACGTGCAGGGCGGAGACGTCGGCCTCGCCCTGGGCGATGCGGTGGACCGTCTCGTACCACTCCCAGGCATACGTTGCGTCAAAGGCCCTGGCGTGCAGCCCCGGCGTCTTCCACTCGGCCAGCATGAACACCGGCTTGATACGTTCCAGTTCGGCGCGCAGGGCGTCCCAGAAGGCCACCGGCACGAAACCGGCGACATCGCAGCGGAAACCGTCCACGCCCACGTCCCTGACCCACCAGGCCATCACGTCGGCCATGTAGTCCCACAGCAGCGGCCGGCTCCAGTCCAGCTGCACCACGTCCGACCAGTCGGTCCAGGCCGGCGGGTACGGCTCACCGGCGCGGTTTCGGCTGAACCAGTCCGGCTGCTGTTCGACCAGGGGATTGTCCCAGGCCGTGTGATTGGCCACCCAGTCGAGGATCACGTACAGCCCGAGCTCATGCGCCGCCGCGATAAAGGCCTTCAGATCGTCCAGGCTGCCGAATTCAGGATTGACGCCGTAGTAATCGAGAACCGAGTACGGGCTGCCGAGCGGTCCCTTGCGGTGCTTTTCGCCGATCGGGTGGACCGGCATCAGCCAGACGATACGCACGCCCAGGTCCCGCAGCCGGGGCAGTTGTTCCTGCGCGGCCCGAAACGTGCCTTCCGGTGTGAACTGGCGCGTGTTCAGCTGGTAGATCGCAGCGTCCCGGCTCCATTCGGGATGCGTGAGCCGGACAAAAGGGCCCGTATCGAATCGCTTGTCCATGGAAGGTTTTGCCTCGTTATCGGCAGCGGTTGGCAGGGCCAGCAGCAAACCCAGCAGCAACAGAATGGTCCTGGTCATTGTCCCGGCTCCGCTGCGCGGTCCACGGCCATCGTGGCCAGGCCCGCCAGGGCCATCAGCGCGCCGCCGATCACCAGCCCGAAGATCGCCCGGCCGTCGAACAATTCCCTGAGCACCAGTCCGAGCACGCTGGCGGCGATCAGCTGGGGAATGACGATAAAGAAATTGAAGATACCCATGTAGATGCCCATCTTCGCGGTTGGCAGGACGTCCGACAGCAGGGCGTAGGGCAGCGACAGGATCGAGGCCCAGGCTATGCCCACGCCGACCATCGGCAGGATCAGCCAGGCGGGATCGCGGATAAACAGGAAGCTGACCAGGCTGGCGCCGCCGATAATCAGATTGATCATGTGGCTGACCCGGCAGCCCAGCCGGCGCGCCATCAGGGGAATGAACAGGGCGGCGAGGGCGGCGAAGCCGTTGTAAGCCGCGAACAGCACGCCCACCCAGTTGGCACCGTCGTTGTAGGCCTGGCCAGAGGCATCGCTGGCGCCGAAATGGAATGCCGTGACGGCCGCCGTACTGTAGATCCACATCGCGAACAGGGCGAACCAGGCAAAAAACTGCACGACGGCGAGTTGCTTCATCACGCGTGGCATGTGAAACAGGTCATCGACGATCTCGTAGAGCCCGTTCGCCACGTTTCCGGCGGACTGCATCATCGCGGTGACGATCTGCAGCAGACCGAAGGCAATGGCGCCGATGGACAGGATGTACAGCTGCTTGTCCAGGCCGGCGGCCACGATCCAGGCCAGCAGTGCGGATCCGGCGGCGATCCACGCCAGCCCGCCGTTGCGGTATTTCGCCGCCGGTCGCGGCTCGCGCTCGGCCACGAGTTCACTTTCATCGCTGTCCGCCTCGAACTCGGCAATTTCCTCGGGCGAGTACTCGCGGCTGGAAAACACGGTCCAGGACACTGCGCCGAGGAACACGATGCCGCCGAGGTAAAACGACCATTTCACGCTGTCCGGGATCTGGCCCGGCCCTGCAACGTTGGAAACGTCGAACCAGTTGGTCATCATCCACGGCAGCGCGGAGGCTACGATGGCGCCGATGCCGATGAAGAAGCTCTGCATCGCAAACCCCAGCGTGCGCTGTTTCTGCGGCAGGTTGTCACCGACGAAGGCGCGAAACGGCTCCATCGAGATGTTGATACTGGCATCCATGATCCATAGCATGCCCGCCGCGATCCACAGCGTGGGCGAGTTCGGCATCACGAAAAGCGCCAGCGAGGCCAGTATCGCACCGACCAGGAAAAACGGACGCCTCCGCCCCAGCCGGTTCCAGGTGCGGTCGCTCATGTAGCCGATGATCGGCTGCACGATCAGGCCGGTGACCGGGGCGGCCACCCACAGGATCGGCAGGTCCTCGATTTCCGCGCCGAGGGTCTGGAAGATCCGGCTGACATTGGCGTTCTGCAGGGCGAACCCGAACTGGATGCCAAGGAAGCCGAAACACATGTTCCAGATCTGCCAGAAACCGAGCTGTGGTTTTTGCCGTGCCACCATCAGGGCCTGTCAACACTCACTGGAACGGTATCCCCGGAAGCCTCGAAGCGGACCGCGGCACCGCCGCCGGGCGCCAGCCAGAGTTCCATGACGTCATCGTTCGTGACGGCACGCTTTTCAATATCGACCGGGTAGGGATTGTTCTTCCAGTCGGCGCTCGCGCCGTCGCGGTAGACATGCGCCGTGTAGACATGCCCCGGTTCAAGGAAATCCAGCGCAATCGAAAGGTCCCGCTCATTCGAATCCGTGACCGCGCCGAGGTACCAGTCCGGCCCGCCGCGCTCCTGCCGCGCAAACGCAACGTACTCGCCGACCTCGCCGGCCACGGCGATGCTTTCTTCCCAGTCGGTCGGGACGTCGACGATAAACTGGAACACGTCCGGGCGCGCCTCGTAGTTTTCCGGCAGGTCGGCCGCCATGTGTACCGGGCTGTACAGCGTCACGTACAGGGCCAGCTGCTTGGCCAGCGTGGTGTTCACGCGGTGGCGCCAGTCCAGGCCGTCGAAGGTCAGGTCGAAAATGCCGGGCGTGAAGTCCATCGGGCCGGCCAGCAGGCGAGTGTAGGGCAGGATCGCGGTGTGCTTCGGCGGGTTGGGCGGATTGCCCCAGGCGTTGAATTCCTGACCCTTGGCGCCCTCGCGCGTCAGCCAGTTGGGGTAGGTGCGGCGCAGGCCCGTGTCCTTGACCGGTTCGTGCGTGTTGATGCTGATGCGGCGCTTCGCCGCCTCGGTGACCGAGCGCAGGTATTCGCCGACCATGAACTGGCCATCGTGCCATTCGTACTGCGCGATGCCGTTTTCGTCGATCCGGCGGATATCGCCGCCGTCGGCCACGTAACCGGTCTTGACCTGGCTCACCCCGAGTTTTTCGTAGAGGTCGTAGGCGTCCGCCATCTGGCTCGCGTAGTTGCTGATGTTGCCCGAGGTCTCGTGGTGACCGATCAGGCGTACGCCTTTCTTCAGCCCGTAGCGGGTGACTTCGTCGATATCGAAGTCCGGGTAACTCTCGGTGAAGCTGAACAGGTCTCCGTTGTGGAACCAGTCGCCGTCCCAGCCGACGTTCCAGCCTTCGACCAGCACACCGTCGAAGCCATGCTTCGCGGCGAAGTCCATGTAGCGCTTCGTCTCTGCGGTGGTGGCGCCGTGAATGATTCCGCTGCCCCAGGTTTTCCGCTTGATGTGCATCGCCCACCAGATGCCGACGTACTTGCCCGGCTGCACCCAGGAGACGTCACCCAGCGCGTTCGGTTCGTTCAGGTTCAGGATCAGGCTGGAATTCAGCAGGCCGGTGGCCGCTTCTGCGACCTGGATGGTCCGCCAGGGGGTCTTGAACGGCGCGGCCGTCTTCACGCGCACGCCGTCCGACCAGGGCGTCAGGTTTGCCTGGAAGACGCCGGGCCGGCGCTGGTCCAGCACGAAACCCGCATAGTCCACCAGGGCCGCCTCGTGGATGCTGACGTGCGTCCCACGCGGCGTGCGCAGCGTGAATGGCGAATGTGCCGTTTCGATGCCCTCGAGACCGGTCATGCGGTAGAGGTATTCGTAACGGTTGTAGCGACGCCCGGGAATCCACCAGGCGGTCGAGTCTTGCGGCAGCGCGAACTCGGTCAGTTCGTCAACAATATGCAGCGTTCCGAATCCTTCCTGCTCCGGCACCTCGTAGCGAAAACCGAGGCCGTCGTCGAACACGCGCACACGCAGGTCGATGCGCCCACCCTGCGGGTTCTGCAGCGACAGCAGCAGCTCCTCGTGCCGGTCGCGCACGACCCGGCGCTCGCCCCAGGGCTGCTCCCAGGTCGAGTCATGGCTGTTCGTATTCACACTGACCAGCTCGAGGCCGCGGTCGAAACCGTGCTGCTTGGCAAAACGCATGCCGAGCCGGGCGTCGCGGACAATGGTCTCGGAGCCAAAAGTAAGCGAGTAAGTCTTGCCGCCGAAGCGGCCTTCGTTCAGCGTGAATCGGAGGCGGCCATCCGGAGAAGACACCGTGGCCAGGGAACGGTCTTCGGGCGGAGCCAGCAGGAAAGTCAGCGGCAACTGCAGGCGCGCGCGCCAGGCGTCCTCGCTGTGGTCGGCGCCCTGGTCCACGTACGTTACCCAGTTATTCTGTTCGTAGCCTTTTTCGCGCATCACCGCGTCTACGCCGCGCTGCAGTTCCGGGTAGGCCGCGTCGAGCCCCTCGGTGCCGTGGTCGAACCAGACCCGCTTTCCGCCCGGCAGGGATCCGGCCAGGAAGTCACGCATCGCCGCCGGGAAAGGGCTCTCCCGCCCCGGCAGGGCGCCAGGCCAGTGCGTGGACAGGCAGCCCGCGCCGCCAAAAACGTCGGGGTAGCGCGCCAGCGCGTAGATCGAGATAAGCCCACCCATGCTCGAGCCCATGATGAACGTGTTCCCGGGATCGGACAGCACCGGGAAGCGCAGGTCGATATAGGGCTTGAGCTCCTCGACCAGGAAGCGCAGGTAGCTGTCGGAGCGCAGTGTATCGCGCAATTCCGCGGCAACGTCGCCACCGGCGGCGATCCAGGCCTCTCGCTGTGCGGGTTCCATCTGCCGCACGGGCTGCTCGGGCAAGTACTCGGCATTGCGCTCCTGCCCGGCGTTCGGAACGCCGACAACGATAAAGTCACGCACCGCTTGCTCCGCCATCAACCGGGAGGCAACCTCGTCGACACCCCATTCCTGTCCGTTCCAGGTCACGGCAGCGTCGAACAGCATATCCCCGTCGTGCATGTACAGAACGGCATACTCGCCGTTTTCATCGAAGTCGTCGGGCAGCCAGACGTAAACGTCACGCGCAGGCACGAACCGCGAATCGAAATCGCCGATCACGACGAGTTCCCCGGACGAAACCGTGGGCTGGCTGTTCGCCGACAGCGCCGGTGCGGCAAGAACCGCTGCCATGGTGAGCAGGCTGACGCAGATGGTGCCTATAATTCTCATGTAATCCCCGGGTCCCCGATATCGATCCTGAATTTATTCCAGACGGGTAGAAGTGAAAAGCTAATCGACCCGCAATTCCAATTCCACACTACAGTAGGTGAATACGATTTCAGACGAACACAACGCGGCCACTTTTTTCTAGAATCATGAACATGAAACGAATCACTCTGCTACTGGTACTGTTTTTCGCCCTGCCCTGGCAGGCCTCGGCCAATGCTGAAACCATCGAGCGCGTGGAGCCCCCGTTCTGGTGGACCGGGTTCAGGGAAACCGGGCTGCAGCTGCTGGTATACGGCGAGGATATCTCACGCTACACCCCCGCGGTGGACCATGCGGGCATCACGATCGAGCGCGTCGAGACCGTCGACAGCCCGAACTACCTCTTCCTTTACCTGGACATCGGCCCGGCAACCGGGCCCGGCGCGTTCGATATCGCTTTCAGCGACGGCGACGACGAGCTGGTGCACCGCTACACGCTGAAGCGCAAGAACGAAGACCCCGCGCACACCAAGGGTTTCGACGGTTCCGACGCGATTTACCTGATCACGCCCGATCGATTCGCTAACGGCCGGTCCGGCAACGACTCGGTCGATGGTATGGCTGACAAGCTGGACCGGGACAACAAGGGCGGCCGCCACGGCGGCGACATCGCCGGCATCAAGTCCAGCCTGCCGTACATCCAGGACATGGGCTTTACCGCCATCTGGCTGAACCCGGTGCTCGAAAACGACGTGCCCTCCTATTCCTACCACGGCTACGGCGCGACCGATTTTTATGCCGTCGATGCCCGCTACGGCAGCAACGAAGAATACCGGGACCTGGTGCAGACCGCGAAAGCAATGGGTATCGGCACGATCATGGACATGATCGTCAACCACACCGGCGAAACGCACTGGTGGATGGACGATCTGCCGACCGGGGACTGGATCAACATGATCGAGGACCCGCAGGTCACCTCGCACCAGCGCTATGTGAACCAGGACCCGAACGCCTCCCAAGCCGACCGCCGCGCTTACTCCGACGGCTGGTTCGTGGTGCCGGGCATGCCGGACCTGAACCAGCGCAACCCCCTGCTGGCCGACTACCTGACCCAGAACGCGCTGTGGTGGGTGGAGTACCTCGGGCTGGCCGGAATCCGCATGGACACCTGGCCCTACCCGGACAAGCATTACATGGCCGAGTGGGTCCGGCGCATCATGCACGAGTACCCCGGTTTCAATGTCGTCGGCGAGGAATGGTCGGGCGACCCGCAGATCGTCGCCTACTGGCAGCGCGGCAAGAAAAACCTGGACGGTTTCTCCACTGAGCTGCCGAGCCTGATGGACTTTCCCCTGCAGGAAGCGGTCTGGCTGGGGCTCACGACCAAAGACGGCGAGGGGCTGTTCGATCACAGCCCGGGCGGCCTCGAGCGCATTTACCGCGCGCTGGCGATGGATTTTCTTTATCCCGACGCGGACGGCCTGGTCATCTTTCCGGACAACCACGACATGGACCGGATTTTCACCCAGCTGAACGAGGACCCTGAGCTGTGGCGCATGGCGATGGTCTTTTTCGCAACCATGCGCGGCATACCGCAGTACTACTACGGCACCGAGATCCTGATGGACAGCACCGACGACGGCAGCCACGGCAACATTCGCAGTGACTTTCCGGGCGGCTGGGCCGGCGATACCCGCAATGCCTTCACCGGCGAAGGCATGAGCGAGCAGGAACTGGAAGCCCAGGCCTACCTGAAGCAGCTGCTGAACTGGCGGCGCGGCAAGCCGGTCGTCCACTACGGCAAGACGATGCACTTCGTGCCGGACAAGGCAACCTATGTCTATTTCCGCTACGACGAAAGCGATGCCGTGATGGTGGTGCTGAACAAGAATGACGAAAGCGCGGCACTTGAACTGTCGCGCTTCGCCGAGCGGCTGGGCGGCTATAAGACCGCTATCGATGTCATGAACGGCGCCACTATCGCGCTGGGCGACTCGCTCGAAGTGCCGGCCCGTTCCGCCCTGGTGCTCGACCTCGAGCCTTAGCCGGATACCGACCTCACTCCGCTGCAGCGTGAAGCGCGGGTATGGAAGTTGATTACACACTGGTATATCGTTGGGCCGACCCGTCGCTAGCGCTGCTGCTGAATTGAAAAATCCCCTGAAAAAACTGGCCCGGCTGTCACAGGAATTCGAGCACTGGACGCACGAGGACCTGCTGCCCCTGTGGTGGAAGCAGTCGCGCCTGGACAACGGCGCTTTTTACGAGGCCATCGGCTTTGACGGCAAGGCCGTGCCTGCCCCCGAAGCCCGTGTTCGCGTGCAGGCCCGGCAGATTTACTGCATGGCGCTGGCCTGGAAGATGGGCTGGAGAAAAAAATCGCTGCCGAAAAAGCTCGAAGCCAGTATCGACCGTTTTCTGGATACCTGCCTCGGCCCGGAGGGCGTGCCGGGCATGATGATCGACATCGAAAAAGGTGAGCTCACCGATCCGCAGCCCAATCTTTACGTCAGCGCGTACGCGCTGCTCGCCCTCGCGCAGAGCCGCAAAGTGCTGGGCGGCCGCGTGATCGACCCGAAGCTGGACAAGCTGAAAAACGATATCGAGTCCCTGCTGGCCATGCCCGACGGCAACGGCTACCGCGAGACCGTCCCGGCGAATTCCATCCGTCTGCAGAACCCCCACATGCACTACTACGAGAGCCTGCTGTGCCTCTACAAAATCACCAAGCTCCCCGGGGTTCGCGAGCAATCCGAGGCGCTGCTCAGTTTTGCCCACAGCACGTTCTTCGACCAACGCAACGGGGTCGTGCAGGAACGCGTCAACCCGACGCTCGAAATGAGCGCCCGCGAGTATGAACCCGGTCATTCCATGGAGTGGGTCTGGCTGCTGGGCTGGAGATCGCGCTTGTTCAAGGTTCCGCTCGATCCTTTTGCCGTGCGCCTCTACGTGCACTACTGCAGCGCGGATATTCCCGAAGGTGAGACGCCGATGGGCCTGGCCGTCGATCACAGCCCGGTCGATCCGAGCCGGCGCCTGTGGTCACAGACCGAAAGCCTCAAAGCGCACCTGACGATCGCCGAACGGGGGCCGGCGGAACTGAGGTTGCCGGCGCTCAACCGGGCCATCGAGTGCGGCCGGGCCATTCAGGAAAACTGGATCCTGGAAGAACCCCGCGGCGGCTGGTGCGACCGTTTCGACGCAGACGGCGAACCGCTGGCGCAGAACATACCGGCCAGCATGTTCTACCACATCCTCGTGATGGTGCAGGAACTGCGCCGTTCGACCAAGAAAATCAGGAAATCGAGCTTAAGCTGAATCGCTTCATCAGTAGGCCACCTGGATTCGCTGCATCGGATGTGCCGCGTTTTCGGCCTCGTCGATCAACGCGACCGCGAAATCGGCGCGCGAGATGCGGCTTTTGCCTTGCGCGTCCTGCATCAGGCGGTCGCCGCCGACACGGTATCGGCCCGTGCGCGGACCGGGTGTGAAACTGCGCGGCGGCGTCAGGTAGGTCCAGCCGACGTCGTCCACCGATTCGAGGTATTTCAGCGCCAGCAACTGTCCCTCGAGTTCGATCTCGAAGTCCCGCGACAGGAAAAACCTCGGCAGGCGCTCCGCCAGCGTGACACCCGGACGGATTTCCAGCGAGCCCGAGCCGCCGACGTGGATCAGGCGGGCGGCGCTTTTTGTTTCCCGCAGCGCCTTCACGACGTTTTCCACGCCGATTCGAACGATCGCGTCCTCGCCGTTCTGGGCGCCCGGCGCGACACCGCGCACCGAGATCACGACCACGTCCCGGCCTTCCACCAGGGAGCGAACGCTTTGCGGGTCCAGCAGGTCACCGCGCGCTTTTTCAAGCTCTTCACCGTCCATGTCGATACGCGCCGGGTCACGCGACACGGCGGTCACCCGGTGACCGCGGTCGAGCGCCTCGGTAACCACGTGGCGCCCCACCTTGCCGGTCGCACCGAAAACCAGGATATCGAGGGCTTCGGCAGCAGCGTCAAGGGGGCTGGCAAAGACCAGCAGCACTGCCGCCAGCAGGTTTTTCACTGCGCGGGACCGACGGCTTGCGCGGTGACGATATAACGCTGCGGCGCCGATCCTTCGAAGTAGAAGGGATAACAGGTGACCAGCGTCAATCGCTTGTCGTCCGTCGGCGCCAGCACGGAGATATCGTCCTTTGCCACGATGCGGATGTCCGTCACGCGGTACTTTTCGACGGCCCCGGGCGACTGGAGCAGCACTTCGACGCCGGTCCGGATGTCCTTCAGCCCACGAAAAAAACTGTCGCGGTGCGCCGCGATACCCAGGTTGCCGGCCTCGTCGGGACGGGCCATGCCCTTGATGCGGCCGGCGCCGCGGTCGAGAATGCGCTCGTCCGTGCCGTTGAAGACCGGCACCTCGATACCCAGCTCATCGATGGTCAGCACGGCCAGCGGCGGCGCGTATTTTTCACCCAGCGCCGCCCGGTAATCCACTACCTGGGATTCGTCCCACAGGGAAAAGTCCGGCGCCGCAACCGGCACCAGGCGGGTCTCGCCGGTCCATGGGTTCTGCAGCCAGGTCTGCGCTGCAGCCTCGGTATTGGCTTCCAGGCAGGAACACAGCAGCGCGGCGGTCAGCAACCAGCCCAGGCGTTTAACAGGGATTTTGCACAGCAAGAGCATGTCGTTCGAAGCGGGAACCCGTTTTTCGTAGCGCATGATGATAGCAGGTCATGACCGCATTTCGACAAGGCTTGCCTGCACGGCGGCCAGTGGCGATGATGCGCGCATGAAACGATTCCTCGCCATCGTCGGACCCGGGCTGCTGGTTGCCGCAACCGGCATCGGGGCGGGCGACCTGGCGACGGCCGGTTTTGCCGGCATCTACCTCGGCACCGCCCTGCTCTGGGCGGTTGCCGACTGCGCCCTGCTCAAGTTCGGCGTTACCGAGGGCCTGGCTCTTTGGCAGCTGGCGACTGGCACCACGCACCTGGAAGGCGTGACC
>Ga0180429_10003033_pt1 | contig 13687 bp, 12 predicted proteins | sample SS_ome_FD_132428 | JGI IMG/M metagenome (GOLD analysis project Ga0180429, IMG submission 132428) | Hypersaline lake sediment archaeal communities from the Salton Sea, California, USA - SS_1_S_1 metaG | ecosystem: Environmental > Aquatic > Non-marine Saline and Alkaline > Hypersaline > Sediment ...
CTGACGGCACAGCAATCAGCAGAAAAGGAAGCCTTTGAAGAAGCCGGGGTGGAAGGCAAGGCAGCAAAAAAAGAAATAGGTCGCTACCGTTATCCCAAGTGGGATGCTGAATGCGAAGTGAAAGTTTTCCCCATGACGGTAAGCAAAGTCCTTCCTGAAGCACAATGGCAGGAACGTCATCGCAAGCGCCAGTGGCTGCCAGTTGAAAAAGCCGCTGCCCTGGTTAAAAACCTCGATGTACAACAATTGATTAAAGCACTGCCGCAATGGCTGGAAAAGCATCAATGAAGCCTGTCGCGATTTTCATTCGCCATGGTGATTATCACCAGTTACCTGATACACCCAGTGCCCACCAGCCGTTTGCATTGAACAGTGATGGACAGCAGCAGGCTGCTGCCTGCATTGCGCTACTCAGGGACATGTTGAAGAAAAATAACTGGCAGTTGTATCCGGTGATACACAGTTCAAACCTGCTCAGGGGCTGGCAAACGGCCTCGCTCATTGCAGAAGGGTTTGAACAGGTAGAAAAGGTTGAGGGTTTTGATGCACTGGCAGAGCGGGGCCTGGGTAGTGCGGCCAATCTCAGTGTCAGCCAGATCGAAAAAATTCTCGATGACGATCCGCGCTTTGAAACGCCACCGTCAGACTGGAAGTCCAACAGTCATTATTGTCTGCCGTTACAAGGGGCAGAATCATTGATGATGGCCGGTGAGCGTATTGCTGCCCATGTGCGCCAATCAATCGATGGTATTGACAATGAAAGCGACAACACCTTGGCGTTGCTGTTTGTCGGTCATGGCGCGGCTTTTCGACATGCTGCCCATAAGCTGGGTGTGCTTGAATTTGAACAGATAAAAAAATTGAGCATGTATCACGCTAAACCAGTTGCCCTGCAGAAACAGCCCGATGGTTGTTACCAGTTTATCGCGGGTGAATGGAAAGTGCGCGATAGTCAGGAGAAGCTCGACTGATGAGGAACCTCAAAGCCTATAGCTGTGTGCCAGAATATCATGGTAAGCGGCATGTTAAAGCGAAACTGCCAACAGGCATACGAGACTGGTCACATGGTTGGCATAAGTCCGTTACCCATGACGGAGCCGGAATGAAAAAAGTGGTTGGACGTATCTCGGAGTTGAATAAATACCGGGCATGGAAGTGGCCCAAAAAGCGCATTTATTTTTTCAGTGATCTGCATGGTGATGCTGCTGCCTTTACGGATTCACTGGTTGCTTCCGGTGGTGTAAAACGTACCGGACACAAGCCGGCAGATTTTGAATTAACCAAACAGGGAAAAAAAGCCAGTTTCATTATCGGTGGTGACTGTTTTGATAAAGGCCCCAGTACACTCGAGCTGTTACGTACCATCAGGCATCTGATTGATCTTGAAGCCGATGTGCATATTCTTGCAGGCAATCATGATGTCAGGGTGTTGCTCGGCATGATGGCGGTCGATATGAAGAAGGACCGTTTCAACGAGCACTTTTTTATTCGTACCGGCCAGAAAATCATTCCATTGTTAAAGGAAATTCGCGAGCAACATGTCACTGACAAGTTCATGGCCAAAATGCCTTCCTACAAGGAATGTCGCAAAAGACTGTTTCCGTCGCCAGGGTGGTTCGAGGCTTTTCCCGAAATAGCAAAAAACACGATTCGTCCTGCACAGATCAGGCGTGAACTTATCCGTATTCGCAAAAAACATGATCGTTTTGAATCCCTGTGCCATAAACATGGAATGGACATGCGTGATGTTTATGCTGCAGTGGAAACCTGGAAGAAATTGTTTATGGATTCTTCGGGTGAATTTCGCTGGTTCTATCGTGATATGAAACTGGCAATACAGTCAGGGTCATTTCTGTTTGTACATGCCGGTCTGGATAACATCATGGCCAGGCACCTCTACAAAGGCGGCGTAAAAAAATTGAACAAGGCGTTTGCACATGCGCTTAAGCACAAACCATTTTCATTTTATTATGGGCCGCTGTGTAACATGGTACGTACCAAGTACCGGGATGTTGATCATCCGTTAACCGGTCATGGCACCCGGCTGGTGAAACGTGCAGGTATCAGTGCCGTGATACATGGGCATCGTAATCTGCATGACGGTCAGCGCCTTGCATTGCGCAAATCCATGCTGAATTTTGAATGTGATACCAGTGTTGATCGGCATACGAGACAGCATGAAGGGCTCAAGGGCAACGGAGCCGGCGTTACCATCATTGAACCCAAAGGACATATACTGGCCATCTCGTCAGACTATCCCTATGCCAAACTGTTTGAGCCGGAGATAACGCTTAAGCAACTGAAAAAATCCCTGAAGAAAAGAAGGCGTGCAGCATGAAACAAAATTCGAAATTTACTCATGAGTCCCTGCAGGATACCGACAGTATCAAATCCCTGCTCAAGGCCATTTCAAATGGTATAGGCAAGGGCAAGGTGCAACTCGAGGATGAAGAGGGTGTTCTTACCCTGCATCCAGAAGGCTTGTTGCGGCTAAAAGTGACAGGTTCTCAGGATGATGAAAAAAATCGTCTGAATATTCGCATCACCTGGGCAGCTGATAATGAATTGCCCAAGAAAAAGCCGATTAAGGTGAATAGTAAGTAAGTTTCAGGTAATATATTGTGTATATACAATGTATATTGCATAATGCGTTTAACTTTTTTTGAAAAATTCAATCCGTAGAAAAACTCATGATCAAGCAAGTGGAACCTCAAAGCTGGAGTTTGAATTCAGGTGTAAGTCATCAACAGCTATTGGATGCCATGTCAGGCAAATATTCAGTCGAATCCAGTGATACGGAGGAAGAAACCGTTACCTTGCTGGACGACCCGGATTTTGACCTGTGGCAGGCAGGCTTGATTCTGGCCAGAAAAAACAATAACCGTTTTTGTCTGTATGGAGAGGGCACCGAACTAAAGGTTGAGCGTGTAAAACGCACGGCAAAATTCTGGTGGGATTTCCCGGAATCCGATTTGCGCGAGCAACTGGCTTCATATATTGATTTGCGTGCTGTGTTGGAGGTCGCCACTTTCCAAATCAGTGACCGCCATCATGTATTGAGAAATGATGATGGCAAAATCGTATTGCGCGTCAACGTTACTGCCTTCGCTGATGAAGAAGGCAACAATAAACGCCTGTTTGTCGAGCTGGCTCCGTTGCGTGGTTATCAAAAAGACCTGAAAATCGTTATTGAACAGCTCAAACCGCTATTGTCTGAACAGCTCGATTCACTGTCCCTGCAAGCCAGGGTCAGGCATTCCGGTTTTGCACCGCAGATTACTCCAAAGAAAAAAGTGTTCGGTATTACGCCGGATGAAACTGTGGAAGAGTCGGTGCGCCAGATGTCGCTGGCGATGCTCAATGTAGCGCGCGCTAATGAACAGGGTGTTGTTGAAGATATTGATACCGAGTTTCTACACCAGTATCGGGTCAGCCTGCGTAAGACGCGCTCCCTGGTTAACCTGATGAAGAAAGCTTTTCCGCCTGAATTGCATCTCAGGCTGAAAACCCTGCTGGCAGAACTGGCCGGCAAGACCAATGATCTGCGGGATATGGATGTCTTCCTGCTCAGTCGTGATTTTTACCAGCAGATGTTGCCGGAAAATTTCAACAAGGGTTTTGATCAGCTGTTTGGATATATTGCCAGGGACCGCGAAAAAGCCAGAAAGCAGGTACAGCTCAGTTTCACTGATGCGGTGCACCATAAGGCTTTTGATGAGGTGATGGCTTTGTTGAGCGCTGAGCCGCTTTTCTGCAATGGCTTTGCCAAACAGCCGGTAAAACAGGCGGCGCAAAAAAAGATTCTCAAGCGTTACCGTAAGATTGGCCTGTTAGGCGAACAGATCAACGATGAAACCCCGGATGAAGAGGTGCACGAGTTGCGTATTGAATGTAAAAAACTGCGTTACATGATGGAGTTTTTTGCCGAGCTGTTTCCGAAAAAACGCATTCGTGATCTGGTCAAGTCATTGAAAAAACTGCAAACTATTTTAGGGGACTTCAATGACTATTCTGTTCAGAAAGAGTTTCTGGCCGAGTATGGCAAGACACATGGCAAATCGGTGGAACTGGCAGCAGCCATTAATGGCCTGATTGCCGTGTTGCATCAAAAGCAGATTCAGGAACGCGCCAAGGTGCAGCAGGCATTTGCGGCATTCAACCAGCAAGAGGTTATCAATGAATTCAACGAGCTGTTTGCCGCATTTCCCCGGCAGGAGGTAAACGCATGAAAATAGTTTCCTGTTACAGTATAAAAGGCGGTGTTGGTAAAACAGCAACTTCGGTAAACCTGGCCTACATGGCAGCAGCTGATGGCTACCGCACGTTACTGGTGGATCTGGATCCCCAGGGGGCATCTTCGTTTTATTTCCGCGTAAAGCCCTCCAGGAAACAGCAGGGTAAGCGCCTGATCGATGCCTCACAAAGTCTGTTCAAGCAAATCAAGGCCAGTGACTTTGATAACCTTGATGTGATTCCGGCGCACATGAGCTTCAGGCATTTTGATAACCTGCTCGGTCAACTCAAAAAGAGTAACAATCGACTGCGAAAAACCTTTGGCAAACTTTCAAAGGAATATGACCTGATTGTGCTGGATTGCCCGCCGACCATCAGTTACCTCTCAGAGGCGGTTTTTACGGCATCCGATGTGATATTCGTACCGGTGATCCCTACAACGCTTTCGGAAAGAACCTATGAGCAGTTGCTGGCATTTTTCAAAAAAAATGACTTTCCGAAAAAACGTATCGTGCCTTTCTTCTCCATGGTACAGGCGCAAAAATCGCTGCACAAAAGCACCATGAAAAGCATGAAGAACCGCTACGCACGTTTTTTAAAGGCCCAGGTGCCTTTCTCGGCGGATGTTGAGAACATGGGTGAGCACCGTACGCCGGTTGCGGAGTTTGCCAGGCACCGCCCGGCCAACAAGGCTTACCTGGCACTCTGGAAAGAGATGCAAAAGAAAATCAAGAGGTCGTAAGACTGAAACATAAATGTCATGAATTATCGATAGGATTAGTACATGACTCAAAAACGCGTGGCAGTTATCCCTGTCCTTAAAAAGAATAACAGGCACCATGTCTGTCTTGTGACCAGTCGTTGCAAGCGCAAGTGGATTGTACCGACAGGCAAGCCGGAAAAGCATTTGTCCAACAAGCAGGTGGCAGTGCTTGAGGCTTATGAGGAAGCTGGCGTGACAGGCAAGCTCGACAAGTCCTTCCGCAAGTCCATTGATGTCTGTAGCCCCAGTGGCAGAAAAGTTCGCAAGACAGATCTGTTCCTGATCAATGTCGATCGACAGCTCAACAAGTGGCCGGAAATGAAACAGCGGCGCCGGATTTTTGTCGATATCCGCAAGCTTCATCACTTCGTCTGTGACAAGAAACTGTCCAGAGCCATTCAGGCACATCTGGCCTGATTCAGAATTTCAATTAAACCTCGATCAAGGTACATATTGTCATCCCGAGTCTGTCGGGGGATCTTAAGATCTCTTCCTGTGGTCGAGATGACAGTGGAGTACTATTATGTTTTAAGTAGCAGTAGTAAACCTTGAAATCCAATGAACAACAATTCCCAACTAAAAAGTGAAGACTCACTTAATAACTGGCACAGCCTGGAAAGGGAAAAAGTCTGTGAAATCCTGAATACCAGCGAGGATGGTCTGGGTCAATGGCAAATTGATCAGCTGCTGGAAAAGTACGGTATCAATCGCCTGCCGGAACCCGAAACACAAAGCGCGCTGGTGCGATTTCTACTGCAGTTTCATAATTTGCTCATCTATGTATTGATTGTTGCCGGCTTGGTTACCGCCTTTCTTGAACACTGGGTTGATGCCAGCGTGATCTTCGGCGTTGTCATGCTCAATGCGCTGATTGGTTATGTGCAGGAAGGCAAGGCTGAAAATGCCCTGAATGCAATACGCAAAATGCTGTCTCCAAGTGCTCTTGTGATGCGCTCCGGCAAGAAGATTTCCATCGATGCCGAGCAGCTGGTGCCGGGCGATGTGGTGTTACTGCAATCGGGCGACAAGGTGCCGGCTGATCTGCGCCTCATAAAGATTAACGGTTTACAGATACAGGAAGCGGTACTCACTGGCGAATCGCTGGCTGTAGAGAAGCGATTGAGTCCTGTAGACCAGCATGCGGTGATTGCTGACCAGTATTGCATGGCGTTTTCCGGAACACTGGTGTCACATGGACAAGGTAGCGGTGTGGTAGTGGCAAGCGGCGCTAATACAGAAATCGGTCGCATCAGCTCCATGGTTTCCCAGGTGGATGCTGTAACCACGCCGCTGCTCAAACAGATGGCAGAATTCGGTCGCTGGCTGACCATGGCAATTCTCGCTATTGCCGGCCTGACTTTTAGTTTCGGCTACCTGGTTCGAGGCTATGCGGCTTCAGAGATGTTTCTGGCTGCAGTGAGTCTTGCTGTTGCAGCCATTCCGGAAGGGCTGCCTGCTATCATGACCATCACGCTGGCCATCGGTGTGCAGCGCATGGCCAGGCGTAATGCCATTATCCGTCGCCTGCCTGCAGTGGAAACCCTGGGAGCTGTGTCAGTGATCTGTTCTGACAAGACCGGCACATTAACGCGCAATGAAATGACGGTACGTACCATCAGTACATCGACTGAAGTTTTTGAGCTGGATGGACTGGGATACGATCCTCATGGAGCCGTGTTTTACCGCAATGGTTACGTAGTGCCCTCAGATCATGCCGTACTATGCGAATTATCACGCGCAGCGGTACTGTGCAACGATGCCTCGGTAGAAAAGAAAAATGGTGAGTGGCTGGTCATTGGCGACCCGATGGAAGGTGCCTTGCTGGTTGCCGGTATGAAAGCCGGAATTGACCAGGAGCAGGAAACCCGTGCATGGCCACGTACCGATCTAATTCCTTTTGAGTCAGAACACCGCTTTATGGCTACCCTGCATCACAGCCACCAGGGAACAGCCTGTATCTATTTAAAAGGCGCTCCGGAGCGGGTGCTCGAGATGTGCACTCATCAGCGTTCGCTGCAAGGTGAGGAACCACTGGATAAAAGTTGCTGGCTCACGGCGATTGACACGATGGCCAGCAAAGGCCAGCGTGTGCTGGCTATTGCAGCAAAGCGCGTCAGCCATGAACAGGTGGAAATGAATTTTGCTGATGTTGAGCAGGACCTGGTAATGCTCGGTATGTTCGGCCTGATAGATCCGCCGCGTGAAGAAGCGATTGAGGCCGTGCGTTTGTGCAGTAATGCCGGTGTGCGTGTAAAAATGATCACGGGTGACCACGGCGCAACCGCCCGTGCCATTGCCGCCCAGTTGCACCTGGTCAATTCAGATGATGTGCTCACAGGCGTCGAGCTGGAATCATTAAGCGATGAGGAATTACAGGGCAAGGTAGAGGATATTGATGTCTATGCGCGTGTCAGCCCCGAGCACAAGCTCAGGCTGGTCAAGCTGTTGCAGCAGGAAAACCTGATTGTTGCCATGACTGGTGACGGAGTCAATGATGCGCCTGCGCTTAAACGCGCCGATGTAGGAACGGCCATGGGATTTAACGGCACAGAAGCGGCCAAGGAAGCCTCTGAAATGGTACTGGCTGATGATAACTTCGCGTCTATTTCCCATGCCGTGGAAGAAGGGCGAACGGTTTACGACAATCTGCGCAAGGCCATATTGTTTATTCTGCCAACCAATGGCGGTGAAGCGATGGTGATTCTAGCTGCCATTGTCATGGGCTTTCAGCAGTTGCCGCTGACAGCGGTGCAGATTCTGTGGGTGAACATGATCACGGCTGTGACACTGGCATTGTCACTGGCATTCGAGCCTCCGGAAGAAAATGTCATGCAGCGTCCGCCCAGGCGCGCCGGAGAGCCTATCCTCAACCGGCACCTGATCTGGCGAATCCTGTTTGTTGCAACTATCCTGATGCTGGGCACCTTCGGGCTGTTCATCTATGAAACAACCCGGGGAGCGAGCGTTGAAGTGGCCAGAACCGTGGCAGTGAATACACTGGTGATGTTCGAAATTTTCTATCTGTTCAATTCCCGCTATATCAGTGAGTCGATTCTGAATGTAAAAGGCTTCACTGGTAATCGCTACGTCCTGATGGCAATCGGCCTGTTGGTCATCTTTCAGCTGGGCTTTACCTATTTGCCGCCATTACAGACGCTTTTCGGTACCGCAGCGATTAGTGCGCTGCAGTGGCTATGGATTGTGGGTATTTCTTCAAGCGTTCTGTTCCTGGTGGAAATTGAGAAATATTTCCTGCGGCGTCGTGAGGCCAGAAAAGCCGCTGCATGGAAAGAAATCTGAATTTTTACAAGCAGGTATCTAGGAAAAATAAGAACATCAGTTTCTGAATTTATTGCTTTATAAATTCTTCCAATGATTTCTACTGGGCGATACGGGTTAATGTTAGGGCCGGTTTTTTTGTAGTTCTGGGAGGAAAGAATAGTGCGAACAATCATGATCATGAATGCAAAAGGTGGCTGCGGAAAGACAACCCTGGCAACTAACCTGGCTTGCTGGTTTGCCGACCAGGATGGCAAGGTCGCACTGGCTGATTTTGATCCTCAGGCTTCCTCCCTGGACTGGCTCGAAGCACGTAATGACTATGATGGCGTTCCTCAAATCGAGGGCATTGATGCGACAAAAGATCCTGTTAAACCCGCCCGTGGCACGGAATTCCTGATCGTCGACGTGCCTGCAGGTATTCATGGTGGTGAGATCAATAAAATTCTGAAGAAAGTGGAAACCCTGATCATTCCTGTATTGCCATCTCCCATCGATATGCGCGCGGCCAAGCGTTTTCTGACTGAGCTGCTTGAGTCTGGCAGGGTGAGCAAAAAACAGACAAAAATCGCCATGGTGGCAAATCGTGTCAGGGAAAATTCAGTCGCCTGGCATACGCTGGAAGATTTTCTCGAGGAGCAGAAAATCCCGGTGTTAACGCATTTGAGAGACTCAACCAACTACCTGAAATGTGCAGAAACCGGATTGAGTATTTTTGAACTGGCGCCATCGTCTGTTGCCAAGGACTTGCCACAATGGGATCCGGTGATTGACTGGCTGGAAAGCCGCAAAAGTATGCCCACTGGATAGATTAAAGTCCACAATGCTGCAACCCGGCTTCAAGGGTAGGGTAATCGAGTGTAATACCCAGCTCAGCTAGTGTTTTCTCATTGCTTAAACGCCTTGATTCCCGCATATAGGACATCATTCCTGCAGACAGTTGATGTTTCGCTTGTTCCAGTGATATTCCTGCAGGAGAGGGCAGTCCTGCCTTTTCTGCCACGGCCGTAAAGTATTCGGCCATGGTGCCCGGATGACCGTCACAGGCATGATAGATGGCGCCATGCTGGCCCCTTTCCATGGCAGCAATAGCCATTTTCACCAGGTCAGCAGAATGTATGCGGTTGGTAAAAGGGGAGTCTTCCTTACGCACTACCGGGTGGCCTTCACGTATGCGCTTAAGCGGTAGTTTGCCCGGACCATAGATGCCGGCCACCCTGAGAGTAATAATGTCGGTTCCCCGGGTATTGCCATATTCGAGCAGCTGTTGCTCGGCGTCATAGCGCCGTCTTGCACGGTCGACCTGGGGATTGGCCGGTGACTTTTCATCAATCCATCTGCCCTGGCAATCACCGTAAACGCCGGTAGTACTGATGTAAACGATGCGTGACGGAGGTTGCTGGCACTTCTTCAGGGCTGTAATCAGGTTTCTGGTGTGGGTGTCTTCGCTTCCCTGGCGGGGCGGTGGTGCGAAATGAAAAAGCCTGCAGGCAGCAATGTCTGTCTTTAGTTCAAAATCGGTGGACAGGTCGGTCTGTTGGGTCGCAATACCCAGTGATTCGAGTTTCTGCTGTGAGTTTTCAGAGCGCACCACTGCGGCAACAGTCTCATTATTGTTCAGATAATGGTGGGCAACTTGTGTTCCAATATCACCACAACCGATGATTACAACAGGCGTGACAGGTTTATTCATGGGCAAAGATAAGGGACAATAACAAAAAGTTTATTATGACAGGAAAGTTCATGGGTTTTTCAATAGATATCAATGATGGCAAGCATGTAATCGAGGTGGGCGGGAATGAATCCATTCTGGATGCCGCGTTACGCCAGGATATTGGCCTGCCTTATGGTTGTCGCAATGGTGCCTGTGGCGCCTGCACCTCGACACTGGTATCAGGTGATGTCGAATACGCCGAGGGCAAAACCATGGCACTGGAAGGTGCGGATGAAAAGGCCTGCCTGACCTGTCAGGCAAAGCCGCTGAGTGATATCAGACTGCAGGCGAAACTGGTAGAAACGGCCAGGGAAATTGAAGTCAAGACCCTGCCTTGCCGCGTCGATAAACACGAGGAGCTGGCTCATGATGTGATGGCGGTTTGGCTCAAGCTGCCAGATAGTCAGCGTTTGCAGTTCATGGCAGGTCAGTACCTCAACTTTGTGCTCAGCGATGGCAGGGAGCGTGCCTTTTCAATTGCCAATGCGCCACATGATGATGAGCTGATCGAACTGCATATACGCCGCGTCGATGGTGGTGAGTTTACCGACTTTATTTTTGACCAGTTGCAGGACAAGGCGATTATGCGCATTCGCGGGCCATTGGGTACATTTTTCCTGCGCGAAGATTCTGATCGTCCGGTGATTTTCATGGCGGGTGGGACCGGCTTTGCCCCCATCAAGGGTCAGATCGAACATGCCATCTATATCGGCGATAAGCGTCCCATGGAACTCTACTGGGGAGTGCGTTCAGAACGAGATCTTTACCACGCGGAACTGGCTAGAAAATGGGTGGCTGAACAGGACAATATCAGCTTTATTCCGGTGCTCTCCGAACCTGATGATAGCTGGTCAGGCCGCAAGGGTTTCGTGCATGAAGCTGTCGTCGCTGATCATCCGGATATGAGTGGCTTTGATGTCTATATGGCAGGGCCACCACCTATGGTGAATGCGGGTAAAGACGCTTTCATTGAAGCCGGTTTGTCTACCGACCACATGTATTCCGATTCGTTTGATTACGCCAACGATTAGGTTCCTGCTTCCAACTGGTGTGCGGGCGGCGGTGTCCGGTCGGTAGGAATTGGCATCTGCTCTGTTTCTTCATGATGCTTTGTAAGCTGCAGGTTTTCAGGTAGTTCAACCGGCCTGGATTCGCTATCCATATCCAGTCCAAGGCGATAATACTTACGTGCCAGATCGGTTTCTCCCATTTCTTCCAGCAGGTTGCCCAGTTCATGGTAGGCACTGATGGTGGGCTGGATTTCAATACTTGCTTCCAGGTAGCTGCGGGCTTTGCCCCATAATTTCGCCTTCAGGCTCAAACGCGCCAGCATCAATAGCAAGGCCGGGTTGGAGGATTTAATTTTCAGCCAGTTCTCTGCGACAGTCAGTTGGTTGGATGGATTGGTCCCGTCAATATTGCCATAGGCGATGAGGACCTCTTCATCCCATTTTTCATCACGATGCTTGTTCAGACACTGGTTGATTTCCTTGATAGCCCTGTCCGCTTCGTTTAATGAAACCAGGTGGCGGGAATACTCAATTACCAGGCTGGTCTGGAAACGTTTTTTGCGCGGAATCTGTTTCCAGGCGTTTTCCAGTGCGGGCAGGTCCTGGCCGGCTGCCTGTTGCAGCGAGAACAGATGTACACGGTTTTCCAGCTGTTCGAGTTCAGAAAGGCTACAGGCCTTGCGTTTCTTGAGTTCCGGCAACAGGTCCTTAAGCTGCTGCCAGTCGCCCAGTTGCTGGTAAAGCTCGGACAGCAGTTTCAGTACATAAACATGTTTTGGGGCAATGGACTTGAGGTGCTTTAAAGTTGCCAGTGCCTGTTCCATTTGCTGATGGGCAAGTTGCAGTTCAGCCTGGGTGAGACTGACAGCAATATCGGCTGAAGGCATGCTTTCATGGGCCAGTTGCAGGTAGTTGTCGCGCCTTTCATGTTCACCCTGTAACTGGGCGGCACGGGCTGCTGCCAGGTAGTTCAGTAACGGCGTTTCGGCATTGGCTGCGTGTTTGAGCAGACGTTTTTCTGCACCTTTCCAGTCGCCTTCAGCCATTTCCAGTAAGCCCCGGGTCAGGGATTTCTGCGCCAGCCGTATCTGGCGCTGGTGATGCCAGGTTTTTACTGTATGGGGGGTTTGCCAGAGGCGGATGAAAAAGCGGATAGTAAAATACAGTGCCGCGAACAAAATAACATCCAGAAGAATAAACAGCGCCAGGCTGCCTTCAATACTCCATACATCATAGCCAATGAGGATGTAGCCGTTGTCCCGTAATACTGCCAGTGCGATCAGGGTGCCGGCCAGTACCGCAAACAGGCTGCCAATCAACCAGCGGATCATTCTCTGTCCTCGCGATATTGGACCAGCTGCTGCAGTGAAGTCGTGATATTGGGTACGGCCGGAGCCAGTTCGGTTGTTTTCAGTGTTTGCAATGTGTTCAGCATGTTGCTGGCAGCGGCTTCTTTACTGTCAAAAAAGCTGTTGATCCATTCCATGGCGGTATCCAGGCTGCTGTGAAAAATAACCGTTTCCCTGCGCAGTAGTGCAAGGCGCGCAGTTTCCAGTTGCAGCTGCAGGTTCTGATACAGAAAATACTGCTGTGACGGTGGCAGCATGGCACTGACAGGTTGCTCATGTTTACGCACCACGACAAGTTCTTTAAAGCCTTTCCAGGTGTCCTCCAGCAGGGTATCCAGGCTGCGTTCTGCCTGCCCGCTGTCATTTGCGCTATCTGCTGAGCTGCGAGTCAGTGAGGCTCCGGCGGGTTTAAGCTGGCTGACCTGCTGCGACAGGCTTTGCAGGGTTGCCGCCATACCAGTGATATCAGGCAGGTTAACCGATTTTAGCTGATTGATTTCTTCAGCCAGTGCATTGCGGATATCCGTCAGGCCAAGATTACCACTTTGCAGCAGTTTCTGGTCTGCCTGTTGCAAGGCCGAGATAGCGGTATTGATGTCGCGGTTTAAAGACAGCCGCTGGTTGGCTATGCGCATCAGGGATTCAGCCTCTGCCAGTTGCCATTGATTATTGGTACGCCCGATTTTCTGGCTGACCTGGTCAACCGCCAGTTGCATGATTTCAGCCTGGCGTGAAAGCTGTGCACTTTCCTGGCTAATCTTTTCATCCTGTTCGGCAGTACGTGCGGCCTGTTTTTCAATGGATTGTTTCTGTTGTTGAAGCTCGATGCTGGCATTTTCAATATCCCTGCTCAGCTGCTGTTGCTGGCCAAGGGTGTTATTGATGCGCTCTTGCATCACTGTCAGGTCAGCTTTCAGGTTTTGCCAGTAGCGATAACCTGCAATCCAGCTGGCTGTGACGGCTATTATGGCAACAATGGCGAGAATCAGTGGCAGTCCGGGCCTGGAGGCCCGGGCAGGTGTTTCTGCGTCGTTCTGATTTTTTTCGTTACCGTTATCAGCGTTGGACTTTTGCGCTTCCTCAACTTCCGGTTCAACGTCAATGATGCGGCCTTCAACGGCATCATCATCGCCAATTTTATCTTTGTTTTCTTCCATTTAAATAACTATAGCTGGTTATGTGCAGAAGCAATGTTATTGCTTATTGTTTTGATGATTTCATCATTACTGCTGCGTTCTGCCAACCATATTTTTTCAAAACCGATTTGACGGGCATGAGAGCGCATGCGTTCACTCATTACGACAACGGGTTTTTCAAATAGTTGTTCGCCCAGTGTGTC
>Ga0180429_10003034_pt1 | contig 13685 bp, 11 predicted proteins | sample SS_ome_FD_132428 | JGI IMG/M metagenome (GOLD analysis project Ga0180429, IMG submission 132428) | Hypersaline lake sediment archaeal communities from the Salton Sea, California, USA - SS_1_S_1 metaG | ecosystem: Environmental > Aquatic > Non-marine Saline and Alkaline > Hypersaline > Sediment ...
GAGCAAGGCCAATAATATTGCCAATGTCAACACGAATGGCTACAAGCGTGATCAGGTCGTTTTAGCGGAAGGTGAGACTGGTGACGTGCGCGTCAATCTGCGCAAAGACCTGTCGCCGGCCCCGCAGGATCCGCTGGCGCCGGAGGCCCCTGGTGTGGAAACGGAATTGTCGAATGTCAATTTGGCCGATGAAATGAGCGGCATGATTCCGACCGAAATCGGCTACAAAGCCAATTTGAAAACCATCCAAACCCGCGATGAAATGATCGGGACCCTGCTGGACACCCTGGCTTGAGCGTTTGCCCTCTTTGCATGTCGAACACGCTGAACGGTCATCCTGATATGGTGCATCGTTTTAAACGATTGACAATTTCTCTAAAAAAATCTAAAGCTTAAGTCATTTTTAACCAATATCGAGCAAGGCTGAATGACCGACGCGCCCCCCCTTTACAACAGTCGATTGATCAAGAATTATCTGGAATATCTTGAAAAGATGCATCCGGATATTTCGTTGGACCACCTGCTGGTGGCTAGTCGCATCGGGCGTGCCGAGGTGGAAGACCCGGGTCACTGGCTGACGCAGGATCAGATCAATCAGTTCCATGCGGCCATGAACCAGGCGGTCAACGCGCCCGAGATTGCCCGCGACGCGGGACGGTTTACCCAGGCTTCCCGGACGTCCGGCATGTTGAAACGCTATGCCCTGGGTTTCATGACGCCCATGATGGCTTATCGTGCGGTGGCCAAAATTGCCGCCGAATGGACCCGGGCCACCGATATTGCAACACGACCCCTTTCCGCAAAAAGCATTGCCTTGACGGTCACCACGAAGGAGGGCGTTCAGGAGCAGCCGTTTCAGTGCGCCAACCGGTCCGGCATGTTCGAGGCCCTTGCGCAGGTGTTCACCGGGCAGTTTGCCCGGGTCGAACACCCCACGTGCATGCACCGCGGTGGCGAAAGCTGCGAATACCATATCTCCTGGCAGTGGTTGCCGTCCAGTCACTGGAAACGGTGGCTGCGTTTCGGATCGATGGGGGCGTTTCTTTGGCTTACGGTCACCATGGGCGTCTTGTCTCCCCATCATTGGTTGATCCAGCTCGTCGGCTTGGCCGGGGTGCTGGGGTTTGGCTGGACGATTGCCGTCGCCCTGGAAAACCAGGAGCTCAAGCGCTCCATCACGCACAGAGGTGAGATAGCGGATCAGGATCTTCGCGAGATCAAATACCGCTACAGCAGCGCTTTTCTGATTCAGGAGATCGGCCAGGCCGCCTCGGCCCTGCATCCCCCGGAAATTTTCATCCAGACCGTCATGTCGATTCTCGAAAAACGGCTTGAATACAAAGGCGGGATGCTATGGGTGGCAATGGAAGGTCAGCCGGACCGCCTTAAAGGAGACGGCTATGGATTGACGCCCGCGCAGCTGGAATCTTTTCGGGAAATCCTTTTAGGACGGCCCGGAGCCGTTTTGCGGGGCATCTTTGCAGCTGTTTACCGCCAGGGGGCGACCGTCGTGGCCGACCAGCCGGAAGAGATTGCCCGCCAGTTCCCGGATAGCGTCGAGCGCTTGAGCCAATTGGGCATTCGCTCGTTGGTGGCCGTTCCCCTGAAAAACGAGGCCCAGACATTCGGTATCCTGTTGATGTTCAATGACATGGGCATGGGACGGACCGCTTTCAGTGACATCAACCTGATTTCGGGTCTTGCCTCCCAGATTGCCCTCGGGCTGGCCGGCGTGCGCACCTATCGCCGCCTGCAGGCGAGGGAAGCAACCTATCGCATGCTGGTGGAAAACCAGACCGACCTGGTGGTCAAAGTGGATACCGATGGTCGTTTTCTCTTTGTGAGCCCGTCTTACTGCCGCGCGTTCGGTAAGGCGGAGGAGGAACTCCTTGGCCAGGTTTTCATGCCCCTGGTGCACGAGGACGACCGGGCCAGCACCGCCAAGGCCATGGAAGCCCTCTACCATCCGCCGTATACCGCCTTTTTGGAACAGCGGGCCTACACCAAGGACGGCTGGCGCTGGCTGTCATGGGCCGACACGGCCTTGTTGGATACGGCCGGCCAGGTGACCGAGATCATCGGTGTCGGGAGGGACATCACCGAGCGCAAGCAGGCGGAAGAGGCACTGAAAGAGAGTCGCGGCTTGTTTGACTCCTTTATGGAACATCTTCCAGCCCTGGCATTTATCAAAGATCGCGATGGCCGCTACATTTATACCAACCAGGCGTTTAGCCTACTTTACGATGAACCTCCGGGGCACCGGCTGGGCAAGACCGACATGGCGCTTTGGGACGAAGATGACGCACGGGAACTGATGGCCAACGACCGCCTGGTGCTGAAGCAAAATCGTATCCTGAATGCCGTCGAATCCACGCGGCGCCTGGGGGAAACCCAATACTGGCAGGTCTCTAAATTTCCCCTCGACAAGGATGGCGAGGTGCATTACGTGGGCGGGGTAGCCTTCGATATTACGGATCGCATGAAGACCGAGGAGGCTAAACAGGAACTGGAGTTTCAGTTGCTGCAAACCCAGAAAATGGAGGCCATCGGAACCCTGGCCGGTGGTATTGCGCACGATTTCAATAATATCCTGTCGGCCATCATCGGGTTCACCGAGATGAGCCTGCTGGATGCGACGCCGGAGTCCGGCTTGACCGGAAACCTCCAGAAAGTGCTGCAGGCCGGCGGCCGTGCGCGCGATCTGGTCAAGCAGATCCTTACTTTCAGCCGGCAGAGCCAGATGGACCCCAAACCCGTCGAGCCGCGGCTCATCATCAAGGAGGCCCTGAAACTGCTGCGGGCCTCGCTGCCCACCACCGTCAAGATGGATGTGATGATTGAACCGGCCGGCATGGTCATGGCTGATCCCACCCAGATCCACCAACTGGTCATGAACCTGTGCACCAACGCCCGGGATGCTATGGAGAACATCGACGGCACCCTGACCGTGATTCTGGAACCGATCGTGATGGGCGCGGAAGAGGCTGCCTGCTATCCGCGGTTGACACCCGGCCCGTATTGCAAGTTGACGGTATGTGATACCGGCCAGGGGATTCCCACCCACGTTCTTGAGAAAATATTTGATCCTTTTTTTACGACCAAGGGTGAAGGTCGCGGCACCGGCATGGGGCTTGCCGTGGTACACGGCATCGTCGAGCGCATCGGCGGCGCGATCAAGGTGGACAGCACGCCTGGAGAAGGTACGTGTTTTATCATCTTCCTGCCGGTCATCGCGGATCGCCCAGCGGATGTCCTGCCCGTGTCCTTGAAGATGCCGGGGGGGACCGAACGCATCCTGTTTGTCGATGATGAGCCCTTTCAGACGGATCTGGGCCAGCAGATGCTCGGCCGATTGGGATATCACGTCAGCGCCTTTACCAGCAGTCTTGAAGCGTTGGCCAAATTCCAGGCCGAACCGGATGCCTACGACCTGATGATTACCGACATGACCATGCCGGAAATGACCGGCGATACCCTGGCAGGCCGCGTCATGGCGCTTCGTCCCGACCTGCCGGTGATCCTTTGCACCGGCTACAGCGAGCGGATTACGGAAGAAGCCGCTGCTGCGATGGGCATTCGCGGTTTTGTGATGAAGCCGGTGGTCATCCGCGAGCTGGCACTTCTGCTGCGCGAAATATTGGATTTCCCTTAATCCGCCATGCCTCCGGCGCACTGAGCGCGGTTTCGTCTGGATTGACCCGCGAGGGGGAAACCAACGCTTTTCATGGCGGTGTCCGGATTCCCTCTGGGCAACGGTCTTGTCCCTGCCGCCACGCTGGTGGGTGCGGGCTGCTCACCGGTCGCTTCCGGAAACACCGGGCAACAGGCAATTTGACAGCAGAGGGGTGTTTCCGGTGGACCGTATCGACCTGGAATTGCCCCAGGAAAACAGCCTTTTGAGCGGCCGTGTCCCTGCCCTGATGCTGGGCGGTCGGTCGCATGAACTGTTTTTTATCGTCGAACGGAGTGGCGTTTATGTCTTTGTCCACGCTGTTGCTGGGGTGTGTGATGCTGCTGGCGTTTTTCGCCTGGTGATTGGTACGTTGTTTGCTGTCGCGTGCTTCCATGCTCTCCCTTTAAGCGGCTATCGTTAAAACCAACGCGCGACTTCTTGGGCAATCCGATCCTCATGAACGGTGATTGAGCTGTGCCGCTAAATGGCCGTTTTTAAACGGCCTCTCCAACGCCATTGACGGTATCGCACGAAGACAGCCGATATGGAGGGGTGCGATAGATGATGTCCCCCAAAATAATTGACAGTGGCAAACCGACCAGCCCGCTGCGTATCGTCGTGCCGGCGCTGGTGCTGGTGCTGCTATTCATCGTGATCGCCATCAAGGGGGTCCTGCCGCTGGTCGAAGACCGTCTCCTGGCCGACAAAAAAGAGATGCTTCGGGAGCTGGCCGGGACCGCCATCCAAACCCTGCCTACTACCATGGCCAGGAGCAGCGGGGGGGGCTTTCGCGGTCGGAGGCCCAGAAACAGGCGGCCGGTTTACTGGAAGACATGCGCTACGGGCCTGAAAATAAAGATTATTTCTGGATCAACGATTTCAGACCGCAAATGATCATGCACCCCTACCGGAGGGATCTCGTCGGAAAGGATGTTTCCGATTATGCCGATTCCAACGGAAAATTTCTGTTTCGTGAGGCTGTATGGATCGCTGAAAACGACGGCCGTGGCTACGTTGATTACATGTGGCAGTGGCAGGACGATCCAAGCCGGATCGTCCCTAAAATTTCATATGTCGAAACCTTCACGCCCTGGCGCTGGATCGTGGGGACGGGCATCTACATCGAAGACGTCCGGGCCGAGATCGCGACCTTGTCGCATCATCTGGCTATTCTCAGCGGTCTTACGCTCATGCTCATCATGACCTTCTCGGGATACTATATCTGGCAGTGGATAAAGACGGAGACTAAACGGCATGACGCCTGGCGGGCATTGACGGAGAGCCGGGAAAAATACATGGCGGTTTTGGCATCCAGCCCCAATCCCGTGGTGGTCTACGATGATGATGGCAAGGTGCTCTATGTCAATCCGGCCTTCACCCGTGTTTTTGGCTGGGAACTTGCGGAGTTGATCGGGCAGCGGATCGATTTTGTCCCGGACGCCTGGTTGCAGGAGACACAGGAGGCCATCCAAAACGCCTATCGCGATGGCTATTACGCTTTCGATACCCGACGCCGCACAAAAGACGGCAGTGAAATATTTGTTCGGATCAATGCCGCCACCTACCGCCTGAGCGACGGCACGACCGGCGGCATGGTGGTGAATCTGGAAGATATCTCCGATCGCAAACTGGCGGAAACGAAACTGCGGGAAAGTGAAGCCCGTTTTCGACGGTTGCATGAAGCCTCGGTGGGCGCTATCGGCATTCACGTCGGTGGACGGATTGAGGATGTCAACCAGGCGCTCGCCAGGGTTACCGGTTTCAGCGAAGATGAATTGATCGGCATGGATGGACTGCAGCTCATCGCCCCCGAGTGGCGCGATACCGTCCGGCAGCATATTGCGGCAGGCACCGATGCACCTTACGAGGTGGTCGGATTGCGCAAAGACAATTCGCGCTACCCCCTGGAGATTCAGGGCCAGGACATAACATTTGGCGAGCACAAGGCGCGCGTGACCGAATTCCGCGATCTCACCGAACGGCATCGGGCCGAAGCCGAACTGAAAGACAGCCAGGAGATGTTCCAGGCCATCGGCGCCGCCGCCCGCGATGCGATCGTCATGATCGATAACGAAGGCCGGATTGCCTATTGGAGCCGTGCCGGCGAGGGGATCCTGGGGTATCGCGAGGAAGATATTCTGGGCGAGCGCCTGCACCACCTGCTGGCGCCCGACTGCTACCTGCAGGATTTCGCCCGGGCGTTCGAGGTCTTCCGGCACACGGGGGAAGGAAACGCCGTTGGAAATATGATGGAACTGGCGGCGCTTCACCGTGACGGACGGGAAATACCGGTCGAGCTTTCCCTGGCATCGGTGCGCTTGAAGGGCCGGTGGCATGCCGTGGGGATCATGCGTGACATTTCCGAGAGGAAAGAAACGGAAAAGGCCTTGCGGGAAAGCGAAGAAAAGCATCGCTTCCTGACCGAAAGCATCACCGAAACCATCTGGACCATGAGCATGGACCTGGCGTTTACCTATGTCAGTCCCTCCTCCATCAATATCCAGGGCTGGACACCGGAAGAACTCATGGCGCTTTCGCTGGATCGGATCATGCCCGCTCCCGAACTGGAAAAAGTCATGACCGCACTCGCGCAGGAAATCGCCGAGGGGGAGCGTACCGGTCACTACCGCCGCTCGCGAACGTTGGAGGCGGAAGTGTTCCACAAGAACGGCGGCAGGCTATGGACGGAGGTAACGGCGACCATCATGGTGGATGAGGCGGGTTTGCCAACCGGGATCCTGGGGGTTACGCGCGATGTCACCCAGCGAAAAAAGGCGGAAGCGGAAAAGTTGGAACTGCTTGAGAAGCTGTCCCGCTCCAGGAAAATGGAGGCTCTGGGCTTGCTGGCCGGAGGGGTGGCCCACGACCTGAATAATGTTTTATCGGGTATTGTGAGTTATCCGGATCTGATATTGATGGACCTGCCCGCCGACAGCCCCCTGGCAGCGCCTGTGATGACGATCAAAGATTCCGGGCTCAAGGCCGCCGCCATCGTACAGGATCTCCTGACGCTGGCCCGCCGGGGCGTCACCGCGTTCGAGGTGCTCAACCTCAATGACATTGTTTCGGATGTCCTTAGGAGTCCCGAACATCGGAAAGTAATGGCCTACCATCCGGATGTGGATTTCCAGACCCGATGTGAACAGAACCTGCCGGACATGGAAGGATCGGCGGTCCATCTGAAAAAATCTTTGTTGAATTTGATTGCCAACGCGGCTGAAGCCCAGCCGGGTGGCGGCCGGGTGACCATATTGACCGAAAGCCGCTATGTAGACCGCCCCCTGGCCGCCTACGACAAGGTGGAGGAAGGGGAGTACGTCGTCCTGCGCGTCGAAGACCAGGGCCAGGGGATCGCGGAGGCGGATCTCTCCCGGATCTTTGAACCGTTTTACACGAAGAAGGTGATGGGGCGCAGCGGCACCGGGCTCGGCATGGCCGTGGTGTGGGGTACGGTTCAGGATCACAAGGCCTATATCGATATCCAGAGTGATGCAAACCGGGGGACCGTCTTCGAGCTTTATTTCCCGATGACGCGCAAGGCCCGCACCGACCGGCACGTCACCTCCCACGATGTCCTTCGCGGACGCAACGAGATCATCCTGGTGGTGGATGATATTCCGGAACAGCGGGAAATTGCGTCCCGGATTTTGGGCCGTCTGAACTATGCCGTGACGACGGTTTCCAGCGGAGAAAAAGCCGTCGGTTTTTTAAGGGAGAACGATGCGGACCTGGTGATTCTGGACATGATCATGGATCCCGGGATGGATGGGCTGGATACCTACCGGGAAATCCTTGACGTCAAGCCGAACCAGAAAGCCATTATTGCCAGCGGCTTTGCGGAAACCGACCGCGTCAAGACCGCGTTGGACCTGGGGGTGGGGTGCTACCTGAAAAAGCCCTATACACTGGAGAACATCAGCCGGGTGGTGCGTCAGGAACTGGATCGCTGAACATCGGCCGACGGGATGATCGGCAGCCATCCTGCCTTCGCTATGAAACCCACCAAAATGCCGGAGCCCGGTGGACACCCCCTTTCTTCCCCTATCGCACCACAGCGGGTGAATTTAGCGCTAACGGGACACGTTGTCGGCGAATGTTCAGCGTGCGACTTGCGGCAGGACGGCCGATCCTTCGCCTCAGGTCTTCAGTCGATCCGCGAACTTGCGCATGAGCCCTCTTAACTGGTCGTAGGTCAAACCGAGGCGCGCGGCTGCTTTGCGCTGGTTGAACTGGGTAAGCCGGAGCGTTTCCTGCAGACGTTCAAGTTGGAGCTGTTCCACGGCGGACTTCAGCGGCAGGGTCGCAAGGAGATCGTCGGTGGGCGGGACAGGCGGATCAGAAGCCAGGGCGACCGCCGGTGCCGTCCTGAGCGCAACGCTTTCAAACGGGTCGAATCGGATATCCTCAAGACGGTCACCCTGTGAGCGATAGACGGAGCGCTCCACCACATTTTTGAGTTCTCTGATATTCCCCGGCCAGGGGTAGTTTTCCATGGCTTTGCGGGCGGATCGACTGAAGGTGGGGATCGTTTCACGGCCCAGTTCCAGCGCCATGCACCCCGCGAAATGGTTTGCGAGCAGCAGAATATCGCCTTGGCGCACCCGCAGGGGGGGAAGAAAAAGCACTTCGAAGGCCAGGCGGTCCAGAAGATCCTGTTTGAAGCGCCCGTCTTTGATCATCGCGCCCAAATCCGCATTGGTGGCACCGACAATACGCACATCGACTTCGACGGGGGAGGCGCTGCCCACCCGCTCGAAAAGTCCGTATTCCACCACACGGAGGATTTTTTCCTGGGCTTCCATGGGGATAGCGCCGATTTCATCCAGGAAAAACGTGCCCTTATCAGCGGCCTCGAAACGACCGACCCGACGCTGCTGCGCGCCGGTAAAAGCCCCTCTTTCGTGGCCAAAGAGCTCCGATTCGATCAGGGACGGGGTCAGAGCGGCACAGTTCAGGGTGATCAACACGCTCTGCCATCGACGGGACAGGTAATGCAGGCGGCTTGCCGCCAGTTCCTTGCCGGTTCCCCGCTCGCCGATCAGCAGCACCGGACGATCGACCGGGGCCACGCGGGACAGCTGTTCCTGGAAATCCAGAAACGCTTCCGACTGTCCCAGGGCTTCTCCCCGATCGGCGAAACCGGTCAATGATGGCGTCATGATATATTAGGCAAATTTAGCTGAAAAATGGTTAAAAAAACTAAAAGTTGGTAAATATATACAATTGAAAGGTGCACCATGTCAACATCTATCAGTCTGTAATCATATTGAATACTTTCTGAACTATCTCCTGGCATCATTTATGCTTTCTTGTCGCACAAACCAAACCGGGAGGAGATCATGGGAATTTTTACGCGCTTCAGAGACATCATCAGTTCCAATATCAACGCCATGCTGGATCGCGCCGAAGATCCGGAAAAACTGATCAAGCTGATGATCCGGGAAATGGAGGACACGCTGGTGGAACTCAAGGCGGCCTGCGCCGGTGTCATTGCCGATCGTAAAAAAACCGGACGGCGCCTGTCGGAGGTGCAGGAGCGGGAACGCCACTGGGAGAGCCGCGCAAAGCTGGCTGTTCGGAAAGGGCGTGACGATCTTGCCCGCGAGGCCCTGGTGGAAAAACGGCGGTTCACCCGTATGGCGGAAGGGCTCGTTGTGGAATCAGGGGAGCAGGACGAATTGATCAATCAGTACCATGATGATATCCAGCAATTGGAAAACAAACTGCATACCGCCCGCGAAAAACAGCGCATGCTGGTGCATCGCCACGCGCGGGCCCAGAATGCCCGCCGGGCGCGGGAGGATATCCGGCGTGCCGGGAACCATGAAACCATCGCCAAGTTCGAGGAACTGGAACGTCGCATCGATCGCATGGAAGCGGAGGCTGACCTCGTTTCCTATGGTGCCGGGCCGGATCTGGACCAGGCGTTTGAAGACCTCGTGACGGACGATGATATCGAAAACGAGTTGACCGCCCTTAAATCCCGTTCGGATGTTTCTGACAAGGCCCAGGCTTCCTGACGATCGGCGACCGGGTCAGCGTCGCGCGGGCGGTTGACCCTTCTATGGGAGTATAATTTTTATGACGGCCGTCTGGATGCTCATGATCGTTTTCGGCAGCCTGGTGCTCATTCTGGGAACCATTTGCGGCACGATTCTCTTTGCCATGAAGTTCAGGCATGGTGGGCTTTCGGCCCGCAGCCGCGAAGCCCAGGGCGAGGAAGCCCGCATGATCCAGGAAATATACCAGGGGCTGTCACGGATGGAGGCGCGGGTGGAGGCGCTGGAAACCATTTTAATGGAGTATCAGGAGAGGGGGCAAAAGAGCCATGGCTGACAGGCGCTATCCTAAACGCAACGGTTTGTATCGATCCCGCAAAGGCATGCTTTTTGGCGTTTGCCGGGGGCTGGCGACGTATTTTGATCTGAATGTCGTCTGGATTCGAGTCCTGGCGGTGATTTCTTTGGTCATTACCGGACTGTGGCCCATGACGGGCATCTATCTGGTGGCGGCCCTGATGATGAAGCCGGAACCGGTGCGTCCGATCGAGAATGCGGATGAAAAAGAATTCTACGACAGCTATGTCCATTCCCGGGAAGGCGCCGCACAGCGTATTCGGCGTCGTGCCCAAAATCTGGAGCGGCGTATCCGCCGGCTGGAGGACAGCGTTACCTCCCGCGAGTTCGATTGGGATCAGCGCATCCGCGAATAACGATCCCCTCCCGGTAGAAGTTCACCTTCAACGCGTCTCCGAATTTTGAACCCCCCTTCCAATTCCGCATTCACCCCTTGCGGTTCCAGATGATCTTGGCACGTGAATCCCGGGCGGAAAGAAGCTCCAGCCGGACACCCCCGACCCGGAATCCCTCGCTGGCCTCAGATAGTGCGATGGTGCGCCGGTAGGCATACTGGGGATCCAGATCCAGGATATACACATCCAGCTGAAGGTTTCGATTTTTAACGCCCCGGTAAATGATATCCAGCTTGCCCAGGCGCTGCCGGATGTCCCGTTTCAAGGTCATCGTGACACGGGGGGCATCCGGATAGGGCAGGGCGTCGACAGCGGAAGCCACGGTCGCCGGCGTTTGCGCCGTGGCGGTCGTCGTGCTGGTCGCAATGAGGTACAGGGATGTGCCGAATATGATGCCGGACAGCGAAAAAAACAGTGCCGGCAGCCATTTTTTTTGGGTTTTGCTTCCCATGGCCACTTTTGATCCACCTTTTTTCGAAAAGGTCGCATTAGCGCAATTGGTTTTGCCCGTCAACCGGCCGTTTGTCGAACGGCTTTGAGGCATGATTACCGCAGGGCGAATTTTAAATGAACGGAAAGGATAAGAATGGAACGTAACATATTCAAGCCCATTAGGTGTTTTCCGGCATGATTAAAAAATCGGGAAGTGAACGTATTCGCTGCCAGCGGTATGGCCGCATCCTCATCTGCAATGCATCATCCGGCTGCGCAATCGCATCAGAAGGAAGCCCTGGCCTGCCTCGGGGCATAACAGTTGCAGTGAAATTGCTCGTTTAAAAAGCGCTGAATTTTGTATGGCTTGCGCGCCATGTCGCTTTCCACCATGACGTCCACCAGATGGTCGCGATTGGTCATGAGAAACCGTGCTTTACTGGCTTCCAAGTGGCCTTTGCGTTGGAGCTGGTCGGACCGGGAATTCTGCAGTGGCGTTTTTTCCAGGCAGCTCTTGATTTCATGGTCGATGGCGGCCTGGTAGTAATGACGAAGCGCCGCCACACTGTCATCACCGCCAAAAGCCGGGGCGTAAAAGCAAAGGATCATTGCGACGACCAAAAGGCTCAAACAGGTTTTCATTGTCTTTCTCCTTTAGAGGGGGGGTTATGGGGGTAGACAGGCAACACCTTGCTATTTTTGGCGGCGTTGCCGGGATGGCCATGTCCGATATCGAATTGGCTTTATGGGAACAAGCCTCGCGCTGTCATCCGGGCGGAAAACCCGGTTGGATGTGTCCAGGAGGTCTGGCAGAATCGATGCTGTGCAGTCGTTGCGAGAATGAGAAGGCGAAGGTCGTTGTGAGAGATCGGGCGCTATCGTCTGCAGGATAAAAGGCGGTGTCTATTGGTGAAAAAATCGAATACGTTCACTTCACAGCTGTTATGCAGCATGAAGCATGCCAGTTTATTGCACGGGGTCACCGCGGAAGGCCCCCGAGGATCCGTGTTTGCCTCAAATGATTCACCAATTTCAAATTGGCGGAAGATAAAGGAGGTCGATATCCTGCTGGAATGTTTCTTATAAATTGTCAACCGGATTGGCAGGTGGCGGGGCATGCGGCAACCTTGTTGACACGGCCCTGATCCCGATGCCGCATGAGGCCACAGTGGATACCGGCTTTTTTGGCGAATACCTGTGGACAAACGCCGCCTGATAACGTATAGGCCCTGATTCTTCATGCGATGATATGAATCTTGCCGACGGATGATCCCCATTGCGAAAAGAGTTGCTGGGGATCGATTTTATGGTATCGACGATTACATAAGGATAAACAGTTCCGATGTCCGAACGCTTGCAGCAAAATAATGCCATTCGCAATATCGCTATTATCGCCCATGTCGACCACGGTAAAACCACCCTGGTGGATGCCATGTTCCGGCAGAGCGGGCTTTTCCGTGACAACCAGGACGTTGACGAGCGCGTCATGGACAGCATGGACCTGGAGCGGGAGCGCGGCATTACGATTGCTGCGAAAAACTGTTCGGTGGTCTGGCAAGACGTCAAGATCAACATTATCGACACCCCGGGCCATGCCGATTTCGGCGGCGAGGTGGAGCGGGCGCTCTCCATGGCCGACGGGGCCCTGCTGTTGGTGGACGCCTCCGAGGGCCCGCTGCCCCAGACGCGTTTCGTGCTGGAGAAAACCCTGGCGGCCGGTTTGACCGTCATCGTGGTCATCAACAAGATCGACCGCAAAGATGCCCGCCCCGAAGAAATCCTGGACAAGGTCTACGACCTGTTTATCGACCTTGATGCCAGCGAAGAACAGCTTGATTTCCCGTATCTCTATGCCATCGGGCGCGACGGGGTGGCCCAGAAGACGCCCGAAGAAAAGGGCCAGAATCTTCACCCCCTGCTGGACCTGATCATCACGGCGGTCCCGGCGCCGTCTTTCGACCCCCAAGCCCCCTTTCAGATGTTGGTCTCCGATTTAGGCTACTCCGATTACCTGGGGCGCCTGGCCATCGGGCGGGTGGCCAACGGGAAGGCCCGACACAAGGACAGCCTGGTGTGCATTGGCGCCGGCGAAAGCCATCGCCCGTTGAAAGTCTCCCGCCTGCAGACCTATAGCGGTGTGACCCTGCAAGAGGTGGAGACGGCCGAACCGGGTGACATTATCGTGCTGTCCGGCATCGAGGAGGTCCAGATCGGGGACACCATCGCCACCCGGGACAACCCCATGGCATTGCCCCGCATCAGCGTGGACGAACCCACCGTTTCCATGCGGTTCACCATCAACGCGTCCCCCCTGGCCGGCCGTGAAGGCAAAATCGTCCAGTCCAGCAAGATCCGGGAAAGACTGATCAAGGAAACGCTGCGCAACGTGGCCATCCAGATGGAAGAGACCGAGAGCCGGGACGTTTTTCTGGTCAAGGGCCGCGGCGAGTTTCAGATGGCCATTCTGATCGAAACCATGCGCCGGGAAGGCTTCGAGCTGACGGTGGGGCGTCCCGAGGTGATCTATAAATACAAAGACGGAGAACGGCTGGAGCCCATCGAACATCTCTACATCGACTGCGATGAAGCGTTTATGGGGATCGTGACCGAGAAGCTTTCCGCCCGTAAGGGACAGATGGCCAACATGATCAATCATGGCAGCGGCCGCGTGCGACTGGAATTCACTATCCCGGCCCGCGCCCTGATCGGCTACCGGGACGAGTTCCTGACCGACACCAAGGGCACCGGGATTCTGAATACCTATTTCGAGGGCTACGACAGCTACCGCGGCGATTTTCCCAGCCGGTTTACCGGTTCCATCGTGTCCGA
>Ga0180429_10003035_pt1 | contig 13683 bp, 10 predicted proteins | sample SS_ome_FD_132428 | JGI IMG/M metagenome (GOLD analysis project Ga0180429, IMG submission 132428) | Hypersaline lake sediment archaeal communities from the Salton Sea, California, USA - SS_1_S_1 metaG | ecosystem: Environmental > Aquatic > Non-marine Saline and Alkaline > Hypersaline > Sediment ...
ACGCCCGGCAATAGGATCCTCCCGGCCGAGCCCGTGCCGGATTGGCTAGACTGGGACATGTGGCTGGGGCCGGCCCCCTGGCGTCCCTACAACAAGCTGTATCACGCCTGGAGTCAGGCTTGGGGCGGTTACCGCGATTTCGCAGGCGGCGTTACCACGAACATCGGGGCGCACCACGTGGGCGGCGCGCTGTTTGCCGCCCAGATGCATGACAAGCCCTTGCCCGTCGAGGTCATCCGGCACGGTGAGGACAACCCGCCCGACAGCCCGCACCTGACCTTCAGATACGCCAACGGCGTGCTGTTGCACCTGGGTGGCACGTGGACCGGTGAGGATCCAGCGTTCAAAAAGCGGTGGGGCAGCGCACTATCGTTCAAAGGCACGCTGGGGGAGTTGCCCAACCGGCGTGGACCCAAGATCGAACCGCCGGCGATCGACATTCCGAACTACAAGGGCAACCGCGCGAGCGGCGGGGATAGCGGACTTCGCGTCGACTTTCTCCACTGCGTGAAGACCCGCCAGCGGCCCTTCCGCGACATCGACATCGCCCACCGCACCATCGTCGTGTGCCACCTGGCCAACATTTCCCATTGGGTGGGGCGCGGCTTCAAGTTCGACCCGGTAAAGGAAGAGATCATCGGCGACGACCAGGCCAACCGGTGGCTGGACCGGGCGCACCGGGCGCCGTGGGTTCTTTAGACTCGAAGGGAGATTCGACATGGGAAATTCCGCGCCACAAGGATTCCAAACCCCGCTTAACTCGAATAGGAGACTCTGTATGTTCACCCGCCATCGCTTGCATCGGCTCGCGCGTCGTGTTGTTCTTGGGACCGCCGTGCTGATGGTGGCCGTTCTGTCTGCCGTCCCATGGGTTTCTCCTGTCTGGGGGGCCGAGGATGCGGCACAATGGCGGTTGACGTCGGGATCTACTGCAGAGAGAACGGCCCAATTGGTGGCGGCCGCGTTGCCCGCGATCACGGCCGCGCTGCCCGCCGAGGCGGCGGTCAAGCCGAAGCAACCCCGCAAGCTGCTGGTGTTCAACACGAAGCGAGGGCACTTCAAGGCAGCCGCGGTCGCAGCCAAGGCGATCGAACTGATGGGCCGGAAGACCGGGGCTTGGACCACCACGGTCAGCAACGATCCGGCGGTCTTTGAGGCCGGCGGCCTTCAGGGCTTCGACGCCGTGTGCCTCAACAACACGGGCTTCTTCCTCTTCGGCGACGCGTCCTCGAAGTCGGCGACGCAGGAAGAGCGGGCTGCGGCCGCGGCCGTCGCCAAGCGCCGCGAGGAGGCGTTTTTGGCCTATGTCCGCGGCGGCAAGGGCGTCATCGGCTTCCACGCTGGCATCGCGGGCTCGGGGTTCCTGTCGAAACTCTTCAACGGCGGAAGACTCACCCGGCATCCCTGGTTGGCCCACGAGAAGGTCGGCATCCGCATCGACGACCCGCAGCACGCGTTGACCAGGAGCTTCGCCGGCCAGTCGTTCGATATCGTCGACGAGATCTTCCAGTTCATCGACAAGCCGCAGACCCACTTTCGCAAGAACGTCCGCGTGCTGCTGACGCTCGACATGACGCGGACCGAGCCGAAGGGCGATCGCCCCGACCAGGACTACGCCGTGGCGTGGGTGAAGAAGGTGGGCCAGGGGCGGTCGTTCTACTCGTCGCTGGGGCACAACGCGAAGACCTTCTGGAACCCGAAGATCCTGCGGTTCTACCAGGACGGCATCCAGTTTGCCCTCGGCGACCTGGAGGCGGACATGCGCCCCAGCGCCGAGGTGGGCATCGCGCCCCCGCCCCCGCCTGCCAGCGTGCCGCCCCACGAGACGAAGACCAAAAAGTGACCTGCTCGCACTCCAAAGCGGAGGAACCAACATGCGGAAGACACGTCGTTACACGCCTTTTACCGACATCCTCGCGGTCCTGACCCTTGCGTTCTGCGCCGGGTTGCTGCCGACGGCGGCGCAAGCCGCGGAAACGAGGACGCTGCGTCTCTTGTTCATCGGCAACAGCTTTTCGCACCGGGGCGGAATGCCGCGCGCCGTCAAGGAACTGGCCGAGGCGGGCAACCCGGGCCTCCGCGTCGAGCACATTGTCTATGGCGGCAGCGGCGCAAGACTGGAGCGTCATTGGCAAAGGGGCACGCAAAACCTCGTGAGCATGGCCGGGATGACCGCCGCGGAGAGACAGGCGGCGGTTCAATCGCTCCGGGACACGCTCGCCAAGGACCCGGACGATGCGCGTGCCAAGACCGCGCTTGGCCGACACCGCAGATTCAGCGCACTTGGCGGGGCACCCGGGAAGTGGCACTTCGTCGCATTACAGTCGTACGGAGACGACCACGGCGATGCCGCTCGGTACGCCGAGTACGCGGAGAAGTTCGCCAAGGTGATCAAGGCCCAGGGCGGGCGTCCCCTGCTCTACGAGACGACACCCGGCACGATGAATGCCAAGCCGCTGACCGCGCCGCCCGAAGCGGACGCGGTCCTGGCCAAGGCGAAAGTCATTGCGGCGCTGGCCGACCGGCTCGACGCCGCCGTGGCGCCCATGTCGCTGGCGGCGCTGCGTTGCCAGACGGTCCGGCCCGACCTCACGCTTCGCTGGGTCAACGACAGCCATCCCAATCAGACCATGGGATACCTGACCGCCTGCACATTCTACGCTGCCATGTTCGAGCGCAGCCCCGAGGGCCTTGCCGTAGACACGGCCACCGACATCAAGGCGTTTGGCGAGGGCAAGGACGCGGACGGGGGGCCGCTGTTGCGGACGTTTTCGCCCAAGGACCGCACAGACCTGCAACGCATCGCGTGGGAAGGCTATAACCAATTCCAGCAGCTCCGCAAAGGCGAGGGGCAAAAAAGGTGACAGCTGTATTCGGCCGCCTACGAGGGTATCATCTCATGCAGACACGAAGATCTTCTCGCGCAACGCTATTTTCCTTGCGGATGGTTTCGATTGCCGGCATCCTGTTGGCCACCATGGACCCGGCCGTCTTGGCTGGGCCGGCGGATGAGGCCAAGCAGATCGCCTTTTTAGCCGACTTCCACGGCGGCCTGGTGATCCACGTCGGTTGCCGTGAAGGGCAACTCACGGCGGCGCTGCGCCTGGCGGATAACTGCGTCGTTCAGGGACTGGAGATCGACGCCGGGCGCGTCGAAACGGCCCGCGCCGCCATCCGCGAGATGGGACTGTACGGACCGGTTTCCGTCTTGCACTTCAGCGGAGAGAAACTCCCTTACGTCGACAACCTCGCCACGCTCGTCGTCTGCGAGGACGCCGCCGCAGTTCCGGCGGGCGAACTCCTGCGCGTGCTCCGGCCCCACGGTGCCCTAGCCGTCAAGCGAGACGGAGAATGGACCGTGACGGTCAAGCTGCAACGGGAAGGCACCGACGAGTGGCAGCAACACTTTCACGGCGCGGACAACAACGCCGTGGCACAGGACGTGCTGGTCGGTCCGCCCCGGCGGTACCAGTGGCTGGGTGAGCCCCAGTGGCAGCGCTCGCACCTAACGATGCCTTCGCTCCACAGCATGGTCTCGGCGAAGGGCCGCCTGTTCACCGTCGAGGACCGCGGCTCCGCCGAGCACCCTGCGCTGCCGGGCAAGCCGGCGCTGGTGGCCCGCGACGCCTACAACGGGGTCGTGCTCTGGCGGCTCATGTTTCCGGATTGGCACCCGATCTATATCAGCCCCGTCACGTTGCCCGTGCAGCTCCAGCGGCGGCTGGTCGCCGTGGGCGACGTCGTCTATTGTACGCCCGGATACTCGGCGCCGATCGCCGCGCTGGATGCGGCAACGGGCCGCGTGATAAGAAAATACGAGGGAACGGCGGGCACGGTGGAGTTCGTGCATGACCGGGGCATGTTGTACGTTGTCACGGGCGACCCGCACGACGTCCCGCAATCGATGGCGGGGGGACGCGAGAAGGCTTTCTGGTTCAACGTCGACTCGTATGGGCCCACCATCAGAAGGTCCCAGGATCCCGAGAACGACATCCTGGCCATCGACGCCGCCTCCGGCAAAAAGCTTTGGCGAATTTCGGGGACCGACACGAAGGACTACGAAGGGGCGACGCTCGGGGTGATCGGCGACCGCGTGGTCTATGCGACCACGAAGGATCTCGTCTGCCTGGACCGCGCAACGGGCAAATCCCTGTGGCGCGTCGCCGCACCCATCGTCCGAAATCGCGAATTGAAGGGCATAGCGCTCGTGCTCTCGGATCGCGCGGCTTACGTCGGTGATTCCGAGCAACTCCGGGCGTTCCGCCTGACCGACGGCCAGGCCCTCTGGGCAGTACCCCTCAGGGGAGGCAACCGTGCCATGCCCCCGGATCTTTTCCTGGCAAACGGCCTGGTCTGGACGGCCGCGTGCTTCGTTTCAACCGACGGGCCGCAACTCCGGCCGGCACGGAGCTGGCACGGCGGCGCGAACGCTTTCGAACCCCAGACCGGGAAACTAGTCAAACAGATCGATCAGCGGATGACCGGTCCCATGGGCCACGACCGCTGCTACCGCAACCGCATCACAACGCGGTATTACATCAACACGGCGACCGGTGGCAGCGATTTCCTGGAGTTGAGCACCACCTCCGAGTTTCCCAGTCCTTGGATCCGCAGCAGTTGCGGCATTGGCCCGTTGCCCTGCAACGGACTGTACTACACTGGTCCGAACGCTTGCTCGTGCTGCAACCACGTCATGCTCAGCGGAATGAACGCGATGGCGACGGAGCCGGGCCTCGCCAAATCGGATCAGCCCATTGCCGTGGCATTCGAGGCCACTCTGGAGAAAGGACCCGCGTTGGCTTTCGCTTCGTCTGCCACGGGCGATGTCGCCGTTGGCGACTGGCCCGTCTACCGCCATGACAATGCCAGGACCGGGACGACGAAACAGAAGACACCGGCCGCGCTGGCCAAACGCTGGGAGACGAAGATCGGCAACCGCGTCAGCTCGCCGGTCATTGCCGCCGGCATGGTGTTCGTGGCGGACATGGACGGCCACGCCCTCTGCGCCCTCAACGTGGCGGACGGCAAGATCATCTGGCGATTCTCCGCGGACGGGCGCGTCGACTCGCCGCCAACATATTATCAAGGGCTCGTGCTATTCGGATCGCGCGACGGATCGGTCTACTGCCTCCGCGCCTCCGATGGCACGCTTGCCTGGCGGTTCCAGCCCTTGGAACGGCGACTGATTTGCGCCTACGGGCAGCCGGAATCGGCGTGGCCGATTTGTGGCAGCATCCTCGTCCACGACGAGCTGGCGTATTGCGTCGCGGGGAGAAACTCCTTCACCGACGGCGGCATCTTCCTCTATGCGCTCGATCCACGCTCCGGCAAAGTTGTCCATCAGAGGCAGATGTACGGCCCGTTTGGCGCGAGCGGATTCCCCGTCAAAAAGACGTCATGGAGAATTGAGGGATTCAAGAGCGACGTCTTCGTTGCCGACGACCAATTGCTCTATCTCCGGCACCAGGCCTTCAACGCCGACCTCTCGCCGGTCAAGCCCGAAGACGTCAAACAGCCGCACTTGATCACCTCCCACGGTTTTCTCTCGGCCGTCCCCCACCATCGCTCATTCTGGACTATTGACACCAGGTTGTACTACGACATTGACGCGGGCAAGGGCGGCGTGCACGGCGACATCCTCTCCATCGACGGCGAGCGCTTTTACGAGGTGCGGGGCTACACGCCCGGGCGCCACCCACTGTTCGATCCTCGCAGCAGCGGCTACACGCTCTATGCGGGGAAGTGCCGCGTCCCGGCGCGTAGTGACAAGGTGAGTGCCGCGTCGCGCGTGATCACTTCGGAGGAACTCTGGAGCAGTCCCATTCCGCTGACCGGCAAAGCAATCGCGCTGGCCGGTGATGTGCTTTTCGTCGCCGGAACTCCGGTCGCTTTCCCGGAGGACGATCTGGCGAAGGCCTACGAGGGGAGAATGGGCGGCATCCTGTGGGCGGCCTCCGCTGCTACCGGAGAGAATCTCGCCCAGTATGCGCTCGACGCGCCGCCGGCGTGGGACGGGCTAGCCGGCGCCAACGGTATGCTCTTCCTTTCGCTCGCCGACGGCCGCGTGCTGTGCATGGGGCCAAAGCGAGGCTTTTGAGGCAAGCGAGAGTAGAAGTGGACGGAAGCAATGCAAATGAAACTTGGGGCGCGGAAGGAGCAACCTATGTGTCGTTCAAGAACCCGGTATACATTGGCCCTGCAGTCAAGAAAGGAGGAAGCCATGAGTCGAATGACGTGCTTTGCAGGCGTGCTTTGTGCCTTCCTGTCGTCCGCGATTGCGGCGACCCCGGTGCCGGCGCCCACGAAAACGCCGGAGCTGTCCGATTTTGTTCGCCAGGAAGCGGCGGAAAAGATCGCCGCCGCCTTGCCAACCGTGGCAGCGGCCAGGCCGGCCAAACCGCGCAAGGTGCTGGTGCTGACCGAATCGGCCGAGGCCCTACACCACGCGGCGACGACGCGCGACCGCAAGTTCGTGCCGCACGCCTCGGCGCCGCACTGCGCCGAAGCTGTCGTCGGGCTCGGGCGCAAGACCGGCGCGTTCGAGGCCGTGGTCGTGACCAACGCGGACGGCTTCACCGCCGAGAACTTGAACAGCTACGACGCAATCGTGCTGGCCAACGTTTACCTCAACAAGAAGTTCTATGGGGTGCCGGTAACCGGGGGGCGGGAGGAGAAGATGCCCATGTATCTCCGGGAAGAGGAGAAGCCGATATTTGCCGCCCGGCGAAAAGCTTTCGAGGAGTTTGTGCGCTCCGGCAAAGGGCTGGTCGGCATCCACCACGCCGCGGCGGCGGCTCTCGACTGGCCGGAGTACAATGTCATGATCGGCGGGACGCACTTCGGACACGCCTGGTGGGCCCACCAGACCGTGCCGCTGAAGCTGGACGATTCCCAGTCGCCGCTGTGCGCGGCCTTCGCGGGCAAGGGGCCGGAGATCAGCGACGACATCTACTACTTCACCGCCCCTTATAGCCGAGAGCGGGTCCGCGTGCTGCTCAGCGTCGATACGGCCAAAGCCCCCAAGTCTTTGACGGACGACCGCCCCGACGGCGACTACCCGGTAAGCTGGATCAAGCCCTACGGCCAGGGGCGCGTGTTCTACACGGCGCTCGGGCATCGGGCGGAGACCTTCCAGAACGCGGCCTTTCTTGAGCACCTCCTGGCCGGCATTCAATATGCGCTGGGTGACCTCAAGGCCGACGCCTCACCGGGCAAATCGATGCCGCCGCGGAGCGACTTCGTCGCCATGCCCGGCTTCACCCCGCTGTTCGACGGTGAGATCAGGGAGCTGACGACCGGGCGGAAACAGTGGAGGCCGAGCCACGGCGTGATCGACTGGGGGATGGGCCCCGATCCCTGCACCTCGTGCAAGACCAAGAATGCCTACGGCGATTACACGCTGCGGGTGGATTTCCGCATGCCCTGCGTGTCCGACAGTGGCGTGTTCGTCAAGGGCGGCGTCCAAGTAAACATCTGGGCCGTTTCGGAGGGTTCGGGACAGCTCCACGCCATCCGGCTCCCACCGGGTCCGGACGGCAAGCCGCAATCGACCGACCCCGCCAGTTGTCAGGACCGTCCCATCGGCGAGTGGAACACGATGCTGATTACGTACCAGAAGAACGGCGTGGCGGTGTTGCTCAACGGCATCGAGGTGATGAACGCCTTGCTGCCGGAGGTCAAGCCGCCCTACGAACGGACCGTTACGCTGCAGTACCACCGCGAGCCGCTCGAGTTCAAGAACATCTATATCCGGCGGATCGAGGGGGAAAAGTAAGTGTACACGATCGCCACGGATCGCAAGTACTGGCAGTCGTTCTGGCATGTTGCGCCGTGGGACAAGAGCCAGGACCGGTAGTCTCGTCGGTAGGCTGGGTTGCAGGATGTCCCTTTGATAAGTCTCGCCTGTACTTTGCCAGCAAGGAGGGCGACGTGCGGCAGTTGCCGTACGACATGGAAGGTGGGTTCGCCGAGCCAGCGTGGGTTCGCCGAGCCAAGCCGTGAAAGCGCCGTCAGAGATAGGGGCACGAGCAACCGATGGCCATCCCGACTGAAAGCCACGTTTTCCACGGCGTCGGTGTGTGCGTAGCATGTACGCAGGCATGTGCCGCTAGTTGCGTCCCATAGTCTAATTGTCCTATCTTCTCCGGCGGAGGCGATGCGCCGGCCGTCCGGACTGAAAGCCAGTCCCCACACTCCACTGTCGTGTCCCGCTAGCGTGTGCAGTTCCTGGCCTGTGGAGGCATTCCACAACTTCAAGGTCTTGTCACTACTTGCCGAAACCAGACGCTTTCCGTCCGGGCTGAACGCGACATCGAGGACCGTGTCTCCGTGTCCCTCGATAGTCCTTAATGCCCGGCCGCTCTTGACGTTCCACACCTTGACCGTGCGATCCTCACAAGCAGAGGCCAAGGTGCTTCCGTCCGGGCTGAACACTGCACGACGGACTGCGCGCGTATGGCCAAGAAAGACGCGCAACGCCGATCCGATGGTAGCGCTCCAAAGTACGATTCTGCCGTCACCTCCTGCCGATACTATCAGTTGTCCGTCGGGGCTGTAGTTCGCATCCCAGACCCGACCGTCGTGCCCTCTCAGACTTAGCAACTCCAGACCGCGATTGGTGTCCCAGATCTTAACGGCACCGTCCCAACCAGCTGTGGCAAAGCGTCGGCCGCTCGGTGCGAAAGACACACCGTATACATTGGATTCGTGTCCGACAAATGTACGAGCGTGCTCTCTTCCAGCCACGTCCCATACGCGGGCTGTCTGATCCGCGCTGGCTGACGCGAGTCGACGGCCATCAGGGCTGAATGCCAGCGTCCAAATCACCTCGCTATGGGCCGTGATCACCCGGATTTCTCGACCGGAAGCAACATCCCAAATGCGAATGGTCTCAAGGGCCCTGGCAAGTGCCAGCGTACATCGGGACATCTATGAGTGGCGTACTGTTTCCCGAATTCACCCAGCTATCACCGTCACGGAGGTACAGGTTCCATTGGCTGTCACCACCCCATGTGTTCCAATGCTGTGAGATGAAGTTGCCGTCCGCATCTGTCCCGAACACGTTTGCGCCCGTGAGAGAGGGCACTGCGTCCGCGGCGAGCGCCGTTACAGACACCAGTATCATCCGGGAGGGTCTCTACGTGAAAGGCACTTCAATGTGGCTTTGCCATGTCTACCCGGCGGGCCGAGACAAGCAGGCGAACTGCGGGCGACGCGCGGCGAAACCGTTCTCCGACGCGATCGACCCAACGGAACGACCCCATCCAACGGGTATATTTTCATCGTAAACTGAACGGCACTACTGATGGCCTAGCCGGTCGTATTCGTGCAACAGGCCCAGTCTCGCTTGGTCAGGATCGATAATACGCGTGTGTTCCCGCCAAGGTTAGAGACGCGCAGAATCGGCCAAGTTCTGACACCTTACTGGCCGGTAGGAGAATCATCGGCATTGTGTCGCGCGACACAATCTCAGTAGCCCCGGTGGAAGCCTCACTTGCCCCTATTGCGCCGGTGAAAGTCCTCCAGAATCTCCTCCCGGAACCAAGTAATCCCATCCACCACCGCCCGAAAGAAGCACCAGACGATTGCGGCTGCCCCGATCAGCAGCAGGATGGTCGGCCAGGAACCGAACGCAAGCAGGGCGAACATGCCTTCCCTCCGAAGTAAGAGCTGGCTTTCGGCAGTGTCTACGCCTTGCCCCGAGACGGGCCTCGGCTCACTTCATCTTGTCTTGCTGGCATGCCGTCGTCAAGGTGTTGTATGCGGTCTGGCGATCTGTGGCCAGCCGACGGTAGAACGAGGCCAATGCCCAAGGCGAAGTTGAGCCGTTCGCACGGCGGCCCGGCGGAAGCCGCGATATCTCGCCCCGCGCCTCCCCGCCAACGGGTGTATTTTCAGTGCGAACTGAACGGCACCACTGACGGCACCTCTGGTCCGCGTAGTCGACGCAAGTACTTGTCGTGGTGCGGGTTAAGGAAAAGGCGGCGGCAGTCTACGGAACCGAAGGTTAGAGGTTCGAATCCTCTGGGGTGTACTTTTCATAAGTCCCGCCGAATCCTGGACTTAGGATACCTGCCTGTGTAGGGCAGTGCGGCCTTGAGATCGTGTCAAAAAGGGTAGTACTACCCCTTTTGCACGAAAGGAGCCCGCACATGTCCACTCGTCTTCCCAAGTACCGTCTGCACAAGGGCAGCGGTCAAGCTCTGGTTCAGATCGAGGGCCAGCGCATCTATCTCGGCGTCCACGGAACGAAGGAAAGCAAGGAGAAATACCGCCGGCACGTTGCGGAATGGCTTGCAACGCGACGGCCCCCATCGCCGGCCACATCGAGCGACCACGCTTCTGGGGGGATCTCGATCAACGAGTTGATCCTCATCTACTGGCGCTTCGCGGAGACTTACTACTCGAAAGACGGTGAGCCAACCAAGGAACTCGCCTGCATGCGTGAAGCCCTTCGGCCGGTTCGCAGGCTCTACGGCCATGGTCGCGCCATGGATTTCGGGCCGAAAGCACTCAAGGCCGTTCGAAAGCACATGGTCGAGCAAGGGCTATCGCGAGGTCTGATCAACCGACGCGTTGGGCGGATCAAGCGGCTCTTCAAATGGGCCGTTGCCGAGGAGTTGGTTCCGCCGTCGGTACACCACGCCCTTCAGGCTGTCTCGGGACTTCGGTATGGCCGTACAGAGGCCCGTGAGGCAGAGCCCGTAAGGCCGGTCAAAGACAAGTGGGTCGATGCTGTTCTTCCGCACGTTTCACCGCAGGTGGCTGCGATGATCAGGGTGCAGCGGCTTACAGGCATGCGGCCGTGTGAAGTGGTGATCATGCGGGCGTGCGACATCAGCATGACCACTGAGATTTGGATCTACGAGCCTTACGACCACAAAAACAGATGGCGGGAGCAAAGACGCAGGATCCCGCTGGGTCCAAAGGCCCAAGAGGTCTTGAGGCCGTTCTTAGAACGAGACAGAGACGCGTATCTCTTCAGTCCTCGCGAAGCCGATGCCTGGCATAAGGAGCACCGTCCTGTTCACTACAAGGCGAAACGAAAGACACCGATCTATCCGTCTGAGCTACGGGCAAGGGAAAGGGCAAAGCGCGCGCGACGGAAGCGGAAGCCAAAGAGACCCAAGGGTGCCCGCTACAGCACAGATTCCTATCGAAGGGCGATTGAGTACGGATTCAAGCGGGCACGCAAAGCGAGCGTTGAGATTCCCAATTGGTTTCCGCTCCAGCTTCGGCATAGCCGTGCTACCGAGGTACGCCGGGACTACGGCCTCGATGCTGCCCAGGTTACCCTGGGGCACGCCCGGGCGGACGTAACGGAAATCTATGCCGAAAAGAATCTCCAGATGGCGGTTCGTATTGCCAGGGAAACAGGCTAAGTCCTCTGGTGGGAGTTCCTGAGGGAGACTCCCCTCCAAGACGGTTCGGTAGCGGGTTACTGGTGTCGGTTAGCATCCGGGGTCGTGCCCGGATGCTCTGTCAGCAAAGCATGGCTCTGGGGGGTGGCCTTGGAAGCAGAGAAAGGGCTGGCCGGCCGTTCCTTGGATGCAAGACCTTTTCTCGGTACAGCTCTTTGGGCTCGTTCACCGACTGCTTGTATAGTGGAACGGTCTCGACCATGGCAGATACTAGCACGGCCAAAAACGCTAAGCAACTATTTTTCAAACCGTGTTCTATAGGGTGGGGGGCTCTGTGATCGGCAAGGTACGATAATGGAAACTACACACCCCACACGTAGCCCGAACGTCTGAAGCATCCCTGGGAAAAATCACAGCAATTGAAGGGATTTGGACAAGATGCCCATCCGGTGTGACAGACCTGGGTGGGTGCTCTTGTCAGGAGGCACGAAACTGTGGAAAATCTGGGAAGTGTCGAACTTGTGGGATCACCTCGCTTGTTACCAAGGAGACAAACATGTCGAAAATCGATTGGAGCTACCATCGACCTGGATGAATGAGCTGCAAGAGAACGCAGGAGTTTCTTGCGAAGGCCAAGGTGGAAACACGTGAGGAAGTTAACGCAAAGAAGACGACGCTCAAGCGCGAAGATGCGTTGGCCCTGGTGAAAAAGGTCAGCAAAGTGTACGCGGCAAAAGGGAAGAAGGTCGTGTACTTTGACTTGAATAAGGACAAGCCTAGCGACACCGAGTTGGCGAAGGTCCTGCTCGGGCCAACCGGCAATCTACGTGCATCGGCGCTGCGTAGAGGAAAAACGCTGGTTGTCGGCTTCAACGAGGAGACCTACAAGAAGGTTTTCGGCTAGCGGTGAAGGGAGAGGGCAAGGAGGAGATGTGTGGGGCGGCCAGGCCAGGAAAGCCTTGGCCGCCCGGAAAAGAAATGTCAATCAGTCTGCTCTGTTACGGCCGCGTTTCTCTTTTGCTCAAAGATCCAGCTATGCGCATCAGCGGCCGCCTTCATGAGATTTGGGAGATCCCGATCTTCAAATGAAGCAGATTCTCCCCACTCCTCGCCGTCCTTATAGACCCTTATGAACGTGGTGTTAAAGAAGTAGCCAACAGAGCTGTTATTGGCCCAGATGGCACAGGACACGTTTCCGTAACGAAAAGAATGAACAGGTTTGTTATCTTGCATGATTTCCTCCAAGTTTATGAGTTTACGCCTGTTATGAAGATGCGCGGTGCCGACGTGCGGTATCGCGAAAGTTCCTCGGCTTCGTTTCTGCCGGGGCCGACGAAAATGGCCGTAGCCGCTCCGGCCATGAGGACAGGGTACCTGTGGAGGCAGCTGGAGAGATTCTCTGATTCTGGGCCGGATTTGGCGATCTCAAGGCTCGTTCTGGTCTGAGTCGGAGGGCGAAGAGCCCGGGTGGAAGCGTCACGGGCGACGTTTTGATTTCCGGTAAGCAGAAAGTGCTCGCTCAACAAGCTCGCTAAGTTGGCACCTGGCTTCCAATGACCAGTCGCGGTATTCTGCGATCAGGTCGCTCGTGATCCGAAGCGTGACCTTTTCTTTGGGCCCCGTTTGTCGCAGAGCGCTGCCCGGAGGCCGGCCAAGCCGGGCGCGGCATGGCCCGGAAGGCGTGCCGGTAGCATCGGCCTTCGGCGTTGCAGCAGGTGGCTGCTTCTCTGGCGTTGACAGTGTGGCCGCCGGTTCTGGTGAGATGAGCTCTCCCAAGACGCCGCTTATGCCGCTGACCTGTTTCTTAGCCATGGCAGATTCTCCCGAAGTTTGTTTGCGACAGAAGCGTAGTCCTGAAGCGCGTTTGAGCGAGTAAGGTGATGGACCTTCCCGGATGTAGTAGCGTAAAGAAGCCTCGCATCAGCTCGTACCTGACCGAGCACAGACCAGTACTTTGAAACCTCCTTGCGAACTTCTTCTGTAATCAGCCGCCTGGGGTGGCAATTTGTAAGCACGGCTCCAATTACTGAAAGCCGTGGATTCACCCTCTCTCTTAGCATCCGCATTGTCTCATCGAGATGCACCAGCGTCCGAAGTTCAAACCCACCGGGTTGAACAACGACGCAAGCAAAGTTCGCCGCCGTAAGACAGCCAATCGAAAGAACGCCTAAGGACGGTGGGCAGTCAAGGATGACCGTTACGTCCTGGCCGAGGTGGGTTTTCTGGAGGCAGTCTCTTAGGATGTACTCTCGACCCGCTTCTGCGATAAAGTGTGTCTCAGCGCGCGCTCCTGCGCGGACAAACGCCCTGATCATTGAATTCA
>Ga0180429_10003036_pt1 | contig 13679 bp, 9 predicted proteins | sample SS_ome_FD_132428 | JGI IMG/M metagenome (GOLD analysis project Ga0180429, IMG submission 132428) | Hypersaline lake sediment archaeal communities from the Salton Sea, California, USA - SS_1_S_1 metaG | ecosystem: Environmental > Aquatic > Non-marine Saline and Alkaline > Hypersaline > Sediment ...
CGCTGTGCGCGAACCGTTAGGATAGCGTCGCGGATCAAGCCTTTTCACAAGGGGACGTGCCCCTCGAGAAAGGCATCAGGCTCCAGGCACGACATTTCGAGCGGACCATGTGCGGCGAGCGGATAAAAACGGACAGCGAGGCCGAGTGGAACGATTGGCGTTGGCAGGAGCGCAACGCCCTCTGTACGCCCGATCCCTATCCCATGCGGGTGACACCCTACTATATGGGCCTCATGAAGGATTCCGACAGGACCGATCCGATCTACCTGCAGGCCGTGCCCACCGCGTCGGAGAGAGCCGAAAATCGTGAAGATCGCCCCGATCCGATCGGCGACCGTGCCCTCGCCCACCGTCCGGCGGCGAGTGTGATCCACCGCTACGCGGACAGGGTCCTCTTCGTGCCCACATGGGAATGCGCCGTGAACTGCCGATTCTGTTTCCGGCGCGAACGCTTCCTCCGCGAGGGGGGGGGCAGGGTCTCGGCGGGCGCGATCGAAGAGGGGCTCGAATACATTGCCGCCCGAAATCAGATTCACGAGGTGATTCTCACCGGCGGCGATCCACTGACACTCTCCGACGACGCTCTGCTCGACATCGTGGGGCGGCTGGCGGCGATCGGCCATGTGCGGCTGCTCAGGATTCACACGCGCATGCCGGTGGTCAATCCCTTCCGCATCGATCCCGCTTTGTGCCGCGCTCTCGCATCGGTCGATCGTCCCCTGTGGCTGGTGACGCAATTCAATCATCCCGTGGAACTCACCGACCGGGCGCGCGAAGGGATCGCGGCGCTGATCGGCGCCGGGATTCCCGTCCTGAATCAGTCTGTCCTGCTCAAGGGGGTCAATGATCGCACCACGATCCTGAGAGAGCTCTTTGTCGGTCTCGCCGCGGCGCGGATCAAACCGTACTATCTTCATCATCCGGACAAAGCGGCGGGTACGGCCCATTTCAGAATTTCCCTGCGCCGTGGGATCGAACTGTTCGGCCGGTTGCGCGGGACCGTTCCGGGGTACGCGCTGCCACACTACGTTCTCGACATCCCGGGGGGATTCGGCAAGGTGCCGCTCGAGCAGGCAGGGATCAGACCCAACGGCGACGGTTCCTATCGTGTCACCGCCCCCGACGGCTCGACACACACCTACCGTGATGACGATCGAGGTTGATTGATGCGGCTCATTCACACGGCAGACTGGCACCTGGGGCGGATCTTTTTCAGCCGCCATCTCACCGACGACCAGGAACATGTGCTCGATCAGTTTGTCGATCTCGTGGAGCGGACCGGTCCCGATGCGGTGTTGATCGCCGGCGATGTCTACGACCGGGCCATTCCGCCGATCGACGCTGTGAGGCTCCTCAATCGGATACTCTCCCATATCGTGCGCCGTCTCGGCGTACCGGTTTTCGTGATCGCCGGAAATCACGACAGTGCCGAGAGGCTCGAATTCGGCTCGGACCTCCTCCGGGAGCGCAACCTGTTCATCTCCGGGTCCGCCGCTCCCGACGCCGCGCCCGTTCTGCTCCACGATGAGCATGGGCCGATCGCGATCTGCCCCCTGCCCTTCTGCGAGCCCGCGCTGGTGCGTGCGCGATTCGAGAACGATTCGATTCACGATCACCAGACGGCGCTCGCCGCGGTCATCGCCGCCATGGGCGCACAGATCCCCGACCGATGCCGCTCTGTGGCCCTGGCCCATGCTTTCGTGACCGGCGCCGAATCGTCCGAATCGGAGCGGCCTCTCATGGTGGGCGGGAGCGCCAATGTGTCGGCCGATCTATTTGACCGATTCGACTACGTGGCGCTCGGCCACCTCCACAAGCCGCAGTCGATCAAACGGAATCGGATCAGGTATTCGGGATCGCTTCTCAAATATTCCTTTTCCGAGGCATCCCACGCCAAGTCGGTCGACATCGTTGAGATCGACGCCCGGGGCGCCGTGACGATCGAGCCGGTCGGCCTGAAACCCCTTCACGATGTGAGACAGATCAGTGGGCACCTTGCCGATCTGGTCGGTGAAGACGAGGATTCAACCGATGGGGTGGATCACGCCGATGGCGCACGGAACGCCGACTACCTGATGGTTACAGTCGAGGATCGGGGCGCACAGCTCGATCTCATGGGAAAACTGCGCACCGTCTTTCCCAACGTGCTGCACATCGAGCGACCGCTCCGTCCCGAGGATTCCGAGGCGGTCACACCGATCGAGGATCGCCTCAACAGGACGGAGGAGGAGATCTTTTCTTCTTTTTTCAAGGAAGCGACGGGGAAAGATCTGAGCGACGAGGAAGGCAAGGAGCTCAGGGCTCTTCTCGACGGTTTGCGTCGTGCAGAACGGGAGGCGTCGTCATGAAGCCTCTCAAACTGATCATGAGTGCCTTCGGTCCCTATGCGGGCGAGGAAGAGATCGACTTCTCGCGACTGGCTGGGCGCAGGCTCTTTCTCATCAACGGGCCCACGGGGGGGGGCAAGACGATCATCCTCGACGCGATCTGCTTTGCGCTCTACGGGAAATCTTCTGGAGCCGAACGGCGCGACAAGGCGATCCGCAGCGATCACGCCGACGCGCTGACGGCGACGGAGGTGACCTTCGAGTTCGCCCTCGGAGAGCGGCGATTCAGGGTCTGGCGCTCTCCGCGCCAGGAGCGTCCCAAAAAGAGGGGGGAGGGGATGAGCCCGGCACCGCCCCAGGCCACACTCTCCAGGCTGAAAGAGGACTGGGATGTCGTCGCCACAGGCTGGAACGATGTGATCGCTGGTGTGGAAGAGTTGATCGGCTTTCGGTGCGAGCAGTTTCGGCAGGTCGTCGTTCTACCCCAGGGTGAGTTCCGGCGGCTGCTGAGCGCCAATTCAAGCGAGCGCCAGGATATCCTGGCAGTGCTCTTCGATACGCGCCTCTATCAACGGATCGAGGAGGCATTGTCGAGAGAGGCCAAGGAGCTCAGGGACCGATACAACTTCGAGAAGGGACGGCGGGACACGCTGCTCGATCAGGCCGAGGCAAAGTCTCTCGCCGCCCTCGAAAGCGCCGCTGCCCTTCGAAGGGAGGATCTCCTTGCCGCCGAGAAGAAGCGCGAGGCGGCGTCTGATCGCGAGGAGCGCGCACAGAGCGCCTTGAAGAGGGGGCGGGAAGAGGACCGTCTGCTGCGCGAGGCGCGCGAGGCGCGCAAGGCGGTGGAAGAGCTCCGCGCCAGAGCAGACGCCATCGATGCCCGGGAAGCGGAGGCCGACATGGCGCGCCGCGTGCTCGGTCTCGTTGATCTGGAGGCCGAACTTCTTTCCCGCAAAAAGGAAGGTGATGAAAAAAAGAAAAAGCTCGACGAGGTCGTGGCCGAACGGGTCTTGGCCGAGAGAGGGCACACGACGTGCGCGCGCGTCCTGACCGAGAGCCGGGCCGATCTGGAAAAACGGGAAGCCGCCGGCGAAAGGGTGCGGCGTCTCAAAGAGTTTCAGCAGAGAGCCCACGGGCTCGACAGAGCGCGTCATGATCGGGACCGCCTCGGCGGCTCGCGCGCCGCACTCATCGAGCGTCAGCGCCGCTCGGCCCGGGCGCTCGGCGAGGCGCGCCGCCGTCTCGCGGACACCGAGAAAGAACTCGCCGTCCTCACCGAACTGGCCCGCCGCGCCGACGCGGTGAGAGGCCGGCGCGATGCCGTGGAGAATGAGCTCGAGAAGATCGGCAAGCTGCGGGAGATCGAAGAGGAGTCGCGCCGGCTCAAGGGCGACCTCGCCCGGGCGGAAGAAAAAACGCGCGAGGTGGAGGAGCTCCTCAAGGAGGCGCGCGCGCAGCGCGACGCGCTGAACGACCTGCGCGAGAAAGAACTCGCCCACCGACTCGCACTCGGGCTGCGGCCGGGCGCGCCCTGTCCCGTGTGCGGCTCAAAGGCTCATCCTTCGCCGGCAGAATCGGGCAGCGCCCTTCCCTCCGACGAGGAGGCTCGGCGCGTACAGCAGCGCGTGGCAGAGCTCGACGAATCGCGCGACAGGGCACGCGGCGCCGAGCAGAAGCTGGTCGCCCTCTGCTCGGCGACGGACGCCACACGCCAAGCGCTCGAAGAAGGACTGGGAGACAGGAAAGGAATGTCTCTCCGGGAGTTGGAGGCGGAACTGAGCAGGGCGAGAGACGAGACCGCAGAGGCGGAGACCGCCGAACAACGGATCGAAAGGGAGGAGCCGAAGGTTGCGGCGATCCAAAAAGAGGTGACCGAGAGCGAGGAGCGCCTCGACGCACTCGGTGCCGAGCTCGTCGACGTGGAAAAGAAGCTGGCCAAGGCGGAGACCGTAGTCGAAGAGCGGCGCGCGCTTCTGGGCGACGAGCTCAGCGAAGAGGACATCGACGGTCAGTTGGCGGCCGCCGAAGAGGAATCGAAAGGGCTCGACGACGCCCACGGCGAGGCGGAGAAACGTTTTCGAGAATCGGAAAAGAATCTTCATGGACTCGTGCAAAAAGAGCAAGCGCTCGGCGAAGCCCATCGCGAAGCGGTCGGCGCCGCCGACCGCCAGTCGCGCCTTCTCGACGAGAGGATCTTGGCATCGGGATTCGAGAACCGCGAAGCGTTTGACGGCGCGCGACGCGACGAGAAAGCGATCGCCGCGATGGAGAACGATGTCCGGCGCTATCGAGAGTCAATGGCCGCCGCCGTGACGATCGCTGCCGAGAGAAGCGCCGCGGCCGAGGATCTCGTACAGCCCGACCTCGCCGCGCTGGAAAAAGCCGCTGCCGAGGCGCGCAACTCACACCTCCACGCCCTCGGCCAACACTCGGCACTTGCCGAAAAGGTCGCCCGCGACAGGCGGCAGGTGGAGACTCTCAAGAAGATCCAGGCGACCATGGACGGTTTTGACCGCCGTTACGAGGTGGTCGGAACTCTGGCCGATGCGGCCTGTGGCCGCAACGAGCGCAAGCTCACCCTCGAACGCTACGTGCTGGCCGCCCTTTTCGAAGAAGCCACGCGGAGCGCCACGCGCAGGTTGTGGGCCATGAGCCGGGGCCGATACGCACTGAACAGGTTCGAGGGGGACGGCGATCAGCGGAAGGCGGGCGGCCTCGAGCTCGAAGTCTTCGACTCCTGGACGGGCCGTGCGAGACCGGTGGCGACCCTCTCGGGGGGGGAGAGCTTTCTGGCGGCGCTCAGCCTCGCCCTCGGCCTGGCCGACGTGGTCCAATCCTTCTCGGGCGGCATCCATCTGGAAACGATCTTTGTCGACGAAGGATTCGGCACCCTCGACGAGGAGTCGCTCGCCCTGGCGATCAGCGCGCTCGAGGATCTCCAGGAGGGAGGGCGGCTCGTGGGAATCATCTCACATGTTCCCGAATTGAAGGAAAGGATCGGAGCGCGCTTGGAAATTTCACGATCGGGACAGGGCAGCCGGACGGAATTCGTGCTAAATTACTAGGATGGACGCAAGAGATTCCCAGTCACGACGCCGCAAGCCGGCATGGCTCAAGAAAAGTCTCCCCCGCGGCGACGGCATCCGGCGCGTCGAGAATATTTTGAAGCGCCATGCGCTGCACACGGTCTGCCGCGGCGCGCGCTGCCCCAATCGCAATGATTGCTATCAGGAGGGGACCGCCACTTTTCTCATCATGGGCGACGTGTGCACGCGGCAGTGCCGCTTCTGCTCGATTCCGGGGCGCCGGCCCGATCCGCTCGATCGGGACGAGCCGGAGCGGCTGGCGCGGGCGGTGGAAAAGATGGGCCTTTCCTACGTGGTCGTCACGTCGGTCACGCGCGACGACCTGGCCGATGGGGGGGCGGGCCATTTTGTGGCGGTGACGGCCGCGATCAAGGCGCGGCTTCCGGCCGCTCGAATCGAACTCCTCGTGCCCGACTTTCAGGGCGACCTCGACGCTGTTGACGCCGTACTCGATGGAGCGCCCACCGTCTTCAACCACAATGTGGAAACCGTTCCGGCCCTTTACGGCGCGGTGCGGCCGGGGGCGGACTATGATCGTTCACTCAGTATCCTGAAGCACGCCGCGCGGCGGCGGCCGATCCCGGTGAAGTCGGGCTTCATGCTCGGTCTGGGAGAGAAGGATGACGCTGTGCGCGCCCTCCTCGACGATCTCGAAAAGGCGGGCGTGGCGATCGTCACAGTCGGCCAGTACCTCAAACCGGCCGAAGGCTGCATCGAGGTCTTCGATTACGTTCCGCCCGAACGGTTCGACGCCGTCGCCGCCTGGGCGCGGGAGCGCGGCTTCCGGGCCGTGGCGTCGGGACCCTTCGTGAGGTCCTCTTATCGAGCGGCCGAACTGGCCAGGGAGGCGGGCCTTGGTTGATGCGAGCAAGGGGATCGTCACCCTCACGACAGACTTCGGCTATCGGGATCCCTACGTGGGGACGGTGAAAGGCGTCATGCTCGCCAATTGCGACAGCCTGACCATCGTCGATCTCACCCACGGGATCACTCCCTTCTCCGTGCTCGAGGCGGGCTTTGTGCTGCGCGGCGCCTGCTCCTACTTTCCTCGAGGGACGCTCCATGTCGCCGTCGTTGATCCCGGTGTGGGCGGCGCGCGGCGGATCGTCTATCTCGAGAAGAGCGGCCAGAGGTTTCTTGCGCCCGACAACGGCCTGCTCACGCCATTCTTCGAGGGGGCGAGCGCCCTCTTGAGCGTCGAGAAGAGCGAGTTCATCCCTGACGGCGCCTCGTACACTTTCCATGGCCGCGACATATTCGCGCCCCTCGCGGCGCGTCTCTGCGCCGGGCTCGAGCCCGGCCGACTGGGACCGGCCCTGTCCGACCCGGTAACTGTCGTTCTGCCCGAGCCCACGTTGAGCGGCGGGACGATCGGGGGGCGTGTGATCTACGTTGACGGCTTCGGGAATCTCGTGACCAACATCGACGCCGCCCTTCTCGATCAACTCGGACCAACGCCGTGCGTTCACCTCAAGGGGATCACCGTTGGAGAATTGAGGCAGACCTACGAGGGAGCGGCGCGCGGCGAGCCGCTGGCGCTGATCAACTCCTTCGGGCTACTCGAGATCGCACTCCGCGAGCGGAATGCGGCCGAACATTTCAAAGCCGCCGCGGGCGACGAGGTTTTTGCCCGTCGCCGATTTCTCAGTTGATGTTGAACAGCTCGTAGAGGTTCGTTTCCATGATGGTGTAGTTATTGTCCCGAGTGATCAGGGAGACGACGGGCGTCGGACTTTCATCACCCAAGAGGCCGAGCGCGGTGATCGCATAGGACCTGATCTCCGAGGGAATGTCCTCGTCGTCGGCCAGGTCGGTGAGTGTGGCGATCGCCTTGCGGTCGCAGACGAGCCCCATGCAATAGGCGGCCGAAGAGCGGATCACGTCCGATTTTTTCGCATCCATCATGTCGAGCAGCACATCGTAGATACCGGCGTCGCCGATCAGGCCGAGTGCCATCGACGATGAACGGATGAGTTCCACGTCATTGGTTTCGGAACAGGTTTTTCTGAGCCGTTCGATCGATTCGGCGTCGCGCAGCATGCCGAGGGCCTGGGCGCAGTAGCTGCGGAGAATGGGATCGGTCTTGCTGTCGACCACCTTGCGCAGTTCGCCGAGTGCGGGGGTGTACTGGAGCATTCCCATGGCCACCGCCAGAGCCGCCCGCGTGCTGTTGTCCTTGATCGCCTTGTACTTCTCGAGGAGCACGGCGCCGTTGTTGGGATTGCCCAGGAGACCGAGACCGATCGCCACAAAGGGCACGCGTGTCAGATTGGTGCTGGCGAAGACCTTGAGCAGATATTTTTCCGCCTCGGGACCGCCCACCTTGCCGAGCGCGATATGGCAAAAATTCTTGACCATGAGGTCGGCGTCGGAGTCGGAAGCCTTTTTGAGCGCCTGGATGACGTCCTTGTCTGAAGGCGAGGCGGTGACGCCGAGCGAGATCGCCGCCGACCGCCTGACCTGGACGCGCCCCTCGTTGAGGTATTCGATGAGGATGGGGTTGGCGGCCCGGTATCCAAGGCGTCCGAGGCTCAGGACGAGGAAGGATTCGGTGATCCAGTCGTTGTCGACCTTGTTCGAGAGGAGCGAGCTCACCATCGGTGCCAGGGTGGGATCGAGTGTGAGACCCGAGGCGAACGCCACGCCGCGCCGGAGGTCCCTTTCGAGTTTCTTGAAGCTCTTGGCTTCGAGATAGCGCCGCAGCACTACGGCCACGTCCTCGCCTCCGATCAATCCGAGAGAGACGGCCGCAAAGAGACGGAGCTCGGTCAGTTCCGAATCGTCGTTCATGATCGATTCGAGGATTTTGACGGCGCGCTCGTTGCGGGTGATCCCGAGGGCCAGAACCGCCATTGTGCGCACATGGGTACTCTTGTCGTTTGTGTAGGTGATTTCGATATAGGGCACCACCGAATCGTCGCGCGTTCGAGCGAGAGCCACCACCGCCGCGGCGCGGACAGACTGTTCCTTGGCTCGTAGGTTGCCGAGGAGTTTCTTGACGAGCTTGCTCCGCTTGTCTTTGGTCGTGATTTTTTCGAAGGGGAAGTCGATGACACCCGCCGAGGGCGTTCGTGAGAAGAGAGATTTTCTCAGTCCGAGCAGCGGTTCGTGATGAAAGTCCCACCAGAATTCCCACATCGTTTCCCGGAAGGCGACCTGGGGACCTCCGCCCGGAAAGGAGAATCCCTTCTGAACGCCGCTCGAAATGGACGAGCTGCCATCGGCCGAATCGCCCGGAGTCGATCCGGCGACAGGCGCCTTGAAGCGGCCGCCATGGGCGAAAAGATCGCTCGTGGGCAGAACGATCAACGTGATCAACGCAATCGCGATTAATACTTTAGGCCACATGAAACCCCTCCTGTGTTCGATCCGCCCTCTGCAACGCTGCCGGAATGAGACGTCTCTGCGACCGCCGGCCGATCTCGACGCCTCCCTTAACTCTACAGCTTTCAATATCATATAAAGTTCGTCAAAACAGGCAAAAATGTTTGACCCTTTTTCTTTTGCCCCTTTTCGGCGTTGTAATAGGCAACGATTGGAGACGGCCGGAGGGCATGTCAGAGGCTGGGGCTTGAATCAAACCGCGGGAGAGGTCAAACTGAGCGGTGTGACGCTTTCGGGCCGTTGCGCGGCCTTCGGGCCGTTACGCGGGAAGAGCAGAGGCGAATCGAGGTTTCGTTTCATGAAAATTGTCTATTTCGACTGTTTCGCAGGCGTTGCGGGCGACATGATCCTCGGCGCTCTTGTCGACGCGGGGCTCCCTTCGGGCGATCTCGGCGCCGCGATCGAAAAGCTGGGCGTGAAGGGGATCGATCTCTCCTTCGAGAAGATCACCGGAGCCGGAGGCCTCTCGGGCACACGGGCTCATGTCAAGGTCGACGAACGGGACGCGCACCGCCACCTGCCCGACATCGTCCAAATCATCCGCTCGTCGAACCTCGACGAGGCTGTTCAAAGCATGGCCTGTCGCGTCTTCGAGCGACTGGCCGAGGCCGAAGCGGCCGTTCACGGGATCCCCGTCGACAAGATCCATTTTCACGAGGCCGGTGCTCTCGATGCGATCGTCGACGTGGTCGGCGCCGCGGCGGGCCTCGAGCTGCTCGGGATCGAACGGGTCTATTCGTCGGCACTCTCTTTCGGTCAGGGTACGGTCGACTGCCGCCACGGCACCCTGCCCGTACCGGTCCCCGCCGTGGCGCGTCTCGCCGAGGGATTCCCCGTGCGATTCACCGAACTCGACGGGGAGCGGACCACGCCGACGGGCGCGGCTATTCTCACCACACTCTCTCATTCGATGGGAACCTATCTGTCCATGGTGCCCGAGAAGGTGGGCTACGGATTCGGCTCGCGCCAGTCGGGCAGCGTGCCCAACGCCCTGCGCGCCATCATCGCCGACGCGCCGGGCGAGGCGGAGGCGGAAGAGATCCTTCTCCTCGAGACCAATGTCGACGATGTGACCGGCCAGACCGCGGGCTTTCTCATGGAGCAGTGCTTTGGGGCGGGCGCCGTCGATGTTTTTTTTACGCCGATCCAGATGAAAAAAAATCGGCCCGCGCTGCAAGTGTCGGCCCTCTGTTCGGAGAGCGCCTTTGACGGCGTCTACCGCGCGCTCGCCGTGGAGACGGGCACACTCGGTGTGCGGATCAGCCGGATCGGGCGGCTCGTGGCACCGCGCAGGGAAGAGAGCGCCCACACATCTTTTGGTCCCGTGCGCATCAAGCGCTCCATACTCCCGGGGGGAACGGAAAGGGTCGCCGTCGAGTACGACGATCTCGCCCGCCTGGCGCGCGAGAAGAACCTCCCTCTGAGAACGATCCAGAAGAGGATCGAGTCGGAACTCGATTAGATCGGGGCGGCGTGAAAGTTCCGCACAAGAGGCGCGAAGACCTGTTGGCGATCGGGCGCCGGCCGGTTATATTGGGGCGATGGCTGTTTTGATGAATTCCTGTGGGGAGGCCCTGAAATGAAGCTTTTCACGCTCTTCTGCCTGATCGCGGCAATCTCGGCCGCGGCTTTTTTGAATGATACGTCTGCTCAGGACAACGATTCTGCCGATGTGATCGGTCGCTGCAGACTTCTCACCGACCAGGATCTCTGGAGCGGGCCGAGCACGAACTACAAGAAGATCAAAGAGGCCGCCGCGGGATCGCTCCTCGAAATCATCGGCGAGAAGGGCGACTACTTCCGCGTGCGCGTGCCCGATGGATTTCCCTGCTTCGTCCATACCGACTTCATCATCTTCAACGAAGAGATGCTCGGCACCGTCACCGGCAACCGGGTGAATCTCAGGTCGATCCCGTCGACCAAGGGCGACTACCCGATCTTCCAGGTCAACAGCGGAACCACCCTGCGCGTGTGGGAGCGCAGCGGCAAGTGGGTCAAGGTCGAAGCTCCTCCCGAGGCCTATGTCTACGTGCTCAAGAGCGAGGTCACTCCCGTCCCGGAGACGGCCGAGATCCTCGACGAGATCGCCCGGCAGCGCGCCCTGGGGCGCCGTGCGTGGGAGGAGCATTTCGGCGGCATCCGCGAGCAGAAGACGATCGACGAGAACGACGCCGCCCTGCGCGTCCGGTTCAGCGCGCTCGAAGAATCGGCGAAGAGCGATTACGACGGCAAGCGGCTCGAGGACGTCAAGGCCGAATACCATGCCATTGCCGAGGCCGTGTCCGACGAACTGATCAAAACGGTGTCCCTCTCGCGGATCAGGGAAATCGATACGCTTCTGGCGCAAAACAAACTCAAGGACGATTTCAAGGAACGGGAAAAACGGATGCGCCTGCGCGAGGAAGAGTGGCGGCGCGAGCTGCGCAAGCTGGAAGAAAAAGACGGCGCCGCGGCCGGAGAAAAAAAGGCCGCCCTTCCCTTGCCGGTCGCCGGAAAGCCTCTCGTTCTGCTGGGGCGCGTCGACGCCTCGGGATCGCGGATCGTCCTTCGAGGGGGAAAATTCAAGGACTCTCCCCTCTACACGATTAGCTGTCCCGACCGCCGCTATCGGCTCAAAGACTTCCACGGAAAACGGATCGCCGTTCGGGGGGAGATCGACAAGATGATCACCGGCGAACTGCCGAGCATGGTGGTGGAGCGGATCGAGATTCTAAAGTAACCGCTTCTCAGGCAATCGCAGAGCGGCCCGAACCGCTCGGGCCGTGTCTCCTCACGATCTCGTCCCTGAATCGGGCAAAGGTTCCCGCCTCGATCGCGTCGCGCGCCGTGCGCATCAATTCCTGAAAATAGTGCAGATTGTGGAGGGTGGCCAGCATGGGGCCGAGCATTTCGCGGGCATTGAAGAGATGGCGCACATAGGCCCTGGTGAACTGGCGGCACGCCACGCAACCACAGGCCGGATCGAGGGGGCCCATGTCGTCCTTGAGGGACGAGTTCCTGAGTTTGAGCTGCCCTTCGCTCGTGAAGAGCGTCGCGTTCCGCGCGTTGCGCGTGGCGATGACACAATCGAACATGTCGACGCCGGCGGCAACGGCATTGACGATGTCGTCGGGCGGTCCCACACCCATCAGGTAGCGCGGACGGTCGGCGGGAAGATGGGGGACGGTGGCGGAAAGAACGGCGTGCATGGTGGTCTTGTCCTCGCCCACGCTCAATCCGCCCACGGCGTAGCCGTCGAAGCCGACGGCGCAGATCTCCTCGGCACTCCTTTCTCTCAGCGCGGCGTCCATGCCGCCCTGGACGATCCCGAACAGGGCCGCCGTCGAGTCGAGCCGCTCGTGCTCGGTCTTGCACCGCCGCGCCCACGCCGTGGTCCGTTCCAATGCCTCGACGACGAGAGCGCGCGGAGCCGAGTGAGGGACGCACTGATCGAAAACCATGACGATGTCGCTGTCGAGAGCGTTTTCGATGGCGATCACCTTCTCGGGACTGAAATGGTGCACCGTGCCGTCGAGGTGGGATTTGATTTCCATTCCACCGTCGTCGATCTTTGCGAGGTCGCTCAGGGAATAGACCTGAAAGCCGCCGCTGTCGGTGAGGATCGTGCCGTCCCAACCCATGAATCGGTGGAGCCCGCCCGCCTTGGCGACGATTTCGGGGCCCGGTCTGAGATAGAGGTGGTAGGTGTTGGCGAGCAGCACCTCGACGCCGGCCTTCTCGAGGTCGCTGGGGAAGGCGCCCTTCACCGAGCCGGCCGTTCCAACGGGCATGAACGCCGGGGTCTGGAAGGTCTGATCCCGGACGGTGACCGATCCCCGGCGGGCGGCCGTGGATTTATCGGGGGCGAGGATTCGAAATTCGAGGGCCGCTGTCATGGAGTTCCCGTTCCTGGCAACTGGAGATCGCCGAGGTTGGAGATCTCGCACCCCTTGTAATAAAAGGAGAGGATCCTCCGATAGTCGTCGCCGCGGCGCGCCAGGCCCCGCGCACCGTACTGGCAGAGCCCCACACCGTGGCCGAATCCGCGCCCCTCGATCGCGACGCGCCCCGACGCCGTTTCGATCGAGTCGATGCGCGTGGAGAGCATTCTGCGCCGCAGCGGGAGTCCCCGGTTGAGGGTTCGGCGGAAGGAACTTGCCGAAAGGCTTCGCAGAACGTTGCCTTGCCTGTCGAGGAGGGAAATTTCTTTGGCGCGCCGCATCGAGTCGGTGGCGGTGACGCCCACCTCGGGGTAGCGGCAGACGCGCGAGAGATCAAACTTTTCGACCACCTCTTCGATCGAGAAACTCGCCGACCAGTGGTAAAAGGGCGAGTCGGAGCAGAAGCCGCAGGGGGAGTTGTGATTGAGCGGCGCGGCCGATGGGAAGGCAAAAACATCGTCGGCCTTGACCGTCATCCCGCCGCACGTCGACGAGTAATAGGCTGGGATCAGCTTTTCCGAGAAGGTCAGTATTTCGCCCGCCGTCTGCTTGACGATCTCCCGGCTCTTCTCGTTGATGGCGGCCGAACCGCCGTAGACCTGGGACCGTTCGTCGGGCCTCAGGAAACCGTCCCCCTGGGCCATCATGTAGACGGCATAGCTCCTGGCGGCCACGGCCTGGGCCTTGAGCGCCTCCAGCGGAAATTTTGACGGCATTTCGCTGAAGAGGACACCGGTGAGATACTCCTCGATATCGAGAAGGTTGACGAGGCGCAGGCCGCCCCGCGAATTCCGTTCGATCACGAGCACGCCGGGGTAGTTGTTCCGGCCCACGCGGAGGGCGCCCACCTTTTCGGGTACGAAGCAGATGGCGTCCCCTTCGAGATCGGTTCTGTTGTTGATCGAGATCTTGCCGTCGGCGAGCGCCGTGGCATTCGCCTGGCCGAGGCGGTAGCCATAGGC
>Ga0180429_10003039_pt1 | contig 13676 bp, 12 predicted proteins | sample SS_ome_FD_132428 | JGI IMG/M metagenome (GOLD analysis project Ga0180429, IMG submission 132428) | Hypersaline lake sediment archaeal communities from the Salton Sea, California, USA - SS_1_S_1 metaG | ecosystem: Environmental > Aquatic > Non-marine Saline and Alkaline > Hypersaline > Sediment ...
AAGCTCGCGCGCCAGTCCATGCTTGTTCAAGCCGCTACGGCGTTCCAGCTCACGCAAGTGAAGCCCATCCTCGGCGTCCACCAACCACTGCAGTACAGCCAGTCGCGCTGCGGGGAAGAGGGTGGGTGCGATTCGCAGTGGGGACATTATGTATCCGATTGTACGGATCTTGTCCCCGCAGTCAACTGCCGCTCTGCGATTAGCGGTCGGCATTCCAGATTCGGCAATGGGAAAGCAGAACCGCCGGCGACGTGCCGGCGGTTCGATTCTCCTCATTGGAGCCTGGGTGACTGAATGTAGAACGCGTTCGTTAGCTGTCGCGTCGGAATGTCCTAGTTCGCGGTAGCGCGCTTCTTGACATCGACCTCCTTCTGTGCTAGACTCGTGTCACATCGCACGGTAGGAGGTTTCGATGAACATCCTAGAGATCTTCAAGCGCTTCCCGGCCCAAGAGGACTGTATTGCCTACCTTGAGAAGGTTCGGTGGAATGGCGTCCCGACGTGTCCATACTGCGGATCAGACAACTCGACTCCGCTCCCCAAAGAACAGCGCCACCACTGCAACAACTGCAACACTTCGTACTCGGTGACGGTCGGCACGATCTTCCACCGAACGCACCTTCCGCTTCAGAAGTGGTTCCTAGCCTTGTGCCTGATCCTCAACGCCAAGAAGGGGATCAGCGCACGGCAACTAGCGAGAGACATCGAGGTTCATCGCAACACGGCATGGCGGATCTCGATGAAGATCCGAGAGGCGATGTCTCAGAGCCACCAGCGGGAACTCCTGACCGGCCTTGTCGAAATGGACGAAACGTTCATCGGCCCCCGAAAGCCTCGCAAGCGATATCCGGGGCAACGGTTCATGGATGGCAGCGGCCACACCAAGCAGCCTGTTGTCGGGATGGTCGAGCGTGACGGCGACGTGGTTGCGAAGATGGTTGGCAAGCGGCATCTGAAGTCTGCGAAGCTGAACGCCCTGATCCGTGACAACGTAGACACCGAGAACGCGGTCCTCATTACCGATCAATACAAGGGCTACTGCCACGTCCAGGACTTCATGGAGCATCGGACGGTCAACCATAGCGTGTGGTACGTAGAAGACGACGGAACGCACACGAACACGATCGAATCATTCTGGGCCTTGCTGAAGAGGGGAATCGTTGGCCAGTTCCACAAGGTGAGTTTGAGGCACCTGCCTCGGTACATCGACGAATTCACCTTCAGGTTCAACCATCGCCGAGAGGCTGACTTGTTCGGCCTTCTGGTAGCGAGAGGAGTGGGGGTAGCGTGATGGCAGATGACAAGCAACTGCCGAAAGAGGAGTTCAGCGGGACACTACAGATCGGCGACCGAGAATTGCCCTGTGCAGTTCTCGAGGATGGCACGCGTGTCATCTCTGCAAGAGGCATCAACAGGACATTCGGGCAGACCCGGACGGAATCCACGAAGGCCATGAAAGACGGCGATCGCAGATTGCCAGCCGTTATGGCGTCTGACAGCCTACAACCCTATTTGGATCAGCATTTCGCGGCGATCGCTCCGATCAGGTATCGCCCGCGACACGGGGGGCGCAGTGCATTCGGATACGAGGCCACTCTGCTGCCCAAGATGTGCGAAGCCGTCCTGGACGCGCACAAGGCCGGGGTGCTGCGTGGCAGACAGCGAGAACTGGCAGAGGTCGCAGATCTCCTGATTCGCGGCTTTGCACAGGTCGGAATCATCGCACTAGTCGATGAAGCCACGGGATACCAAGAAGTTAGAGCAAAGCGAGCGCTCGCCGAGATCCTTGAGAAGTTCATCGCCGAAGAGCTGCAACCATGGACGCGGCGATTCCCTGAGGAGTTCTATCGGCAGATCTTCAGGTTGCGTGGATGGCCATACGATCCTACGACCGTGAAGCGGCCATCGGTCATCGGCAAGATGACGAATGACTTCGTGTACGAGCGCTTGGCTCCTGGAGTGCTGGACGAACTGCGGCGAAGAAACCCAGTTACTGATCGCGGATATCGAAGACACCGACACCATCAGTGGTTTACGGAGGAGGTCGGCCACCCTCGGCTACGCGAGCACCTACACGCGGTGATCGCGCTGATGAAAGCATCTGCAACCTGGGACCAGTTCAAGCGAGCTATCGAAAGGGCTTTCCCGAAGCTTGGCAAGACAATCCCACTGCCACTAGACGACTAGCGAGCAATCTTCATGGCCCGGAACCCGGCCGAGAACAAGAGACCGACAAACACCGCGATAGCCATGAGGAGGATGAAGTAGGCTGCCCCGAACACTAGATAGACACATACCTTGGAGATGGTCAGTGTCCCCGTTACATAGAGCATCCCCGATGAGAGTGCGACAAGGATCGCAACACAGGCGAAGCTCCAATGCTGCTCCTTCAACGCAGGCCCGAACCCACCTATGAATTCGCGCATCCGCCATCGCCGTTCTCGACTAACTGCCTGGCTCTTCTGATTGCGGCTTTGTCTGCAAGCCAAGCCCATCGTGCTCCTGCCGCTGCAAACGCCACGATGCTCCACGCTCCTGCGACAATTGCCACTTGCACCGCCGCGAAGATCGACAAGATCACAGCGGAAATGCCAAGTAGAGCGCCAAACACACACAGCACAACAGAAAGCACAGATGATCGTTGAGTGCTTTGAGCCCTCATGGGCGTCCTCGCTTCATACTCAGTAGAAGCCAGCAAGCTAGGGAGCAGTCGCAGAGACCTTGGCGGCGCATCCCGCGACAAGATATCCCCTGTCTCCGCAGTGCCCAACTGCAGGCAATTCTTGTAGCTGGTACGTAGCTCTTCGTATCCTGCGACCAGTATGCACGCCATACCGCTAGTCCTGTTTCAAGAGGTCTTCGGGGACGGATGTCGAAACCACGATCTGGTAACGAACATTGTAGAGAGGCTCTCCATCTTCCTCCTTGTGGAATGTCTCTCTTGTCTCTGGGTCGATCGCCCGCGATACCTTCTGTGCCACGATCCGGATCTTCAGTACGCTGCCGTCGGCTAGTTCGTATTCGCTCCAATCCTCCCGAATCGGGCTGAATCCGACGTCCTCTCCGAGCAACGACTCTCCGCCGGGGCCTGTGAGCCGAATCACTCCCTTGTCTGCCATCCACACCACTCCCTGCCCTGAGGTCGATGGAATGGTAATGAGATATACACATGCGAGTCAAGATGGCCACCGGAACTATCCTACCGCCAACTGGGACATTCCGTGTCGCGTGGTGACCACTGGCGCGCTGAGGGGCGAAACTCCACTGATCGCCTCTACGCTGATCCCGGGAGGACATGAAGCTCCCTCAGTTTGGGAAGCAAGATGCGGGGAGCTATCGCCACTGCTGCCCCCGAAGGCACCTGCAAGCGCGGTGTCTCCTCGTAGGCAACACGTGTAATCGCCCTCTTCGTGAGTATGCCGAGCAACTCGCCAGTTTCGGTGACAACCGGGCCCCCGCTCGCGCCGCTGTGAAGCACGTTGTCAACATGGAAGAAGTCGCCCTCGTAGTCTTGGTTGATCTTCACCCCGGCAGAGTGCCCTACCATGCCAGACCGGATCATCATCAGCCGCTTGCTGATCTCAAGATTCACTCGTTGCTGCCGAACCTGGACAGACGAAGGGGGGAGCATCTGATCAAAGGAGAACGGGAGCTCAATGTCATCTGGGTAGCCGGCCATTAGGACTGACTCGCCCACTATTGGAGCTCGCAGGCAGACAGGAAGGAACGTGACGTCCTTCTGAGGCTGAACAGGGCGGAGTACGGCCAGGTCCACGGTGAGTGGCCCAGTGAGCAGCTCACCCAGGTCCACCGAAAGGCCGCAGAGCGGCGAGGCATACCTCAAGAAGGTACCTGACTTGCTCTTCGCCAGCACGACGAGTCGAGGATCCTCGATATCCTCCGAGCGAATCGGGAATCTGGTTGTCACGACGTGAGCAGCCGTCAAGAGATCCCCTCCCCCGTTCACTGCTACCGCGGTCCCAGTCCCTATGAGCTCAGAGCCTTCACCTTCGTCAGCGAGGAACACGAACACGAGGTAGGTCGACTCCCGCAGAAGACTACAGAGCTCTGCGCGTTCGGTACTAGGGGACTTCTCGCGATGTTTCTCTTCGGCCACGGTTCACACTCCTGGTAACGAGAAGTACTTCCTAAGGACACAGCGGGATTCATCATCCACTGTAAGGGCCTCATGCTCTCTCCAGGCTCGCTCGACAACCAGAAACGAGACCCTTGAGGAATCGCAACGATCGAAGACCTGCTGCAGTTCCTCAAGGATGAACCAGATTGGCGAGTAGACCCAGACTCCCTGGAAGGAGTTGGTCGTCTCTGCCTTGATCGGGAACTTCCTTGAGACATCCTTCAGCAATCCAGGAAGCACCGGCATACGTGTAGCGTGAGGGCTGGGGTCAGTGCCACTTCGTAGCGATGAGAAGAGGTCGAGTAGCTCTTTGATGCGCGACTTGACCTCGACCAGACCACTTGCTCCGTCCATGAACCCCATTGCCCAGTCTGGCCCTGGTGAGTTCTCCCCACCAGGGCGCGGCTCGTACCGAAGACGATTGAGCTCCTTTGCACGAAGGACTGGAGCGAGTTCCGCCAAGTGGTCGAAGTGCTTTGACTGGTCGGACAACCTGGATAGGTACTTATCGAAATCGTCTCCGAGCGCGTGTCTCAATACTTTCAAGAGCCCGTGGAGCAGAATGCGAACCTCAGGGCATTGATCGGTCCCCAACACCTGCGATGTTTGGACCGTGTATGGAGCACCGAACTCGTATCGCCACTGATCATCAAGAACGCATAGGAAGGCTGGCGCACTCTTCAGAACGTCAGGGAGTCGTGCGATCAGCATGTCAACGTCGCTTCTCGAAACTGAACTGCTCAGACCTATCCGGTGTGGTGCGTCAGCAAGGGGAAGCTCTTCGCGCTTCAGTTCCTGCGGGATCTTCATGCAACATCCTACACGGCGACTGCCTGCGCGGAAACCCCGCTTCGCGCTTCGCGCGGAATCCCGCTAACCCTATCAGGGACAGGGTGTTCGGGCAGATTGGAGCCTGGGGACTGAATGTAGAACGCGTTCGTGTGTTGGAGAGTGGCGATCGGTGTCCCCGCCATATAGACACGACCGACTCATGCGCTGTTCCAGTTGGGCCTCCCCCACCTAGGGGCTTGTGCGCTGCGCGCTTCACTCATCTACCGAACCGACCGCAACGTTGCCCGGGAACAAGAAGAGCTCTCTCCCCGAGGGTGCGATGTAGTCGATGTGGAAGTTCATGCTGGTGCGATTCCAAGCATCTCCAATCAAGTAGCTTCCGATTGCCCCAAACGGGACGAGAGCCTCGATGTAGTTCTCGCAGTAGCCGACGTTTCCTCCTGCCACCGTCTCCAGCCATTCCCACCGACCGGGAGTCTGGTGGGCTATCTCCGCCCTGCCATCCGAATTCAGGAAGATGTAGAGCCGGTCGTTCTCTGGTCCAAACCCGAAGATGTAGCGGTAGTGCCCCAGCTGATCGCTTGCCATCAGCTCCACTCGCAGCGCAAGGTTCTCATCGAGGGCTATGGCCCTCACCGCCGAAACGTGGGATCCAGGCAGGCCCCAGTTGTCCGCATCACTCAAGGGGCGGACGCCTGTTCCTTCGAGAACGTAGGTGATACGGGGCGTGGAACCCCATGTCAAGGTCTGAGCGGTGCTCCAATTGGGCACTTCCAGAGCCGTCGAAATCCCCCTGCACGGCTCGGAACTCGGATCAAGCCCTGTCTGGCGGGCGCTGCCTCCCATCGCAGCGCTGTAGATCAAGACGGAAGGAGAACCGTTGATTGCGATGTCGCCAAGCAGCTGGTCCTGCGACGAAAACGGGCTTCGCGGATAGATCTTGTAGACCCCCACAGCCGTTGCATCCAGAACATCAGCGACGACAAGCATAGCAGCTCGAAGATCGGCATCCTCTTGGTTGTCGATTCCCGTCGGGGGGCTCTCAGGATGCGGACCACCGGGGTTGAAGCCTAGCTCCTCCAGGAAATACCCGTAGCCTCTTGACGATCCGTCGAAGTTGAAGTTCCCCATCTCAGAGAACTGCATGGGCTTATCGGGGTAGCGGGCGCTGTAGTAGTTGAAGGCTCTGAGCCAGAACAGGTAGAGATTCTTCACAATGGTCGAGAACCTCTGGTCGCTCTGTTCCTCCCACTCCCCAGACGGCCAGCAGTTGAGCCCGATCTCAAGTCCGGGGAAGCCCCAGAAAGCTGCCCTATCAGCGATTGTCTCGAAATCCGTTTCGTCATCGTACGTACTGCCGTGAGACAGGTGCGTTTGGGTCTGTGATGAGATTGCCAGGCGCCCCGAGAACACTTGGGAGATCTGCGAGAGCAGCTCCTCGATCTGCTCGCCATGCTGCTCCATCGATGACAGCTCGACAATCGGAGTGAAGACGTCGCCCCCCTCCTGCTCTAGTATCGTGGCAAGCTCGAGACAGATCTCTGTGTAGTTATCGAACCATGTGCCCAAGTCTGAAGGACGCAGAGCTCCTCGATGGTTGTAGGCGTCTGAGGCCGCGGTTTGAAGTGATACCCAAATCTCGATCCGTAGTTCCGCGTCAAGGCCAGCATCGCGAATCGCGGAGAGGATCTTGCGGATCTCCTGCCCATTGAGGGTCCTTGCCCAGGGATGGATAGCGCTGTTCACGTGATCAAGCCCGTAGACGGCGTTCTCGCGAGCATTGTCGGTGATGTAGTAGACGGAGAACTGAATCCCTGTGAATCCCATTTCCGCGAACGCTGCAAACTTCTCCACAAGCCACTCGTAGGGCTCGTTGATGATGTCTGTAACGATGCCTATGTTCAGGAATCCGGCAGGGCGCAACCGCAGCGGGGCCTTCACTGATGCCGAGAGTTTCGCCAGCGGGCTTCCATCCTCAGCAACAAGAGCAATGCGGTACGTATATCCCCAAACGCAGTGGTCTGTGTGAGAGCTGGCGGGTGTCTTCTCGTCGGGGTTCCCATCGAACGTCTTCATCTGCCCGTTGGTGAGCACGTCGAGCTTGTCAGGGAGGAAGCGCATCTTGATGTCGTTTCGGTAGACCTCGATCCTGGTGATCTGGCTCTTGTCGAACCAGTCAGCGTAGTTGATCCTGATCGAGTCGTTGTCATAGATGTCAGCGTGGCCTTCGAGATCTGTCAGCCAGATGGCTTCGTCGGGAGCTGGCTCGTACAGCGGTTCATCCGGTCCCGGATACTCGGCAATCGCAGCCATGATCTCCTCGTATGTCGGCGGGCGTCCAAGGTTCAGCAGGTTCTCCCGCGTGAGTCCTCCCTCGGGAACCCTCACAGGCGGGGGTGTCGTCAGCCACTCTGAGCTCACGATCGACGCAGACGCGGGTTCCCAGATGATCCAGTGGTCTCCCCATGGTTCGACCGCTCCGCCCGAGAAGGTGAAGGAGGTTGACTCCCCTTGAGGTCGGATCCTGAGTAGGGCATCCCCGAAGCTCGTTATGGTGACGGGTTCCGAGAAACGCACTCGGAGACCGTAGACGGTCTCACTGGTGTCGTTCATGAAGTATCCGCCAGCTAGTACTGATAGGGAGCAGAGAACCAACAGGACAACGGTCGAGAGCACGCGCTTCATGAGACCTCCTTGGAGGAGAGCATAGCAGGAGTCAGTACTTCAGTTGAAGAGACGAGCGCCGTGGTCACATGGCTGGCCGGCTGGCGGGACATCGGCTCGGGCCCCGCTCGTTAGACAAGCACGCAGCGCCGGAGTCGCGATGAGGTGAGCTCATGTGGAATCGCAAGAATAGGGGCGTTGTGGAGCCTGGGGGGCTGAATGTAGAACGCGTTCGGTCGTCGCTGCGTGGTGATGATTGTCCCGAGTCTCCCGGAATGCCCTTCAGCTAGTCTTCCGCAGTCTCCGCATTACGGGGCCGACCTCGCGATGCCCACAATTGACTTGGGCCGAGTTCGCGAGGTGGCCACAGAGTTTGCCTCACAGGCTCACTGGAAGACCACAACATCGTTCGCCCAGGCATCCTCCAACCAGCTGTTGAAGTCCTCCGATTTGCGCTCAGATGCGAGATCCTCGCGAACTAGTCCAATCACATCTTCGAAAGCCGGGGATGCCCCCAGCTCGTGCTCGTGGACGAGGATGATGTGGTAGCCGTAGTCGGTCCGGGTCGGATCGCTCAGTTCACCGCTGGACAGCGCAAACGCAGCCTCCTCGAACTCAGGAACCATCTGGCCGCGCGTGAACCAGCCAAGGTCACCGCCACTCTCAGCTGTCGGGCACGCGGATCTATCCTCGGCGATTGATGAGAAACTGGCACCACGACCGAGTGTCGCCAGAATATCCTCTGCTTCCTCATACGTGTCGACGAGTATGTGCGATGCATGAACCCGTTCTTCGTTGGCATAGTCCTGGCGATGCGTCTCGAAGTACGCGAGGAGTTCCTCTCGGGTGAGTTGCACTTCGCCGACGATGGCATGCTGTGCAAGCGTGCGCCATGCAGCCGGGCGTTGGCCCGCGAGGTATAGTGAAAGGTCTTCGCCTTGTGCCTCAAGCCACTGGCTGAACTGCTCCTCCGTCCAGCGTTGGGCATTGAGAAAGGCATCAAGCTGCCTCTGCAGTTCCGATTCGATGTCATCATCACTGATGACCACTCCTCGAGCGCTAACCTCCAGTTGAAGGAGCGTGTCAGTCACGAGATTCCGGAGTTCTTGCTCGCGAAGCGCCTGGACGTAGTGCTCCCGATTGGGTCCTTGGAGCGCCTCCTTCCAGGACAGTCCGTAGCCAGCCTGGAGATCGCTGAACTCCTTCTCGGCTATGCTGCGGGACACGATTGAGTCGAGCTGTTCGCGTGAGACCGGAATCCCGCGGACAATCGCCACGGCCTCACTTGTAGCGCCTTCTGCGGGTCCCGTTGTCTCTGACTCTCCGGTCTGGAGGTTATCCTGGGAAACGCGTGTCGTTGCCGCGCTCCCAAGGACTCCCTTCTGTACCTCATCCATCTTCCAGAAGCGAAGCTTGTCATCCCAGGATGCGGCAACTAGCGTCTTCCCATCCGGGCTTAGCGCGAGGGTTTCAACCCTCTCGGATGAGTCAGAGCGCGGTTGCATCAGGTGGATTGTGGCCAGCTCACGCTCTTCCCGGATGCTCCATAGTGTGATGCTTCCACTGGCCAAGGCTATCAGGATGAAGTTGCCGTCGGGGTGAATGGCTAGAGCAGTGGCTGTCCCCGGCAAGAGCATCGACGATCTGGGTTCGTACGTCTCGACATCCCATAGGGCAACTGAGCGGTCATACGCTGCTGTCGCGAGGATCCCATGATCCGAACTCAGGTGAAGTGCGGATAGCTCATCTCCGCAGCAATCGAGTGTTCCGACTGCCAGACCAGTGTCCACGTCAATGAACTCGACCGAATCCCCATTCTCCGCGTACTTCTCCACGACAATGAGGGAATCGCCCTGTGGGGCGAAGTAGTATGCCGTTCGCCACTCGTTGTGTTCAGCGAACTCGGCAACAACCCTCCCCGTAGAGACATCCCAGATCCTTATATCATCGGGACAGGATGTGACAAGTGTCGCCCCGTCACGGCTGAAGGAGAGCTGAGGACGTATGAGCCTTCGATGTCCAACGAACCTCTTGATCAGCGTCAGCGTCTCTGCGTCCCAGAGGCTGATGCTGTTGTCGTTGTGAGTGGCGGCAATGTACCGCCCGTCAGGACTGTACACCAGGCCAGTGAACGTGCTGACATCTCCATCTAGGAACCGGACACTGCGGGGCTCATCGACACGAATCACGAGTGGCCGCGTTGTGTACCCGCTCCTGCCAAGGACGCATAGCGTGCTGCTGTCGGGCGAGAAGGCGATTTGCGTCCCGTTCCCCGACTCGTAATCAGTGACTGCGTATGGCGGGGGGATGTACGAGATACACTCCACTCCTCTTTCGTCGGAGTCCAGCAGGCAGGAGTTCTCGAGGGCGCCTCCTTCAAGCTGTAGGTATCCGTCTTGATAGCGAAGAGGCGCTCCCAGAGCGACCCCGCTCTCAGACTCGTGGTAAGGGCCGCCAAGGATCGAGTAGCTCTGCCAGTAGAGACCTGGAACAAGGATCGCTCTATGGGCTCCACCAAGGCTGTCCCATGCGATGGCTGCGCTGCCCCAACGAGGAGCCGCAGGGAAGAACTGATACAGTATGTCGTCGGAGTCGTATGCAGCTACGTTCCCGCGGAACCACTCAGGACGATTGGATGGAGCCCCCAGAGCATCCTTGCCTCCACCCTGCTCGTATGCAGCTCGGAAGACCTCCGCCAGATCATCAGGCCCCTGGCCAACAACTGGAGGCAGACTGTCTGGTGCTAGGAGGAACACGCCGAGCACTCCATCTGCAGTCGACTCATTGCTGGCACGTACGAATGCATAGCGGGGTTCTGCCGGGCGGTCGCTAATCCAGACCTCAGTCGGTAGGGCAATCGAGATCAGCTCTTGCGAGATTCCTTCGATCTCGATACTTCGTCTGCGCCACGAGATCGTGCCGTCCTTGTGCTGAAGGCCGAGTTCGAGCTCAGTCTCCACCGTGTTGTAGTCTGAGTTCGCAACTTGCAGCAAGAGGTTCCATCCACCAAGCGTTGGCTCGATGCTCTCGGCTGTGCATGTGATCCACCTACCGACCTGCATTGCCTCTCCGAACTGAGCCTTGCGTGCTGGCCAATCGGCGGGGTCTGGGAGTGACTCGCCCAGGTGCGTGCGAAGGTCCAGATGCTTTCCATCGACTGAGATGCTCTCGACGGGAGCCATGGGCGGAATGTCCATGGTCAAGGTCTCGATGTAACCAAGGCCAGGGGGAGCAAGGATCTGAGCCTTGGCCGAGGCTCCGCCCAAGTCCATCCCCAAACTGGCTGTGTAGGTATTGCCGTGGTCGTCAGCAACTTCGATAACTCGTCCTGCAGAAGCGACCCAGTCGTCCTGCCCCTTCTCAATCCAGAAGCGAAACACAGCGCCCTCATCGCGACGGTCGATCCCAAGAAGCCGAATGGACGTGTTCAGGGTCAGCTCCGACGTGTTCGTTGTCTTCGCACCAGAAGGTAGCACTGAGAAGGCAACCGATTGCCCGTCGATCGCGATAATGTGCTCGCCTGCGGTTTCCGGAAGTAGGTTTAGCACGCGGGTAGTTTCGCTGAGTCCTTCTACTGCGACCTCAATCGGCTCCAGTACGGAGTTATTCAGCTCCGGAAGCAGTGTACGAGAACGCCTAGCATCAGCTGAGTTCGAGATGCGGATCTCAAGAATCACCTCGTCACCCAACGCGATTGATGAGTTGAGTACTCGGATCTCTTCGATCGTGATCCCAGCGGCTTGCGCATTGGGCGGATGCTCTGCGGCGAGATCCTTGGCAGGATCGCTTCCGTCAGATTGACGTGCGGGATCCTCCGATGTCGGTGTCTGAACGACAGTGTCTGCTGTGTCAGCTTCCTGTGCAACGCTACTCTCGGGACCCTGGGTCGTCGTCTCAGGCCCCGGCTTGCTCGTGCATGAAGCCAGTGCCAGTCCTACTAATGCGGCGAGCGCGCACAGGCAAAAGCCTCGATTCAGGGTGGTCATCTAGGTCCTCCTCATTCCCAGCTGCACAAACGATACGCCCTGTGCGACTCATCAGGCAAGTCAGCGCTTTGCCAATCCACATCGTTGTGTCTTCTTGAGATATGAGATAGCAATCGCGATACGCGCCCGATTGCTGCGGAGACTTGGGCCGTGGGATCGGGCGTGCTTTCCGCGAGTGAGTGGATCTCCATTCCGGACGGATCGGATCCCAGATGGGGGAACCCTGCGGATTCGCAGCACCCGTCTGGAGAGGCCACGGCTTGCCTGCTGGGGCCGTTTCGATTACACATCGTCAAGTGACAATCGGCAGTCCATAGAAGCAAGAGGGAGAAACAGTGACCAGGCGACGCTCTCTAGCTGTTCTCGTTGTTCTTGTAGCTACTCTGCTGACGACTGCGTCGAAGGGCACTGGCTCCGAGGCAATTGCGATTGGCAGCTTGCTGAAGGTGACCACATCTCCATGGTTGTGGATTCGAGACAGCGCTGCTGGGTCAATCATCGGGGCGGCTCCAGAGGGATGGGTCTTGGTTGTCACGGACGGCCCAGTGAGTGGTTCGCTTGATGGCGTGCCCTACGTCTGGTGGCAAGTCAGAGAAGCTGCTCATGTCGATTCGGCGTTGACTGGCTGGATCGCGCAAGGGTTGCCTGACAGCGATCTGGTGAAAGAGGTCAACGCGACAAACCTGCATCCTCAAACGATTCCTGCATACGTGATCTCGGCGGAGGACGACCTTCAGGAGTCAGTGCGAGCTGCGAGAGACGTCGCGGGAAGCCGTCGTTGGTCATCAAGCAGTATGACCTACTGTCTCGGTTTCGTGGCAGAGATGCTCACAGGCAGCCAAGCCACAGGCTGGCCCTGTCCAGGAGACCCAGGATACGCTTGCCCTAATGGCGGTCGTCAGGCTCTTGAGGACGCTGGGAGCTTCTACAATGCTGGAACTGCCTGGAATCCACCCGCTGGGGCGCTTGTATTCTTCTCAAGTGATCCGCTGAACGGAGTTGACTACGGACACATTGGCCTAGCCCTTGGCGACGGAAGGATCGCGCATGTTCGAGGCTCAGGGGAGGTTGGCATCGATCACGTCGGTGAAGTTCTTGCCTTGAGCTACATACGAAGCTATGACGGGTGGGCTTATCCGCCGCGCGGGTGGCTCTCCGAATCGCCTGATGGCTGTGATCTCGCTGGAGAGTGGATCGGTACGACTACGTACGAGTGGGCTGCCGAAGCAATGGGTTCGGATGTGCCAGAAGCTGAGCCAAGAAACGGCGTCGTGACGCTCGAACTAAGGCTGACGCAAAGCGGGGAGGGACTAAGCGGGGAGTTCCGACTCACGATGGAGCAAGGGCCCGGCCTGTGGCTACCGATTCCTAGTTCGTGCTTCGAAATGAAGGGGTGCGGATTCGACATACTGCTGGAGTTCTCTGAAGCCGGTGAGGTGGAGAACATTCTGGGTTCTGCCACGATCCAGCTGAATGCCCGGCACATGTACTCCTTCTCGATGAGGGGTCGGAACCTACATGGCAGTGCCACGATTACGATCGAGGCGGAAGTGGCATCATCCAATCCTTCTCAGAGCGGGCATGCCTTGGCGAGAATAACGTTCGGCGAATTGTCACTGACGCGAACCGGCGATTAGCTCGCAAGGGGAAGCGCGCAGTGCAGCTTAATCGAAGACCCTGAGGCGATGGCAGTAGCTGGCAAGGCCAACGGCCCTGTCCCGATACGGAATTGCGGCCGAGTAGTCAGCCGCCTCGCGTGTCTGTAGCTTCGTAACGTCCTATGAGTCACCCGCACTCGTTTGCCCCTGTGGCGCCCGATTGCCGGCATGGTCATTCGGATCTGGAGGAGTCGGCGTGAGCGCGGTTTGCCTCGCAGTTGAAGACGCAGGAAAGGGTTCTGGGATTCGCCCGGTGTGCCGTACATGCCTGCAGCCACGCTGCAGGCAGTGAGGACAGATGTCTAACGAGAACGAATGGAGCCTAGGGGATTCGAACCCCTGACCTCTTGCATGCCATGCAAGCGCTCTCCCAGCTGAGCTAAGGCCCCGGTTGGTGGAGCATTCTCGCAGATTGGGCAGGGTCGATCAAGAGATCCG
>Ga0180429_10003041_pt1 | contig 13674 bp, 12 predicted proteins | sample SS_ome_FD_132428 | JGI IMG/M metagenome (GOLD analysis project Ga0180429, IMG submission 132428) | Hypersaline lake sediment archaeal communities from the Salton Sea, California, USA - SS_1_S_1 metaG | ecosystem: Environmental > Aquatic > Non-marine Saline and Alkaline > Hypersaline > Sediment ...
CCAGGACGCCAGCTACAACCTCACGGTCGAGAACTACCAGATCTTCGGAGACGCGGATCCGGACGTCAATTCGATCTACCAGGCCACCTTCACCATGCACGACTTCCTCTTCGAGGACTTCGACGTGACCCTCGGCCGCATGCCCATGGCCTACGGCCGCGAGCGCCTGATCGGCGTCGAGGACTGGGATCTCTCCACCAACATCCTCTTCGAGGGCGTCCACGGCCGCTACGGCTTCGACGACGGCTGGCTGGACTACTTCAACTTCAAGCTCGTCGAGACCTTCGGCGGCAAGTACACCGCCCCCGTCGGCATGGGCGACACGGACATCATGGGCCTCTACCTGCACTACGACGCCAGCCCGGACTTCTTCTTCGAGCCCTACGTGATGTTCCTGAACACGGAGAACTGGTCGACCGGCGAGATCGACGACGACGGCACCTTCGTGTTCGGCGGCCTCTTCGACTACATCCACGAGGGCATCCACTTCTACGGCGAGGTCGTGGCCCAGGCCGGCACGAGCCACTACGACCACGACACGATGACGGAGCGCGAGCTGGACATGAGCGGCCTCGGCTACTACGCCGGCCTGTTCTACGATTTCGAGAGCGAGGTCGAGCCCTTCATCGGCTTCGAGTACAACTACGCCAGCGGCGACGACATCTCGACCGCCGACAAGGACGAGGGCTTCGACGCGCCCTTCGGCTCGGCGAGCGAGTTCCTGGGCATCATGAACGTCGTGGACTGGTGCGACCTGACGGCGCTGCGCTTCGCCGGCGGCTTCACCCCCACCGAGGGGCTCGACGTGACCGTCGACTTCTTCCTCTTCACCCTGGGCGAGGACAACGGGGGCGAGGACGCCGTCGGCAACGAGATCGACGTCAAGCTCGACTACGACCTCAACGCCGACGTCGACCTGGAGGCCGGCTTCGGCATGTTCACCTACGACGAGCAGAGCACCATGTACGTGGATCCGGGCGATTCCGAGTACTTCGCTTGGGCCGGCGCCAGGCTGGACTTCTAGCCTCCGCCGCAGGACGACGGGGAGGGCGCGCGCCCTCCCCGTTTCCGTCTCCGCCGCGGCCGCCCGACCGCCCCTTCAGGACCGGCGCGGCTTCCGCACGAGATCCTGCTGCTGTCGGGTCAGGCGCACGCCCCCGCCCAGGAGCGCGGCCCCGAGGGCGACCTCCGCCAGACGCTCCACCGTTTCCATCCTCCGGAAGGCCTCGTCGAGGTCCTCCCCCACCGTCACCACGCCGTGGTTGGCCAGGAGCAGCGCGCCCGCGGCGCCGGCCCGCTCCCGCAGGGCGGCGGCGAGGTCCGGCGTGCCGGGCGTGCAGTAGGGCACCAGGGGCACGTCGTCGCCCAGCACAAGCAGGGCCTCCGGCAGCAACGGGACGGGCATTTCGACGTGGGCACAGGCGAAGGCCGTTGCGGCGCCGGGATGGGCGTGACAGACGGCTCCCACGTCCGGACGCAGGCTGTAGAGCTCGGCGTGCATGCGCCATTCGGAGCTCGGACGCCCCGCGGACGAGCCGACGAGACCGCCCGCCAGGTCCATCTCCACGAGTTCCGACGCCTCGAGCACGCCCTTGCAGGCGCCGGCCGGCGTTATGAGGAAGCTCCCGTCCGCAAGGCGCACGGAGAGATTGCCCTCGGCGGCGATCAGGTAGCGGCGGTCGTAGAGCAGGCGTCCGCAGCGGACGATCGCGTCCGCGGGCCGGGGATCGAACGGCGAGGGCATCGCCTACCAGTTGGAGAGCACGTAGAGGTGCGTCATGACGTCCTCGAAGAACGCGAGTTCCTCGCGCGCATCGTCGGCGAAGGCCTGGAGCTGCAGTTCGTTCAGCTCCGGATGATCCACGACAGCCTGATCGTAGACCTCCTGCCAGATCGCGTCCATGAGTTCGGTCGGGAAGCCGAGTCCGCTGGTCAGCAGCAGCTCACGGCCCGGACCGCCCGTGAACACCGGCCAGGTGTCGTCCGAACGGCTGAAGAAGAGGAGCGACGGATCGAGACTGCCGTCGGCGGGGATATGCCAGATGTTGCGCTCGGTGAGGGTGATCGTGGGAACCCTGCGATCCGAGACGAAGGCGATCAGGGTGCCGTCGGCGGAATACACGGGTGACTCGTTGCGGATCACGAAAGCGCTGCCCGAGACGGGGGGCGAGAAGGTCAGACGGTCCAGTTCCCGATCCAGTTCGACCGCGCCGTTCTGGGCATAGCCGGTCGTGTCGAAATCGACCGTGAAGATCTCGTGGGTGTGGTAGTCGTCCTGCGAGCCCCAGAGATCCAGGGATGCGAAGAACACCAGTTTCCGGCCGTCCGGCGACCAGGAGGGGCCGTCGCAGAGGGCCGCTTCGCTCGTTACCTGGAAGGTGACCCCGCTCGTGACGCCGACCTCGGGCACCGCGCAGACCCAGATGCTCTGGCCCGTGGCCTGGTGGAGGGAGTCGGCATCGGTGTGCCCGTACTTGCTGAAGGCGATCCAGCGGCCGTCAGGCGAGACGCTCGGCGAGAGATGCTCCCAGAACCTCCAATTCAGGTTCTGGTCGTCGTCGGACTCGTGCGTGATGGCGATGGCGTCGCACCCATCGCCGTGGCTGAAGCCGGCGACGACCGGCGAGCGGTACAGACGGGCGCCGCGCGGGGTCTGCAGCCAGTAGACGATGTTGTCGTCGTCCAGCCAGCAGGGCGAGCCCTTCTGCCAGTCCACGTTGGGCCGCATGGTGACCTGGTTGCTTCCCGCCCGGAACTGGAAATCGTTCAGCTCGACGAGGGCGGCCCCCTGGTTGGACAGGGAGGTCTCGGCGTCGAACCGGTGCTCCAGGTCGATGACGGCCAGTTGCCGGATCAGGGGTGCGAGGTCCGGTTCCAGTCCCACGGGGGGCAGGGCCGGCCAATCGATGCTGAACACGATCCGGGTGCCGTCGGGGGAGAGATCGGGCTCGATGTACTTGTAGCCTGCGGCGGCGGTGTCGGCCGTCACCATGAACAGGTCGCCGGCGGTATGGTTGCCGGTCAATTCCAGCGTCTCGGAGGTCTGAGGTCTCGTCGTGCAGCCGGCCAGCGCCGCGAGGACGATCGCGAGTCCCGCCACCACCAGCATTCGATGATCCAGATGTCTCTTCAAAATCCCGACCTCCGGTGCGCGGGACACAATACGCCGTCACGCGATGAGGACACCTTCGCCGCCTCGGCGGGCGAACGACCGGACACTCACCGAACTCGACTAAAATAAGGGCATATCCCCTTTGAAATCAACCGAGAGTTCGTGCGGGGCAGGCCCGGGCGTCATCGGAACGCCACCGTCACGCGGGCCCAGGACCAGACGGGGTACTTGCCGATACGGCCCGGTGCGAAGTCGACGCGCCCCAGAGCCTCGGCCGCAGCCGCACTCAGACGCCGGTCCGGAGAGGCGACCACCGTGACCTGGTGGACACCTCCGGCCGGCGATACGAGCAGATCGAGCACCACCTCGCCGGAGACGCCGTCCCGGGCGGCGGCGGCGGGATACTCCAGCGCGATGTCGCCGGTCTGCCGCGCCGGATGGGGCCCCAGCTCCCTATATCGGAGCAGGACCTCGGTGCTGGCCGTGAGCGTGCATTTCCCGAGACCCCGCTCGACCAGCGCGGCGGCGGTCTCCATCTCGCCGCGCCCGCGGGCCGCGTCCGCGAGCAGATGGTCCACGAGAGCGTCGTCGGGACGGAGGACGGCGGCCTCGTTCAGCAGGGCCTCGGCCCGCGCCAGCAGCCGCGGGCGATCGACGCTCCAGTCCCCCGAAACCGCGGCCGGCCCCTCGCGCGGCTGGATCGAGGGCTCGCCCTGTCCGGCCAGCACGTACAGCAGGCCGAGGGTCAGCAGCACCAGCCCCTCGTCTCGCCGCGTCGCCGCCAGGTGGAGTTCCAGTTCGACCACCGCGTCCCCCCCCTCGCCCATCAGGAACAGCTCGTGGGCCGTGGTCAGGACCCGCCGGGCGCCCTAGGACAGCGGGGCCTGGTCGCTCCCGGCGCAGCGCCGGAGCTGATGCGGGCGCCAGGGACCGTCGGGAGGCGGCACCTCGCGCTGCACCGCATCGGGCCCTGCGCCCGTTCCCCGCGGACCGGTCGCGCAGCCCTCGAGCAGGAACAGGCCGCACGGACACAGGATCGAGGCCAGCAGGCACAGGCCGAGGATCCGGCTGGATCGCATTGCGCACCTCCCGGTGGGGTGAAGGTCAGGGCGTCTCGTCCGGCGCGTCGGCGCGCGACGGGTCGATGGCGATCAGCAGGTCCCAGTCGCGGTCCGCTTCGCCCTCGCGTCCCAGGCGGCGCAGCAGGAGGATGCGGTTGTTGAGATAGCCGGTGTGGCGGGGCGCGAGCAGGAGGGCCCTGTCGATCAGGGCCAGGGCCTCCTCGTCCCGGCCGGCGTCGATGCAGACCAGAGCGGCCTGGGCCCACAGGTCCGGATCGGTGGAGACGGCCGTCCCGTCGCCCAGGGAGAGGGCGAGGGACAGGGCGCGGTCGGTCCGACCGAGCCGGCGGTCCGCTTCCAGGATGATCCGCGCGTCCCGGTCGCCGGGACCCTCCGACCAGAACGGACCCAGCAGCGCCAGGGCGGCCTCGGCCTGGTCCGAGCGCAGCCGCGACAGGGCCAGCAGGGAGCGCACCTCGCGATCCTCGGGCCGCAGTTCGAATGCGCGTTCGAGATGGGGCAGGGCGGCGGCGTGGTCCCCGCGCTCCAGGTACAGGCGGCTCCGGGCCCGCGGCACCTCCGGACACTCGGGGCACGCGGCCGCGGCCTCGGCGAAGACCCTTTCGGCGGCCGCGTCCTGTCCGTAGTCGACGAGCAACTGCCCGTACTCGAGTCGGTAGATCCAGTTGCCGGGATCGAGCTCGCAGGCTTCGCGGTATTCCGAGAGGGCGCGACCGGGCCGGTCCATCTCGACCATCAGGGTGGCCAGGTTGCGGTGGTTGGCCGCCACCGCCTGGGCCCAGATCACGGCCTGCTCCAGGTGCACCAGCGCCTCTTCGTGGCGTCCCAACTTCTGTAGCGCCAGGCCGGCCCGCTGGTGGAGGGGCCAGCGCTGGTGCTGGAAGAGCCGGTTGTCTTCCAGCAGCTCGGCCGTCGCGTCCGCCGCCGCCTCATAGCGCTCTTCGGCGTACAGGGAGTCGGCCCTGGCGATGGTCCGTTCGAAGATGATCTGGGGATCGTAGTCGTTGCGGGAGGGGGACGCAGCGGCGGGGAACGCCGCGAGTACGGCGATCACCGACAACATGAGGATTCTGCGCGTCATGGCACACTCCGCGTTCCGGCCCGGCCTTCTGTCGGCGACGGGAAGAACGCCCGTCGCCCCCTCAGACTAAGGCCCACGGAACGACCGGGCAAGGTTTCAGCCGGCCCCGCGCCGATCCCGGACGCGGAGCGCCTAGGCCAGGGTCGCGAACATGTACAGTGTGGCGATGGCCGCCACCGCGACGACGAAGATCAAGAACCTGGCCGTCTGGCCCAGCGAACTGAAAACCCTGCTCATCGTACCCTCCTCGTTGTTCGTTTCACGCGGCCCCCGCCGAAGCGGGGGCCGCGCCGCCGTCATCCCCTGAGTCTGCGACTGAAATCCGGCCTCTCATTTGATAAGGGTCACCGCACCCCGCCCCTGCAGGTCGCGCCAACCCGCCATGTACAGGTAGCGGCCGCTGGGCGCCCGCTCGCCGGCCTCGTCCAGGCCGTCCCAGGTCAGCAGCAGCCGCCCGTTGCTCACGACGCCGCCCGTCACCGTGCGGACGCAGCGGCCTCGCATGTCGAAGATCTCGAGTCGCGCCTGCGACGCGTCCCGCAGCGTCCCGTCGGGCGCCACGGCCATCTCCACGGTCGTCCGCGGATTGCAGGGATTGGGATAGGCGCCGCAGACGGGCGTTGCGCCGGCGGCGGGACGTCCCCTCAGGGCGGCGCTCAGGAAGTCGCCGAGACCGTCGACCTCGTCGGGCCGCGCGATCCGCGCGTTCTCGATGGCGCCGTAGGCGTTGGCCAGGCCGCCGCCGAAGAGGTAGCGGATGTCCTCGGCGAGGATCTCGCGCGCGCGGTCCGCGTGGTTCGCGGCCGGGCCGTTCCGCGTCTCGTCCAGGCCGCGCAGGGCCATGTAGCGGTCCCACAGATCGTCGGCGGGGTCGAGGTACGCCCAGGTCAGGACGTGTCCCAGCTCGTGAACCGTGACCGAGGCCACGGCGCTGTTGTCGATCTCTCCGAAGGAGGGCGACAGCAGGATGGCGTCGCGGCGGGAGAAGCTGCTCGAAGTGAGGACCGGCGGCGCCGGCAGCAGGAAGACGTCCACGTCCACGTCCACGCGCAGGGTGTGCACGTCGCGCAGGGCCTCGATCACCACGTCCTCCGGCAGGGGACGGAACTCCGTGACGTCGGCGCGCGGGAAGCGGGGATCCCCGGGGCCCCGGTACAGCTCGATGTCGCCGAGGCCGGGATGGCGCAGTATCAGGGCGCCGTTCTCGTCCACGAGCCGCTCCGCCAGGTCCGCGCCGGCGTGGACACGGATCGTCAGGCCGTTGCCGGCCTCGATCGAGACGGAGGCCCACGACGCGGCCGTCAGCAGGCAGACCGACGCCAGGGCGAGGATCGTCGACCGCAGGGACCAGCCGGGAAACGTTCGACCTGTATGAGCCATCTTGATCCCTCGTGGCAACCTGTCCCCCCCTGTGGGACGCGCCGCTTACGATATCCCCCTGAGCCGCACGGATCGTGCCCGTCGGAGAGACATCCGCGAGGGACGGACAACCCGACGCTAGAGTGCTCCAACTTGCAGTCCGGAAATGAGTTGCAAAACAGGAAAGAGGGCCGGCCTCCCGGGCCGTGCGGACGTGCGAACTCGGGTTGGGGAATCCCCGTCAGACCGGGTGGGGAAAAACGCGCAGCCGGGCGGCCCCGGTCGCCTGGATCAAGCCGTGCGGGTTCCGAAGCGGCTGCCCAGGACCGCACCCGAGCCGAAGCAGTAGACCGTGATGTGGACGGCCCAGCTCAGCATGTCGAAGAGCCGCCCGAGGAGGCCGAGTCCGTCGAGACCGCCGAAGAGGGTTCCCAGCGTGCCCGGAAGCAGGATGAGCAGCAGGCCCACCAGCAGGGTCCACCAGGCCGCCCGGTCCTCGCCGCAGAATCGCCGGCAGAGCCTCGCGCCGAGCACGCGGGCCACCACGCCCACCGACACGATGCCCAGCAGCAGGTAGGCGATCCCGAGCAGCGCGGCCACGGGAATGCCGATCACGGTCACGATGAGCAGGGCCAGGGTCAGCAGGAGCAGGAGATGTCCGACGGTCGACCAGAGCAGCCCCGCCGCGAAGGATCGGCCATAGGCCCCGCTCAGATAGCGCTCGGTGGTCTCGAGCCTGTCGTGGGGCAGCAGGGCGAAGACGAGCAGGATCACCAGCCCGAGCATGAGCAGGCCGCTCAGCTTGATGAGCGCACCGGTCCAGCCGTAGGCCAGATCCGGCAGTCCGACGATGTCGCCCGTGAATCCCTCGCCGCCGACGGAGACGACCGTGCCGCATACCGAGGCGTCGTCGTCGCGCCGGAGCGATCCGATGAGGGTGACGGCGTTGCCCAGGACCTCCGCGTCCTTGCCGAGCGTCATCACGCCGCCGACGACCACCACGTGCTCGTCCACCTGCCCCAAGATCGTCGCGTCGCTGAACAGCACGACCACGTTTCCCGCGACGCGCTCGTTGGCCGCGACGACGACCTCGTCGCCGGTGCTGAAGATCTCGTCGCCGATGATCTTGAGTTCGGGCGCCGTGGGCTCCTCCTCGCCCAGGATGTCGATGCGCCACGACTCCGCCGTCCTCTGGAAGTCCTCCAGGCCCCGCTCGATGTCCAGGGAGTCCGGAAGCTCGGAGAGGATGGTGGCCGTGATGGCGCTCAGCCCCTGGCTGACCCGCTCGCCCCAGTTCTCGGGGATGTCGATGCGGAGTTCCCCGTCTGGACTGGTGAACTTGAGCATCTCGTCGTCGACGGTGACGTCGATGCCGCGCAGCTGCTCCTCGAGCTCCTGGAAGACCACGCCGAGGTCCTCGATGGCCTCGCTGAACTCCTCGTCGTGCTCCACGGCCAGGGAGTCCCTGAGCTCGCCGATGCGCTGCAGACGGCGCTCGATGGACAGCCGCAGGGAATCCTCGCGGGAGACGCCGGTGTCCTCCTGGGCGAAAGCCGGGGCCGCGGCGAGCAGTGTCGCGCAGGTCAGGAGGACGAACAGCACGCAACGGCGCCCGACCAGGGCGGTCGGGGCCGAATCGCTGCGACGGAACGGGGTGTCCCGCTCAGCGCGTGGAGGAACGCTGCATGACACCGGTATATATCCTCCGGGACGCGTCCTGGAGACGGACCAGCGCTTCGGGCAGGGCGCCGGCGATCAACGTCAGGATCGCCCCCCCCTCCGGAAGCAGTCGCGTCGCCAGACCGACGGCCGACAGGACGGCGACCAGGCCGCCCACGGCTCGAGTGCCCCTCGCGCGGACGAAGGCGGGCAAGGCCTCCTCGTCCAGGATGACCGGCATGCGTTCGCGTCGAAGGGGTTCCATGGCCCGATAGGCCTCGAGCGGCACCGATTCCAGGATGCGGGCGTCGAAATCCGCAGGCGGTTCCAGGGGCGGCAAGCCGCCCAGGAGACCGTAGAGGCGCTCCATCTCCCGCAATTCCCTGCTGCAGCCGTCGCATTCGCGTATGTGCAGGAACAGCTTCATCGACGCCTTGCGCGTCAAGGTGCCGTCCAGGTAGCCCTGCAGTCCCGCGCGTGTCTCGGTGCAATCCGGTGCGTTCATCTTGGTCTCACTCATGTTGCTTGCCCTCCAGGGTCTCCTCCCCCAGGAATCGATGCGGTTCGGGCCGGGCCTTCCGACGGGAGACGCCGATCGTATCGACGGCACCCGGCCGACCACCCCTTCCCGCTTTCCTACGGGTCCGGAGACAGGAGGTTGCACCCTGAATCAACCTTTTTCGTCCTGAATCATATGTCATATGACCGGACTTTCAACATCTGTTGTACCATGGCCCTGGCGCGATGTATACGCGCCTTGACCGTGCCCAGCGGCAGGTCCAGCACGGTCGCGATCTCCTCGTAGGACAGTTCCTGGTCGTGCCGCAGCAGGATGATGGCCTTGTAGTGGGGCGGCAGGTCCGCGATGACCTCCTCCAGCTTGTCCACGGCCTGCCGCTGCTCCAGGACGCGATCCGGCTGGGCCGCCTTGTCGGGGACCGGGATCTCGATCTCGTCGCCGTCCGGCGTGGTGTAGCCGTCCAGGGACAAAAAGCGCAGGCGGTTGCGCCTGAGATGGTCGATGCAGTGGTTCGTGGCGATGCGGAAGATCCAGCTCGAGAAGGCGAAGCTCTCGTCGTACCTGTCCAGCAGCGAGAAGACCTTGATGAAGACCTCCTGGGCCAGATCGCGGGCGTCCTCGGCGCTCCGCGTCATGCGGTAGCAGAGACCGTATATGGCGCTGCGATAGCGGGTCAGGAGTTCCTGGAACGCCTCCTCTTCCCCGCGCTTGCAGCGCTTGATGACTTTCAGGTCCTGCTTGCGATCGAACATGGGGTCCTCTCCGGACGACGGCCGGGTACGGGGATCCGACCCGGCGTCGATTCCGGCGAAGATAGGCTGGCGACGGGCCGCCGGTCAACAAAGGTCCTGCTCAGCGCACGAGCGTGGCCGGGCGCGCGTAGCGCAGCCCCGCGGCCTCGAGCGTGAAAGTGTACACGCCGGACGGCATGGCCCGGCCCCTCGCATCCCGCCCGTCCCAGCTCACCCGCGTGAAGCCGGCCGGACAGGTTTCCCCGTCGAGCAGCCGGCGCACCTCGCGGCCGCGCACGTCGCTGACGATCAGCCGCACCGGTGCGGAATCCCGCAGTTCGAAGGCGAAGGTCGTGGACGGATTGAAGGGATTCGGCCGGTTGGGCAGCAGGCGGGCCGCGGCCGGCTGGCCGGGCACGTCCGTGGTCTGCCGGAGGATCGGGAATTCGTACCAGTGCCCGGGAACCGTGCGGGGCATGCCCTCGACGCGGCCCTCCAGATCGGCCGCCACGACGTAGTACTCCACCGTCGTGTCGGCCGCCGGCGCGGGAATCACGCCCTCGTACAGGTCGCCGCCGAGATCGGCCATGTCCACCGTGACCCAGTCATCGCCCGCGAAGCGGTAGACCAGGCTCACGTAATCCAGTCCGGCCTCGCTGCGGTCGTCGACGGTGGCCGTCACGGCCACGGGGCCCTCCATCTCCTCGCGGATGGGGACGTGGCCGACGCGCAGCATGCCCCGGTCGTAGACGCCCTTGGTCCGGCAGTGGAGGGCGTCGTCCGTGATGAAGCCGTAGTAGTAGTAGCCCTCGACCTCGTAGCCCGGGGCCGCGGCCGCGTAGGCGTCGAGGGCGGCCTGGTCGTGGGTCGCGTTGCCGAAGGTCGGCATGTAGATCTTGTCGTTGAGGATGAGGCTGTTGGTGTAGGAGGCGGGATCGCCCCCGCCGATGTCGTAGCAGTAGACGCGGTGCACCTCGTAGTTGCGACCGGTCGAGGCCGTCAGGGACGCCAGCAGGACGGCCCGCTGCTCCAGGTCGTCGTAGGTGTGGTGCGAGGACCAGACCTCCTTGAGCAGCACCGTCTCCTCGTCCAGGAACTTGGCCCAGGTGTCGACATGGTGGATGCCGCTCGACTCGATGTACGGGAGGGTGTGGTAGGTCGCGATGCCGTAGTAGTCGGCCATGAGCTGCATGACCTCGCTCTCGGACATGCTGTTGTAGGACCAGGCCTCGTCGAGGACGAGTTCGGTGGACATGCTCAGGTGGGACCCGTCGGTCATGTAGTTGCCGCCGGTGTGGTACATGTCGTGGCTGATCACCGGCAGACCCTGCTGCTGGGCGAAGTACACCGGGATCAGGTTGTCGTTGGGCCGGTAGGGCCGGTTGTAGGTATGGTCGATGATCGTCAGGTCGCCGGCGCCGTCGAAGACGAACCAGGGACCGTAGTCCCGGGTCCAGATGGAGTCGTTGGCGCGGACCAGGAACTCGACCCGGCCCATGTCCACCCCGTTGGCCGCGAGGTTGCTCTGGGCGGCCGACTGGCTGCCGCTGGAGACGACCACGTGCAGCGTGACGTCGTCGTCCAGGTCGGTCAGCAGGCCGTAGGGCAGCCCCAGGGGATATCGGATCATCACGCCGGTGGCCGGCTCCCATTCGGCGACGTTGCGTACGGGCCCCGTCGGCGGCGCGTCGGCCTTGGCGCCGCGGCTCGGCATGAGATGCTCCCGCCCGCGCCAGAATTCGCGTTCGGCCGCCGTCTCGGCGTGGGGCAGGAGGTCCTCGAGATCGTCCACGTCGCGTTCGAGCGACTCGGGGGGCGCGGCGAAGGCCGTGGCCGTCAAGGCCAGCAGGCAGAGCGGCAGCAGGAGGCGGTTCAGCATGGAGCTGGATCCTTTCGATCCGGAGAGTCGGTGCGCGGCGGGGATGTCGGTCCGTTCGGGTCAGAAGATTATAGCACATCGGGGGCTGCGAAGCGAATGGTGCCCGATTCGCGGGATCGCGCCTGTCCCCACTTGACACTCCCGGACCCCCTGACTAGACTCGCCGCGACGCGGCGATGACTCCCCCCTTCCCTTCCATGCAGAAAGAGGCTCCGGCATGACGAACATAGAATCCATCCAGGCCCGTCAGATCCTGGATTCGCGCGGCAATCCCACCGTGGAGGTGGAGGTCTTCCTGGACGGCGGCGTGGTCGGCCGCGCGGCCGTGCCGAGCGGCGCGTCCACGGGCGAGCACGAGGCCATCGAGCTGCGCGACGGGGACAAGGACCACTACCTGGGCAAGGGCGTGCTCAAGGCCGTCCAGAACGTCCAGGAGACCATCGAGCCGGAGCTGCTGGACATCGACGCCACCGACCAGGTGCTGATCGACCGTATCCTCTGCGAGCTGGACGGGACGACCAACAAGGCCAAGCTGGGCGCCAACGCCATCCTGGGCGTCTCGCTGGCCGCGGCCCACGCGGCGGCCAGCGCCGTCGGCCTGCCGCTGTACCAGTACCTGGGCGGCGTGGCGGCCCGCACCCTGCCGGTGCCCATGATGAACATCCTCAACGGCGGTTCCCACGCCGACAACAACGTGGACATCCAGGAGTTCATGGTCATGCCCACCGGCGCCGACTCCTTCTCCGAGGCGCTGCAGATGGGCGCCGAGGTGTTCCACACCCTCAAGAAGGTCCTGGGCGAGAAGGGGCTGGCCACGGGCGTCGGCGACGAGGGCGGCTTCGCGCCGAACCTGGGCAGCAACCGCGAGGCCCTGGACATGATCATGACCGCCATCGACCGCGCCGGCTACAAGGCCGGCGAGGACATCTCCCTGGCCCTCGACGCCGCCGCCAGCGAGTTCTTCGAGGACGGGGCCTACCACCTCGAAGCGGAGGGCGACGGTCCCTGGGACGCCGACCGCCTGACCGCCTTCTACGCGGACCTGGTGAACAACTACCCGATCGTCTCCATCGAGGACGGGCTCGACGAGAACGACTGGGCGGGCTGGGGCAAGCTCAACGAGACCCTGGGCGGCCGGATCCAGATCGTCGGCGACGACCTCTTCGTGACCAACCCCGAACGCCTGCGCCGAGGCATCCAGGAGGATTGCGCCAACAGCATCCTCATCAAGCTCAACCAGATCGGATCGCTGACCGAGACCCTCGAGACCATCGAGATCGCCAAGCGCGCCGGCTACACCAACGTCGTCAGCCACCGCAGCGGCGAGACCGAGGACGTCACGATCGCCAACCTGGCCGTGGCCACCAACGCCGGCCAGATCAAGACGGGGTCCCTGTGCCGCAGCGAGCGCATCGCCAAGTACAACGAGCTGCTGCGCATCGAGGAGGAGCTGGGCGACCTCGCGGTCTACCCCGGCCGGGGCTGCTTCTACAATCTGGGCTGATCCGCGCCGACGGCGATCGGACGCCCCGACCATGCGGTTCAGGGAGGAACTCATGGCACCCGCCCGCAACGACAGACGAAAGGCCCCGGCGGCCGGCCCCTACCTGCGGACCGGCCCGCCGGCGAGTCGGCGAATTCGCCGGCCCGCCCTCTGGCTCGGCGGCGCCGCGGTGGTGGTGCTGCTGGGCATGGCCCTGCTGGGCGAGAACGGCCTGATGACCTACCTCGGCCTGCGCGCCGAACGTCTGCGCCTCGAGGAGGACGTCACGGGACTGCACGAACAGCGTGACGGGCTCGAGGCGGGGCTGAGCGCCCTGGACGAGGAGACCGGCGATCCCGAGGCCCTCGAGCGCGTGGCCCGCGAGCGCTATCGCATGCGCAAACCCGGCGAGACCGTCATCGAGGTCGTCGGCGAGGACGAGCTGGCCGCCCCGGTGCCGCGGGACGAGTGACTCCCCCCCGCCAACTTGACAGACGGCCGTCCAGCCTCTTATATTGGCCCCTCTTCCGCAGGGAAGAGACAAAACCAGGTATGGATGCGGGGTGGAGCAGTCTGGTAGCTCGTTGGGCTCATAACCCAAAGGTCACAGGTTCAAATCCTGTCCCCGCTACCATACCGAGATATGAATGCCCGCTCCTCCATCAGGGGCGGGTGTTCTACTTTGCGATAGCATTCTGGACCGAAGATGAACGGTACTGGCTCTGACTGCTTCTAGTGCAGTACCACCACTCTCGCAGAGGATGACCA
>Ga0180429_10003042_pt1 | contig 13673 bp, 14 predicted proteins | sample SS_ome_FD_132428 | JGI IMG/M metagenome (GOLD analysis project Ga0180429, IMG submission 132428) | Hypersaline lake sediment archaeal communities from the Salton Sea, California, USA - SS_1_S_1 metaG | ecosystem: Environmental > Aquatic > Non-marine Saline and Alkaline > Hypersaline > Sediment ...
AGGAGCTCAAGGACCGGTTCCGGCCCGCGAACATCGTCGGCAACGCGGGCGTGATGCAGGCCGTCTACGACCTCATCGGCCAGGTCTCGAAGAGCGACGCCACCGTCCTCATCTACGGCGAGAGCGGCGTCGGGAAGGAACTCGTCGCGCACGCCATCCACTACAACAGTCTCCGCGCGCGCAAGCCCTTCATCAAGGTCAACTGCGCCGCCCTGCCCGAGAGCGTGCTCGAGAGCGAGCTCTTCGGCCACGAGAAGGGCGCGTTCACCGGGGCCATCGCGCGCCGCCAGGGTCGCTTCGAGCTCGCGCACGGCGGGACGATCTTCTTCGACGAGATAGGCGACCTCTCCCACGCGACGCAGATAAAGCTCCTGCGCGTGCTCCAGGAGCGCGAGTTCGAGCGCGTCGGCGGCGCCGATCCCATCAAGGCCGACGTCCGCGTCGTCGCCGCCACGAACCGCAACCTCGAAGAGCTCGTCGCCGAGGGCGCCTTCCGCCAGGACCTCTATTACCGGCTCAACGTCTTCCCCATCCACATCCCCGCGCTGCGCGAGCGGAAGACCGACATCCTGCTCCTGGCCGACCACTTCGTCGAGAAATACAGCAAGGCCAACCACAAGACCACCCGCCGCATCTCGACCCCGGCCATCGACATGATGATGCGCTACCACTGGCCCGGCAACGTCCGCGAGCTCGAAAACTGCATCGAGCGAGCCGTCCTCCTCAGCACCGACGACGTCATCCACGGCCACCACATGCCCCCGACGCTCCAGACCGCCGAGGCCAGCGGAACCGTCCACGCCGGCACGCTCCAGTCCGAGCTCGACAACGTCGAGCGGGAGCTCATCATCGACGCGCTCAAGAGCTCGCGCGGGAACCAGGTCAAGGCCGCCCGCGCACTCGGCATCACCGAGCGCATCATGGGCCTGCGCATAGCCAAGCACAACATCAGCCCGCGCCGCTTCCGCGACCGGACATAGGTTCTCCGCACACCCCACCACGCCGCACTTCCACACCCCCACACCCCCACACCCCCGCGCAACCCCGCCGCCACGACCAACCGCCTGAGGGGATACATATACTATTTTGACTCACGTGAGCCAGAATAGTATACATATCACGGGCTGGGCGGAGATGGCCTGCAAGGCAGAAACGCTACGAATATGTATGTGCCCCGGCTTTGTCCTACATTTGCGTGGGACGCTGCCGCCGGGGCCGCCAGCGCCACCAGGCGCGCATGAGGGGAGCTAACGTTCGTTGGGATAGCAGGTTCCGCACGCGGCGGCCTGGGCTGGGGGTCCTCCGTTCCTGCCCGGGCACGTGGTTTGCATTGGGCCGCGTGTAGTGTGTGGCGTATCGCGGCGGGTTTGCGGCGACTCTTGGAGGAGGAACGGGATGAAACGATTGGGCCTCATCGGACGGGTCGGGTTGCTCGTGTTGTTGCATTGCGGCGTCGGGATCGGGGCCGACGGCGACGCCACCCCGGCCTCGGTCGATACTGTGTGGGTTCTGCTCGCCGCGTTTCTCGTCTTCTTCATGCAGGCGGGGTTCGGCATGCTGGAGGCGGGCTTCACCCGCGCGAAGAACGCGTGCAACATCCTGACGAAGAACGTCCTCGACTACTGCGTCGCGAGCTTGGCCTTCTTCCTGGTCGGGTATGCGCTGATGTTCGGCGGCGGTAATGGCTTCGTCGGCTGGCGGGGGGTCGGGCTTTCGTCTTCGGCCGAAAACCCTTCGGGCGTGCCGCTCCTGGCGTTCTGGCTCTTCCAGGCGGCGTTCTGCGGTGCGGCGGCGACGATCGTCGCGGGCGCGATGGCCGAACGGATGAAGTTCCACGCGTACCTCATCTACACCGTCTTCATCAGCGCCCTCGTCTATCCCGTCATCGGCCACTGGATATGGTACGGCGGCGGGTGGCTGGCGCGGATGGGGTTCGGTGACTTCGCGGGCTCGACCGTCGTGCATGCGACCGGCGGGCTTGCGTCTCTGATCGGGACGATCATCCTTGGGCCGCGCATCGGCAAGTTCGCGCCGAACGGCGAGCCGAAGGCGATCGCGGGGCATTCTATCCCGCTCGCGACGCTTGGCGTCTTCGTCCTCTGGTTCGGCTGGTTCGGGTTCAACCCCGGCTCGGCGCTGGCGGTGGGGGACGGGAAGGTGGTCGCCCTTGTGGCGGTGAACACCAACCTCGCGGCCTGCGCGGGCGCCGTGGTGGCGATGGCCGTCGTCTGGTTGCGGTACGGGAAGCCGGACCTGTCGATGACGATGAACGGCGCGCTCGCCGGGCTGGTGGCGATTACGGCGTCGTGCGCGTTCGTCTCGCCGGCCGCGGCCATCGCGACCGGAGCGATCGCGGGCGTGGTCGTCGTCTTTGGCGTGGCCCTGCTGGACCGGGTGGGCGTCGACGACCCGGTCGGCGCGGTCCCCGTACACGCGATGAACGGCATCTGGGGCACGCTGGCGCTCGGCATCTGGGGGCAGAAATCGCTGGGGCTGGCGCGGGACGGGCTCCTGCACGGCGGCGGGTTCGCGCAGCTCGGGGTCCAGGCGCTGGGTGTCGCGGCGGTCGCGGCGTTCGTCATCGTTGCAATGGGCGCGGTCTTCCTGGTCATCAGGAAGACGGTCGGCCTGCGCGTGTCGCGGGCGGAGGAGCTTCGCGGGCTCGACATCGGCGAGCACGGGATGGAGGCCTACGCCGGGTTCCAGGTGTTCAGCACGCAGTGAGCGAAAGGAGCGGCAGATGAAACTCATCATCGCCTACATACAGCCCGAGAAGCTGAGCGACGTGAAGCAGGAGCTGTACAAGGCCGAGGTCTACAGGATGTCGGTGACGAACGCGCTCGGCTGTGGCCAGCAGAAGGGCTACACGGAATCGTACCGCGGCGTCGATTTCGAAGTGAACCTGCTCAAGAAAATCCGGCTCGAGATCGCGGTGAACGACAATTTCCGGCAACCGACGATAGACGCGATCATACGCGGCGCGCGCACCGGCGAGATCGGCGACGGCAAGATATTCGTGCTCGATATGCCGGAATGCATCCGCATCCGGACGGGCGAGACCGGCGGCCCCGCCATCGGCTGAGCGCGCCGCGGTTCCGTCCGCGCCAATCTGTTTGACAACCGGGCGGGCGCGCGGTTAGATTGTGGGGCATGGGAGTCTCTAGGACCAGCGGCGGCGGCGGAACCCGGCGGGCGCGGTGGGCTTTTCTGGGCCTGGCGCTGTTCGCGGGCTGTACGACGCAGGTGGGCTTCGTCCGCACCCGGGAGCCGCTCGAAAAGGACCGCATCCGCGACGTCCGCGTCGTCGCCGTCCTGCCGTTTCGCAACACGTCCAACGCGCCCGGCGCGGCCGGCATCATGCGCGCGGCCATCGAGGCCGGGCTCCACAAGTCGTTCCGCGTCGTCGACCGGACGAACCTCCGGCAACTCGAGATGGAGCGCGGGTTCAACGAGTCGGACCTTGTCGACCCCGAGACCCGCCACAAGGTCCGGATGACGGGCGCCGACACCGTCATATGCGGCGAGGTGATGAAGCACGCGTGCACCGAACAGACCGGATTCGAAAACGTCCGCGAGGTCGTGCCGGAGCAGAGCTACTACATCGACAACCAGGGCCGGCGGCGGGTGAGGACGACGGTCCGCACCGTCATCGTGCCCAAGCAGTACCTCCGCGTGCAGGCGACGGTGTCCGTCGCCGTTCAGATGGTCCGCCTCGCGGACGGCGCCGTGCTCGTCAGCCACTCGGGGACGCTGAGCGCGCGCGACCAGGGCGGCGGCTCGTCGCGGCGGAGCATCTCCGACGTGCGGGCCGGCGGCGAGATGCTGGACGAACTGACCGGGAGCGTGATCAACAGTTTCCTGGTCAGCGTGGTCCGGACAAAGGTCACCGAGTACCGCCGGCTGAACAAGTACTGGGGCGACGGCGTCAATGCCGCGCAGAACGGCGACTGGGAGATCGCCAGCCGCTACTTCTGGGCGAGGTACCTGAAGGACCGCGACAGCGCGAAGACGATGAACAACATCGCCGTCTGCATCGAGGCCACCGCCGACAGCGACCCGGCCCGGCTCAGGGAGGCGATAGGGCTGTACCGGCGGGCCATCGAGCTGGACTACGAGGACCTTTACTCCGAGAACCTGCACCGCGCCGAGGCCGTGCTCGGCGAGGTTCTCAGCCACGCCCCCGGCCAGCCGCCGTCCGAATGACGCGGCACCCGTCCGCGCCGCCGTTCAGCGAACGTATATGTGATTGGTGAAGAGCCAGGGGCGGCCGGCGAGCCGCGCCTCGACGCGGTAGACGCCCGGCCGCGCGTCGCGGTGGACCAGCTTGCGAGCGGTCGCCTGGGCCACAACCTCGGAGTTGCGCAGGAGGGCGACCTCGGCCTCGCGCGGCAGGGTGGCGGCGAACTCGCGCGGCCCGCCGGCCGCGACCTCGTCCCCCATTACGGCGGTCTCGTGCCCGCACCGCGCGGTGAACCGCGCGCCGGTCGCATCGCCGAGCAGGTCGTAGGCCGTGAAGCACCGGCCCGCGGCGAGCGCGTCGGTGAGCGCGGCGACGTCGGCCGCTCCGTCGCCCGCGGCCTCGGGCATCAGCACGTGGGTGCGGACGGTGCGGAACTGGTGCTCGGTCGGCAGGATGCGGAGCGGCGACCATCGGAACTTCGGGATGGGGAGGCGGATTTCGTGCGAGTCGAGAGCGCCGATGCCGGCGACGTGGCGGCGGAGGGCGGCTTCGTCCCACCGAGCCAGCACCTCCGGATGCGGCCCGGCGATCCCGGCGTCGGGATTCCGCAGCCCCGCGACCGGATGCCACGGGAAGACCCACTCGAACCAGTCGTGGATGTACGACCAGATTTCGATGCCGGCGTAGCAGTCGGTCCTCAGGTTCGGCCAGGCCTGCCGCTTGCGATAAACCTTCCCGCGGTTGGACCGTTCGGGGTGTGCGATGAAGGCGGTGCCGCCGCGCCGCGCGATTTCCGGCAGGTACTCGTTCGGATGCGTGCGGCGCCACGGGTCGGACCGGTCCAGTCCGAGCACGACCGCGTGCCCTTTGCTGGATGAGACCTCGACGCCGACGGCCAGGAGCACTCCGTCGTGCCAGCCCTCCCACCCCTCGCGCCGCGCCTCGAGCGTGCCGTGGTCGGCGATGACCACGTAGTCGAGGCCCGTCTGTTTTGCGCACTCGATGATGTAGGGCATGCGGCCGAAGCTGTCGGAGTACGCCGTGTGGACGTGTATCACGCCCGTGTATTCGCGGAGCTCGTCCATTCGTCTCTCAGGGCGTTTCGGTTTCCGCGGCGGCGCGGATCGCGCCGTACGATGATTTTTCGAGCACGAAGAACGCGCCGCCCATGAGGCACACGATGATGAACACCGCGTCGCCGATGGCGCCGATGGCCGCGCCCTCCTGGATGCCGACGAGCGGGAACAGGAGGGCCATAGCCGCCATGCCCTGGCCCGCGCCCGCGGGGACGAGCGGGAGCACGCGTATGACCATCGCAGGCGCGACGATGAGGGCGCAGTGCCAGGGCTTGATGTCGACGCCGACCGCGAGGCCGTAAAGGTAGTAGGCCGCGTACAGCGGGACCTGCGCGATGATGGACGCCGCCGCCGCCCACGCCAGCTCGCGCGGATGGTCGCCGTAGAGGTGTAGCGCCTCGTAGACCTTCCGCACGGCCTGGCGGAAGGGGACGAACCGCGCCAGCCGGCCCAGGAGGCCCGTCCGCCGCAGGCGCTTGCTCATCACGAGCACCGCGAACAGCGCCATCGAAGCGGCGCACGCGCCGACGGCGATGACGAGCACCCGGCCGAACGGTATGCCGGCGACGTCGCCCTTCTCGGTGCTCAGGTTCCAGAGGTTCCTGAAATCGACGACTATCATTATCCCGGCGACGAAGAACAGTGTCGCGAGCCCGAGGAAGCGGTCGAGGAAGACCGTAGTGGCGGCCTCGGCCTTCTTCGTCTGGCCTCGGGCGACGTAGAACGCCTTGACGGCGTCGCCGCCCAGCCCGCCGGGCGCCACTATGGTGAAGAAGAAGCCCGTCATCATCAGCGCGTAGAGCCGCCAGAACCCGAGGCGGATGCCCTGCGCCCGCAGGAGGAAGCCCCAGCGCACCGACTGGATCATTATGCAGGCCAGGACGCACGCCAGCCCGAGCAGGATGAACGGCCAGCGCGAGCCGGCGCTCCTGAGGTCGTCGACTCGGATGACGCCGGCCCTGAACATCCAGCCGATGATGCACGCGGCTACGGCCAGCTTCAGCGTCGTCCAGGCCCAGCTCGGGATTCTGCGTTTCGTCATGCGCCCAGCATCTCCATGAACGCCTCGATCCGCGTCCGGCTCCGCGCGTCGAGCGGGCCGGGGCGGTCGCACTCCAGCGTCAGTATCGGCACCCCGAGCTCACGGCGCACGAGCCGGTCCTGTATGCCGCGGAAACAGAAGCTCTGGACGTAATGAACGACGGCCGCGACGCGCCGCCGCTTGATCTCGCGAGTCACGTCGGCGAGCCGGAAAAAGATGTCGTACGGGTACGTGTAGCTCCGGTACTGTTCGAGCAGGGATTCCGTCTTGTGCGGCATGCTGAACTGCCGTTGCATCTCGTTGAAGATGACGGAGCCGCCCAGCGCTTCGAGCGCGGGATAGAGGCCGGCGCAGATGGGCGGGATGCCGATGACAGCGAGGCGGACGCCCTCGGGCCGCGGCGCGCGCTCGCGGGCCTCGGCCAGAAAGGCCCCGGCGTCGCGGGCGTAGCGGCCGGGGTCGCCTCGGAAGTCACTGCAGTTGATGAGCCAAAGATGATTTTCTTCGCCCGATACGCGCCCCTCCTCGAACGTGAGGCGGTCGATCTCGCGGACCGTGCCGCGGACGGCGTCGAGGCGGCGCTTCTGTTCCTCGGCGCGTTCGAGCGTCGTGCCGAGCCGGGCGCAGAGGCGCTCGAGCTCGGACGCGAGGTCGCGCTCCTCGCGGCGATACGGGAAAGAGAAGGCGATGACCTCGATGCCTTCGGTCTCGAGGATTTCGGCGAGCGCGTGGGTGTTGCTGCAATCGCCGCGCGCGACCGCGATGACGCGGCGCAGGCCGAGCGCCCGCGCGGCCGAGTAGATGCCCTTGATCCAGGCGCAGGTGTTCCTCGGGAAGCCGGCGTGCTCCGCGTCCTCGACCATCTTCGCCGGGTCCGCGGACGTGATGAACCGGTTGTTCAGGTCCACGGGCCGCAGGCCGGCCGCGAAGACGACCTCGCACGGGATCGTCGTTGTGATGCCGACCGCCGTTTCCACGTCGCTCAAAGTGTGCCTCGCGTGATAGACGCCACACAGACAATTCTACCGCCCGGCCCGCCCCGCGCCAAGCTTTACGGGCCGCGGCCGTTTGCATCGCGGGCGCGGGCGGGGTATCATATTGATGGCTTGCGAGGTGTCTCTGGTGAAAACGATTCCCGTCTTGGTGCTCATCCTGCTGATTGCCGCCCTGCCCGCGCTCGCGGCCGAGCCGGGCCGCGAGGCGGAGATTCACATGCTCGACGGCGTGGTCCGGGAGTGCGTCATCCTCGGCTACGCGGACGGCGAGTTCACGGCGGAGGAGGCCGGCAAGGAAGTTACCATCAGAATCTCGGACGTCAGGTCGGTCGTGTTCGGCGACGCGGTCGGCGATTTCGTACGAAACCCGTTTGACCCGCCACAGCCCGGTGAGCGGGGGCCGGAGGCGCCCGCGGCCAGGCGCGAGCGGCCGCTCGAACAGATCATCGCGTCGCTCGACATGCCGCAGACGGTCGCAATGCTCGGGCGCTGGACCGGCCGCTTCGGTGACGGGCGCCGGATCGAACGGACCGCGGCGGGCCTCGAACGGATGCTGGCCGAGCACGCCGAGCCGGGCCGCCTTAACAGGAACCTCAAGCTGGGGCTTGTCGCTCTGCGGCTCACCCGGAACGACACGCAGACGGCGGAGGACCTGTTCGCCGCGCTCAAGAGGGACTATCCGGACGACGCGGCTCTCCAGAAGGCCCGGCTGTCCGACCTCGGCCGGCTGATCGAGCGGGCGAAGCGGCCCAGGGGGCGATTCCGCCGTCCACCGGGCTCGCGGCGGTTCCCCGAGCCGGACGCCCCCGCTCCGAAATAACGAACCTGGCATAATGGAAAACGGGGCGCCCGCCGCACGCGAGCGCCCCGCCTTTTCTTTCAGGCGAACCTCAGCCCAGCATGGCCTTCAGATCTTCCGCCGGCGTCGAGATAGGCATGAGGTTGAACTTGTCGACGAGGACGTCGAGCACGGGCGGCGTGACGAACGCCGGCAGGCTAGGTCCGATCCGGATGTCGCGGACGCCCAGGTGCAGGAGCGTCAGCAGGATGGCGACCGCCTTCTGTTCGTACCACGAGAGGACGAGCGAGAGCGGCAGGTCGTTCACGCCACAGCCGAACGCATCGGCCAGGGCGAGCGCGATCTTGACCGCCGAGTAGGCGTCGTTGCACTGCCCGACGTCAAGGAGCCGCGGGATGCCGCCGATGTCGCCGAACTCGAGCTTGTTGAACCGATACTTGCCGCAGGCGAGGGTGAGGATGACGCAGTCGTCGGGCACGGCCTGCGCGAGATCGGTGTAGTAGTTGCGGCCGGGCTTCGCGCCGTCGCATCCGCCGATGAGGAAGAAGTGGCGTATGGCCCCGCCCTGCACCGCCTCGATGACCTTGTCGGCGACGCCGAGCACGGCCTCGTGCCCGAACCCGACGAGGATGCTCTTGTCCGGCCCGTCCTCGCCGAAGCCGTCTGCGCGGAGCGCCGCGTCGATGACGGGCTTGAAATCCCGGTTGCCGATGTGCGTCACGCCGGGCCATGCGACGAGGCCGCTCGTGAAGATGCGGTCCTTGTAGCTTTCGGCCGGCTTCTGGATGCAGTTGGTCGTCATCAGGATCGAGCCCGGGAAGGCGGCGAACTCCGTCCGCTGGTCCTGCCACGCGCCGCCGTAGTTGCCGGCGAGGTGCTTGTATTTTTTGAGCCCCGGATAGCCGTGGCAGGGGAGCATCTCGCCGTGCGTGTAGACGTTGATCCCCTTGCCCTCGGTCTGCTTGAGCAGTTCTTCGAGGTCCTTGAGGTCGTGGCCCGAGACGACGATGGCCTTGCCCTTGCGGGGCGTGACGCGGACGGGCGTCGGCACCGGCTGGCCGTAGGCGCCGGTGTTGGCCCTGTCGAGCAGTTCCATCACTTTGAGGTTCAGTTCGCCGACGGCGAGGGCGGCGCCCGTGAGCGCGTCCGCGTCGGCTGGGTCGTCGGCGAGGAAGCTCAGGTGCTTGTGGAACGCCGCGTACACGCCGTCGTCCTCGACGCCGAGCACGTGCGCGTGGTCGGCGTAGGCCGCGGCGCCCTTGAGGCCGTAGAGGACGAGTTCCTGGAGCCCGGCGACGTCGTCGCCGACGGCCGCCCTGCGCGCCTCGATGCCGACCTCGGCGGCCTGCGCGGCGAGGCCCGGGATGTCGGACGCGGGCTGGAACCCGGCCGGGCCGGACAGCTTCTCCGGCCGGTCGGCGGCGCGGGCATAGAGTTCTTTGGCCCTCTGCCGCACCTTGACGGCCTTGCGGATAAGGCCGGCGAGCCGCTCCGGGTCGAAGTCGACGTTCGTCACGGTCGCAAACAGCGCCTCGACCACGAACACGTCGACGTCGCGGTCCCGTGCTCCGGCCTGCCCGGCGCGCCAGGCGTACTGTGCGACGCCCTTCGTGATGTGCGTCAGCACGTCCTGAAGGGCCGCGGTCGTCGGGTCCTTGCCACAGACCCCCTGCGCGGTGCACCCGGACCCCTTTGCGGTCTGCTCGCACTGATAACAGAACATTCCCATCTCGTTCTCCTTCCTCCCGCGTGGGTGGGGGCGCTCACTGCGCCCGAAGCATTGTGAGAAGCATCTTGAAACGCTTGACGGCCTTGACCGTGTGCGGCACGTTCGCCGGCATGACGACGAGCTGGCCGGCCGCGGCGCGCACGGACTTGCCGCCGATGACGAGCCGGGCCTCGCCGTCCACCACCTGGACCACGGCGTCGAACGGGGCGGAATGCTCGCTCAGCCCCTGGCCCGCGTCGAACGCGAAGAGCGTCAGCGTGCCCGCGCCGTTCTCGGCGACCGTGCGGCTGACGACCGAGCCCTCCGCGTACTCGACCAGCCCGGCGAGGTCGAGCGCCTGCGCGGCCGGGACCTTTCTCCTCTTGGCCGGTTTCGTCTTGCCCATCCTTGTTCTCCGTTTCTGGTCGCGTTCACGCGCCGCCCTTGTGCGGCGGGGGTTCGACCGCCTCTCTCAGGGCGGCCCACAGGGAGACCAGGTCGGCGTGGCCTTCGCCCGCGGCGGCCTCCAACACTTCGTCACCTCTGCGGCGGCAGTCGATGCCGAACCGCTCCAACACGAGCCGCGTCCGCGGGTATCGGGCCACGAGCGCGTTCACTGTGAGTTTTCGCTCCGCCTGGTTCATCGGAACACCTCCGCGCAGGCGCGTCGCGGCCGCGGCCGCCTGCTCTATGATAAACGGCGTCGGCTTTTCGCCGCGCCGGGGTGCTTCATTCCTCCACCGAGATGGCGTCCACCGGGCAGCCCTCGGCCGCCTCGCGGCACGCACCCTCGGCGTCGGCCGGCACTTCGCCGGCCTTGACAACCGCGACATCGTCGTCGCCCATCTCAAAGACCTCGGGGCACGCCTCGACGCACAGACCACAGCCGATGCACGTGTCGGCGTCAACAATCGCTTTCATTGTCCTTCCTCCGTTCCGGTTCCCGGCCTGTCGGCCCGCTAAAGCAGTCCGGCCTCCTCGTGCTTCGCCGCGATGCCGTCCGCCAGCTCGTCCAGCGCCTTGAAATCCTCGTCGCGCGGCGCGCCCTTGATGAGCACGGGCGGGACGATGTCGAGCTTCAGCCCGCTAACGAGCTCGGCGACCTGTTCGACGGCCTTCGAGGCCCAGCCGTGCGAGGCGACGACCGAGCCGAACTTCGCCTTTGGCCGGAGCGCGTTCGCCAGGTACGCCGCGTAGACGACCTTGGGATGCGTCCCGCCGAGCACGGTCGGCGTGCCGACGATGATGGTCGCCGCGTCGACAAGCGCCATCGCCAGCTTCCCGATGTCGGCGTCCTCGAGGTTGAACCGCTCGACCGTCACGCCGCGGTCGGTGAGCGCGCGGACGAGGTGGTCGACCATCCGCCGCGTGCTGTCGTGCATCGAGATGTAGGGGATGACGGCGACGTTCTTCGGCGTGTCGGACGACCAGTCGCGGTAGGCGTCGACGATGAACTCGGGCCGCTCGTGCGCGGGGCCGTGGCTCGGCAGGATGGCGGCGACGTCGTGTCCCTCAAGTTTCTTCAGGTGCTTCTGGATGAGCTTGCGGAAGGGCATCATTATCTCGGCGTAGTACCGCTTCGCCGCCTCGTAGACGCGGCCCTCATCCTGCACGTAGAGGTCGTTCACGGCGAGGTGCGAGCCGAAGAAATCGCAACTGAAAAGAAGCCGGTCCTCGCGCAAATACGTCACCATCGTGTCGGGCCAGTGGACCCAGGGCATGTGGATGAATTCGAGCGTCTTGCCGCCGAGTGGCACGGCCGCTCCGTCCTCGACGGCGTCGGCGCGGCCGGCGTCGATGTGGAGCTCGTCGATGAGCAGGGCCTTGCACTTCGGCGTGCAGAGGACGCGGGCCTCGGGGTACTTCTCGAGCACGGACCCGATAAGGCCGGCGTGGTCCTGCTCGGCGTGATGTGCGACAAGGTAGTCGATGCGTTCGACGCCGCTCAGATAGTCGAACAGCACCTCCTCGGTCGCGGGGTCGACGGTGTCGAGCAGGGCGGTCTTGTCGCTGCCCTCGACGAGGTACGCGTTGTAGGTCGTCCCGTCGGGCAGTGGGATGAGCGCGTCGAACAGGCGACGGTCCCAGTCGATGGCCCCGCACCACGACACGCCCTCGGTGATCTTCCTCGGCTTCATTGTCCTTTCATCCTCCTATCTCGTCGGGGCACGGCCTTCCAGACCGTGGAATCACGGGCAAGATGCCCGTGCCACAAAACAGCGTCCTTGGCATATCTTACCACAATCATGATCACGCAAAGGTTTCTGTCTCTGACGGACCTGCGAAGACGGACCGTGCGATGCCGCCGCGGATGCCGACCGTGTGCACTTCGACCGGCTGGCCGGGCAGCGCCTCGTCGCACGCGTCGAGCGCCGCGTCCGCGATCCCGGCGCAGCACGGCACCTCCATACGGAGGACCGTGACGGCGGCGGGCCGGGCCGCGGCGAAAATCTCCTTCAGCTTTTTGCGGTAATGGGCGAGGTCGTCGAGCTTCGGACAGCCGACGAGCACCGCGTGCCCGGCGACGTACCGTTCGTGGAAGTCCGGCACGGCGAACGCGACGCAGTCGGCGCAGACGACGATGTCGGCGCCCTTGAGGAACGGCGCGCCGGGCGGCACGAGCATCAGTTGCACGGGCCAGTGCCGGAGCTTCGAGGTCGGAGCGTCGCCGTCCTCCGCGTCTCTGCCACAGCACTTGCCGCATCCCGTCCGCTCGGACTCCGCGCAAGGCCGCTCGTCCGGGGCGTTGTCGGCGTCGAGGAACGCCCGGAGCGCCGCGCCCGGGCAGGCCGCGCCCCGCGGGCACCCGGCGGCCTCTTCCTCTGGCTCGGCGAGGTGCTGCTCGACGGCCGCTTCATCGAACGCCTCGGCCTCGCGTTCCTCGATGGTGATGGCGTCCTGCGGGCACTCGCCGAGGCAGGCGCCGAGTCCGTCGCAATAGACCTCGCTGACGAGCCGGGCCACCCCGTCGACGACCTTGAGCGCGCCCTCGGCACACGCCGGGACGCACTCGCCACAGCCATTGCACTTCTCTTCGTCGATGCGGACGATCTTCCGCGTCGTGCTCATTTTCGCCTCCGGAATTTCCCGGCCAGGGCCGAGAGTTTCGTCTTGCCGAGGTAGCGGCGGACCTGCGAGTCGAGGTCCTTGAGGAGCCGGCCGAAGATGCAGTTCCGCCCGCCGCAGATGGACGTGCTCAGGAGGCAGTTGTTCGGCTTGAGCGGCCCCTCGATCGCCTCGTAGACGGCGAGGAGCGAGGTGGCGCCGTTCCGGCCGGCGAGGCGGAACCCGCCGCCGGGCCCGCGGGTCGATTCCGTAAGGCCCGCGCGCGTGAGCCGTTGCAGGACCTTCGACAGGTGCGCCTCTGAGACGCCGAGCGCCGCCGCGATGTCGGCGTTCGACAGGAGCCGGTCGCGGTTCGCCGCGAGCAGGACGGCCGCATGCAGGCCGATTGCCGCCGCGTCAGAGACCCTCAGTACGCTCGCCATATCCCGGCCCTCGTATCAAGCATTCCCATACTAGAATACTATATTCCCCCGCCCCGGATGTCAAGAGAAATTCTGTGGGATTTTTTCGGCCGTGCGGCCCGCTGTGGCGACAAAGCGAGGGAATAAAAGATGAACGACGCTCGTCGATGCGGTAGAGTGTTTTGGAGGATCTTGGTCCTGTACTGGAACTGTGGAGCGGACACAGGGACGGCTCTGTGTACGGGAGTTGTATCCTGCCTCTGGTCGAGGTGGCCCAACGTGCGTGGTTCGAAACAATTCCTGAAAATAATCGGCCCTTTGATCGCGACCCTTCTTCTCTCTGCGGGTGGAAGTGGCTGCAAGAAGCCCACGCCGGATGAGGGGGCGACGTTCGTCCCGAACGGCG
>Ga0180429_10003044_pt1 | contig 13666 bp, 7 predicted proteins | sample SS_ome_FD_132428 | JGI IMG/M metagenome (GOLD analysis project Ga0180429, IMG submission 132428) | Hypersaline lake sediment archaeal communities from the Salton Sea, California, USA - SS_1_S_1 metaG | ecosystem: Environmental > Aquatic > Non-marine Saline and Alkaline > Hypersaline > Sediment ...
ACCACCTGGACGCGGGGCTGTATGCCGCCTACCTGCGCCGCTACGCGGAAGACCGCGGCGTGACGCGCATCGAGGGCCTGGTGGCGGAAGTCATGCAGGATAATGAACAGGGCTCGCTGACCGGCCTGCGGCTGGATGACGGCCGTACGGTCGAGGCCGATTTTTTTGTCGACTGCAGCGGTTTCAGGGGCCTGCTGATCGAGCAGGCCCTGCACAGCGGCTACCAGGACTGGACGCACTGGCTGCCCTGCGACCGGGCCGTTGCCGTGCCGTGCGCCGCCGAAGGCGAATTCACCCCGTATACGCGTTCGACGGCCCACGATGCCGGCTGGCAATGGCGCATACCGTTGCAGCACCGCACCGGTAACGGCTATGTCTATTGCAGCCGTTTCTGCAGCGAGGACGAGGCCACCTCGAAACTGCTGGACGGCCTCGACGGCCCCGCGCTGGCCGATCCGCTGTTCGTGAAGTTCAAGGCCGGAAGGCGCGAGCGCTTCTGGAATCGCAACTGCGTGGCGATCGGCTTGTCCGCCGGTTTCCTGGAGCCGCTGGAATCGACCAGCATCCACCTGATCCAAAGCTCCATTGCCCGCCTGCTGGCGCTGTTTCCCGCTGATTCGAACGATGAACTGGCGGCGCGCGAATACAACCGCGTCACCGCGCTGGAGTACGAGCGCGTGCGCGACTTCATCATCTTTCACTACCACGTCACAGAGCGTGAGGATTCCGAGCTGTGGGCCTACTGCAGGAACATGGCGATTCCGGACGAACTGGCTTACCGGATCGAACAGTTCCGCGAATGCGGGCGCCTCGTGTCCCCGGGGCCGGAACTGTTTCAGAACCCGAACTGGCTCGCGATACACATTGGGCAATTCAATTTTCCACGCAGTCACGACCCCCTGGCGGACTACCGTGACGTGGACTGGCGCGGGCGCCTGGACAGCCTGCGCCGGGTGATCAGCGAAGCGGCCAACGCCATGCCCACGCACCGGAAATACATTCAGCGGAATTGCCGGGCGCCCGACGCCGTGCGCTGAACCGGTACGCGCGACGGCGGAAAGTGTATTAATATGCGCCATCTCTAATGCGCGCTACAGGCAATGCAAGCGACTGAATACGTTTGCAGAAAGTTGCCAGATACTTATAAGCGCCTATAGTGTCCTTCGTTAACTTTTCGCTAAACCAGGCATAACACAACAGGGTGAGACACACATGAAAACGAACCGCGTTATCCGCCGCAAGGAACTTGCTGCAGCGATTTCGATGCTCCTGGCCTTCCCCGCCATGGCAATCGCTCAGGACCAGGTCTCTGACGAGGCAGCCGCCGAAGACGAAATGATCGCCGAAGAAGTCATCGTCACCGGTATCCGCCGCGGCCTGATGAATTCCATCGACATCAAGGGCACGAACACGTCGATCGTCGAGGCCGTTTCCGCCGAGGAAATCGGCAAACTGCCCGATGTTTCCATTACCGACTCACTCGCCCGCCTGCCGGGTGTCACCGCCCAGCGCCTCAACGGGCGCAGCCAGGTGCTGAGCGTCCGCGGCCTCGGCCCCGACTTCACCACCGCGCTGCTCAACGGCCGCCCGCAGGTCAGCTCCGGCGACAACCGCGGTGTCGAGTTCGATCAGTATCCGTCCGAAATGATCAGCCAGGCCGTCGTCTACAAGACGCCGGACGCCACGCTGATGGGCCAGGGCCTGGCCGGCACGGTCGACATGCAGACCATCCGTCCGCTGGCTTACGGCAAGCAAGCGCTGGTGGCCAACGCCCGTTACATCTGGAACGACATCGACGCGCTGAACAACGATGCGAGCGACAACGGATACCGCGCCAGCTTCACCTACGTCGACCAGTTCGCGGACGACACGGTGGGTATCGCGTTCGGTATTGCGTACAACGACACCCCGACGCAAAGCGAGCGCTTCGAGGCCTGGGGTTATCCCGAAACGGATGGCAACGCGGTTATCGGCGGCTCCAAGCCTTTCGCGCAGAGCAACGAGCTGGAACGCCTCGGCGTGATCGGCACGCTCGAGTGGCAGGCCAGCGACAACGTTCGCACCTCGCTCGACCTTTATTACACTGATTTCGACGAAACGCAGTACCTGCGCGGCATCGAGTTCCCGCTGTTCTGGTCTTCGGCGGCGCTTCAACCCGGTTACCAGGTGGACAATGGCCTGGTTACCAGCGGCACCTTGGACAACGTCAAGGGCGTCATGCGCAACGACCTCAACCAGCGTGAATCCGAGCTGACGGCCATGGGCTGGAACCTCGAGTGGAACATGAACGAGGACTGGACGATCGTTACCGACCTGAGCTATTCCAGCATGGATCGCAAAGACATCCTGCTCGAGACCTATTCCGGCACCGGTCCGAACGGCGAGCCTGAGTTTGACAGCCTGAGCTTCCAGATGCGCAACGGCCAGGGCGCCCTGTTCTCCTCCATCCTGGATTACACGGATCCGAACCTGGTGATGCTGACCAGCCCGCAGGGCTGGGGCGGCGACATCATTCCGGGCGGCCAGCTGGGTTACAACAACAGCCCGAGCATCGACGACGAGTTGATGATGATCGACGTGCATGCCATTCGTGAAATCGGCGGTGATTTCGCATCGAGCGTCGAGTTCGGCCTGAACTTCCAGTCGCGTGAAAAGAACAAGGTCGCGGACGAATGGTTCGTGGGCCTGGGCAATGGTGACATTTCGGCGCCGCTGCCGAGCGACACCGGCTTTACCGACCTGTCACACATCGGTATCCCGGGCATGGTTACCTACGATCCGCTGGCCCTGATCAACAGCGGTATCTTCACGCTGGTTCGCAACCCGAACGCGGACGTGATCATCAAGAGCTGGGTGGTCGAGGAAGACGTCACCACGGCCTACGGTATGCTGAACTTCGATACCGACGTGGGCAACGTGATGGTCTACGGTAACGTCGGCCTGCAGTACGTGATGACGGACCAGAGCTCCACTGCCCGGTCGGCTTCCGGCACCGGCGACAGCACCGCGCTGTTCCCGACCGAGGGCGGCGCGGACTACGAGGAGTGGCTGCCCAGCCTGAACGTCACCTTCGATTTCGGCAACAGCAACCTGCTGCGCTTCGCCTACGCCCGTACCCTGGCCCGCGCCCGCATGGATGACATTCGGGCCAGCCTGAACTGGAGCTTCGATACCAGCAAGGTGGACGAGACCGATATCAACAACTCGCCCTGGGGGGGCGGCGGCGGCAACCCGGAACTGCGCCCCTGGATCGCCAACGCCTTTGACGTGTCCTTTGAAAAATATCTGGACGACGGCATTGGCTACATCTCCGTGGCGGCATTTTACAAGGATCTCGAAAGCTGGATTGACAATTCTCCGGAGGTTTATGATTTCACCGGTTTTCCGACCGGCGGGTTTGACCCCGTGCTGAACGAGGGCCTGGTGAGTATTCCGAGAAACCAGGGCGGTGGCGATATCTACGGTTTCGAGGTGGCAGGTGCCCTTGATTTCGGCTTCTTCAGTGACTGGCTCAGCGGCTTCGGCCTCATTGCCAGCGCGTCCGTCACCAAGAGCAACGTCAGCTTCAACGGTCAGGATGTGACGCTGCCCGGCCTGTCCGAGGACGTGTACAACTTGACCGCCTACTACGAGAACGATCGTTTCTCGGTGCGCATGAGCGGCCGCTATCGCTCCGAGTTCCTGGGCGAAGTGTCCGGCTTTGGTGCCGGCCGTTTCTTCCGCACGGTGGACGAAGAAACCGTGATCGACGGCCAGGCGAGCTGGTTCTTTGGCGGCAAGCTGACCGGCCTGAGCCTGCTGTTCCAGGTCTACAACCTGACGGACGAGGAGTTCACGACGTTTGCGAACGACGACTCCCGCCAGGTCATCGACTACCAGCAGTACGGCCGTACCTACCTCGCCGGCGTGTCCTACAGCTTCTGAGCTGACTGACATACCGAGCGGTTGTTCGAAGAAAAAGCCCTCGCTCATTTGAGCGGGGGCTTTTTTTTGGCACACTGTTCGGGAGCCGGTACCGAAACCGGCCTGGAGCTCAGACAATGCACACCGATCCCATTCGTAAGGTTGTCATCGTGGGCGGCGGCACCGCCGGCTGGATGGCCGCGGCCGCTCTTTCCGAGTTTTTCAAAGGCCTGCTCGAAATCGAGCTGGTCGAATCCGACGCCATCGGCATCGTCGGCGTCGGCGAGGCCACGATCCCCCAGATCCGCCTGTTCACCGGGTTGCTCAACATGAACGAGGCGGAAGTGCTGAAGCGCACGCAGGGCACGTTCAAGCTGGGAATCCAGTTCCGCGACTGGCGCCGGCCGGGTGACGTGTACATGCATGCCTTCGGCGCGATCGGCATGAAGCTGGGCTCGCTGGACTTTCATCATTACTGGCTTAAAGCACGGGCTTCCGGGCAGGCCGACAGCCTGTGGAAATACTCGCTGAACGAAACCGCGGCGCTGGCCGGGCGTTTCGCCTACCTGGACCGCATACCGGACACCCACATGCGGGGACTGGCCTACGCCTTTCATTTCGACGCCAGCCTGTTCGCCGCTTTTCTGCGTGAGTACAGCGAGAAGCGCGGGGTGCGCCGCAGCGAGGGCAGGGTCGTGGACGTCGCCCTCGACGGCGACAGCGGGTTCATCGAGTCGGTGCTGCTGGAAAGCGGCCGCCGGGTCGAGGGCGAGCTGTTTATCGACTGCACGGGTTTCCGCGGGCTGCTGATCGAGGACGCGCTGAAAACCGGCTACGAGGACTGGAGCCACTGGCTGCCCTGTGACCGCGCCGTGGCGGTGCCCTGCGAGCGCAGCGGCCCCCTGACGCCCTACACGAAAGCGAGCGCGCTGGAGAACGGCTGGCAATGGCGCATTCCGCTGCAGCACCGCGTCGGCAACGGGCACGTCTATTCCAGCGCATACCTGGCGGACGACGAGGCGACCTCGATCCTGTTGAATAACCTGGAAGGGGAGGTCCTGGGGGAGCCGCGCCTGCTGCGCTTCAAGACCGGCCGCCGGCGCAAATTCTGGAACCGCAATTGCGTCGCGCTCGGCCTGGCCAGCGGTTTCCTCGAGCCGCTGGAGTCGACCAGCATCCACTTGATCCAGACCGGTGTCAGCCGTCTTCTGGAGTACTTTCCGAGGCGCGGATTCGACGCTGTCGACAGGGATGAATTCAACCGCCGCTGCGCCTGGGAATTCGAGCGCATCCGGGATTTCCTGATCCTGCACTACCACGCCAACGAGAGGACCGACAGCGCATTCTGGATCGATCGCCGCGAGATGGAGGTTCCCGAGGAACTGCAGCGGCGCATGGACCTGTTCAAAGCCAATGGCCGCGTGCGCCGCGATTTCGACGAGCTCTTCACCGAGGAGGCCTGGCTGCAGGTGATGGTCGGTCAGGGCCTCGAGCCCGCGGCGTGGCATCCGCTGGCCGACCGCGTGGACGAGGCGCAGATGGGCCGTTTCCTGACCAGCATCCAGACCATCATCAACAGCACCGTCAAGAAACTGCCGGAGCACGGGGCGTTTATCGCCAACAACTGCGCCGCTGAGTAAACGGCATGAAACACGTAACGAGTCGAACGATCCTGCTGGCGGTTTTTCTGCTGGCGCCGTTGCAGGTGTCGGCCGCCGAGTACCTGCTTTACTACCTGGGCGGGCAGTCCAACATGGACGGTTACGGATTTGTCTCGGAACTGCCGGAAGGCTGGAGCGGGCCGGTCGATCGCGTGATGATTTTTCAAGGGAACCAGGGCGTCGACGGTGAAAAAGCGGGAGGCGAGGGTCTCTGGGTGCCGCTGCAGCCAGGTTTTGGCACCGGTTTCAGCAGTGATGGCGTAAACAACGTGCTGTCCAACCGTTTCGGCCCGGAACTGGCATTCGGCCGGCGCATCGCGGAACGGAATCCCGCGGCGCGCATCGCGATCGTCAAGTACTCACGCGGCGGAACGTCGCTGCTCGAAGGGGCGTCGGGATACGGTAACTGGGAACCCGATTCGGAACGGGGCGGTGGCTGGAACCAGTACGATTTTGCGCTGGCGACGATTCGCAACGCGCTGTCGATAGCGGACATCGACGGCGATGGAGAGGCGGACACCCTGCTGCCGGCGGGCATCGTCTGGATGCAGGGTGAGGCTGACGCCTACGACAACCCGATCGCCGCGCGCGCCTACCGCGAAAACCTCCAACGCATGATGAACCTGCTGCGCGCCGCCCTGCGGGTGGACGACCTGCCGGTCGCGATCGGGCGCATCAACGATTCAGGCCGTGACGAAGACGGCTTGCTGATGGATTACAGCCCGGTGGTCCAGCGTGCCCAGGCCGACTACACGGCCTCCGACCGCTGCGCGGCACTGGTTGAAATGAATGATGCAGTCGGCTGGTCCGACGACTGGCACTACGGCACGCGGGATTACATCCTGTTGGGCGCGGGTTTCGCCGACGCGATCCACGACCTGTCCGCGGACTGTCCCTGACCGGGGCAGCGGGCGAAGCTGCTAGTAGCTGTAGCCCCTGGCTTCCATGCAGGCCAGCACCGCCCGTTCGCGGTCCGCCCGGTTGAGGTCGACGCTCGGGCTGCCGTGAACCGCCTGCCCCGGCTTGGCCTGGCAGTCACCGCCCGGGCAGCCGACGCTGTTGCGGGCCTGGTAATCCGGCCCGTCCGGCGTCCAGTCGCCCGGGTTGTCGCTGTAGGCCAGCTGCTTGCACTCGTCCAGGTCTTTCTGCATTTCGGCCTGGGTGGTATCGGGGCGCGTGTAATTCGTGCTGCAAGCGGCCAGCAGAACGGAAGCCGCCGCGGCGGTGAGAATCGATCGGTTCATTCGGTGCGAACTCCCTTATTCACTCTTTGGGCCATTATAAATCCACGGCATGTCGCCCGTCCTGTGCCGGTTCACCCGCCTTGCCCTTTTCCTCACTTTCACGCTCATTCAGGTCGATGGCTTTCGTCGGAAGTGATGGATGTGTGCCGGATCACGGGTATGGCTGGTGCTCATGATCAGCGGTCCCTGCGGGACTTCCCTCGCATTCCGCCCGCGCACGGCGTCGCTCTGGAGGCACGTCCCTGATGCCTTCAGAGCTCGATTGGCCATCCGGGCCAATCGACCCCTACGCGAACTGAATACTCGGCGCTTTTAAATCGCACAATCCATACCAATAATCCGGCACTTATTCAGCTCTCAACAAAACAACATGTTTGGAATATCGGCACGGGGACGAACAAAAAGGCGATGGCATGGCTGTGTTGCGGGCATTCGGGTGTCGGGAACACCCGAATAGCGCACAGGGATGTCTCGAGCGTGCCCGCAAGGCAGTCTGCCATTGCCTACCTATGACTCTGAACTGAAAGGCCAGCCTGTGAGCGCTAGAATGATCCGTGGCCAAAATCCGGGTGACCTGAATGACCGCCTCCAAGCCTGATATCCTGATTCCCGTATTTCTGCTGGCAGGATGCCTGATGACGGGATGTTCTTCAAAGGACGCACCCCCGCCCGGACCGATGCACGAATCGGAGGCAGCGGGGCTCTCATCCCTTGGCATCGAGGTCAGCGCGGCCGAAAACCGGCCCGTGTCGTTCAGCAACAAGCGTTCGGCCTATTTCTACACCCAGTCGCACCGCAACGACCACGAGGAACACGCCGGTTTCAGCGGCTTCAATATCGCCCAGCGCCGGGCATTCTCGGCGTACGCCGTCGAGGTGGCCGGGGAACAGCTGGATCCGGCGATTGCCGCGGTGACCGTTTACCCGGATCGCATGACCCGCGAATGGCCGAGCGGCATTCGCGAAACCCTGCGGCTTTTCGATAACCGCGACGTGCTCGAAGTGCAAATCGAAGGTGCCGATGAAACAGCCACCGTGACGCCTCTGGGCGAGGGCGTCGACTTGCTGGAATCCATAGACGGTGTCCGTATCTACTCCGCGATGGAACCCGCTGAACGTGTGATTGCCGCCGGCCATCATGGAAACCGCCATTACATCGTGGTCGCCGACTCGGTTGAAGCGGCGCTGGCAGTGTTCAAGGCTGCCGAACACCAGGCGGATGCCTGGCGTGAACAGCGCGAAGAGCGGCTGAATTCCCTGGTCGCCGGAGGGCGCTTCCTTGCGGCAAGCGACCAGCAACTGCAGCGGGCGCTGCGCTGGCTGATGTTCACCACCGACCAACTCGTGACGCGCCAGCGCGGTGACGGCATCTACGCCGGCCTGCCCTGGTTCAACGAGTACTGGGGGCGCGACAGTTTTATCGCTCTGCCCGGCGCGCTGCTGGTGACCGGCGAATTCGAGACCGCGCGCGCCGTGCTGACCTCTTTTGCCGAGTTCATGGAGCTGGACCCGGATTCGAAATTCTACGGGCGTGTTCCCAACATCGTGCGTCCGGACCTGCTCGACTACCACACCACCGACGGCACGCCGCGTTTCGTCATCGCGCTGCTGGATTACGTGCGTTACTCGGGGGATACCAGCATCATCGCCGAACTGTTTCCCGAGGTGCGCGCCAGTATCGAAGGCGCGCTGGCGAACTGGACCGATGAAGACGGCTACCTGACGCACGAGGAAAACGAGACCTGGATGGACGCGCGCCGCGCTTCGGACCTGGCCGCCTATTCGCCGCGTGACAACCGCGCCAACGACATCCAGGCCCTGTGGCACGGGCAGCTGCTGGCCGGCGTGCACTTCGCGAAGGCGCTCGAAGAAAAGGAAACCGCCCGGCGCTGGCAGGCAACGGCCGACCGGCTCGCGCAAAATTTCGAGCGGGACTTCACCTCGCCGGATCGTGACTACCTCGCTGACCGTCTTGAAGCCGACGGCACGGCGGATTTCCGCATGCGGCCCAACCAGTTCTACGCCTTTGACCTGATTTCCGACCCGGTTCGGGTCGCGCATGCGACGCGTGCCGCCTGGGAACAGCTGGTCTATCCCTGGGGCGTGGCCTCGCTGTCCGCGGACGACCCGTTTTTTCATCCCTACCACCTGGCCTGGGATGACTACCACAAGGACCAGGCCTACCATAACGGCACCGTGTGGCTGTGGAACAACGGCATCGCGATGCAGCGCATGGTCGAGCTGGGCCAGGTCGATCCGGCCTGGGAGCTGTTTCAGAACATGAACCGGATGGTGCTGGAAGACGGCGTGGTCGGCGGTTTGGGCGAGAACACCGACGCATGGCCACATCCTGGTGAGGACTCGCCGCGTCTGACCGGCACCTACCTGCAGGCCTGGTCCAACACCGAGCAGCTGCGGGCCTGGTACCAGTATTTTCTCGGCGTGCGTCCCGACCTGATCGAGGGAACCGTGACGCTGGCGCCGCGCCTGCCCGGGGCGTTCGGAATGGTGAGCTATACAGCGCGTGTTGGCGAGGGTTGGCTTGACGGTGAATACGAAATCGCGGACGGCAGCCATTCTTTCAGATGGCGCAGCGATGGCTTCGCGGGCAGGGTTTCGATCGACTTGCCGGGTTTCGAGTCGCTCGCCCTGGACGTGATCGATGGCGACCGCGTGCACCTGTCGGCGAGCGGCAATCGCATGCAATGGCACCACCTGGACGACGGGCTGCGGGGGCGCGCTTCGGGAATGGCTGCAGCAGAACCCGCGATGCTGGAGCAGCAAGCCCGGATTGACCGATTGTTTGAAGGGGTCGGTTTCGCCGAACCCGGTGATGCGGACACGCTGCCGGTCATGCGGCAGGCAAACGAGGGCAGCCGGTAGGCGGGACCTAGGAAACCGTTCCGAACATGCGGAACGCCCAGGACACCTGGTAGGCGAACATCACGATGGCGAACGTGCTGTGAAACCGCTCGTTACGAGTCCACATGGCGACGACGCAAAGAAGGAGCTGCGCGACGAGCGTGAGCGGGTACTCGGGCCCGAGCCCGGCGAGGTGATCCCAGCCCTTGAGCAGCGTGTCGCCGAAATCGACGACATAGGTCAGCGCGAACAGGCCGAACAGCCAGCGCCGGCGCGCGTAGAAGTATTCTCGAAAATCGGCGTAGCCTTCCATGCTCAGCGGAAACAGCAGCGCGCTGGCCAGGAACAGCACGAGGGCGTAGAAGACCACGAACAGGTAGAGCTGGAAGGTCCACGTTTCGATCGACCCGAGACGAAACTCCCACCACCACCAGAAGACCAGGGTGAAGAAGGTGTAGCCGACCCACAGCAGGTGCACCCAGTAGGGCCGGGCCTTCTCGGGGTGCTGGATGAGGCCGGCGAAGCCGCGCAGCAGGTGCGCGATACCCAGGCCGATGATGATCGAAGTGAGAACCGCGGTGTATTCAAAGATGTCCATTGGTTTTCAGTATAGAGGAATGAAACGTCTACGGGTCTCGACAGCACGATCCGCGCCTCCGTACTGTGGGAGCTCACACGCGGGCGATTAAATCTGGGTTTACGGCCGGAATTACGGGTATGGCTTGAGCGATTTAGAAGCGCCGAGTATTCGGTTCGAGTAGGGGACGATTGGCCCGGACGGCCAATCGAGCCATGCAGGCACCAGGACGTTGCCTTCAGGGCGACCCCGTGCGAGAGCCGAAAACGAGGGAAGCCCCGGCAGGGACCGCTGGCCATGAGCGCAAGTCATACCTGCGAATCCGGCCATCGGTCGCCGCGATCATGGCTTCCCAGCGCCCGCCGAAGAAGGTTGAGCGAATGCGGCCGCGCGTCAGAATCCTTCCGGCTTCAATTCCCAAATCACGCTGGCATCGATCCAGTAGATGTCAGAATTTCCATTTTCGGCCCCGGCGTGAACCTGCTCCAGGTACGCCCTCGAATAGCCGTCCTGCGGCGCGTCGGGTGCGGCCGGGGCGCGGGTGGACATGAAAAAGAAGTACTTGCCGTCCGGCGACACGTACGGGGTCCATTCGCGGTGCCCCGGCGTGTTGATCTTCGAACCCAGGTTGACCGGCTGCGACCACTCGTCCGCTGCGTTGCGAAACACCACGTAGTAGTCGATGGCCCCGGCGCTGTCCGCGCCGCCCAGGACCGGCACGACGATGAAACGTTCGTCGGGGTCGACAAAAGCGTTGAAGCGCGAGCGGCCGGAGTTCACTTGCTCCGGCAGGCGCTCGGGTTCGCTGTATTTCCCGTTCACCAGCCGCGAGCGGTAGATCGCCTCCGTGCCCGGCTCACCGTCCTCGCGGGTCAGGTACATCGTGCCGTCACGGGTCAGCGAGGGGTAGTACTCTTTTCCGTCGCTGTTGATCGGCGCATCCATTCTGCGGGCTTCGCCCCAGGACTTACCTTCGCGGTCCATCACCCAGATGTCGTTTGCTTCCTGGCCTGCTTTTTGGGCGACAAAAAAGAACCGCTCGCCGTCGGGAGCGACATGCGGTTCGTAGTAGACCATGGTCGGGTCGCGTGAAAATGGCGCGACCTCGGGTTCGGTCCAGGCGCCGTCCACCTCGCGGCTGACCAGGATCACGGAGATACCGAAATCACGCAGGTTGCTGGACCAGTAGATTTCCTTGCCGTCGGGCGTGATTGCCATGTCCCGGTTGGGCAGTCCGTCGGAAACGATGCCGGGCGCGAACAGGGCGGGCTCATTGCTCGGCGGGGGCTGATCGAGGTAGGGCGCGGCTGCGGCAGAGGCTGCGAAAAGCGAAAGCAGGCAGGAAGCGGCAATACTGAATTGATGTTTTTTCATGAGCCTGTGAATACGAATACAGTTCGTTGACACCCGGGGTGGGGGCTTCTAGTTTCATCAGACTAGCAACTAATCCGGCGACCGGAATCGGGAGAAAGTCATGTCCATGGGTTTTTTCAAGCGAAATCGCGCACTCTTCCTTGTCGCCGTGCTGGGGGCCCTGGCCGTTTTCGAAACGAGGGCAGCAGCCGAAAGCGATGTCGCCACGACCGACGCTTTGCGGCAGGCCCGCGCGCACTGGCTGGCGCCAGGCGCCATCGCGTGGAATATTCCCGACGATACGCGGGTAAGGCTTCACTTCAGCACGGAAGCCGGTCTCAAGGTGACGCCGGTTGCGGTGGAGGGGGGTGAATCGATCGAACTCACGCGGGACGGCGTCGTTTCCGGCGCCCTGGCGCAACGCTTTCCGCACCTCGCGAAATTGCCCCTGTTCCGGGTCCCGGCGCCGCAGCTGAGCCGCGTTCCCGGAATCCTCAAAGCCCAGAGCGCGGTTTCCGCTTTCGCCGAAGGGCGCATGGTGGACGCCACGGCCCTGCAGACCGCCGGCGTGCTCGATGCCCTGTTCACCTGGGATGGGCCGCTCGGCGTGACCTTCAAGGACGACGTGCCGCACTTCCGCCTCTGGGCGCCGACCGCGCAGTCCGTGAAGTTGCTGCTGTTTGACGATGCCGCCGGTTCCGAGCCGTCCGTTCACGTGATGAAAGCAAACCCGGAACACGGCACCTGGGCCTTGGCCGGCAATGAAAGCTGGGACCGCAAGTTCTACCTCTACGAGGTCGAGGTGTACGTGCGCCGCACCGGGCGCATCGAGCGCAACCGTGTCAGCGACCCCTATTCCCACGGCCTGTCGATGGACAGCCGGCGCTCGCAGATCGTGAATCTTTTCGCGGCCGACCTGGCCCCTGAAGGCTGGCAGAGCCTTTCCAAGCCCGCGCTGGAGCAGCCCGAGGATATCGTGCTTTACGAACTCCACGTCCGGGACTTCAGCATCGGGGACGCCACCGTGCCCGCGGCTCTGCGCGGTACCTTCAAGGCGTTCACACGGAACGATTCGAACGGCATGCGTCACCTGGAAAGCCTGGCCGCTGCCGGACTGACCCACGTGCACCTGCTGCCCGCTTTCGATTGCGCGACGATCCCGGAAAATCCCGCCGACCGGCGCGAACCGCCCGACCTCTCCGGCTTTGCGCCTGATTCGGACCACCAGCAGGCCGCGGTCGCTGCCGTGCGCTCGGCCGACGGCTTCAACTGGTGCTACGACCCCTTCCACTACACGGTCCCGGAGGGCAGTTACTCGACCGATCCGGACGGCGTGAGCCGTATCCGCGAGTTCCGGGAAATGGTGGCGGCGCTGAACCGCGGCGGTCTGCGCGTCGTGATGGACGTGGTTTACAACCACACCACCTCCGCGGGACAGGCGCCCAATTCGGTGCTGGACCGCATCGTGCCCGACTATTACCAGCGTCTCGACGCCACCGGCGAAGTGGAAACCAGCACCTGCTGCGCCAATACCGCCACCGAGAACGCGATGATGGAAAAGCTGATGGTCGATTCCCTGCTGACCTGGGCGAGGCAGTACAAGGTGGACGGTTTTCGTTTCGACCTGATGGGCCACCACAGCCGCGCCAACATCGAGAAGGTGCGTGATGCGCTGCGGGCGCTGACGGTCGAAGAGGACGGCGTGGACGGCTCATCCATCTACCTCTACGGCGAGGGCTGGAATTTCGGCGAGGTGGCCGACGGTGCACGCTTTGTCCAGGCCATTCAAACCGAGATGGGCGCTGGCACCGGGGTGGGTACCTTCAACGACCGCCTGCGCGACGCCGTGCGCGGCGGCGCCCACGACGACGAGGGTATCGAGCACCTGCGCACGCAGGGCTTCGTCAACGGGCTGTACACCGACCCCAATGCGGAAAACACCGGCAGCGACGAAGAAAAAGCCCGCCTGCTGCATTTCGCGGACCTGGTGCGTGCCGGCCTGGCCGGCAACCTTGCGGATTTCCGCTTTACCGAGCGCTTAGGCAACCCCGTGAAAGCCGGCGAGGT
>Ga0180429_10003045_pt1 | contig 13666 bp, 9 predicted proteins | sample SS_ome_FD_132428 | JGI IMG/M metagenome (GOLD analysis project Ga0180429, IMG submission 132428) | Hypersaline lake sediment archaeal communities from the Salton Sea, California, USA - SS_1_S_1 metaG | ecosystem: Environmental > Aquatic > Non-marine Saline and Alkaline > Hypersaline > Sediment ...
CCAGGCGGGCGTGCTGACCGGCGAGGTCGACGACATCGTGCTGCTCGACGTCACCCCGCTCAGCCTCGGCGTCGAGACCAAGGGCGGCGTCTTCACCAAGCTGATCGACCGCAACACCACCGTGCCGGTTCGCAAGAGCGAGACCTTCTCGACCGCCGACCACAACCAGACCGGTGTCGAGGTGCACGTGCTGCAGGGCGAGCGCGCCATGGCGAGCGACAACAAGTCGCTGGGCCGCTTCAAGCTCGACGGCATCCCGCCGATGCCCGCCGGTATGCCGCAGATCGAGATCACCTACGACATCGACGCCAACGGCGTGCTGAACGTCTCGGCGAAGGAGAAGTCGACCGGCAAGGCGGCCTCGATCACCATCCAGAACACGACCACCCTGGCCGACAACGAGGTCGATCGCATGGTTCAGGACGCCGCCAAGAACGCCGAGGAGGACAAGGCGCGCAAGGAGAAGGCGGAGGCGCTCAACCAGCTCGACGGCCTGCGGTTGCAGGCGCAGAAGGCGCTCGACGAGGCGACCTCGGCGACCGACGAGCAGAAGCAGCCGCTGCAAACGACCATCGCCGACGCCCAGGGCGCGGTGGAGGCCCAGGCGCCCAAGGCCGAGGCCGAGGCCAAGACCCAGGCGTTGGCCAGCGCCCTGCAGGCGTTCCAGCAGGCGGTCGCCGCGGCGACGGCCAGCGAGGCGGAGCCGGCCCCGGAGGCTGGCCCCGAAGCCAGCGGCGATGACGAAGTCATCGACGCCGACTTCAAGCCCGCGTCGTGAGCGCGATGGACGACACCCGGGACGATCGCGAGGCGACGCGGCCGGACGCCGGCCAGGCGGTCGATCGCGAGGAGGCCGGCGCCCTCGGGGAGGGCGGCGCCCTCGGGGAGGGCGACGAGCTCGACGAGGTCGAGGTCTGGCGGACCGAGCTCGCCCGCGCCAACGAGGCGCTCGAGTTGGCGCGCGCCGAGTTGGCAGCGGCCGAAGACCGCGCCCTGCGGGCGCGGGCGGAGCTCGAGAACCTGCGGCGGCGCCAGCAGGCCGAGCTCGAGCGCGCACGTCAGCAGGGGCTCGACGGCGCCGTGTTGCCGGTGCTGAGCGTGCACGACGACCTCGAACGCGCCCTCGCGGCGGCGGCGCAGAGCGACGACCCGGCCGCGATCGTGCCCGGCGTGGAGGCCGTCCTCGCGGGCCTGCTGAGGAAACTGGAGACGCTGGGTCTCGAGCGAACCGGTGCGCCGGGCGAGGCCTTCGACGCCGACCGCCACGAGGCGATCATGGCGGTCCCCGCCAGCGATCCCGGGCAGGCCGGTACGATCCAGTCCGTGTTCGAGGCCGGCTTCGTGCAGGGCGACCGGTTGGTCCGACCCGCCCGGGTCGTCGTCTACCAGGAGGTGTGAGCGCCGTGCCGCCGAGCGGCGGCCGGGCAGCCCGCCGCCGCTCGGTGGTCGGGCCCACGGGAGCACAAGATGGCCGCCTACAAGGACTACTACCAGGTGCTGGGCATCGCCCGCGACGCGTCCGAGAAGGACGTGCGCAGGGCGTTCCGGAGTCTGGCGGCCAAGCACCACCCCGATCGTAACCGCGACGACCCCGGCGCGGAGGAGCGCTTCAAGGAGATCAACGAGGCCTACACCGTCCTCTCCGACCCGGAGAAGCGCAAGGTGTACGACCAGTTCGGGGCCGGTGGCCCACCGACCGGCGGGTTCGCCGGCGGCGGCTTCCCGGGCGGCGGTTACCCGCACGGTGGCACCACCTTCTACGGCAACGTGCGGCCGGAGGATGCCGCCGGCTTCAGCGACTTCTTCCGTTCCCTCTTCGGCGGCGGGGTCGGTGGCGGCTCGTCCTTCGGCGCCGACTTCGGCGAGGGACCGTTCGTGGGGCCGACCCGCGCCGCGCCGCGCCCGCGGGCCGTCGAGGCGAACCTCAACGTCGAGCTCGAGCGCGCCTTCCATGGCGGCCCCATGAGCGTCCGCATCGACGGCAAGGCGCTCGAGGTCACGATCCCGGCGGGCGTGCGCGACGGCGCCAAGCTGCGCCTGCGGGGCCAGGCGCCGGGCGGCGGCGACCTCCTGCTGGTCGTTCGTCACCAGCCGCACCCGCACTGGCGGCTCGACGGCAGCACGCTCCACGTCGTCGCCGACGTGCCTGACCACGTTGCGGTCCTCGGCGGCGGCGTGCGCGTGCGCACCCTCGACGGCGACGTCGACCTCACCGTGCCGCCCGGCACCGCGAGCGGGCGCAAGCTGCGATTGCGCGGGCGTGGCTGGCCGCTGACGACCGGCACGCGCGGAGAAGGCGCCGCTGCACCGGAGCGCGGCGACGCGGTCGCCGAGGTTCGGGTCGTGGTGCCACGTGCGCCCAGCGAGGCGCAGCAGGAGGCCTACCGGCGCCTGCGCGAGCTCGACGCGGCCGACGGTGACTGACGGCGGGCTCTGGTAGCCTGCCGCATGCAGCGACCCCGCACGTTCCGTCCGCTGGCCGCCCTGCTGGCCCTCCTCATCCTCGCCCTCCCGACGCTCGCCGCCGCCGAGGACGACCCGGTCCTCGTCGAGCTCGGCGGGACGCAGTTGCGCTCCAGCGCCGTGCTCCAGCGCTTCGACATCGCCGTCCGCGGGCTGATCGCCAGCCAGGGCGGCACCTACTCGCTCGAGACGATGGAGCAGCTCTACCCGTTCCTGCCGCAGTTCCTGGAGCAGCGCGCCGGCGAGCTCGTGCTGGTCGACGCCGCGCGCGCGCGCGGTCTCGCGGTCGACGACGAGGTGGTCGACGGCTTCCTCGCCCAGGCGCGCGACCAGTTCCCCGACGAGGCGGCCTTCGACGCGGTCCTGGCGGACGCCGGCTTCGGCGACGTCGAGCAGCTGCTCGAGGTCTTGCGCGAGGAGCAGCTCGTGCAGTTGCTCTTCGCCGAGCTCGAGGCCGAGGTGGTGCTGAGCGAGCTCGAGGTGCGCGTCGCCTACGAGGCCCTCAAGCCGCAACTCATGCAGCCCGAGCAGGTCTGCGCCCGCCACATCCTGGTCGACGACGAGGTCGGCGCCGCCGCGCTCTCGCGTGCCGCACGCGCCGGCGCGGACTTCGCCTCGATGGCCGCCACCGCCTCGACCGACCGCGGTTCGGCGGAGCGCGGGGGCGACCTGGGCTGCTTCGGGCAGGGGATGATGGTCCCCGAGTTCGAGTCCGCCGCCTTCGCCGCGGAGCCCGGCGTTGCGACCGAGCCCGTGCAGAGCGACTTCGGTTGGCACGTCATCCTGGTCGAGCGACGGGTGCCGCCGCAGGTGCTCGGACTCGACGAGGTCCGCGTCCAGCTCGAACAGCAGCTGCGTGGCGAGCGCGTCGATGCGACCGTTCAGGCGTACATCGCCGCGTCCGGCGTGCGCACCTACCCCGAGCGGATCCTTGCGTTCGAGGACGCCTACGGCAGCGACGAGTAGCGGCCCGGACCCACGACCGGCCCGGCCCTCGGGACCCCGAGGCGTGATGCGCCCCGGGGTCCTCGTCGTGCCCGCCTCGGCGACCCGGGCGTCCCGACCTCAGGGCCCGAGGCGGGTCCGGGCCCAACCGCTCGCATCGCGCTCGTAGCGGAAGCGATCGTGCAGGCGCGAGGCGCGACCCTGCCAGAACTCCATGGCGCGGGGCGTGACGGCGAACCCACCCCAGAACGGCGGTCGTGCGACCGCCCCCGGGAAGCGCGCCTCCGCCTCAGCCAGCGCCCGCGCCAACGTGTCACGGTCGGGAAGGGCGCGGCTCTGGGGCGATGCCCAGGCGCCGAGCTGGCTCCCCCGGGGGCGCGAGGCGAAGTAGGCGTCGGCAGTCACGGCATCGATCGGCGCCGCGACGCCCTCCACCCGCACCTGTCGCTCCAGCGCCTCCCACCAGAAGGTCAGCGCGCAGCGGGGCTGGTGCGCCAACGCGCGCGCCTTGCGGCTCTCGAGGTGCGTGTAGAACACGAAACGGCCGTCCTCCAGCCCCTTGAGGAGCACCATGCGCAGCGAGGGCGCGCCGTCCGGGTCGACGGTGGCCAGCCCCATCGCGTTCGGCTCGCGCATGCCCGCGGCGACCGCGTCCGCGAGCCAGGCGCCGAACTGGCGCAGCGGATCGGGGTCGAGGTCGGTGAGCTCGAGGACGCCCTCGCGGTAGGGGGTGCGGAGGTCGGCTAGGCGCATGCCCCAGGGTACGGCCTGAGGGTACCGTGGCCCATGGACGACGCCCCTCCCGCCGCCCACCGGCTCGCCGACAGCACCAGCGTGTACCTGCGGCTCCACGCCCACCAGCCGGTGGCGTGGTGGCCCTGGGGGGACGCGGCCCTCGCCGAGGCCCGCGCGCGCGACGTGCCCGTGCTGCTGTCGGTCGGGTACGCCACCTGCCACTGGTGCCACGTCATGGCGCGCGAGTCGTTCGACGATCCCGAGGTGGGCGCCCTGATGAACGACGGCTTCGTGAGCGTCAAGGTCGATCGCGAGGCGCGCCCCGACGTCGACGCCGTCTACATGGCGGCGCTGCAGATGCTCACCGGTAGCGGCGGCTGGCCGATGACGCTGGCCCTGACCCCCGACGGACGCCCGTGGTACGCGGGCACCTACTACCCCCCCGACGACCGCTTCGGCCGCCCCTCGTTCCGGCGCGTCCTCGCCGCCCTGCGCAACGCCTGGCTCGAGCGGCGCGACGAGGTCGAGCGGGCCGCCGACGAGATCGTTGCGGCGCTGGCACGCCTGGAGGGCGGCGCGCCGCGAAGGGTGGCCACCGCCGCCCCGATGGCGGCCGCTCCGGACACGCGACCGAGCGTGCGGCTGGCGGAGGCCGAACCGCTGGTGCTGCAGGCGTTGCAGGCGACCTACGACGCCGCCCGCGGGGGCTTCGGCGACGCGCCGAAGTTCCCGCCCCACGCGGCGCTGCGGTGGCTCGAGCGGGTGCCAGGCGACGCCGCGGCTACCATGCGCCACCGCACCCTGCGCGCCATCGTCGACGGCGGCGTCACGGACCAGCTCGGCGGCGCCCTGCACCGCTATGCCGTCGACGGCGCTTGGGCGGTGCCGCACTTCGAGGTCATGCTCGTCGACCAGGCGCAGATGCTGCCGCGCCTGGCGCGGGCGGCGGCGGAGACGGGCGACGCCCGCCTCGCCTGGGGCGCGGCGGCGATGCTCGAGGCCCTGGAGCGTGACCTGCGGCGCGACGACGGCCTCTTCGCCACCGGGCTCGACGCCGAGGCCGGTGGCGTCGAGGGCGCCTTCCACGCCTGGATCCCGGAGGAGCTCGCGCGCGCCCTGCCCGAGGGTGAGGACGCCGAGGTGGCGGCCCGCCTGTTCGGCGTCACGCCGTCGGGTCCGCTCGAGGGCCGCTCGGTTCTCGCCTGGAACGGTGACGACGATGGCGGCTCGGACGGGATCGGGGCCGAGGGCGTCGCGTCGCTGCGAACCCGCTTGCTGCGGGCGCGCGCCGACCGAGCGCACCCGCGCCGGGACGACCCCGCCATCACCGCCTACGTCGGCCTCATGTTGCGTGGGCTGCTCGAGGCGGCCGACCACCTGCCGCCCACCGGCGGCGCGCGTGCGCGCGCGCTCGCGCTCGAGGCGGCCGACGTCCTGTGGGCGCGGGCCTGGGACGGGCGCCGACTGCGCCGCCTGGTCGACGCACCGCCCAGCGATCCCGACCACGGGATCGCGCTGCTCGACGACCAGGTGCACGTGGGGCTGGCGTGCCTCGCCCTGCACCAAGCGACCGGCGACCGCCGGCACCTGGCGCGGGCGCTCGACCTGGCCGAGGCCGTGATGGCGGACTACGCGCTGCCCGATGGCGGCTTCGGCACGGTGCCCAGCGACGCGGCCGTCCCACTGGTGCGGGCGCGCGACGGCCTCGACGGCGCGACGCCCGCGGCCGAGCCGGCGGCGGCGCTGCTGCTCGCCCAGGCCTCCGCCTGGACCGAGCGGAACGACTGGCGAACGGCGGCCGAGGCCGCGCTGGCCGGGGTCGCGACACGGGCCCGCACGGCGCCGACCGCGGCGGTGTCGGCGCTGGTCGCCGCCCGCGCGCTGCGCGAGCCGCCGCACCAGGTCTCGGTCGTCGGACCCGCCGACGACCCGCGGACGGTGGCGCTGCTCGCGACCGCCCGAGCCCACCCCGGCGGCGCCTGCGTGCTGCGCAGCGACGGCCCGGAGGATGCCTGGGTCGAGCGGATCCCGTGGCTCACGGATCGGGGCGCGGTCGGTGATCTGCCCACCGCCTACGCCTGCGCCGCCGGCACCTGCCGCCTGCCCGTCCACGCGGCGGACGACCTCGTCCGCGAGCTCGCTGCGCTGGATGCAGGGCGCATGCTCGACGCCGGGCGCACCCGCGCCGCGGAAGGGCCGGAAGCGGACGCCGCCGCGGACGGCTGACGGGGCGACGCGTGGCGTGGCGATGGGTGGTCGGAGGACCCGGGTCGGGCAAGACCGAGCGCGCGGTCGCCGACGCCCGGCGCGCGGTCGCCGTGGGCCGCCGCGTCGCCTGGATCGGCCTGCCGGCGCAGCGCGACCAGGCCCTGCGGCGGCTCGTCGCCGACGGGCCGCTGCTCGGCGTCGAGTTCCTCACCTTCCAGCAGCTCGCGCTGCTCCAACTCGGCCGCGCCGGTCGTCTGCGGCCGCAGATCCTCGCCACCGCGCGGCTCGCGTTGGTGGCCGAGGCCATTGCGGAGCGCTTCGGTGCGCTGCCCACGCCGGGCGAGGCGGGACTGTTCACGCGCGCCATCGCCGAGGCCAAGCGCCACGGGCACGATCCCGGGCGGATGGCCACGCTCGCGGGCCGGCTGGGCGGCGGCGCGGGCGAGACCGCGCGCTTGGCCGAGGTGTTCGCCGGCTACGAGCGCCTGAAGGGGGAGGCCTGGGATGACGACGACGTGCGGGCGTCGGCGCAGGCCGTGGCCCGGGATGCACCGCCCCAGGACCTGCGAGGTTGGCTGCCGGCCGATCTGCTGATCGTCGACGGCTGGCGCGAGGTGCCGCCGGCCGACCTCGCGTGGTTGCGGGCCATCGCCGGGGCCGCCGACGCGGTCGTCACGTCGGTGGCCGAACCGCCCCTCGGCTGGGTCGATGAGGGGGTGATCGAGCGGCTTGCCGAGCGACCCGTGGCGCTCGACACGTGGCGCTTCGCCAACCCGGTCGCCGAGGTGCGCTGGGTGTTGCGAGCGGTGGCGCGCGACCTGGCGGAGGGTCTCGACCCGCGCGACCTCGCCGTCATCGCGCCGCCCGGCGCGGCCCGCGCACTGATGGCGCTGGCCGGGGAGTTCGGCGTCGCCCTGGCCGACGAGGCGCCCCGCGCGTTGGTCGACCTCCCCTACGGCCGCATGCTGGTGGATCTGCTCGAGCTCCCCGAGCACCCGACCGCCGGCCGCCTCCTGGCGGTGCCGGCGTTGGCGGAGCTCGGTCGGCGGGCGCTCGCCGAGGGCCTGACGGGCCGCGAGGCCATCGGTCGGCTGGCCGGCGACGCCGGAATGGCCACGGTCTGGGAGGACTGGCTGGCGGCCCTGACGCCGGCCGAGGACGCCCTCACGTGGGCGCGCGAGGTGGTCGCGCTGGCTGCGGATCTCATGCCGGCGGCGGGCGACACGACCTCGGCGGCGGCGAACCCGCCAGCCGCCGTCGGTCCGGTCGCGCGTGCCCAGGAGGCCGCGTTGCGCCGGGCGCAGGAGGCGACACGGCTCGCGGCCGGCGAGGGCTTCCGCGCCTGGTGGTTGGCGCTGCTGCGCGCCTCGAGCCTGCGCGAGCGGCCGCGGCCAGGGGTGGCGCTGATCGAGCCGCGGCGCGCCGCAGGACGCCGCTTCCGCCGCGCCTATCTGGTCGGCGCGGTCGCCGGCGCCTACGACCTCGGCGAGCGCGAGGACTACTTCGTGCCCGAGGAGGCGCGCCTGCCCGTAGCGTCGCTCCAGGAGGCGAGCGACGCGGGCCTGCCGCGCCGCTACCGCGGGCTCGACGCCGCCTGGCGCGCCGAACTGCGTGTCCGGGCCGATCGCGTGACCGTGACGCACGCGGACGCCGACCGTGGCGGTCCGTTGCGTGCCGACGAGGCCCTCATCGGCGCGCCGCGCGGCGCACGTCCGCCCGACCTGCCCAGCGCGAGCACCCTCGAGGTCCTCGCGGCCACGGCGTTCGACGCGCCGGGCGCGAGCGAACCCGGCGGGCCGACGACGGTGGAGACGCTCCGGCGTGCCCAGGCGTGCGCCTTCCGGGCGTGGGCAGCGCCGCTCGCCGACGCCGATCCGCGGGCCCCCTGGGTGCGGCGCGCGCGCCGCGCGCTGACGGCGGAGGGTCCCTGGAGCGACGCCCGCGCCGCCGCCCTCGCCGCCGAGTTCCCGCTGCTCGCCGACTGGCTCGCCGCGCAGCGCGAGGCGTTGGCGCGACTGAGCTACGGCGTGCCTCTCCGGGGTGAGGGGACGGAGGCGCGGCTGGACGCGGTCGAGCGCGACGGGACCCGCGTGACGATCGTGCGCTTCCTGCTCCCGGGCGAGGAGGCGCTTGCGCCCCTGAGCCCCGACCGCCGCTGGAACGAGCTGTGGGCGGCCGATCTGTTGCGCCGGCGTCACGCCGCGACCTGCGCTCGGGTCGACGTCGTGGCCTGGCCCCTCGGCGACGAGCCGCGGCTGCTCACGCCCGACGGCGTCGACACCCCGCCCTTGGCGTCCCGGCGCGGTCACCTGCGCCGGACGGTCGCCGACGCGCTGGAACGCTGGGCGGCGGGTCCGCCACAGCCATCACCCGGCTTCCGCTGCCGCGGCTGCGCGGTGGCCGACCTCTGTCGCGCAGGAACGGGTGCGGGATGAGGGTGCGCGTCGCGTCGGCCGGCACGGGGAAGACCACGTCGCTGGTCCTGCGGGTGCTGCGCGCGATCGAGGAGGGCGTACCGCTGCGGCGCATCGCCGCCGTCACCTATACCCGCACGGCGGCCGCGGAGCTGCGGCTCCGGGTCGGCGAGGCGATCGGCGCGCTGCTGCGTGAGGGCAGCTACCTGGGCGACGCGGTGCGCCTCGAGGAGGCCCGGCGACCAGGCTTCGAGGAGGCATCACGCGAGCTCGGCGGCGCCACGATGACGACGATCCACGGCTTTCTCATGCAGGCCCTGAGGTCCGTGGCGCCGAGCCTCGGGCTCGATCCGGACTTCGTGCCCTATGGCGAGGGGGAGGCGCAGGCCACCTTCGAGGAGGAGCTGCGCAGCCTGCTGTTCGTCGCCGAGCTCCCCGGTCACCCCCTCGCGGCCGTCGTCGAGCGGCTGGGGGAGACGGCCGCCGACGAGGCGATGGCGCTGTTCGGGCGGCGCTCCCTCGCCCCGGAACTGCGGCCCGTCGACGACGCGGCCGCCGACCTGTGGGCGCTGCACCAGGCGGTCTACGACCGCTGGCTGGCGCGCATGGGGCCCGCGCGGCTGGCGCCGTCCGAGATCGAGCGGCAGGCGCTGAGGTGCGTCGAGGCGCCCGCCCTGGTCGCCCGCTGGGTGGCGCGCACGCCCCTGCTGCTGGTGGACGAGTACCAGGACGTCAACCCGCTGCAGGGTCGCCTGTTCGAGGGCCTGGAGCGCGCGGGCGCGCGGGTCGAGGTCGTCGGCGACCCCAAGCAGTCGATCTACGGCTTCCGGCAGGCGGACGTCGAGGTCTTCCGCCGCGCCGCGCGCCGCGCGGCGCAGGAGGACACCCTGGATGCGCCGCTGGTCGAGACCCGCCGGCACACGCCCGAGGTGACCGCGCTGCTCAACCACCTGACCGGGCGGTTGGCGGAGGAGGGCTGGGGGTTCGGTCAGGAGGAGGCGCCGGACGTCCGCCCCGCCGGCGACCAGGCGTCGCGGCCGGGACGCGTCGAGCTCCACTGGTGGCGGGACGACGCCGCTGGCCTCGACGAGCTGCGGGCCGCCGAGTTCGGCTGGCTCGCCGGCCGTTTGCGGCGGCTGCACCAGGAGGGACGCCGTTGGGACGAGATCGCGGTCATCGCCCGCTCGCACGCCGCGTTGGCCGCGGTCGAGGCGGCCCTGCGCGCGGCGGGCGTGCCGGCGGTGTTGCGCCAGGGACGAGGATTCTTCACCCGTCCCGAGCTGCGCGACCTGTGGCACGCGCTGCGCGTGGCGCTCGACCCGCGCGGCGTGTCGCTGGCCGCCTTCCTACGGGGGCCCTTCGGTGGCCTCGACGCATCGGCGGCGGCCGCCTTCGCCCGTGACCCCGATCCCGAGGGCGGGTTGCGCGCGCGTGAGCCCGGTGCGGCCGACCGGCTCGCCGCCGTACGGGCGCTCGTGCGCGGCGATCCGGTCCGCGCGGTCGCGCGGCTGGCGTACGAGCCGCTGGCCGGCGGCGTGCCGTTCGTGGCGCGCTGGCCGCGGCGCGCCCGCGACAACGTCGACGCGCTGGTGGTGGCCTTGGCGGAGCGGCCGCCGGGGGACCTCGAGCGGCTCGTCGACGGCTTCGAGCGGCTGGCGCGCGAGACCGACGCCGGCGACGTGCCGCAGGCGGGGGACGGGGTCACCCTGCTGACCGTGCACGCGGCCAAGGGGCTGGAGTGGCCGGTGGCGCTGGTCGTCGACGCCGGCGCGCGCGGCTGGGAGCGGGACGCGCCGGTCGCGATCGACGCCCGGGGCGGTCGCCTCGCGCGGCGGGGCAGCCCCGAGTACCGGTCGCTGGAGACCGAGCGGCGTGCCCGGGCCGAGGGCGAGACCTTTCGGGCGCTCTACGTGGCGCTCAGCCGGCCGCGCGACGAGCTCATCGTGACGGGCAGCCAGGGCGCGCAGGGTCCGGGGGCCTGGCTGCGCGCCTTCCACCTCGCCGCCCTGGGGCCCACCGATGGCGGGGACGAGCGGCCCGCCGCCGTCGCCCGGGCGCTCGGCGTGGTGCTCGAGCGGCACGCGGGCGTCGGCGCCGGTGCCCCCTCGGTGCCTCCGGAGCCGCCGACCGCGTTGGCCGACGCCGCCCCGTGGGCCGGCCGGGTTCCCTCGCCGGCGCCGTTCCCCCCGGTCGTCAGCCCGTCGTGGGTCGTGCTGGAGGGCGCCGGCAGGGCCCCGGAAGCGCGCGTGCGGGCGCCCTGGCCTGCGCCACTGGCGGCGCCCCTGCTGGCGCCAGGCGACGCCGGCGACGGGGTTGGCGACGACGACCTGCGCCCCGCCGATCCCGACGCGGGCGAGCGCCTCGCAGGCCACGGGACCGCCGTGGGCACGTTGGTGCACGACGCGCTCGCGCGCCTGCGCGCGGGGACCAGGGAGGGGGAAGGGTCGCGCGCGGACGCGCTGGTCGGCCTCGCCGGTCAGGAGGTGCTGTTCCCCTTCCCGGAAGGGGCGCGGGCGACGATCCTGGACGAGGTCGAGGGGCTGCTCGACGGCTTCTGGCGGCTGGTGGAGGTGGGGGCGCTACCCAGGCCCGGGAGCCAGGACGAGGAGCACGCCGAACTCCCCTTCGCCTTCGAGGCCGGCGGCAGCACCTGGCAGGGCGTCATCGACCGGTTGACCCGCGCGGGCGACGCGTGGACGCTCGACGACTACAAGACCGACCGTCGGCTCGACCCTGGGCGTTACCACTTCGCCATGGCGACCTACGTCCGGGCGGTGGAGCTCGTGCGCGGCGTTCGGCCGGTCGCGCGCCTCGTCGACCTGCGGAAGCGGCGGGTGGTGACGCTCCCCGACGAGGTGCTGCGCGTGGCGTGGCGCCAACGAGTGCAGGGGTGAGCGCGCCGCAGGCGGCTCAGCGCCTGGCCGTGCCGGCCGCCGAAGCGGGCCGGTCGGGACCGTCGGCCCGACTGGGCGGGGCGGGTCGGTCGGCCGGGCCGCGCGGCCTTCGCGCGTACTGCACGGCGTTCCCCGCCTTGCCGACGACGTCGAGGCAGGCGCCCAGGCGCAGGCAGTAGACCAGCTTCTGCGCCGTGCTGCGACTCATCCCGCTGCACGCGGCGAGTTCGGCGGTGCCGAATGGGTCGGCCAGCGCCTCCGGCAGCAGCGCGAGCAGCCCGGCGTGCCCACGCCAGCGGCGGCGTTCGAGGACCGCCACCAGGCGGCGGTCGACCGTCACCCAACCCCGGCGGCGCCAGGCCACGCCCGTGCGGTGCTCGCGCCACTCCTCCTCCTGAATGAGCACCAGCTCCAGTTCGAGCCCGGGGTGCTCGAGCAGGTCGGGGATGCCCACGAGCTCGCGGGCCACGTCGGCCGGATGCCCGCGCTTGGGCGAGCGACGGCGGGTGGGCTGGTCGCCGAGCTTCACGATCCATTTCTCGATGGTCACCGGCAGGACGAGTCGGACCGGGTGCTCGACAAGCAGCCGCCGGAGCTTGCGCCGCAGCTTGCCGACGCCTCGGGTCTGGACCTCGATGAGGAGCCCGTCGTGCACCGCGTCGATGATGAAGCCAGCGACCGGTACTTCGAAGGTCGCCCCCGCGGGCGCCACCGACCGCTTGAGCGCATCGTGAAGCGGCGTCTCGTTCAGGGCGCCGATGGTGGGCACGCCTCGAGCGTACCAACTGGTCGCCGCGACGCCGGCCGAGGCCCAGGATCGCTTGGCATTTGCCCAGCTCCCCGTCGGCACGGGCCTCCGGTGGGTGCAACCTGACGGCATGGTCAGTGAGCGCGCACCGGTGGTTCGTCTGCAGGGTCTGCCCGGCATGTTGCGGCGGGTCGTGAGTCGGGAGCCCGCTGGGGAGCTCGGCGTCGATGCCCCAGGGCCTCGGTGGTTGTGGGAGGGCGCGGTGGACGGGCCGGGGCTGGCCGCGCTGCTCCGCTCGATGATGGTGCACGGTCGCGTGCCCTGCGACGTCGATGGGATACCGCATCGGGCGCAGGCGGTCGGCTGCTGGTACGACGCCGGCCGTGGCACGGTGGTGGTGGAGCTGGCCGGCGGGCCCGAACCGGTGGCCTGACGCGGCTGGTAGGCTCGGTCGATCCCAGAGGAGGTCGCATGCCGCAGCCGTCCGCACCCGAAGGAGACGCCCGCCCCGCCCCGCCGGCGGTCGTCGACCAGCTCGTCACCCGCCACCACCAGGCGACCATCGGCGGCGCCACCGTGCGCTACACGTCGACGACCGGACGCATCGTCCTGCACCAGGAGAAGCGCAAGGATGGCGACGCCGCGGCCACCTGGGAGGGCGCGCGACCGCGAGCCGAGGTCTTCTTCGTGGCGTATGCGCGCGAGGGCACCGGCGACCCCGGGCGGCGGCCGGTGACCTTCTCGTTCAACGGCGGCCCCGGTTCCTCGTCGGTGTGGATGCACCTCGGTCTGCTGGGGCCCAAGCGCGTGCGCCTGCAGGACGATGGCATGGCGGTCCCGCCGCCATACGAGCTGGTGGAGAACGACGCCAGCCTGCTCGACGTCAGCGACCTGGTGTTCATCGATCCCGTCGGCACGGGTTTCAGCCGGGCGGTGGCGGGGGAGAAGCCGAAGGACTTCCACGGCTTCGACGGCGACGTCGAGAGCGTCGGTGACTTCATCCGGCTGTGGATCTCGCGCTTCGGCCGCTGGTCGTCACCGAAGTACCTCATCGGTGAGAGCTACGGCACCACCCGCGCGGCCGCCCTGGCGGGCTACCTCATGGACCGGCACGCGCTCTACCTCAACGGTCTCATGCTGATCTCCAGCGTGCTCGACTTCTCGACCGTCCGCTTCGAGACCGGCAACGACCTCCCGCCGCTGCTCTTCCTCCCCACCTACGCCGCCGCGGCCCACTACCACGGCCGGCTCGACGCCGA
>Ga0180429_10003047_pt1 | contig 13665 bp, 5 predicted proteins | sample SS_ome_FD_132428 | JGI IMG/M metagenome (GOLD analysis project Ga0180429, IMG submission 132428) | Hypersaline lake sediment archaeal communities from the Salton Sea, California, USA - SS_1_S_1 metaG | ecosystem: Environmental > Aquatic > Non-marine Saline and Alkaline > Hypersaline > Sediment ...
GCCGCCGAGCAGGTTGCGCTGCTCCTCCCTGCCTTCCGCCTTGCCGTCGCCGAAGAAATAGACCCATTTGTTACCCATGACAGATCCTTTCACCATGGAATGTTTTTTTCATCTCGCGGCCCGGGGCCGCATCGAGGCCCACGCCCCGATTCAAATCAAACCGTGGATTGTATCACAGCCCCAGATTCGGGGGTAACGGCCTCGATTCGGGGGTAAGGTATTTAACAGGCCCAGATTCGGGGGTAACGGCCTCGATTCGGGGGTAAGGGTTTTAAAACCCGCAAGGGTTTTGAATGCCTGACCCCACTCGTTAGCAATAGCCTCGACAGTTAGCCATCAAGGCGGCAACACGTTGGAGCCGAATCCCACGTAAGCAACGAAACGGGGTTTTGAATGACCCCATTCGGTAGCAACAGCCTCGACAGGTAGCTACGAAGGAGGCAAGCCGACCGCGCCGAATCAGCCGCCGACTGCATTGCGAAGAAGCCCTGCGGGAAAAAAGGGCGGCCCGGGGCCGCCAAGTTATCGGTTGTCGGTCATCAGTTGTCAGTATTCTTCGAAGATCCCCTTCGCAGGGAACCGAATACTGAGAACTCCACCGAAGGGACGCTTCGACAGAAAAGAACCGGTCACTTCCCGGCTCCGAAGGAGCCAGCGCTCCTGCGGAGCGCTACAGCACGGTTTCCACCTGGAACCGGAAGGTCATGTCGCGGCGGGGTGCCTCCGGCACGGGGCGACCGACGATGACGCCGCTCGATGAGGGTTCGGGCGCTGGGGTCTTCCCGCCCGCCCCGTTCCACCATACGAAGGAGAGGGTGCGTCCCGAGGGCAGCACGGCCTCCCAGAACATGTGGCGGCGCTTGGCGACGCGGATGCGCTCCGGGACGAGGCCGCGCAGCCCGAGGTAGGGCTCCTCGTTGCCGGGTCCGAATGGATCCAGCACCCCCCAGGCGTCCCAGATGCCGTCGGCCTCCATGGGATCCACGCCGTGGAAGATCTGCGGCTCGGCCTCGCCGTTGCCCCCCGCCGGAATCCTCGACAGGGCGCCGCGGAGATCCGCCTCCTTCTCCCGCTTCACCGTGAACCCGGCCGCGGCGCGGTGGCCGCCGAACCGCACCAGGTGTTCCGAACACCTCTCCAGAAAATCGCTCACGTTCTCCCCGGCCCAGGCCCGCGCCGATCCCGTTCCCAGGTCCCCGTCGTAGGTCATGACGAAGGCGCTGCGGCCCACCGTCTCGGCGAGCCGCGCCGCCACGGGGCCCAGAACCCCCTTGTGCCAGTGGTCGGCGGCGACGAAGGCCACGCGGCCGTCGCCCTGTGCCCCGTACCGGACCAGCGCGTCGTCGAAAACGGCCGTCTGTTCCCGCTTGCGGTCCTCGTTGAGCTTCTCCAGAAGCGTCGCGAGGTGGAGGGATGCCTTCCGGTCCCGCTCGAGGAGCAGATCGAGGATGAGGGAGGCCTCGGCCATGCGTCCCGCGGCGTTGATGCGGGGGGCGAGGGCGAAGGCCAGGTGGCAGGAGCGCACCGGAGGCCGGATGCCGCCTGCGTTCAACAGGTACCGAAGCGCCGGCGAAGGCGTATCCGCCAGGGTCTCCATGCCCCTCCGGCAGAGGGCCCGGTTCACCGGCGTCATGGGCACCGAGTCGGCCACGGTGGCGACGGCCACCAGCCGCAGGTAGGGATCGAGCCGGAGTTCCCGGCCCATCCGATCGGTCACGGCCCGCATGACCTGGAGGGCCACCGCCGCCCCGCAGAGGGCGCGGTCCGGGTGCCCCTCCTCCACGTGCGGATTCACCACCGGCGTGGCCGTGCAAAAGTCGGCGGTGGGCAGGTGATGGTCGCTCACCAGGAAGTCCATGCCCAACCGTCGAAGCGCCTCCTCCGCCTCCCGGGCGTTGGTGCCGCAGTCGGCCGTGAGCACGAGCGAGGCGCCGGCCTCCTCGGCCGCCCTCACGCTGGCCTCTCCCACGCCGTACCCCCCTCCGAAACGGGAAGGGATGAAGGGAAGCACGTCTCCTCCCAGCGCCCGCAGTCCCGTCATCAGGATGGCCGCCCCCATGAGCCCGTCCACGTCGTAGTCGCCGTGTACGAGGATGCGCTCCCCGGCCTCCAGGGCGGCCTGGATGCGATCGACCGCTTCATTCATGTTCGGGATGCGATGGGGATCGGGCAGATCCGCTCGCTCGGGGTAAAGGAACGCCTCCGCCCCGTCTCCGTCCATGCCGGCGGCCGCGACGAGCCTGGCGGAGAGGGTGGAGAGGCCGTGAGAGTCGGCGAGCCCGCGCCAGCGCGCGGGTTCGACCTGAGCCTCCTCCCAGCGGATCTGCCTCATGAAAACGCTCTACCGGAGCCGGAATACCGGGATGAAATCAAAAGAGGGCCGAAATCGCACCCGGCCCTCCCGATGGGCATTTCTGGTGGAGCTAGGGGGGATCGAACCCCCGACCTCTTGAATGCCATTCAAGCGCGCTCCCAGCTGCGCCATAGCCCCACCAAGCCCATGAGTATAGCGCTTTTCGCACGTTGGGTCAAGATTCAGCGAGAGGTGTGGTCAGGCTTGAAGTATTGACATTCGTTGCTGAAGGAGGGTTTGGTGCGGCCGTTTTGCCTTCTTGATCGCTATCAGAAGAGATGTTTGCTGCCGATTGGGTCAGGCATTCGAAATCCCTATTCGTTGCTGACGTTGGATTCGGTGCCGTCGCCTTGCCGCTTTGATGGCTACCTGTGGGTGACATTGCTGCCGATTGGGGTCAGGCATTCGAAATCCTGGCGGATTTCAAATCCCTTACCCCCCAAATCTAGAGGGGAAAAAATCACCGACCTCTTTGAAGTCTCGACGGCCTTACCTACATTGAGGCGTCGTTCTGCGAAGCAGAATAGGGAGCGCGAAGCGCGAGACGCCGACTGCGGTCGTGGGCGTTCCGCCGCGATGGGGTGAACTTTCGCGGGAGGCGAGGCGTCGGAGACCGACACGTATTCTCATACTTGGAGCGTCTCAGGCGCCGAAGGATCCCGCGGAAGATGGCCCCATCCCGGCGGCGCCCCAAAAGAAAAGCAGTGGGGGTGGGACCGTGTTGGAGCATATGGTGAAAGGGCCGCCGCGGAACGCGGCGCGTGTGATGGTGGTGGTCCGCCGGGAGGCCGAAGGCCTCACGAGGGGGGCACCTCCGAGCACGCAGGCTCCGCGTAGCGGAGCGGCCCTTATCGATCTCCAGTTAATACAAACTGGTGATGGAGCGCTCGTCGGGCTGGTAGAGAACCCGGTAGAACTCCGAGGCGAACCGGTCCGTCATCCCCGCCAGGAAGTCCGCCACCACGAGAGCCTTGCCGGCGGCATGCTCCGCCTCGTCCAGGCGCCTGCGCGTGGGGGCCGGCAGGAGCCTCGCCGACATGGAGTCGGCCTCCAGGATATCCTTCGTCAGCGTCTCGAACATCCGCGAGAGGATGTTCACGGCCTTGTAGGACATCCGCTCCACCACGGGGTGGGTGTAGACCCGCTCGATGAGCAGCATCCGCAGGCTCTCCACCGACTCGCGGATCGCCTCCGAGAAGGCCACGTACGGAACATCGGACGACCGGAGGGCCTCCGCGCCGCCCACGTCCGCCAGGCGCGACCGCGACTCCGCCACGATGTCGGTGATGAGCAGGTCGATGAGGTTGCGGATGAGCATCCGGCCCCACACCACGGAATCCTCCTTGGGATCCACGTTTCCGCCCATGCGCTCCGTGGCTTCGTGCAGCAGGGGAATCGTCTCCTCCAGCAGCTCGCCCGGCCGCAGGAACCGCACCCGCAGGGCGTCCTCGAGATCGTGCGTCGCCCACGCGATCTGATCCGCCGCGTTCACGATCTGCGCCTCCGCGCCCGGCGCGGATCCCTCTCCCATGCAGGCCGCCCCGCGCCCGGCGAGCACCGGGTCCGAGAGGGCCACGGGATAGGGTACCACCGGCGTATCGAAGGCCGTGGTGTGCCGGAGGATCCCCTCCACGGTGTGGGCCGTGAGGTTCAGCCCCGGGAAATCCAGGTAACGCCTCTCCAGCCGGGAGACCACGCGAAAGGACTGGAAGTTCTGCTCGAAGGCCTTTCCCTCCGGCGGCCGGGCCAACCCCAGCCGCGCATCGAGGAACGCGGCCAGCAGTTCGTCCAGCGCCTCCTCGCCCCGATGGCCGAAGGGGGGGTGCCCCAGGTCGTGGGCGTAGGAGACCGCCTCGCACAGGTCCTCGTTGGCTCCCAGCGCGCAGGCGATGCCCCGGGCGATCTGGGCCACCTCCAGGGAGTGAGTCAGCCGCGTCCGGTAGAAATCCCCCTCGTGGATGACGAAGACCTGGGTCTTGTATCCGAGGCGCCGGAAGGCCTCGCAGTGGAGGATCCGGTCCCGGTCCTGCTGGTGGCAGGTCCGGTGGGTGGGGTGCGGAGCCGGGAACTCGTGCCCCATGCTCCCCCCGCAATGCGCCGCCCAGGGCGCCATCGAGGCGGATCGCTGCGTGCAGATGCTCGCGTGTTCCATGACAATCAGGCCTCTCCAGATGGCCCGGGGGCTCCGCTCAGAAGAGCCTTCCCCGCACGGGGATCGTTACGCGCTCCCCGTCGACCTCGATCCACACCGCCGCTTCGAAAGCCCCCCGCTCCACCGGAGGCACGAGCCGAACCTCCACGGCGTAGTTGCGCCCCTCCTCCAGCGTCTGGATCGCCACGCCCAGATACGGTGCGTCGCTGCCGGCCCGGACCGTCCCCACCCCTTCCTCGGCGTCGGAGAGGACCGAGACCAGCCTCGACACCGCTCCGGGGGGAGCGTCCTTCAGATAGGCCATGGCGACGCCGCCGAAGTCGATCTCCCTCGGCTCGATCCTCCGGTAGCCCGTGAGCGTCCCGAACACCGGGAGCGCCACCTGCGGGGCGTCGGGATGGTCCGTGGAAAAGACGAGCCGGGCCTTGACCGTGCCCGCGGGCCGGCCTTCGGGAAGACGCACCGTCACACGCGCCTGGAGACCCGAGGCATCCATCTCGATCCGGTAGTCGAGTTCGGGATCGTCGCAGTCCACCCGATTGATCCGGAAGGGGCGGCCGTCGGTGCTCCGAAGCGTCCGCACCGCTTCGTGCGCGCGCCCGGAAGGGATCAGCCCGAAGAGGAGGCGCGCCTGCGGCTCGACGACGATGACCTCGTTGACGTCGGCCTTCATGGTCAGCACGATCTTGGGCGCGGCCGGATCGTTGGTATAGATATACGAATTCTTCTTCACCAGGCCCGAGAAGCCCTTCGTGTCCAGCTCGAGGGTGACCCGGCCCGCCTGTCCGGGGCGGATGCGCCGGTCGAAGGCCGACGTGGTGCAGGCGCAGGCGTTGGACACGTTCACGATCTCGAGCAGGGAGACCCCCTCGTTCCTCACGACGAACGCATGGCTCACCACGGCGCCCCGGATGACCGTTCCCGCATCGAATTCGGTTTCATCGAGGCGGGCGGCGGGGGGGTTCTTCTCGTTGAATTCGACCACCGGGGGTCTGCCGGCGATCTGCCGGAAGGCATTTCCCTGCCGGCTCCGTTCCACGGCGGACGCCGGATCCTCCGTCTTCCGCTGCTTCTTGAGGGGCGTCCCCTCCTGAGCGGCCGGCGGGATGCCGGGCCAGAACATCAGGACGGCGATTCCCATCGCCGCGGCGCTGCGAGTCCAGATCATGGCGGTCCTCCTGCCTTCGAAGAAGGCATTGTATGCCTCCCCCCGATTCCCATCAAGGTGCGGGGGCGCCGGCCGCGGCCTCCCCGCCCTCCGGCGGGGCGGCCCCCCCGTCGGGGGCCTTCCCCGCCCCGGCCGGTGCGAAGAGCAGCGTGCGGCCGCCCTTCCAGACGAGCCTGTAATGGTAAGCGATGTGCCGGTCCAGGGCATCCGGCTCCCGCGTCATGGGGACGAGCACGAACGCATCGGGCGTCGATTCGAGGGATTCGATCACCTCCCGGAGCTGTTCCTCGGTGTTGTATTCCGGATAGAGGAAGATATTGTACCGGGTCGGGTTGGGGCGCCGGGCCATGAAGCCGATGAGAGGGAGGTATTTTTTGCAGAAGAGAGGTGCCTCGGGCGGAACCCATTCCTCGATGGCGTCGAGGGTCTCCTGCAGATGGTGGGCCTCCAGCCGGTCCACCGACCGGATGCGGCCCGCCCGGGAAGTCACCTCGGCGCAGTTTCCCGGCGCCGTGCGGATGCAGTAGGCGATGCAGAAGACGGCCGTGAGGAGCGCCGCGAGGGCCTGCACCGCCGCGGCCCACCTCCGGACCCACGGGGCCGCCGACCCGCCGGCCCGCGCCAGGGGCAGCGCCGCCCAGACCAGAAGGGGCGGCGCGGCCCAGACCAGGGACAGCAGCGTCCACCGGTGCGCCGCCGTCCCCAGGGAGGCGGCGGCCAGGGCGGCCAGGATCCCGAGCCGCTCAGGCCGGTCCCAGCGGCCGCGGTACGCGGCGATTCCCGCGGCCAGGGCCAGGAACGGGAGGAGGTTGATCAGCACGGTGAGCGCGAACAAACTGGCGTTGTGGGCCGGCGCGCCGAGGAACGTCGCCTCCGTCAGGATCCTCAGGCTTTCCCCCCAGCCCGAGAGCAAGGAGGGGCGGTTCCCCTCCAGTTCCCCGTACCGGGCCATCGGGAAGCGGAGCACCTGATAGAGGAATTCCCCGAGGGGCGCGCGGGACAGGATCCACGCCAGCAGGGCCGAGGAGGCCGCCGCGGCGCCGAGGCACCAGCAGGCGAACACCCTCCTGCGGAGCGCCCTGTCCCGAATCCAGGGGAACACGCCCGCGCAGAGGGCGGCGGCGAAGTATAGGCCCTGGTCCTGCAGGGAGAAGGCCGCCGCGGCCGAGAGCCCCCCGCACAGGGCCGAGAGGAGCCGCGAGCGCCCCCCCTCCAGCGCGGAGAGGAGGGCCAGCGCGGCCGCCAGCTGCAGCAGAAGTGCCACCCAGTGGTGGCTGGGCATGGGCCAGTAGAAGACCCCGAAAGGGATCAGCAGCCCCGCCACGAGGGCCCGGGGCACCGCCTGGGGGGCGTAGCGCGCCAGCAGCCGGTCCGTGAGGAGGATCAGCAGCAGGCCGTAGACGAGGGAGAGCCCCCTCGCGGCCTGGAGGGAGGCCCCGAAGACCCGGAACACGAGCGCCGTGGGCAGAAACGAGAACGGCGGCACGATCTCGAAGAAATCCCCGTGGGGGGCGTCGCCGCGGGTCATCCGCCAGGCGTCGACGAGGGCGATTCCCTCGTCCCCCAGGTGGAATCCCACCGTGAGGTTCCAGGCCATGTAGGCGGCGGCCGCGGCGAAGACGGCCCAGAGGAGCCCCATCCCCCACGCTGCGGCCGGCCCCGTCCGCTTTTCGTGCCGTCCCTTTCCCTTCGCCATGCCGTCGCCTCCGTTCCCGGGCGGGCGGCGGCGCGGCGCCCCCCGGAGCGCACCATGGTAGCCCGCCCGGAAGCCGCGGGCAAGCCTCCCCGGGTCGGCCGAGCCGCGGCCTTTCCGAAAGGCGCGGCGCTCCCCCCCGTCGCCCTTGACATCACGGGAAGGGGTTCCTATAATAATGTGGACAGGCGGAGAGAAGTGGAAAAGTTACATCGTTCAACATCCTAATTCTAAGAAGGAGGATTCGGAATGAGGGATAGGTGCACGAGAACGACGCTTGTGATCTTGATGGGCGTCCTCCTCGCGCTCCCGATCCTCGCCGCCGAAAACCAGGACGACGCGGTCGTCCGGGGCGGCAAGGCTCTGGAGGCGATGAGCATGCCCCAGATCGAAACCCGAACGCCCGTCACGAGCGAATGGCGGGCACACGGCCAGGACTGGTGGCCCTTCGAAGCGAAGGCCCCCTACACGTCCTTCCACGACCGGAACGTCCCCGACCTGGACCTGGTCCAGATCGACGACATCCTGGAAATCGACGTGACCCGGCCCGATGTCTCCCTCTCCAAGCTCCCCGCGGAACTCCGCGAGGCGCGCGGCGAGGCGGCCGGCGACGGCTATTACCTGATCAAGTACCGAGGCCCGGTCTATCAGATCTGGCGCGACGAACTGCAGGCCAAGGGCGTCCGCCTCTACCACAACTACAAGTGGTACACCGAGGTCGCCTGGATCCCCGCCGGCATGGAGACCTGGGTCCAGAACCTGCCCTTCGTCCGGTGGGTCGGCCGCTTCGAACCCGCCTACAGGATCTCCTCCCAGATCGGCACCGCGCTGCACCCCGAAGCGCTGGTCTATCCGGGCGCCCCCATCCAGTTGGACGTCGAGGCCTTCCCCGGCGAGGACCGGCAGGTCCTGGGCACCTTCCTGCAGAGTTACGGCTGCCAGATCCTCGAATCGGACGAAAGCTCCTGGGGCATCCTCTTCCACGTGGCCGTCCAGCCCGAGATGATCACCCGCATCGCCACCCTCGAAGGCGTGCGCATGATCCACGAGCACACGGAGAAGATCTCCCACCACGGCGCCAACGGTGACGAGGAACAGCCCGTCACCTGGGAGAACGGCGCCTACGTCGCCTCCGGCGGGCGCGTCTACACCGACGCCGGCATCGACGGCACCGGCCAGCTCATGGCCATGATGGACAGCGGCCTCGCCGTCAGTTCCGCCTTCTTCGCCAACACCACCGCGGCCGCCGGCACGCCCGGCGCCTCCCACCGCCAGGTCCGTGCATACGGCTCCTACGGCGGCGGCGACCTCTGCCACTGCGCCGACAGCACCCCCGAGTACAGCCACGGCACCAACACCACGAACTGCGCCATCGGAGAGATCGGCACCTTCGGCTTCGGCCCCTACGATTTCGGCCTGGCCGTCGGAACAAAAGTCGTCTTCCAGGACGTCTCCCCCCTCAGTTCCTGCGGCACGGGCGGCATGAGCCCCCCCACCGTCCTGACCACCTCCATGAGCGACCTGGTGGGGGTCGGCTGCTACATCCAGAACCACTCCTGGGGCAGCACCAGCAATTCCTACAGCTCCCACGCCAGCCAGATCGACGCGTTCCTGAAGAGCAACAACGACTTCTTCGTGTCGGTCTCCCAGGGCAACCTCGGCTTCTCCAGCGAAGACGGCTCCATGGGCGAGCCCGCCACGGCGAAGAACTCCATCGGCGCCGGCGGAACCGACTCCGACCCCAACCACGCATACCTCTACAGCGACGGCTCCTCCGTCGGCTCCGGCCGCGGCCCCGTGGCCTCCTCCGGCCGCGTGAAGCCCGACGTATGCTTCACCATGGGCGACAGCGCCGGCCAGACCGGAAACGTCTCTGATGAGAACATGCCCGGCCCCGTCTACCCGACCTCCCAGGAGTGCTCTCCCTGGAGCAGCGCGCCTGTGCTGAGCTTCTACCCCTCCACGGGCTTCGCGGGCACGTCGTTCTCGTCGCCCTTCATCTGCGGCGCCGCCGCCCAGATCCGCGGCTACTTCGTGGACGGCTGGTATCCCACCGGCGCCACCGGAAACCCCTCGGTCACGCCCTCGGGCATGGCCCTGAAGGCCGCCCTCATCGCCTCGGCGGAGAACCTCAACACCACGGACAGCCCCAACGGCGCCGCGGTGGCCCGCCGGTACTCCAGCGACGTGGGCTACGGCCGCATCCAGCTCAACAACCTGCTGCCCCTCGCCTCCCCCGCCACGGGGCCGAGCGCCCTCGTCCTCGAGGACAACGTCTCCCTGACGACGGGCAGCACCCAGCCCTACACCATCAACGTCCTCGGCACCGCCGAGCCCATCAAGATCGCCCTCGCCTGGTACGACAACTCGGGCAACTCCCTGGACATCGACTACAACCTGACGGTGACCCAGGGCGCCAACACCTGGCGCGGCAACAACTTCGCCGCCACGGGCTGGTCCGCCACCGGCGGCACCGCCGACGCGACCAACACCACCGAGGCGGTGTTCCTGGATGCGGGCCAGATGGCCGCCGGCTCCATGGACATCTCCATCTACGCCCAGAACGCCCCCTCGGGCGACTCCCCCACCTTCGCGCTCGTCATGGTGGGCGACATCGCGGCGGGACAGACCTTCGCCGGCTCCCTCGACAAGGCGGTCTACCACTGCGCCGACACGGTCTGCGGCACAATCACCGACACCGAAGGCACCCCCACGAACGCCTACTACAACACCACCACGGGCGGCGCCGTGGGTCCCGTCACCATCAGCGGCGGACCCACCACCTTCACGGTTGAGTGCCGTGACATTTCCACCCTCGGCGGCGCCGACGGCGACAACGTCTGGATGACCTGGACCGACTCCCAGAGCAACGGCCAGAGCACCTCGAACTCCACCGTCGACTGCTCGCTGCAGGTCTGCCTCCTCTACGACGGCTACAGCACCATCAGCGGCGGCTGCGACAACGACCCCTACAACGACGAGGGCGAGGTCCTCAACTACGAACTCGCCATCGTCAACCTGGAGGCCTACGCCCTGCCCACGGACTTCACGGCCACGCTGCAGCTCCGCGACAGCAACACCGACGTCGGCATCTACGACCCAGGCACGGGAACCTGGGGCTACGGCGCCGCGGCCACGGCCACGCTGACCTACCCCGCGCTGGACACGATGACCTACGCCACGAACGTCTTCACCGTCCGCTACGACGGCCCCCTGTCCAACTGCGGCCCGCCGGCCGTCACCACGCTCTTCGAGGTCGTGGACATCCAGTCCACCACGGCGGGCGCCTGGGCCAGCGACGCCGCCGGCTGCACCGGCGCCGGCTATGACCACCAGTTCGACGTCGACGCCAACTGGGACGCCGGCGAAGAACTCCTCTCCGAGGGCTTCGAATCGGGCATCCCCGCCACGTGGGACAACTACGATTACGGCGGTGACTGCATCTGGTCCCTCGGGCCTTCCGTCACCGGCCGGACGAACAACACCGGCAGCGCCGGCGGCGGAGACGCGGCCGACGCGAACTCGGACTTCTGCGGCGCGGGTACCACCATGGACACCGCCCTGCGCACCCCCGTGCAGGACATGTCCGGCTACGGCTCCGGCGCCTCCCTGAGCCTCGAGTTCGACCACATCATCACCGACTACTACACCTCCACCAACGGCTACGTCCAGTACAGCACCACCGGATGGGGCACCACTTGGACCACCATCGACTCCTGGCTCGCCGGCACCTGCACCGGCGGCTGCACCATGGACGGCCCCGCCCGCAAGGTATACGACCTGAGTTCCCTCCACGGCGGCAGCGCCAACTTCGCCGTCCAGTGGCGGTACGACAGCAACGGCTGGAACCTCTACTGGCAGATCGACGACGTCCTGCTCCTCGCCGGCGACCCGGGATGCGAGACGGAGGTCTGCACCTCCGCCCCCGACCTCATCTACGACCAGTACATGTGGGATGAGAACGATCCCTGCCAGTCGGGCGGCAACCCCAGCGTGGACGGCTACATCGATCCCGGCGAAGAGGGCATCCTCTCCGTCTACATCGACAACGTGGGCAACGACATCGCCTACGGAACCACGGCCGTGCTGGCGTGCACCTCCCACAGCGCGCCCGACGTCCAGATCTGCGACGGAACCGCCGTCTACGGCGACGTCCCCTTCGGCGACTCCTACGTGTACGCGCCTCTCCTCACCGGAGATACCTTCGAGGTGGCCTTCGACGAGAACCTGGCATGCGGCACCCAGGTGGACTTCACGGTCACCCTGAACGCCACCAACCCCTACGGGCCCGTCGTGCGCGCCTTCTCCCTGAATCTCGGCAGCCTCACCTCCGTCGAGGGCTTCCGCTACGAGGACCACGGCGCCGTGGATCCCGAGACCGCATCCAACGCCACCGACCGCCCCGGAGACACCTCGGCGTGGACGGTCAGCGCTGCGAACCGCACCTACAACGCCGGGACCAACCCAAGTGACTGCACGTGCGGCACCTGCGTCATGGACCACCCCGACACGGTGAACAGCAACCACTGGTACACCAGAAGTGCCGTCACCATCCGCAAGCTCTTCGACACCACCAGCATCGCCAACGGCGACAACATTTACATGGAATGGGAATGGGACGTCGGTGACGGTAACACGGACGACTCCATCACCCTGCAGTTCACCAACAACGGCCTGAGTTACAACGACATCACCGCCACCAACTCGCCCGGCGACGGCTCCGGCATCGGCAACAACTGGCAGTGCTGGAGCGGCTCCCTCTACTACACCGTCGAGGCTGAGTACGGCACGACCGTGGCCGACGCGATGGGCAACAATTCCAACTTCGGCATCGGCTACAACATCGACGCCGGCGGCTTCCAGGACTACTTCCAGATCGACAACATGGCGCTCATCGGCTACATGGACGAGTACGTCTGCAACACCGTGGCAAACTGCCTCGGCGAGTGCGGCGGCTGCGTCGACCCGAGCACGCCCACCATCGACGACATCACCGACAACGACGCCTGCGCCCAGTCCGGCATCACCATCACCTTCACCGGCGGCACGCCCTCCACGAGCCACGTACTCGTGGACAACGGCGTCGAGCAGGGTGCCGTGACCAGCCCCTACGTCTACGACCCAGGTGACACGGCCAGCCACAACTACATCATCCGCACCTACAACACCGGTGCCTGCTGGACCGACTCCGGCGTGACCGCCTTTACCGACGTCGACGACAGCGTGGGCTCCATGGCCGCCCCCGGATTCTCCGACGACGACGCCTGCGCCCAGAGCGGCGTCACCATCACCTTCGGGACCGCCACCGGCGCCACCTCCTATGAACTGCGCGTCGACGGCGGAGCGCCCTTCGCGGCCGCCAGCCCCTACTCCTACGATCCCGGCGACACCGCCGGCCACGACTACGAGGTCCGCGGCGTCAACGCCAACTGCAGCGGCGCCTGGTCCCCCGCCACCGCCGGAACCGACGTGGACGGCAGCGTAGGCGTGCCCGTGATCACCGCAGTGGACGACTTCGACGGCACCTGCTCCATCCGCGTCACCTACACCGCCGGCACCGCCGCCACGACCCACGACCTGTGGGTGGACGGCATCGAGGTCGCCACCGACGTGGCGAACCCCTGCTTCTACAGCCCGGGAGACACCAACAGCCACAACTACCAGATCGAAGCCAACAACGCCTGCGGCTCCGAACTATCCACGATCCAGGCCGGCAGCGATGCCGACTGCGGCGGCGGAGCGCCTCCCGGCGAGACGGCCCCCGGCACCGGCGGCATGACCTCCGGCATCACCTGGTCCGCCACCGACACCATCGACTGGCCCGTGAACGGCGACGCCACGGCCTACTACCTCTACCGCGGCCTGCAGGCCGAGTTGAGCGCCCTGCTCGACGGCACCACCGATTTCTGCACCCTGTATGACGGCGCAACCAACCAGGCGACCGACGCGGCCGATCCGGGCGCCGTCGCCGGCGATTGCTACTACTACATCGTCACCGGGTACAACGGATTCGGCGAAGGCCCCGCAGGCAACGCGACGGCCGGAGCCAGGTCCGTCGATACCTCGGGCGTCTGCCCGTAACATCTCTGGAACCGTCGTTCCAAAGGCCGGGGCTCTGCCCCGGCCTTTTTTTCGCCCCGTTTTCAGCATCGGCGACCCGAAAATGCGGGGACATGACCGAATGGCGCTAACTTAAGCATGAAACATGAGCAATTATGGGACATGACCCCTTTGGGGCGTTTTGCTTGGGGACACGATCCTAAATCCCAGAGCGGATTTAGGTCATGTCCCCGCAAAAC